>FTKT01000091.1_pt4 | contig 49315 bp, 35 predicted proteins | sample 1658271 | NCBI WGS metagenome assembly FTKT01 (sample SAMEA3914811, study PRJEB12502) | metagenome | biome: forest; material: soil | place: Canada | collected 2011-08-04 | depth 0.3 m | reverse complement strand
AGCTACCAGTACGTGCTGCACGGCATGGGCTTCCTGCCAGAGCCCTCCGCGCGCCTGCGTCACGCGAGCGTGGGCGACGCCGCCGAGCCCTACTTCCGCGAGACCGCCCACCTGGCGCGGCGCATGCTCGGCGCCCTGCCGCGGCAGCGTTCGCTGATCGACCACATCCGCACGCACGGCATGCCGCGCGCTTGATCCAGAAAGCCCTCATGAATCCCGTCCAGCTCGACAACAACACCCATCGCGACCTGCGCGTCGTCACCACCCGCGGCGCGGCCTGGGGCGACGACCAGATGACCTCGCCGGTCTTCGTCTCGGAGTTCCGCAGCGCGCAGGCCTACTACCCGATCGTGTTCCAGCCGGCCGACAACGGCCCCGGCATGCAGCCCGTCGGGCTGCTGGGCCTGCGCTCGGGCGAGAACCTGTTCCTCGACGCCCACGGCTGGGACGCCGCCTACATTCCGCTCGCGTTCCAGCGCGGACCGTTCATGATCGGCCGCGCCGGCGAGCAGCTGATGATCCACGTCGACATGGACAGCCCGCGCATCGGCCACGGCGAAGGCGAACCGGCCTTCCTGCCGCACGGCGCCACCACCGACTATCTCGAGCGCGTGAACTCGGTGCTCGCGGCGATCCACCACGGCGTCGAGACCATGCCGGCCTTCGTCGCCGCGCTGCTGCGTCACGAGCTGCTCGAATCCTTCGTGATGGACGTCGAGGCCGCCGACGGCTCGCACAACCGCCTCGCCGGCTTCCACGCGATCCACGAGGAGCGCCTGGCCGCGCTCGGCGCGCCGGCCCTCGCCGAGCTGCACGCCGCTGGCCATCTCGAGGCGATCTACATGGTGCTCGCGTCGACCGCGCACCTGCGCGACCTGGTCGAGCGACATAACAAGCGACTGAAGCGGACGATGGCATGACACCCATCCGCGAACTCGCCGGAGCCGTGGCGGACGCGATGTCCGACGAGCGCCTGCGCGACACGCGGCCCTGGGTGCAGCGCGGCCTCGTCGCCGACTGGCCGATGGTGCTGGCCGCGCGCCGCTCGACCGCCGACGCGATGGCCTACCTCAAGAGCACCTGGCGCGGCGAACGCGTGGGCATGCTGCTCGCGCCGCCCGAGACGCAGGGCCGCTTCTTCTACAACGACACGCTCACCGGCATGAACTTCGGCCGCGAGCTGGCGCCGCTTGACGTCGTGCTGGACGCGCTGCTGAAGATGGCCGACGACCCGCAGGCGCCCGCCGTCTATGTCGGCTCGACCACCATCGACACCTGCCTGCCCACGTTCCGCGCGGCCAACGACCTGCCGTTCGGCGATCGCGCTCCGCTCGCCAGCATCTGGTTCGGCAACCGCAGCCGCATCGCCGCGCACTTCGACCTGCCCGACAACCTCGCCTGCGTCGTCGCCGGCCGCCGCCGCTTCACGCTGTTCCCGCCAGAGCAGCTCCCCAACCTGTACGTCGGCCCGCTCGACGTCAACCCCGCCGGGCAGGCCGTGAGTCTCGTCGACTTCGCCAACCCCGACCTCGACCGCTTCCCGCGCTTCGCGCAAGCGCTCGAGCACGCGCAGGTCGTCGAGCTCGAGCCCGGCGACGCCGTGTTCATTCCCAGCATGTGGTGGCATTACGTCGAGTCGCTGACGCCATTCAACGTGCTGATCAACTACTGGTGGCGCCAGTCGCCCGACTACATGGACTCGCCCATCGGCGCGCTGATGGCCGCGCTGCTGACGATGCGCGACCTGCCGCCCGTGCAGCGCGAGATCTGGCGCGGCGTGTTCGACCACTACGTGTTCCGGGCCGACGAATCCACCGCCGCCCACATCCCGCCGCACGCGCGCAGCGCGCTGGCGCCGCTGACCGAGAGCGGCGCGCGCCACCTGCGCCAGGCGCTGATCAACCGATTCAAACGCTGAGGCCGCCATGACAACGGATACCCCTGACCGTACACGCCAACCCGTGCGCCGCGTCGTCATCGCCGGCGGCGGAACTGCGGGCTGGATGACGGCCGCCTGCCTGGGCAGGACGCTGGGCAAGGGCCTGGACATCCGGCTGGTCGAGTCCGACGAGATCGGCACCGTGGGCGTGGGCGAGGCCACGATCCCGACGCTGCTGACCTTCCACGAACTCGCGGGCATCAACGAGCAGGAGTTCATGGCCGAGACGCAGGCCGTGTTCAAGCTCGGCATCAAGTTCGAAGGCTGGCGCGACGTCGGCCAGGACTACATCCACAGCTTCGGCACCACGGGCACCGATCACTGGACGGCCGGCTTCCAGCATTTCTGGCTCAAGGGCCGCGAGCGCAAGCTGGCGCGCCGCTACGGCGAGTACTGCATGGAGCTGCGCGCCGCCGAGGAGAACCGCTTCGCGCACCTGCCGCGCAACGGCCTCAACTACGCGTTCCACCTCGACGCCACGCTGTACGCGAAATACCTGCGCAAGCACAGCGAGCGCCACGGCGTGCAGCGCATCGAGGGCAAGATCGCCGAAGTGCAGCGCCACGCCGACGGCGACATCGCCGCGCTCAGGCTCGCCGACGGCTCGCTGCTGGAAGGCGACCTCTTCATCGACTGCACGGGCATGCGCGGCATGCTCATCGGCGACACGCTGGGCATCAAGCTGCAGGACTGGAGCCACTGGCTGCCCTGCGACCGCGCCGTCGCGCTGCAGACGCAGTCCGTCCAGGCCCCGATCCCGTACGTGCGCTCCATCGCGCATCCGTTCGGCTGGCAGTGGCAGATCCCGCTGCAGCACCGCGTGGGCAACGGCATGGTCTACAGCAGCCGGCACGTGAGCGACGACGAGGCGCTCGCCGCGTTGACGCGCAACATCCAGGGCGAGGTGCTGACCAAGCCGCGCGTGATCCCGTTCAAGCCGTGCCAGCGCGAGACCGTGTGGGAGCGCAACTGCGTGGCGATCGGCCTGTCCAGCGGCTTCCTCGAGCCGCTCGAGTCGACCAGCATCCACCTGATCCAGCGCGGCATCATCCGCCTGCTGCAGTGCTTCCCCAACGAGGGCGTGCGCCAGGTCGACATCGACGAATACAACCAGCAGACGCGCAACGAGATGGAGCACATCCGCGACTTCATCATCCTGCACTACAAGGTCACCAACCGCGGCGACAGCGCCTTCTGGGACTATTGCCGCACGATGGAGGTGCCCGCGTCGCTGCAGCATCGCATCGCGATGTTCCGCGAGAGTGGCCGCGTCTTCCGCATGCCCAACGAACTGTTCGCCGAGAACTCGTGGATCCAGGTGATGCTGGGCCAGGGCATCACGCCGCAGCAGCACCACCACATCGCCGACCTGATGGACGACGTCGAGCTCAACGGCTTCCTCGAGGAGATCCGCGGCCGCGTCGAACGCAGCGTGGCGCAATTGCCCCCGCACGCCGACTACGTCGCCCGCTACTGCGCACGCCCCGGCCAGCCGGCCAAGGCGATGCCGGCCGCCGCCTGACGGATATCGCCAAATCTCGACCGGTTTCGAGGACGAAAATCCTCTGCTATAGTGTTGGGCTGATGGGGGCGTAGCTCAGCTGGGAGAGCGTCGCGTTCGCAATGCGAAGGTCAGGAGTTCGATCCTCCTCGTCTCCACCAATCAATTCAAGGGCTTAGCTTCGGCTAGGTGTGCCGGCGGCCATATTCTTGCCATCCGGCAAAGAATTGCTTGCAAACGGACTTTTTCGGCCGCTTCGCTAGGCAACGAATTGCTTGCAGCCGCCGACGGTAGCGGCAATGCGCCGAAAAAAAGCAAAAAGGCTCCTCTGACGAGGAGCCTTTTTCGCTTTAGGGTCTGAGGTGCGCGGGCCTAGCTATGCAGCGAGCGCTTCGAACACCTTGTGGACGGTCGCCTGCTGTTGCGCGTAAGACAACGTCGGCGATCCCGAAGCAGCTGACGCGCGAAGTTCCCTCACGGTAACGAGTGCAGGGTCGTTCCGCACCTCGGCCAACCTGGTGAAGACCGCGCGCTGAGCCTTGGCATCCCTCTCGTCGCGAACTTGTCCGTGCACTTGGCGGCGGTCTTCGGAATGTTTAGTGGCCTCGGTCGCGAGATGGTAGTAGACGTCGCGGTGGCTCATCTCGAGACGGCGCGCCGCCTCTCGCACAGACACATCGGACTCAGTCGCGAAAATCTCTTGCAGCGCCTGTCGCTTTTCGTCTCCCCTGGGGGCCGAGCGCTCTCGCGACGCCAGGCCCAGTGCCTCTTCGCACAGCGAGTTCGGAAGATTGTCATCGCAACCGACGACTAGATCCCGCACCGTGATCTGCAGCCGTGATGCCAGTTTCACCAAGCGCCCGATCTCCGGCAAGACCGTCCCCTGGAGCCAGCCATGGACCGTCGACTTGTTCAATCCGACCCATTGGGCCAGACGTGTGATGGAGCCGGCGAAGTGACGCTCACAGACTTCCGTGAGCACTCGATGAACGCCAAAGCTTTCATCCTGTGCCATTGGTCGCTCCAACAAGGATCCGATCTGGACTGCCACGCGTACTTCCTCCTCGCACGCGAGGGCGATGCGACGAGGGGGTTGATCGGGATCGCGAGGATCGCACGTACCGAGCCATTCGCTGCAGGTGCCGCACACGCCTGGCGCGTGCATGGCAAATCGCCTGGTGCCTTTCCCTGTCGGTGTCTGACCGGCACCGCAGTGGTGGCAGACTGTCTCGAGCACGGTCTCATGCACCGGGCACGCAGTAACGATCCCGATACTCCATGCGACCGGCAAGTAGGTCTGACCCGCGCGATGAGACTGCTCCAGGCAGTGTCCACACCATCGCGTCGTCCAGATGCCACTCCCCCGGTTCTTGCCGAGCAGAGATCCCCAACTGGCGACCAATCCCTCGCCGAGATGAGTGATGCCATTCCTGGCCGCGACGGCAGGCAACCAGTCCTCAGCTACGCCGACGTCTGTGAAGGCCGTGTCATGGAACCGCCCGAGCCAATCCTTAGGACACTGATGCGACAGCGCGCTGTGCCGCCCGATGAGCTTGACCATGTCATTGGTGTGATAGCTGTGAGCCTGCGCCAGTCGCATGAAATAGCTCTTGACCGATTCGACGAGGGCGCTCCCTCGGCCAAGCAGTTGCAACTCTGCGAGTCGGAAGTCATTCGGGGCGACCCGATCGGCCCACGATTCGGATTCCGTGGCTGCAGTTGGATCTTCCTGGACGCCCTCGTTGAGATCGAGGAGCTGAGTATCGAAGAGGTCGAGTTGATGAGTCATGGTCCTGGGATAGGTAGCTGGCGATGGCGCCGACATTGGTGTTTGGTTCCTGTCACATGTATAGCGACAGAAGCGCGTGGGCGCGACCTGCGAATCGGCCGTGCCCTCCGGCCGTCGCTTACAAGAATCCTGCGATCTCTCGCTCCTTCTCAAGCACTTCGCGCTTCAGTTCGGTCGCATAGTTTTCCGAAGGCAGACTCCTCGTGATCGCCTTGTAGTCGAACGAACCGCATGCGGAACGCGGCTCGATGACCGCTTCCCTGAAGACATTCATCGTGGTCCCCACGCAGCCCACAGTGCGTTCCATCAACGGCAACACCAGCTTTCCAAGCTTCGTGGGATCCAGCTTCAGCCGCTTACCCAAGCTCATCACCACTTTGTGATAGGCGTCCACATCGGCCTCCACCTCTTCGTGGTACCGAGGGAAATGAATGACCTTGATGCGCCGGAGCAACTCGCGGTCGATCTTCAGAAGCGGGATGCCGTTGTAGCTGCAGAACATCACCAGAATGGCGCCAGCATCGTGGCCAAACGATCGAAGCGTCTGTCCATGGCGAATCAGCTTCTCGTTGCCATTGACGTTGAGAATGTGAGCACATTCGTCCAGCAGGACGACGGGCTTTTTGGACTCACGATTCAACGCCCGCACCGTTGCCGAACGAAAGCGACAGATACCGCGTCCAGAGTCACTGACTCGGTCATGCGGCAAGATAGGAGCACGTCGGCTCGGCAGTGGCGGCTCTGGCAACTTGTCATAGAGCGACATGTACATGCTCTTGAAGCTGAAGTCGACCGCCCCGATCTGGCTCAACTTGATAGCAACCGTCGGCACCTGTATGTCACTCAACTTTCGTTCGGCTGGCTCCACGAGATGAGACTTTCCGACGCCTGGTGGTCCGACAACCATGACGATCGGCCTGCCGGAACCCTGAGCCGCAGCTCGCATGACCTCGGCCAGTGCTTGCTTGATCTTGGGATGGCTGATATCCCTATCAAGCAGTTCGAGGGCATCCTCCTGGCTGGAAGTTTCCGAGTCGGCGACGATGGTCGGGCCGGCCTCGTCGCTGTGGATTGCAATGCCGTCAACGGTGCACTGTTCACGAGACTCTGAGCCCGGATTGCTCACCGCGCCGGCGAGATCGGCAATTCGGAGGTGGGTTTGGATGGTGGGGTAGTCCATAGTGAGGTGGGAGTTGGTGGTCTTGTCGGCGTGCAGTCGAGGCGCTCCACGCTCCAACTGTGTACGGACCGGCAACGAGGTTTTCCGTATACCGCTTAGGTGAACGCGACTCGACCAGCGAACACGCTCACAGCGGCGCGTCGTAGTCCTCGAAGTCAGCCTCGGCGTTCACCGTCACGCGCGGGGCCGCGACGCGCTGGTCCTTCGTTGGGGCCTCGGGAGCCGCCGCCATCGGTTGTTCCGCACGTGGCGAGGCACCACTCGTTTCGATGCCAGCACGCGACGAGGTACCGAGCGAGATCAGGCCCTCCTCGCGAAGACGCCGGAAGAGGCCGTTCTCGGCTCTCTCAAGTTCCTCGATCAAGTTGCACATCTCTGTCTTGCGGCGGAGGGTATCGAACGACCTTGCCTCCGCCTTGCTGATGCGCTTTCGAGCGAGCAGTTCGGTTGCGTAGAGATCCGCCTCCCAGGCGTTGAGCCCGCGGGCTTCGGTACTTCCGGTTCTCCACGCTTTGACCCATTGCCGCTTGACCTGCACCCACACGACATCGACGTCCGATGGATGGCGGCGAACAAACACCGTCTGCCCATCGAGGCCAGGTTCCTGGAGCGCCGTCGAGTGGTAGAACATCTCGTCCACCTTCACGCCCGTCCGCCGGCAAAGCTTCCGCGACTTTCGATGCACGAACGGGCTGGTGAGCACCTGCAAGGTCTCGTCATCTGCGACGAGCCGGCTATGACGTCGGCCATGCTCACGCATGCCCGACTCGAAAGCCTCTGCGGGGCTGGTCAGGAGAGCCGGATGTTGATCTTTGTGATAGACGTTGTCGATGAAGAAACCGAGGCCGATCTTGAGGGCTCTCAGGCTCCAACGCGAGATCTTTTCAGGAAGCGAACTGCCCGTTACCGTTCGCACGAACTTCATGAGGTCGGTGTTGCCACGAAGTCGGTGCAGGAATTCGGTGTTGATCGTACCGAACAGGCGCTCGCACACCGATCCGAAGCGAGCTTCGCCAGGCGGCCTCAATCGCTTGTGCACGCTGTAGGCCGCGCAGAAATGATCCAGAGAGGCAGACCTGAAGTCGGCGCCGTTGTCCAATACGAGAATTGCGGGCAAACGCCCGTGTCGCTTGACCACATCGCGAAGGAGTCCGAGCGTCGTCGCAGCATCTGGAGCGCGAAACGAAAGCGACCATGCCAAGATGTATCTCCTGTCCGCATCCGACGCTACGGACAGCCATGCTCGCCCGAGAGACTTGCCGTCGTACTCGCTCATGAGCTCAACGTCGGCCAACGTGTGGTCGATGTGAACCACGTGGAATGGCCGGACACCATGCACGGAAGTCCGATATGCGGATGCAACGTAGCTCGGACGCATGGCCGCGCCCATGCGCTTCCCAAGTCGAGCGAAATTGGCGCCGGTGTCGCGTATGCGTTCGATCTCTTGGCCGAACGACTGCCGAGAGATGGGCTGCCATGTGTATTTCTTGTAGCGCCGGCGCAGTCGTTCAAGTTTCAGCCGATAGCGCTCATAGGCGGCCGTCTTCGACGCGCGATGCAGCTGAAAATACTCTTTCTTGACGATGCGGCGAACAACGTCAAGATGTTCCGCCTCGTAGCGGACGGTGCGATTTCCCTGAGCAGCTCGACCATCCAGAAGAGAGTTGAGCGGGTCTCGGCCACTCTCCTCCGCCTCCTTCACGATGCGAGCCCAGTGCCTCCGCGTGCGCGCCGGTACGTCCGTATGAGACAACGGTTCGCGCACCGCGCCCAACTTTTGCTTTGCACGCATCAGATCATCTACATCCGCCTCGCGCAGCCGACGAGCAGCTTCCGACGTATCGCCGTCGACCTCCGGCACTGACTCTATTTTCAGTTTTCCGGCCCGAAATGCCTTCTCGAGCATATCGAGAGGAAGTTCCATGGCTTGACCATTTTCGTCCGTCAGGAAGGCAGTGCTGTCGCCGGCGGTCGTGAGCTGGAACCAGCGTCCGTCCAGATCGAAGGACATCCCGTCGACATAGCGCAAGGTCTGCGTGCCGGCAAGACGCAGCATTGCCCCTCGCTTCTCAGCCTTAGCGAATTCCATCGTCAGTTCATCGCGATAGACAAACGCATGTGCTTGGACAGCCAGTCGATCGTTGCTGAGATCGACGGTCGCGTGACCGTCGACGATCGCTTTCATCCAGTCGTCGACCGAAAGATGAGGCTCGACCTCCAGCGCCTCCTTGAGGGTGAGAAAGGGATTGATGGCAAACACCGCGCGGATGCGATCCTTGTCATGATCCGACAGAGCTTGGGCGGTAGTGCACCTGAAGTCGTCCAAGTACTCCAGGTTCTCGATCAACACCTCAGGCAACTCGGCACGGCTGCGAATCCGGTATTCGATGCCCTTGCTGGCCGCATATTCCTCGGCCGCCGGATCGTGAACCACGCCTCCAATCAGCTTGTAGCGCCTCGGCTTGTCCACAGCCAACAGTTTGTAGGCCTCCTCACCCTTCCACTCTTCGCAGGTGACCTTGGTGCGCCAGACGACCAAGGCGTCCGGCGTGTGGATGATGCGAGTCGATCCCACCCCGTCGCCGATCTTCAGAGGCATCTCGCAGGGCTGCGGGATGTAGGCCAAGACGTCCGGATCACGCTCAAGAAACATTCCAAAGGGCAACTCGACAGTACGGCTCTCGAACATGTGCGTACGTCCCATCTTCTGGCTGTACACCTCATGGCGGACGCTCCCCCCATGGCCCTTCATCTTGCGAACCGGCGCGTTGGCCGCGCACGCCAGGACAAATTCGATGGTTTCGGGAACGCAGCCGATCTGGGTGAGATGGCTACGGAGATCGTCAGTGTTCATGGGCTTTTGCTCGGAGTTGAGAAGTGCTCGCAGGGCTTCACCCTGCCAGTCGATCTCTTCATAGCGAGCGCAAGCGTCAGATGTTTTCGGTATACCGCCAAAGTCACTCGCCCCAGCCCAGCCACGAGCGTTTACGGCGCCGGTAGAGGCTGTTAGCATCCGCACACCCCGAGGTTCAACCTCGCACCCGTCGCCGTTTCGGCCACCCTGAACTTTCATCGCGCCTCCTGACATTCCACCAGGGTCAACCCCAATGCTGACTTCTGATGGAGGGAGACAGACACTGCGCGCTGGTGCCGCATGGCGCCAGAGTTCTTGCCCTCTCATTGCTGCGCTGTGCGCAGCTCAGCGCTGCGTGGCCCGCATCGACTGCCGCCTCGAAAAGGGGCCGGCCCAACGGGCCGGCCTTGAGTGAACGCCTCAGCGGGCGGCTACATCGGCGCGATCGCCTCGGAAAGAACCGCGAGATGGAGCCTTGCGATCAGCAGTTGATGGTCCTCTGCAGCGCTGTCGATCGGCGTGACGATGCCCGATGCGAAACGGCTTACCACGACCTTTTTGAGTGCGTCCCGCAGCACGTGCGAACTCCTGGGGGAAGTCCAGAGATCGCCTGGATCAATCAGCCCAGCGCCAACGTAGACGTCGAGCACCGTCCAGTCGACGTACTCCGCGAACCTGCGCAGCACATCATGATGGCACCGGGCAAGTTGCGAGGGCGACTTTCGGAGCCGGTAGTAGTGCGCGGCATGCAGTCCGACGTAGCTGGCAACATCAGCGGGCCGATGCTGACGCTCGAGCGCGGCGGCCTCGATCGCTTGCCAGAGAATGGCAATGGACTTCCGAGCTTGTGATGAAGCACTCCGAGGATGCGTGGGTGGATTTCCTTGCAAGAGATGACCTGGGTTGCGCAGAGAAGTCCTCTGCCTGACGTATAGGCTGGGACCGCAGACAAAAGCGCTTCCGAAGCGCGCCGCTCGACATGCTCGTGCACTTGGCGCCTTTCCCGAAGCGCCCACGGCTAGTCTTGTGATCGGTCGCACCCGCTGTCGCGGTCGTACCAACACACGAGTTTCGTGTCGTGCCACTTCACGACTATCGTGTCGTGAGCAATGCTCGAACGGATCGCAGCCGTCGATCGACAACACAACCTGGGCAAGACATGACGGGTTAGCTTCGGCCTACCAGACACCGAGTTCCTGGCTTCGCGAGGCGCCCGACCGCAAGTTTGGACCTTCGCTCGGCTGCGCGACCTCAGAACTCGCGCAAGTTCGCATGCATGCGAACTTGCGGAATCCGCACCGAAGCGCCGAAGCGGACTCCTCGGTGGCCGCCAGCGTTTGGCGACGCCATCGCCCCGAATAAGCATGTCCGCCGATGCTCGCGTTCCGGACAATCGTCCGAGCCACCAGCACGGCGAGCACGGAATCCAAGCAAGGATGACGCGCGCGAGGGGGGTAGTGCAACACCGCCTCAACGCGTCGACCGCTTCCCGGCGCCGGGACGGCGTCGTCCCCATTCGATCCGGCCAGGAAAAAAGGCCGATCCAAAAGGATCGACCCGTCATCGAGTCCGAGACGCTGAGCCTTAAGGCACAGCAACGCCTTGCATGGTGACAGCATACGGCGCATAGAAGTTTGCGCCGGCCCACGTCTGTGTGGCCGCATCGTAGAGTGGATCGCCTTGCACCCAATTGGCGGCGTCATGCCAATCGCCGGTGCCCGTGAACTTGGCCACCGCCGGATACGGATAGACCGGACGCGAGGCAGTCACGTTGTTCGACGAGTCCGTCTGGTACGTCGTGACGCTGGTCGGCGCCGCGGCGTTCTCCACCCAACCGGTGATCTGCGAGACCAGGTCGATGTTGGGCATGCCTTCGCCGCCGCCGCAATGGGCTACGCCCGGCACCAGGTACATACGAGCGAACGAGTCGACGGTCGCCTTGGTCATCGTGTTCTGCATGGCCTCGTAGTACTGGATCGTGAACAGCGGCGAGATGTGCTGGTCGGCCCAGCCGTGCCACAGGATCAGCTTGCCGCCCGCGGCGTTGAACGCGCTCAGGTCCGGATTGGTCGCATCCATCAGCGGGTGGTTGGCAGCCAGGTAGTTGGCATAGAAGCTCGCGTCGTGATAGCCGAAGGTGTCGATGGTCGGCATCGTCGGCGACCCCGTGAAGATCAGGTTGTAGGCACCGGTGACGATGCCATAGCTGAACAGCCCTTGCGACACGGGCACGGGAGCGTCCTTCGAATTCGACATCGGCACTTCCACGCCGATCCAGTTGATCTCGGAGCCCAGTTGCGGCGAGCCGGCCAGCATGCGTTCCCCGGTGGTCGCGTCCATCGGGCCGCCGTAGATCTTGCCGGCGGTGACGACTTCAGCGGAGGTCAGGCAGGCGCTCGTGTCCGTTGCACCGACGGGGCACTCGATCGATGCCGGGTCGAAGTTGCAGGTGCGCGGATCGGCGATGAGGCCATCCGCGGCACCCGACTGGCCGCTGCAGGCGGCGAGCACGGCCTTGTGCAGCACTTGCACCTTGTCTGCATACAGCGTGGCGTTGCCGGTGCTGTCGCCGGTGGTGCTCTGCGACTCGACGCTCCAGCCGTGGTACGGCGAATTCTGGATCTGGAAGTGCGCCGCCGGTGCGCCGGCGATGATCCCGTTGTAGTCCGTCGGGTAGCGTTGCGCGGCCATCAGCGCCTCGCGGCCGCCGTCGGAGCAGCCGACGAAGTACGAGTACTTCTGCGCCTGGCCGTAGTAGGCCTGGATCAGCTTCTTGGCTGCCAGCGTGGTGATGTGCTGGCCGCGATAGGCGAAGTCGGCCTGCTTCTGCGGATCAGTGGTCCAGGTCTGGTCCATGCCCGAGTGGCCCATGTCGGTGGCAGCCGTGACGAAGCCGCCCTCCTGCACCAGCGGACAGTTGTAGCTGAAGCTGAACGACTGTTGCTGCGTCGGATCGCTGAGCATGCCGCACAGGCCGCCGCAGCCGAGTTCCGCGAAGCGCTGCTTCCAGGTGCCGACGGGCAGCGCGACCTCGAAGGTGTTCGACGGCGCTAGGGTGCCCGTCACGGCGCAGAACTGCGTCGCGACGCCGTTGACGGTCGTCGTGGTTACCACGGCCGACGTGATGCTGCTGCCGGCACCACCGATGTCGGTGATGTCGATCGCGCTCAGAGTCGTGCAGTCGACGGTCGGCGTGACGACCGACAGGACCGTCGGGGCGGGCGGCGGCGGTGGCGGCGGTTCCGCCAGCGAGCCGGTGCCGCCGCAGGCGGCAACCAATGCCGTCGCCGCACAGGCGACGAACAGCGACAGCAGCGTGGTGCAGCGCACCCGCTCCTGCAGGGAATTCAGGACATTCATGACGTCTCCTTGGTGTTGTCTCGAATCAGAAAGAGAACCGGGCGCCCAGCGCGAAGTCCACCGGGTTGGACTTGTAGACGCCCACGCTGCCGTTCGACGTGTCGACGACCTTGGTACGCGTGCTGTCCGACGACACGAGCGCGTAGACGTCGGTGCTCTTGAACAGGTGCCAGTTGTAGGCAGCCGTGGCCAGGCGTCGGCCGGCATTGCCGCCGGGGGCACCATCGGCCGTGATGGCGACGTCGGGGGTCGCCGCCACGTCGCTGCTGGCGTTGCGCTTGCCGACGGCCAGCAGCACGTCGCCCGGCCCGGCGGGCACGACGAGGCTGGCTTCGTAGAGCTTCTGCGTGCCGGCGTAGAACGGCGAACTGGCGCTGCTGTCGTCGCGGATGCCGCCGACGTGGGCAGACAGCTTGGCCACGCCGAAGTCCCACGACGCGCCGACCAGCCACGCCGCGGTGTTATCGACCGAGAGTCCGGACGTGCTGAAGTTGCCGATCACTTGGTCACGATTGACCTTCTGGTAGCTCAGGTTCGCACCGAACGGCCCGGCGGCGTAGATCAGCGACGCGCCGTAGTTCTTGCCGGAGTGCGCAGCGGCATCGTTGGCCGAGGCGGGCGATACATAGGCGCTTCCCGCGTCGCCGAACGAATACGCCAACCGCACGCTGAGGCCCCTCATCGGGTTGGAGGTGTAGAAGACGGCCTTCTGCCAGTTGGTGCCGCCACTCAATCCGCTGTTGATGAACATCAGCGCAGGCAGAGGCCCGAACACGGTGGAATCGCCGAGCGCGTTCGACTTGATGGCGCTGAAGAACATCGGATTGATGTCCGTGCCGATCTTCAGCGTGCCCAGCGTGTTGTTGTGGAAGCCGACGTTGGCCGCGCGCGAGAACAGCGGATCTGCCGCGAAGGTGGCGCCGGCGATGCTCACGGTGTTGTTGTCCGAGCGGCCGTAGGTCGCGCCCTCGGGGTTGATGAAGGCGGAGAATTCGAACGTGACGTCCGTGTCGTCGGAGATCCGCTGCTTGCCGCGCAGGCCGAGGTTGCTGGTGGACAGGCCGCCGTTGAGGAGGTCGACCTTGGAAGGCTGGCCCGGTGCCGCACCCGGGCTCGCGTCGTTGCCGTAGCCGGCGGAGCGTCCGACGAACTGGTCGACCTGGCCGAACGGCGCGATGGACAGGCCTCCGACGTTCAACGACGGCGCGCCGCCGGACTCTTCCGCTTGTGCGGTCGTGACGAAGGCCAGGGCCACGAGTGGGGTGAGGATCAGGGTTTGTCTCATGATTCGTTTTTGAAATGAACGCTGGGTTGATGAGCGAACCGACCAGCGGCGGACGGGACGCGTCGCCAGGATGCGGACTGGTCAAAAGACCGTGGCAGTTCGGGAGACCGAGCCGTGCGCTTCGATCTCGCGCTGCCAGTGTGTTCGTGGCGTCACATCGTCGCGGTGAGTTCCGCACCCGCATGACATCAGAAGTAGTTATCTCCAGATTTACCCGATGCATGTCGTCATCAGGAAACGCCGCACGAATACGGGCTTTTCCGATTCATCGGCCAAACACAAAGTTATCGGCTGAAGAACTCACGGAAGACGACAATCGGATATTCCGTGTCGCGATCTCCCACTCTCATCACGAGCGTGGGATTGCCGACGACGTCGGCGAAGGCTCGTCGAATTCGGCCGCGTCGAGTCGACTCACATGAAAGTTGGCTCGCCGCGAAAACGCACCCGTTCAAAGACAAGCAACCCGCGAGAATCGCCCGTACCGATGGCGTCGCGATGGGCCACGCATCGGTTGCGATCACAGGCACCGTCGATCATGCGTCGCGAGTGTGGCGGCCGCGCCGGAGCGATGCCGTGAGTTCGCGCTTCACCGGCATCAGAGATTCTTATTTCCAGGGAAAGTCCCGAGACCCCACCGGCGAGCTTCCGCCGGAAAGCGTCGTTTCACGACCGCACGCGCGCCGTGGAAATCTATGGGGCTGCCATCAACAAGCGCGACGCCGGCATCAGGCGCGGAAGTCCGAACTGTCGCGGACGACCGCGCGTACCTCTTCCATCAGCGCACGTGCGCCGGGAGACGGCAGCGTACCCAGGCGAAGCGAGATGCCGATCTGGCGCAGCGTGCGTTCGAGCGGGAAGTCGATGACGACCAGGCTGCCGTCGCGGATCTCGTAGCGCAACTGGTGTGCCGAGATGGCGGTGAGCATGTCGCTCTCCAGCAGCAGGCAGCGCAGCACGGCCAGATCGCCGGTCTCGACAGACGGCGACGGCGGCCCGTGGCGCGCATCGCAGAAGAAGCGGTCGAACAGCTCGCGCGAAGGTGCGCCCCGGCGCGACAGCACCCAGGCAGCACGGCGCATCTCGGGCAGGCCGACGCGCCTGCCCGCAAGTGGATGCCCGGCACGCGCGATGACTGAAATGCGGTCCAGCAACAGCGGCTCCTCGCTGATCTCGGAGTCTCCCGGCACGCCGCGCAAGGCGCCCAGGATGAAGTCGATGTCTCCGCTGCGAAGCGATGCGGCCAGCACGTCGTACGGACTCTCGACGGTGGCTACGTGCAGTTGAGGATGTTGCCGCAGCAGCGCCGCAATCGCCATCGGAAGGATCTGCGTGCGCCCCAGCGGCAACGCGCCCACCGTGATGCTGCCTTGCAGGCGACCTTCGATCGCGGCGAGGTCGGGCATGATGTGGCGCAGTTCGGAAAGCACGCGCCGGCAGTGGAACACCAGGATCTCGCCGGCCTGGGTCGGCACCATGCCCCGCGCGGAGCGTTCGAAGATCGGAACCCCGCACGCGGCCTCGAGATCTTTCAGCGCGGCACTGATGCCAGGCTGCGTCACGCCGAACTCGCGCGCTACCGCTGCCATGCTGCGCTTTTCGGCGAGGCTCGCGAGGATCGCGAGCCGCCGGCCGTTCAGGATGGAGGCGAACATGGTGTGCAGGTCGTGCGTCGGCTTGACGCCGCCACGCGCGACCAGTTGCTCGCTCGCGGCGTCGAACTCCTCTTCGATGCGTCGCGCACGCAGCAGCACGCTCTCGCCATAGGCATTGGCGACCATCCCCCGCGCGCGCCTTTCGAACAGCGGCAGGCCCAGGGCCTGCTCCAGCTCGGCAATCGAGCGTGTGACCGCGGACGACACCCGGAACAGCTCCTCGGCCGCGCGCGCGATGCTGCCGTGCGTATTGACGGCAATGGCCGCGCGAAGATGGCGAAGATTGATCGTGAGCGCCGCGGAGTGGCGGTCGTCGATAATTTTTCGCTGTGTTTCTTCACGTTTCATGGAAGGCGATGTTGCTACGAGACCGGCGCGATTCCCACCACGGGTTAACCCGTTACTATAAATAAGTCAGAACTCAGAGCAAGCCGAAGTCAGCCCGCGCCTTCGGCGCCGGGAACACACTTCGGCCATGACGAAACCCGCCACTCCGCCGTTGCCGCAAGGCCACGAGGTGCCGTGCGTTTTAATGCGCGGCGGCACCTCGAAAGGCGCATTCTTCCTGGCGAGCGACCTGCCGGCCGATCCCATCGAGCGCGACGCGCTGATCCTGGCCGCGATGGGCCATGGCGAGCCGCGGCAGATCGATGGCATCGGCGGCGGCTCGCCGCTGACCACCAAGGTGGCGATCATCTCGCCCGCGCAGGCCGGACCGGCCGAGATCGACTATCTCTTCGGCCAGGTCGTGGCCACGGAGTCGCGCATCGACTACGCACCCACCTGCGGCAACATCCTGGCGGGCGTCGGACCGTTTGCGATCGAACACGACCTGGTGCCCGCGCGCGATGGGCAGACCGAGGTTCGCATCCGCATGGTCAACACCGATTCGCACTGCACCGCGGTCATTCGCACACCCGGCGGTCGCGTGCAATACGAAGGCGACACCGCCATCAGCGGCGTGCCCGGCACAGCCGCGCCGGTGCTGTTGAGCTTCTCCGAGATCGCCGGTTCGTCCTGCGGTGCGCTGTTGCCGACCGGACGCACCAGCGACGTCGTGGACGACATCAACGTCACCTGCATTGACAACGGCATGCCCGTCGTCCTGATGCGCGCCGCGGACCTCGGGGTGACCGGCTACGAGGCGCCGAACGCGCTCGACGACAACGCCGAGTTGAAGGCCCGCATCGAGCGCATTCGCCTGCAGGCCGGCCCGTTGATGGGCCTGGGCGACGTCACCCACAAGGTCGTGCCGAAGATGACGCTCATCGCCCCCGCGATCGAGGGCGGTGCCATCCACACTCGCACGTTCATCCCCAGGCGTTGCCACGACGCGATCGGCGTGCTGGGCGCGGTGTCGGTCGCCACGGCCTGCGTGCTCGACGGCTCCGTCGCCGCGAGTCTTGTCGAGCGCTCGGGCGCGCGCGAGCAGGATCTTTCCATCGAACACCCGTCCGGCGAATTCACCGTGCGCCTGGTGCTCGGGCAGCGGGACGGCGAGTTCGATTCCGTGGCCCTGTTGCGGACGGCGCGTGCGCTGTTCCGCGGCACGGTCGTCATTCCAGGAACACTTTCATGATCATCGATTGCCACGGTCACTACACGACCGCACCGAAGGCGCTCGAGCAGTGGCGAAACCGGCAGGTCGCCAGCCTCGCCGACGCCTCGCCGACGCCGTCTCCCGACGCGCTGAAGATCAGCGACGACGAGTTGCGAGAGTCGGTCGAGGCAAACCAGCTCGCGAAGATGCGCGAGCGCGGCATCGACCTGACGATCTTCTCGCCGCGCGCCAGCTTCATGGCCCACCACATCGGCGACTTCGAGACGAGTGCGACCTGGGCGCGCATCTGCAACGACCTGTGCGCACGCGTTGCGGGCCTGTATCCCGAGCACTTCATCGGCGCGGCCATGCTGCCGCAGTCGCCGGGCGTCGACCCGCGCACCTGCCTGCCGGAACTCGACCGCTGCGTGAACGAGCTCGGCGTCGTGGCGCTCAACCTGAACCCGGATCCGTCCGGTGGCCACTGGACATCGCCGCCGCTGTCCGATCGCCACTGGTATCCGATCTATGAGCGCATGGTGGAGTACGACATCCCCGCGATGATCCACGTCAGCACCAGCTGCAACGCGTGCTTCCACACGACCGGCGCGCATTACCTGAACGCGGACACGACCGCATTCATGCAATGCCTGACGTCCGACCTGTTCAAGGACTTCCCGACGCTGCGCTTCGTGATCCCGCACGGCGGCGGCGCGGTGCCGTACCACTGGGGCCGCTTCCGCGGGCTCGCACAGGAGCTCAAGAAGCCCTTGCTGGACGACCACTTGCTGAACAACATCTTCTTCGACACCTGCGTGTACCACCAGCCGGGCATTGACCTGCTGACGAGGGTGATGCCGGTGAAGAACGTGCTGTTCGCCTCCGAAATGATCGGCGCGGTGCGCGGCATCGATCCGGAGACGGGCCATGCATTCGACGACACGCGCCGCTTCATCGAGGCCGCGTCCGGCCTGAGCGGGACCGATCGACGGCAGATCTTCGAACTCAACGCGCGCCGCGTCTATCCGCGACTCGCCGCCGCGCTCGACGCGCGCCAATCCGGAGCCGCGCGATGAACACGCTGGGCATCGTCAAGAGAAACATCGTGCGCGCGCCGGCCGAGGCCGTGGCGCGGCTGCAGGCATTCAGCGTGGCCACGGTGCACGAGGCCATGGCGCGTGCCGGGCTGGCGCAGCCGGTCCTGGCGCCGATCTACGAAGGTGCGCGCACGTGCGGGCCTGCCGTCACCGTGCTGCTGCAACCGGGTGATAACTGGATGATGCACGTCGCCGCCGAAGTGATCCAGCCGGGCGACGTCGTGATCGCCGCCTGCACGACGGCCAACGTCGACGGCTTCTTCGGCGACCTGCTCGCCACGTCGTTCCGCGCCCGGGGCTGCGTCGGCTTGGTGATCGACGGCGGCGTACGCGACGTGCAGGAACTGCGCGAGATGCAGTTCCCGGTGTTCTCGCGTGCCCGCAACGCGCGCGGCACGGTCAAGGCGACGATCGGCTCGGTCAACGTGCCGGTCGTGTGTGCCGGTGCGCTGGTGCATCCAGGCGACGTCGTGATTGCCGACGACGACGGGGTCGTCATCGTGCCGGCGGCCATGGCGGCCGAGGTCGCCGAACTCGCCGCCGCACGCGAAGCCAACGAAGAGAAGAAGCGTGCCCGACTCGCCGCCGGCGAACTCGGGCTGGATATCTACGACATGCGCGGCAAGCTGGCCGCGGCGGGGCTGCGCTACGTCGACTGAGACCGACGGGCGTCCCATCGCAAGACAACGAACTGGAGACAAATTCAATGACCAACAACGCACGTGTGGACGTCAAGGCGTTCATCGACAATCGGGCCATGGGTCCGATGCAGTGGCTGCTGCTGGCGCTCTGCTTCCTGGTGGTGGCGGCCGACGGCATGGACGTCGCCATCATGGGCTTCCTCGCCCCGTCTATCCTGCAGGAGTGGCATGCCTCGCGCGCCAACTTCGGCCTCGTGATGAGCGCGGCGCCCATCGGCCTCGTGCTGGGCGCGCTCATCGCCGGACCGGCGTCCGATCGCATTGGCCGCAAGACTGTGCTGGTCGGCTCGGTGCTGCTGTTCGGCATCTTCACGGCGCTCACGTCGCTGACCGGCAATCTCACCGAGATGGCGGCGCTGCGACTGCTGACGGGTCTCGGCCTGGGCGCCGCGATGCCCAATTCGACGACGCTGTTGTCCGAGTACGTGCCGCAGCGATCGCGCTCGCTGCTGATCGCGGTGATGTTCACGGGCTTCAACCTGGGCTCGGGCGTGGTCGGCTTCGCAGCCGCCTGGCTCATCCCGCATTTCGGCTGGCGTTCGGTGCTGCAGGCCGGTGGCGCGTTGCCGCTGATCCTGGTGCCCTTCCTCGTGCTGCTGCTGCCCGAGTCGGCGCGCTTCATGGTCGTGTGCCGCTACGCGTCCGAGCGCATCGGCGCAGTCCTCGGCCGTGTCTGCAGAACCCGCTTCGCGCCCGGCACCGAGTTCGTCGCGCCGGAGCCGGCGCTGCAGTCCAAGGCCTCGCTGCGCGTGCTGTTCCTGCCCGGCTTCGGCATGATGACGCTCGCGCTGTGGGTGACCTATTTCATGGGCCTGCTGGTGATCTACCTGCTGACGGGCTGGCTGCCGACGCTGATCAAGGACGCCGGACTGCCGATCTCCACGGCGGCCAATATCACCGCGCTGTTCCAGATCGGCGGCACGGTCGGAGCGATCCTGGTGGGATGGGCGATGGATCGCATCCTTCCGACGCGGGTCATAGGCCTGTCCTATGCGCTCGGCGCCGTCTGCATCCTGGCGCTGGCCAGCGGCGGGCCACTGTCGGCGTCGCTCGGCCTGCTCGTCTGTGCCGCCGGCTTCTTCATGAGCGGCGCACAGACCGGCTTGAACGCGTTCGCGCCGAACTGCTACCCGACCGTCGCGAGAGCGACGGGCGTGAGCTGGATGCTGGGCATGGGACGATTCGGCAGCATCCTCGGCTCGACCGTCGGCGGCGTGTTCCTGGCCGCCGGCTGGGGCTTTGGAGCGATCATTGCGCTGCTGGCGGTGCCGGCGCTGTTGGCCGGGGCCGCGGTGCTGAAGGCCCGCGGTGCTTCCGATCAATCCGCACCCGGCGGCGAGCGTCCTCTCGCGCGCACCTGAAAGGCATCTCATGGCACGGATCATCGGCGGCGTCGCCTGCTCGCATACACCCACCATCGGCTTCGCGCACGACAAGCACGGCAGCGACGATCCGGTGTGGGGCCCGATCATCCAGGCGTTCGCACCGGTCAAGGCCTGGCTGAAGGAACAGCGGCCGGACGTCGCGATCATCGTCTACAACGATCACGTCACGTCGTTCTTCTTCGACCACTACTCGGCGTTCGCACTCGGCATCGGAGAGCGCTTCGAGGTGGCCGATGAAGGCGGCGGTCCGCGCGATCTGCCCGGCGCGGCGGGCCACCCGGCCTTGGCCGCCCACATCGGTGCATCGCTGGTCGCCGACGAATTCGACATGTCGTTCTTCCAGGATCGGTCGCTGGACCACGGCTGCTTCTCGCCGCTGTCCGTGCTGTGCGATCACGCCGACGGCTGGCCGTTTCCGATCGTGCCGTTGCAGGTCGGCGTGCTGCAGACGCCGGGCCCGAGCGCGCGCCGTTGCTGGAAGCTCGGGCAGGCGCTCCGGCGCGCTGTCGAGAGCTACCCCGACGACCTGCGCGTGGCCATCATCGCCACGGGAGGCCTGTCGCACCAGGTGCACGGCGAGCGCTCGGGTTTCAACAACACGGAGTGGGACGCGCAGTTCCTGGACCTGATCGTCAACGATCCGGTGCGCTTGACGGAGATGACGGTGGCCGAGCTCGCCACACGCGGCGGCTACGAAAGCGCCGAAGTCGTGATGTGGCTTGTGATGCGCGGTGCGCTGTCCGCCAACGTGACGCCCCGGCACCAGGCGTACTACCTGCCGTCGATGACGGGCATCGCGACGCTGGTGTTCGAGAACCATGCGACGCCGCCAAGCGCCGCGGAGGCGCGTCTCCATCTAGATCATGTCGAACGCGAGACGCGCGGCCTCGAGGCGCTCGAGGGCACCTACCCGTTCACCCTGCAACGCAGCGTCAAGGCGTACCGGATCAACAAGTTTCTGCACACGCTCGTGGATCCTCAAGCGCGCGAGTCCTTCCGCGCCGACGAGGCCGTGGCGATGCGCGGCGCCGGGCTGTCGGACACAGAGCGCGACATGCTGCTGCGTCGCGACTGGCGCGCGCTGATGCACTACGGCGTCATCTTCTTCCTGCTGGAGAAGCTGGCCGCGGTGAGCGGACTGTCGAACCTGCACGTCTACGCGGCTATGAGGGGCCAGACGTTGGGCGAATTCCAGAAGACGCGCAACGCGCCTGGGGCGGTGTACTCCGTTTCCGGTCGCGAGGATGCGGTAGCCGGGAAGGTGCCGCGCACCTGACAAGATCAGCAGCGCGTCACCGCCTCTCGGTCGCTGTCAGCGCCTACTCGTTTCGCTGGCGCCGCGCGCCGATATCGGCGCATGTCGACTTCCAGATCTAATGCCGACCTGGGTTTTTGAACCGCGTACTTCCGCTCCCGCTGCATAGCTGCCGCCGACAGGCAGCGCGCAGCGAAAGGTCTGCTTATCACTGTATTGCCGAGCCCTGAACCAGTTCCAGAGCTTCGCGATAAAGGAAGGGCACCCAATAGTTGGGAGACTCCTTGTTTCCCCGACGTTCGAAAAAGCCTACCTGTACTAGCCGCTCGGCCACATCACGTGCTTCATCTACGTTGAGCTTCCATAGCGCAGCGAGCGTTTCCGTGTTTTGTTCAGTCTTCTCGCGCTCTAGCTTCTTCAAATGTGGAATCAGATTTGGATGCTCTGCGCAGAGCGTCTGTGCATACCTCGTTCGCGATACCACTGGCATGGCCGAGCGGATTGCAGACTTATCAAAGAGCTGTTGATCAGGAGGCTCGGCGCCGCCGACCTGCAAGATCTTGAGCTGCTCATCGCGCACGGCAAGAAGTAGGTGAATGAGTTCACGTGGTGCAGTGCGCTTTGTTCCATCTGCAGTGCGTGTGACCATCCAATCGAGTGTCTTTGACTTGCTGCCGCCGCGATCAACTTGGGCCGGGAACGCTTGGTAGAAGACCTGGCGCTGTAGCTCCGAATCGGCCATCACCTCCGCCGCAGTAACGCCAAAGTGATCGCAAATTAAAGCATTGGAAGTGAGGCGACTTACGAGCAGATGAAGAAGTGACTGCTGATCCCAGTTGAGCGTTAGCGTACGGGTGATATGGCTTGCCTCGCGGAAGCCGGCTCCGACGATCTTGTCCCAGATGTCGTCTCGCAAGAAAATCTTGACTTTGAAATGCGACAAGTCACGCATGTCGAGATAGGTACGAAACAGCGAACGAAGCGCATTGCCCTCAAGCACATCGCTATCAGCGAACGCGACGTCGAGACGATCAAGCACCAACCAAGCTGTGATATTGACTGCCGCAAAGCCTGCGTTCAGCTGAATGAGAAGCTCGTCCGCCGAGCGGAAACCCAAGCCACGCTGCTCTGCTGACGGCTCGCCGAGTGTGATCTTTCCTGACACCTTCATTCCGGTGTGCGGGTCGGTCACGCCGGCTTCGATCGCTGGAATCCACTGCCGGAGATACTCCATCGCTGCTTTGAGCCGACCTAACAAAGTGATGTTGGGCGCGAGCAAGCCATTGGCCGTCAAGAAGTCGATGACTTCCATCGCTTGCGGAATTCGCACTTTCGCCACATCAATGTGGAGGCGTATGTAGTTGGCCAAGATGGAGAGGAAATACAACTTCCACAGGCCGCGGAAATTTTCTTCCGAAAGCGGGGGGGCGGTCGTCAGATCACGGAAAGCGGGCGTGCCTCTCGGGTTCTCGGCCGGCAAGAACATGGTGCGGCGCCCTAGCCGAAATTCCTCTTTCTTGGCAATCAACAAAGAGTAAAGAGCGCTTTTGCCGGCGCCTTTTGCCCCGAAGACTACGTCGACATCGCCGGCGACGACAGCTCGCCAGCTTTCGGTCTCAACAAAATATGACTGAAGTCGATCGAGTTCCTCTTCCGCTATCCGGCTGCCGAAATCCGCGTTGCTAAGGATGGCTTGAATCGATCGCATGGTGCTGGCCTCTGGGTGGCGCAATGGTAGAGCTGGATATTACGGCATGGAAAGACGAAGCAGTTCGCCTGATGGCCGCTATGCAGCGGTTGCCACCATCGACAATCGTTCGAGGAATGTCTGCTTTCCACTGGCAAGCCGACCATCGGCGCTCGACTCAATACAGCTCCGGCCACCTCCTTGCGACGCTATGCCAAGCTCATCTCGCTCGCACGTCGCTCGATCCATGCGTAGCGCGCCTGGGTAGCTTCGCGCAGGCTGTTCAGAAAATCCTTGTGCGCCTGAGTCGGCAGCCACTCGCTGCGTGTAGTCACGCCCTTGAGCAGCACGTCGTCGAGATAGGGGCAACGCAACTCCGCCAGGACGCCGTAGTTGAGGTCGTAGCGCACTTCGGACCGCGTCATCAGGGTGAGCGCATCCGAACTCAGGAGCAGCGCCCGGCTCATGGGCAGTGACGACGTCTCGAGATGGAATCGCAGTGGCGCCTCCATGCCATCGAAGATGGCCTCGATTCGCCTGCGCCGAGGGGTTCCGCGCGATGGCACCACCCACTGGAAGCGCGCGAGGTCTGCGGGCTCGACCTTGGGGTGGTCGGCCAGCGGATGGCCCGCGCGTGCGACCACACAGTAGCCGTCGCGGAACAGGATCTCCTCGCTGACATCGTCGGCCGATTCTGGTTTGTGGAGCATGCCGAAGATCATGTCGATGCGGCTGTTGGTCAGGTCGCCGAGCAGCGTGCCGTAGTCGCCCGTGATGAGCCGCAGCTTCACGGAGGGGTTGTCCGCCATGAAGGTGCGGGTGGCCTCGGCCAGTTCGTGCGAGCCGGCCATCGGCAGCGTCCCGATGACGATCTCCAGGCTCTCGCTTCCCGCGGCAAGCAGCACTTCGCCACGTGCCAGTTCCATCTCGCGCACCGCGCGACGGAACTCGCGCGCGAGGAAGGTGCCCGTCTTGTTGAGGATCGGCCCCTGGGCGGTGCGGTCGAACAGCGGCCTTCCGAACGTGCGTTCGAGCGTGCGCGCGGAACGGAACAGCGAATCGGCAGCCAATCCGAGTTCGCGCGCGATCTCGTCGACACGGCCCTGCTCGCTGGTCACGATGAGCGCGCGGAGTTGCGTTCCCGTCATCAGTCGATCGACCTGCGGCGGCGCGCGATCCGGACCTGCTCCTTGGCGAACCATGGCCTGTGCGACGGCAGCATCGAGGAACTCGAAGAAGCGGTCGAGCCGCAGCAGGTATTGCTTGCCCAGTGCGGTCGGGTAGGTGCCCGTCGCACAGCGCTCGAAGATCGGCGCGCCGATCTCGGCCTCGAGGTTGGCGACGGCCTGCGTTACCGCCGGCTGGGACGTGCAGAGCTCGCGCGCGGCGGCGCTCACGCCGCCCATCCGGCCGATCACCTGCAGCATGCGCAGATGGCGCAGGTTGGGAATTTCCGCGAATTGAAACATGGTCTCCTTCTGGCTCTTCGGCGCCTGCCGCTCCGTTTCCAGAGCCGCGACTCGCGTGCCCAAGATGCGCATTGCGGCTTGTCCCGACCAAAAGCGCGCGAGCCTCGACTCGACGCGCGGAGGGGCAGCCTTCTTTGAAATCCACTTTAGACCTTGGATACCCGCACGGCCATCGAAGTTTCTCTCAAGCCATAGGATTTCTTCCGGCTGCGTTAGAAAACGATGTCAGACCGCCCACACTGTCAGGGTAAACAACCATAAGTTCGCGCACCTGCCCCGCAGCATCCCACAGCCTGCGCGGAGACGGGTTCGCGTCAGGACAGCAACCATGAGCGCCACTTCTTCCTTCGTTCCGCACGGCCATCACTTCGTGGCCGGCACCCGGGTCTCGACCGAGTCGCAGTTCCAGTCCGCGCCGGCCGACGGGCCCGCGCACGCGTTCTCGGTCGGCACGCCCGACCTGGTCGATGAAGCCTGCCGGGCCGCCGAGGCGGCCTCGTGGTCGTTCGGCGAGAGTTCCCGCGAGGAACGCGCCGTCTTCCTCGAGGCCATCGCCGATGAGATCGAAGCGCGCGCGGACGCCATCACGCAGATCGGCAGCCAGGAGACCGGACTACCCGCCGCACGCCTCGTCGGCGAGCGCGGCCGCACCGTGATGCAGCTGCGCCTCTTCGCGACCCACATCCGTCTCGGCGAGTACCTCGACCGCCGGCACGACGCCGCGCTGCCGGATCGCCAGCCACTCCCGCGCCCCGAGATGCGGATGATGCAGCGCCCGATCGGCCCGGTCGCCGTCTTCGGCGCCTCGAACTTCCCGCTCGCGTTCTCGGTCGCCGGCGGCGACACCGCCTCGGCGCTGGCCGCGGGCTGCCCGGTGGTGGTACGCGGGCACTTCGCCCATCCGGGCACCTCGGAGATCGTTGCCGAAGCGATTCAGGCGGCTGTTGCCCGCTGCGGCCTGCATCCGGGCGTCTTCTCGCTGATCCAGGGCGGACGCCGCGACGTCGGCGAGGCGCTGGTCCAGCACCCGTTGATCCGCGCCGTCGGCTTCACCGGTTCGCTGGGCGGCGGCCGCGCGCTCTTCGACCTGTGCGCCGCGAGGCCCGAGCCGATTCCGTTCTTCGGTGAACTCGGCTCGGTCAATCCGATGTTCCTGTTGCCGGCCGCGGTGGCAGCGCGCGGCGCGGCGATCGGCACGGGCTGGGCCGCTTCGCTCACGATGGGCGCCGGGCAGTTCTGCACCAATCCCGGCATCGCGGTCGTGATGAACGGTCCCGAGAGCGAAGCCTTCGCGGAAGCCGCGCAGTCGGCATTGAGCCGTGTCCAACCACAGGCGATGTTGACCGACGGCATCGCCGAGGCCTATCGCGCGGGCGGCGATCGCATCGCCCGCGGCACCGGCGTGCGCACCCTGTTCACGTCGACCTGCGACCTGCGCCACGCCACGCCCACCCTGTTCCACGTCGCTGCGAAAGACTGGCTCGCCAACCACGCGCTCGCCGAGGAAGTCTTCGGCCCACTCGGCCTGATCGTGACGGTGGACAGTCTTGACGAGATGCGTACCGTCGCACGCTCGCTCGCCGGCCAGCTGACCGCGACGATCCACATGGACGAAGCCGACGCCGACGTCGCCCGCACGCTGCTGCCCATCCTCGAGCGCAAGGTCGGCCGCGTGCTGGCCAACGGCTTCCCGACGGGCGTCGAAGTCTGCGATGCGATGGTGCACGGCGGTCCCTATCCGGCGTCGACGAACTTCGGTGCGACTTCGGTCGGCACTTTGTCGATCCGCCGCTGGCTGCGGCCCGTCTGCTACCAGAACCTGCCGGAGAGCGTGCTGCCGGCAGACCTGCGCTGACCGGCGCGACGCGCTGTCAGCCCTTGGGCTGCAGCGCGTGGAAGGTCATCGCCAGCGAGACCGACGTGAAATAGCCGATGGTCACGATCAGTTCGGCGATCGCGGCGCGCCCGAGCTCGCTCACGTAGCGGGCGAAGCGTGCGTCATCGACCACGCCGCCGGCGAGGAGGTCGCCAACGGCATCGCAGACCACGCCGAGACGGCCTGGAACCGGCTCGTGTCTCTGCTTGTCGAGGATCGCATTGACCACGGTTTCAGGAATGCCGGACTTCAACGCATGCCGACGATGGTTGGCGATGACGTACGACGCATTCCAGAAGACCGCGGTCGACAGGATCGCCACCTCGGTCTCGGCCTCGCTCAGAACGGGCGAACGATCGACGTGCGTCCCGATGATTTCCATGCCCTCGGCCAGACGCCCGTTGTGCAGCCAGATGTTGAACGGAGTGGGAATGCGCCCGCGGCCCTCGCCGAGCCGTGCGATGACCTTCTTCTGTTCGTCGTCGGCCTTCTCGGGATCGATGGGTTCAAGTCGTTCGTTGCTCATGTCGTTTCCTTGCAGTGGATCGTTCACAAGCAGGATGCCGCTCGGGCCGCCCGTGCGCCAATCGATCTTCTGCCGCGAGCGATCCAACTTCTCGCCGCGGCATGAAGTGTTCAGGCCGCCCGCGCCGCGAGCCAGTCCCCCAGCAAGCTGCTGGGCCACGAGATGTGCAACAACTGGTCGAAGACGCCATAGAGCAGCGCCGTCACGCAGACCGCCATGATCAGGCTGAGCTTCCAGGACTCGCGTCCTTCGATGCGCATGAAGGCCACCATGATCAGCGGCACCGTCGGGATCATGCCGATCACCGCGGTGATGGCGAGGAAGGCAAGCAGCCAGCCGAGGAACCTCGCCGCGCGCATCACGACGACCCGGTTCGACATCGCTTCGTCGTTGTACGTGCCGGAGTCCATGTGGATGCCGCCGCCATTGCCCGCCGTGGCCTCGGCCGGCGACAGGAAGACCTTGAGCGCGAGGCTGAGCGTCCCGGCGATGACGAGGATCGTCGCCACCACCATGGGCCCGACCTTGGCCAGGAACTGCCAGCCCTGCATCGTGGAGAGTGCGTAGATGCCGACGCCCAGGAAGAACAGGTAGCTCAGGTCTTCCAGCTTGAGCGACGCCTTGCCTCTCGGACGCAGGCGCGCGAGGCCCCCCTGGCGTGCCATCTTGAGCAGCGGGCTGAAGAAAACGAGCGCCGAGAGTCCGAGCAGCACCAGTACGCCGGGGCGCACCAGCCAGTCCGCACCGTAGCGCGTGAACGAGATCGACATGTAGCGCTCGATCAACACGCCCAGCACCAGGCCGAGGATCAGCGGCGGACGCGCCCACTTCAGCCGCTTCATGCCCCAGCCGATGAACCCGAACAACAACAGCACGAACAGGTCGCCCCAGCTGCGCGAACCTTCGAAGGCGCCGACGTAGACGACCGGGATGATGACCGGCAAGATCAGCGTGTAGCGCAACGTCGCGATCTTGGCGAACTGCCCGCTGAGCAGGAAACACAAGGTCGCCCCGAAGATGTTGGCCAGCGCGATCGACCAGACCATCGAATAGGTCAGGTCCAGATGCTTGGTCAGGATGTCAGGCCCGGGGATGAAACCATGCACCATCATCGCGCCGAGCAGGATCGCCTGCACCGCGCCGCCCGGCACACCGAACGCCAGCATCGGCACCAGCATGCCACCTTCGCGCGCGTTGTTGGCCGACTCGGGCGCGATCACGCCGCGCACGTCGCCCTTGGTGAACGTGTCTTTCGCGCCTTTCTCGGTCTGCATCGCGTGGCCGTAGGCGATCCAGTCCGTCACCGATCCGGTGATGCCCGGGATCATGCCGAGGAACGAGCCCATCACGCTGCAACGCAGGACGAGGAACCAGTTGCGCAGCGTGTCCATGACGCCTTGCCGCATGCCTTCGCGCGACCTGACCGGGATGACGCCGGAGATGGCCTTGCGCGTGATGGCGAGCTCGCACAGCTCGGGCAGAGCGAAGATGCCCAGGATGATCGGCACGATGGGGATGCCGTCTTCCAGGTACAGCAGGTCGCCGGTCCAGCGCGTCTGCCCGGTCTGCGCGTTGGTGCCGATCATGCCGACCAGGATGCCGAAGCACGCCGCCACGATGCCCTTCAGTGGCGCGTTGCCCGAGAGCGACGCCACCATCGCGATGCCGAAGATCGTGAGCGCGAGCATCTCGGGCGTGGCGATGGCCAGCACGAGCGGCCGGATCAACGGCACCATGACGGCCAGCACCAGCGCACCGATCAGGCCGCCCATTAGCGACGACGAGTAGCACGCACTCAGCGCGCGCGAGGCCTCGCCTCGCTTGGTCATCGGCAGGCCGTCGAGCACCGTTGCCTGCGACCCCGCGTGTCCCGGCACGCCGAACAGCACCGCGGTGATCACGTCCGACGTCGCGATGACCGAGTGCATGCCCAGCAGCATCGCGAAGGCCGCGAACGGATCCATCGTGTAGGTGAACGGCACCAGCAATGCGAAGCCCGTCAGGCCGCCGATGCCGGGCAACAATCCGAGCGCCAGGCCCACCACGACGCCGAAGACCAGAAAGCCCAGGCGGTCGAATGACAGGATGATCTGCAGCGCATGACCCGCTGCGGCCAGAGTTCCCATGAAGTCCATGAATCGTCCTGATTAGCGTGCGAACACTGGCGGCTCACGCATCGGAAGAGGCGAGCGTCGGATAGAGCATTTTCGCCGTCCGTCCCCAGACCCAGGCGCGATCGTCTTCGTTCAAGCCGGCGAAGCACGCGTGGCCCTGCTCGATGAGCTTCTTCAGCGGCCCTGCCGAAGCCGGGTAATTCGAGCCGAAGGCCAGGTGGTCGGCTCCGAACACCTTCACCAACTGCGCGAAGAAAGGCTCGGCGCCGCCAGGCGCTGCCTGCGCCAGGTCGAAGGTTCGCGGCGTGATCTTCAGGTAGACATTGTCGAACTTCGCCAGGTCAAACAGCGCCGCACAGGCCACGTACGGCGGCCCTCCGTCCAGTGTCGGCCGCGCGCAATGATCGAGCGCGATCTTCACGTCGGGAAAGCGCTGGGCGAGTTCGACCACCATCGGCAGGCCGTCCGGCGTGGTCTGCACGACCATGGTCATGCCGAGCTCCGCGCAACGCTCCCAGATCGGGAACGTCGCCGGGTTCACGAGCCAGCTGCCGTCGCCCTGATGGGTCGAACCGCCCGTGAACAGGCGGATCCCGCCCATGCCGTTCGCGAGCCAATGGTCGAAGGTTTTCAGCGCGTCCGGCGAGACCAGATCGAACGAGTAAACGCCGGTGAAGCGCGAGGGCTGCTGCGCGACGCAGTCCGCGACGTAGGCGTTGTTGTGGCCGTAGGTTGTCGACGAGTGCACGATCGCGGCCTTGGCGACGCCGGCCTCGTCCATCTCCGCCACCATCTGCTCGAACGTGACGGGCCGCTTCGACGACCAGTCCGAGCGATGGCCGTGCTGCGGCGCGATGGGATAGCGGACGGTGTCCGTCGAGATGATGTGCGGGTGGATATCGATGATCTCTGGCGTCATGATCGGACCTCGTGGCGTTGCGTTGCGTTGTCAATCAGGCGGGCAGGCTCGCGCCGCACCCTGGCCCGGGATCGAGCAGGTGGATGAATCGGGGAAGCAGGACGCGCGGCGCGTTCAGGTCATCGTTTCACGACGACGGGTTGCGCAGCTTCCGAACGCTCTCGAGCGCCGCCGGTGGTGTCGCGTACAGCTTGCTGACGATCTGTTCGACGGACGTCCCGTCGATCGGATCGATGGGATAGCCTTGGGCCTTCATCGCCGTGATGAACTCGGGATCGACGATCGCCTTCGAGAAGGCCACGCGCAAGGCATCGAGGCGATCCTGGGGCACGTCCTTCGGGACGGCCAGCGGACGACCCGCCTGGAACGGCAGAAGGAAGAAATCGAACAGCGCCTTGACGTCTGGCTTCGTGACGTAGTTGCTCAGGTTGGGGACGTTCGGAAAGTCCGGCGTGCTCTTCCACCCGAGGTGCAGCAGCACCTTCAGCTTGCCGTCGGCCAGCATGCGCGCGGGCTCGCCTTCCTTGACGCCGTCGACCGTGGACGCCCAGCCATCGACCTCGCCCCGCTGCATCGCGAGATAGACCTCGCCGCGGCCGGTGTACCCGGGAACGATGTTGAGCTTGGTGCCAAGGTACTGGTTCAGCAGCGCCGGCATCATGCGGTTCTCGTTGGAGAAGCCGGTGGCGCCGATGGTCAGCTTCTTCTTGAGCAGATCGTCCGCCGTCACCACACCCGAGCGCGTCATCGCGACGATGCAGTAGTTGACCTTGTCGAGACTGCCCAGCCACTTGACCTTGCGCGGGTCGAAGCCGTTCGGACGCGGATCGAGCAGCGGGATGTAGAGGTTGTTGCGCTGCAGGAAGCCGACGACGGTGCCGTCGCTGGGTTGCTTGGTTTGCAGCGACGCGGCGGCCACCATGCCACCCGCGCCGACGACGTTCATCACGATCGCCTGGGGCTGGCCCGGCACGTACTTGACGAAGACGCGCGCGAACTGGCGCGCGATGATGTCGGTCGGCGTTCCCGCATCGGCACCGACGAGCAGCGTGATCGCCTTGCCGTGATAGAACTTCTCGACGGCCTGGCCGAAGGCCGGCGTCACGGCGGTCGCGATGGCGAGCGCGATGCCCGACAGTGCCGTTCTGCGTGTGATGCCCATTTGATTTGTCTCCAGAAGGTGGGGCGCGATCTCTTCAACCAAGCGCTCGGATCGATGGAGTCATCTTAGGACCGTGTCTCGCCATGCGTGCAGCAGGGAACCGAGTTCCGATGGGCGCGGAGAAGAATCGATGAGGCTTTGCACGTGGCTGCCGATTAGCCTGCGAAGCTGCCGCCCACAGGCGCTTCATGGCGCACTCCTCGACAAGGGCGGCGCCAAAGGACACCCGACCATGACGCACGCATTCGATCGGCGCCGCTTTCTCGGCAGTGCCGCACTCTTCGGACTGGGCGTCGCCGCAAGCGGGTTGTCCGCGCCGCGGATCGCACGAGCCGGCGCGACCCGACTCACGATCGTCAGCAACCCGGGCCTCGAGAACGCCACACTGAACGCCCTGCTGGACGAGCAGGGCTTCTTCCGGCGCTTCGGTGTGGATGCAGCGATCGTCGAGGCTCCGGGCGTGGCGGGTCCGTTCGACGCGATCGCAACGGGCGCGGCCGACGTCTGCCTGGTGTCGGGCTACAACCTGGTGCTGCCTCGTATCGAACAGGGTGCCCCGGTCAGGATCATCGGCGCCGGCATGCGGAAGGTGGCGCTGACGGTCTTCGCGAAGCCTGGATCGATCGCGACGCTCGCCGACCTCGAAGGCAGAACGGTTGCGGTCGGACCTCGCCTCGGCCTGCTGCACTCGATGATGTTGCAGTTGCTGAAGGAGAAAGGGCTCGACGCCTCGCGAGTGACCTTCATCGACAAGGGCGGTAACGATCAGTGCTACGACGCAGTCGTTCGCGGCGAGGCCGACGCCTGCTGCTCCAGCATCTCCCACCTCGACGACACCAAGGCGCTCGTGCCACTCGTCGACGGCAACCTGTGGCAAGGGCTGCCTCGCTGCGTCTTCCAGACCGCGTACGCCTCGACCACGGCGATCGCGCAGAAACACGACGGACTCGTCGCCGCGTTGGCTGCATACGGTGCCCTGTATGACTACCTGATGTCGCCAACCGCACACGACCCGTTCTTCGAGGCCCGCAGGCGTGCCCAGAAGAAGTTCGACGTCGCTTCGGCACAGGCCGTCTGGGATTTCAACCAGACGCAGCGACCGTACTCGGGTGATCTGTCCTTGACCGAATCGGACATCGACTATCTGCAGGACATGTACGTCGGGCTGGGCAGCCTGAAGCGCAAGTCCGCGTTCGCGGCCGTGGCCGACATGTCGGCAGCCACGGCAGCCGCGAAGCTGCTTGCCTGAGGCTGTCGCGACGCGCGAACAAAAAAAGGCGGTCGCATGCGACCGCCTTGTTCCCATCAACGAACCTGGAACGGCTAGAACCTGTACAGGATGCCCGTGATGACGCTCGCCTGCTTGCCACCCGCCATCGGGACGGCAGATGGCGTACTCGCCGAAGCGGGCAACGCCAGCGTGCCATCGTTGTTGATGAAGGCGGCCGTCACGTACAGCGTCGTGTCCTTGGCAACGATGTAGCGTCCTCGCAGGTTGACCAGCAAGGCCTTGTTCGGCGAGTCCAGGTACTTCAATTCGCCCAGCAGTCCGTCGATGTAGTACCCGTCCCCGACAGGAACGACAGCCTGCGTCCAGTACATGTCGCTCTTCGGCGTCTTGCTGCCCTCGTTGTCGCGCTGGATCCAGCCAGCCGTGAGCTTGGTGCCGCCGTGCAGCTTCAGATAGCCGGCGAGCACGAAGCGCGTGTCGGTCGTGTTGGGCGTCGCGAGGCCACCGAACGTCGCCGAGGTGCCGCCCCACAGGCGTTCGAAGGAGCTCGTCAGGCCCCATTGGCCGCCGTCGTACTTCACGCCCGCGGAACTCTCGCGGCACTCGCGATTGTTGGACGGCAGCTCGCCGGGGCAGTCGGCACCGGCGTTGTTGGACGGTCCGGTGTTGGAGGCATTGCCGTCGATGGCGTCCCAGCCGGCGCTCCAGTTCACGCCGGCGGTGACAGGGCCCCATTTGCCGAAATAGCTGATGGAGTTGTCGGCGCGCGGATTCGAGATGCGTGGATCGAGCAGTCGCAGTCCCTGGTTGCCGGTTCCGTACGGATTGGCGTCTTCCCAGCCCATGCGGGCCATCGTGTACTGACGCCCCAGTCGCACCGTGCCGAAGTCGCTGGACAAGCCGACCCAGGCCTGACGGCCGAACAGGCGGCCGCCGATGCCGGAACTTCCATTGTCGGGCGCGAAGCTGCCTTCCATGTTGAAGGAACCCTGCAGTCCCTTGATCAGTTGCCCGTTCCCGATGAGGCCGAAGTGCGGCGTGATGATGCCGTTGCTGATGCGCACCGCATCGCCTTCCTTGCCATTGGCGAGCCGGCCTCTCTCGTCCTCGACACCGACGTCGACCATGCCGTAGAACTTCAAGTTGGCCTTCTCGGATCTGATCAGCGCCGCGCCTTCAGGTTCCTTGTCAACATCCGTATTGCCCGTGGCCTCCTGGTTGGCCTGTACCGAGAGACCTTCCACGGCGCCCTTACCGACGGGCTCCGCGACGGGCTGTGGCGCTGCCCTCTGAGCCGCTGCATTCAACTTTTCATCGTTGGCCTTGACCTGCGCCTTGAGCTCCTCGATCTGCCGGGTCATCTCGTCGATGCGCTTGAGCACCGCCGCGTTGCTGGTGTCCGCGTTGCCACCCTGCGTGGCCTCTTGCGACCAGGCCGGCGCACATGCGGCGATGCAGGCCGCAACGATGAGGGGCGACGCGTACTTCGCCTTGAACTCTTTCATGATGTCTCCGGTTGTTTGAGGTATCGGGTCTGCCGGGCAGGTGCTTCAGCCCTGGCATCAGGTCATGTAGACAGACGCTTTGTCGACGCTGCTCGTCTGCGCGATTGATTCGTCGATCCGAAACGTCGAATCGAGGCGCGATAGTAGGTTCGTCGAACGGTGCGCGACCACTTCGGCAGCGAATTCCGATGGCCGTGGGCGATATCCGATGACATCGCTTCATGTCTTTCTGGATGAGCGAAATGCAGCCGCTTCCACAGCCCCATCGGATCTTGTCCGGGGCCATTGGATTTCGGTTTGGGGACGGTCACGCGATCGAAAGCGCCCCTACCATCGCGCCTCGATCAAGGTCATCCGACTCGCTGTCAGCGCCGGAATTCATCGCTGACGGATGCGGGCCAACGGTCCGCGAGCTCGAGCAGCAGCCTCACCAGACAACTCATTTGGAGACAGACCCATGTCCGCGAAAGTCCACCTCAAGATCGCCATCGCCGAACACCCAAACACGTCGGCGATCCGCAACGGCTCCATTCCCATCGAAGGCGTGGACGCCGAGTTCATCACCGTCAAGCCGCAGATCGGCGCGTTCCGCCGCATGGTGCGCGACGTCGAGTTCGACGTCTGCGAACTCGCCCCGACCACGTACATCATCGCGCGCGCCTACGGTGCGCCGTTCGTCGCGCTGCCGATCTTCGTCGTGCGCCGTTTCCATCATTCCGGCCTGCTGGTGCGGCCCGATGCCGGCATCAAGACGCCGAAGGATCTCGAAGGCAAGAAGGTCGGCGTGCGCGCCTACTCGGTGACGACCGGCGTGTGGACGCGCCAGGTGCTGATCGACGAGTTCGGCCTCGATTCGTCCAAGGTGACCTGGGTCGTCGACGACGAGGAGCACGTCACGCAACTGAAGCTGCCGTCCAACGTCATCCATGCACCGGCCGGCACCTCCCTGGCGGACATGATGGCCAACGGCGAACTGGTCGCTGGCTTCCACGGCAACGCGGGCATCGGCCGCACGGGCGATCCGACCGGCGGCTGGAAGGAGGTCGAGGCCGACTACCCCGACCTGTTCCCCAACGCCGCGGAACTCGAGGCCGACTCGTACAGAAAGACAGGCGTGTACCCGATGCACGGCACGATCGTCGTCAAGGACTCCGTGCTTGCGGAGCATCCGTGGGTCGCCAAATCGATCTACGACGCGTTCGACAAGGCCAAGCAGCAATGGCTCGCCAAGCTCGATTCCGGCGAGGCCGCGAGTAAGGGCGACAAGAAGTACCTCGAACTGCGCAAGATCGTCGGCCACGACCCGCTGCCGTACGGCATCGAGGAGAACCGCAAGACCATCGAGGCGCTCGAGGCCACCGCGTTCAAGCAGGGCCTGACGCCGCGCCGCATGTCGATGAGCGAGCTGTTCGTCGATCCGCGCGTCTGAGGTGCCCGACATGATCATCGATTGCCACGGCCACTTCACCACCGTTCCCAAATCCTTCCGCGACTGGCGCGCCGCGCAAGTCGCAGCGGCCAACGACCCGGCCAACGCGCCGCCGCGTGCGGGTGCTCGCGTGTCGGACGACGAGATCCGAGAAGCCATCGAAAGCGGCCAGCTGCGTCTGCAGAAAGAACGCGGCAGCGACCTCACCCTGTTCTCCCCGATAGCCGGCCTGATGTCGCACCACCTGGGCAACGAGCGCACGAGCCTCGAGTGGGCCGAGGTGTCCAACGACCTGGTCAAGCGCGTCTGCGAGCTGTATCCCGCCAACTTCGCGCCTGTCGGCCAGTTGCCGCAGTCGCCGCTGGCGCCGCCGAAGAACTCGGTGCCGGAACTGCGCCGCATCGTCAACGAACTGGGCTTTGTGGGCGTCAACCTGAATCCAGATCCGACCGGCGGATACTGGACCGGCACGCCCATGACCGATCGCGAGTGGTATCCGGTCTACGAGGCGCTGTGCGAGCTCGACGTGCCCGCGATGATCCACGTGGCGGCATCGTGCAACCCGTGCTTCCACGGCACCGGCGCGCACTACCTCAACGCCGACACCTCGGTCTTCATGCAACTGCTGCAGGGCGATGTCTTCAAGGACTTCCCCACGCTGCGGCTCGTGATCCCGCACGGCGGCGGCGCGGTGCCGTACCACTGGGGTCGCTATCGCGGCATGTCGCTCGAGATGATGAACCGGCCGCTCGAAGGCCTGCTGGACAACATCTTCTTCGACACCTGCGTCTACCACCACCCGGGCGTGGAACTGCTGACCAAGGTGATCCCGACGAAGAACGTGCTGTTCGGCTCGGAAATGATCGGCGCCGTACGCGGCAGGGATCCGCTCACCAACCACTACTTCGACGACACCAAGCGCTACCTCGACGCCTGCGAGGCGCTGAGCGACGCCGACCGCGCGGCGATCTACGAAGGCAACGCGCGCCGCGTGTACCCGCGCCTGGACGCGCAACTCAAGGCCAAGGGACTGTGAGCATGAACTTCATCGACATCCATCCCCACATCATCTCGGACGACGAGAAGCGCTATCCGCCGGCGCCGTTGTTCGGCAAGCGCTCGGACTGGTCGCAGGAGCGCCCGAGCACCGTCGAATCGCTGATCGCCGCGATGGACGCGGCCGGCGTCGCCAAGGCCGCGGTCGTGCACTCGTCGACCACCTACGGCTTCGACAACGCGTACGTCGTCGACGGCTGCAACCAGCATCCGGATCGATTGGTGGCCGTCGGCTCCGTCGACATGCTGGCCGACGACGTCGCGGCGACGATCAAGGGCTGGGCCGACAAGGGCCTGGCCGGGCTGCGCATCTTCACCGGCGGCTCGACCAAAGACTTCGACCCGAGCGAGCTCGACAACCCGAAGTCGTTCAAGGCCTGGGAGACGCTGGCCGAGCTGGGCCTGCCGATGTGCATCCAGACCGGCCCGATCGGCCTGCCCCAGGTCGCGATGCTCGCGAAGAAATTCCCGAGCGTGAACATCATCCTCGACCACCTTGGCCGTCCCGACGTCCTCGACGGGCCGCCCTATGCGAACGCCGCCAGCCTGTTCGAGATCGCTCACATCCCGAACATCTTCATGAAGCTCACGCCGCGCATCTTCGGCGACGTCAAGAAGGACAAGGCGAGCGCGGAGACCTTCTTCCCACGCGTCGTCGAAGCCTTCGGCGCGCAACGCATGGCGTGGGGCTCGAACTTCCCGACATCGCCCGGCACGCTCGCCGAGATCCTTGCGACCGCGCAGGCCGGCCTCGCATCGCTGAACGCCGACGACCAAGCGTGGATCTTTGGCAAGACGGCACAGAAGCTCTACCCGACGCTGGGCTGACGCTCACGAATCCAGGAGACAACACACATGACCACGACTCGCCTCAACAGCGTCATCCGCGCCTTCGAATCCGGCAAGCCGGCGTTCGCGGCCTTTTCCAAGGTCGACAGGCAATCAGCCATCGACATGAGCGAGGCGCCGTACGACGGCGTCGTGTTCGAGATGGAGCACAACCCGTACGACGCCGCGGCGTTCGGCGACGCGCTGCAGTACATGCTCAATCGCAAGGTCATCGCCGACGCCGGCTCGGTGGCGACGAGCGTCACGCCGATCGCGCGCATCCCGGCCAACGGCGTCGAGATGAACCAGTCCTTCGCCAAGCAGGTGCTCGACCGCGGAGCCTATGGCGTGATCTGGCCGCACATCGCGACGGTCGAACAGGCCTACAACGCGGTCGCGTCGTGCCGCTACGCGCGGCCCAAGGGCGCCGCGCTCTACGAACCCAAGGGCGCACGTGGCGACGGCCCGGCCAACGCCTCGCGCTACTGGGGCCTCAGCATGGCCGACTACTATCAGAAGGCCGACGTCTGGCCGTTGGCACCGCAAGGCGAGATCCTCGTCGGCCTGATGTGCGAGAGCCCCGAGGCGATCGACAACCTCGACGACATCCTCGCCAACGTGCCCGGCATCGGCTTCATCCTGATCGGCGAGGGCGACCTGAGCCAGGCGCTCGGCTTCCCGCGCCAATACGAGCATCCGGAGGTGCTCGATGCGATGCGCCGCATCGTCGAGACGTGCCACAAGCACAAGGTCGTCGTCGGCAATCCGCACGTCACCGCGAAGAACCACAAGCGCCTGCTCAGCGAAGGCTACCGCTTCCTGATGTCGGCGCCGCAACGAACCTACGGCGTCGTCGGGCTCGCGCGCGACATGGCAGGTTACTGATGAACGGCGCCGAGAGCCTGGTCTCGACGCTGGTCGAGCAAGGCGTCGACATCTGCTTCGCCAACCCCGGAACGTCGGAGATGCACTTCCTGGCGGCCCTCGGTGGAAACGAGAAGATGCGCAGCGTGCTGTGCCTGTTCGAGGGCGTGGCCACCGGCGCAGCCGATGGCTGGTACCGGATGAAGGACACGCCGGCGTCGACGCTGCTGCACCTGGGCCCGGGACTGGCCAACGGCCTGGCCAACATCCACAACGCGAAGCGCGCGTCGTCGGGCATGGTCAACATCATCGGCGAGCATTCGGCGTCGCACTTGAAGTACGACCCGCCGCTCACGTCCGACATCGAAGGCTTGGCGCGACCGTTGAGCCACTGGGTACGACGCGCCGATTCGGCCGAGACCATCGCGTGGGATGCCGCCAATGCGGTGGCGAAGGCGAGCGAGCATCCAGGCCAGATCGCGACGTTGATCCTGCCGGGGGACACCTCGTGGCAACCGGTCGGCGGCGCGCCGGTCGTTCCTGCGCACGCGCGCGTGACGCGCAAGGCGCCCGCACAGGCGCGCATCGAGCACGTCGCGCGCGTGCTGCGCTCGGGTGAGCCCACCTTGATCATCCTCGCGAATAAAGCAACGCGCGGCGTGGCGCTCATGCGCGCTGGCCGAATCGCGGCGGCCACCGGCGCTCGACTCGGCTCGCAGTTCTTCACGGCGCGCATCGAGCGCGGTGCCGGACGCGTGCCCATCGAGCGCATTCCGTACGCCGTGCCGCAGGCGATGGAATTCCTGAAGCAGTTCAAGCACATCGTCACGGTGGAGACTGTCGAGCCGGTCGCGTTCTTCGCGTATCCCGACAAGCCGAGCCTGCTCAAAGCCGAGGGCACGCTGGTGCACCCGCTCGTCGAGTCCGACGAGGACTCGGCGCTCGCGTTCGAGATGCTGCTGGACGCGCTGGGCGCCACGAACACCGGGCCGAGACTGCAGTCGCGCATCGAGACGCCCGTTCCGACGGGCGCCCTGAATCCGCTGTCGATCGCGCACGCGCTGTCGGCGGCGCTGCCCGAGAACTGCATCCTCGTCGATGAATCGTTGACGACGGGCCGCGAGTCGATGGGCCACACGATCGGCGCCCTGCCGCACGACCTGATCAACAACATGGGCGGCTCGATCGGCTACGCGACGCCCGTCGCGACGGGTGCGGCCCTGGCGTGTCCCGACCGCCGCGTGTTCTGCATGGTCGGCGACGGCAGCGCGATGTACACGATCCAGTCGCTGTGGACGCAGGCGCGCGAGAACCTGGCCGTCACCACCATCATCTTCGCCAACAACAGCTACGCGATCCTCAAGGCCGAGTACGCGAACATGGGCGCGGGCTCGCCCGGTGCGCGCGCGATGGCCATGATCGACATCGACAAGCCGCGCATCGACTGGCAGGCCATGGCCAAGAGCATGGGCGTACCCAGCGTCGCGGTCGACACGGCCGAGGCCTTTCACAAGGCGATGGTCGATTCCACGCGCGAACCCGGTCCGAAGCTGATCGAGGTTCGTCTGTAAACAGGAGCATTCACATGAGCAACACCTACGAAGGCGTGCCGACGCTGCGCGTCAACCTGTCCGAGTACGCGGTCACCAAGGCGATCCGCGACGGCCGCGTCAACACCAATCTCGCCGAACTCGACTTCTGCGGGCCCACGCCGGCGCACAACGGCTTCAAGGCCATGGTGCGAGAACAGAAGTTCGACGCGGGCGAACTGGCCATCGTCACCTACCTGCAGGCCAAGGCCTACGGCAAGCCCTACGTTCTGCTGCCGGCGCCGATCTCGGGTCGATTCCAGCATCACTGCGCCGGCTTCAACATCGACTTCGGCCAGGTCGACCCGAAGGATATCGAGGGCAAACAGGTCGGCGTGCGCACCTACACGCAGACGACGGCGCTATGGATCCGAGGCATCCTGCGCCACGAGTACGGCGTCGACCTCGACAAGGTGCAATGGATGACGCTGGGCGACGGCCATCTCGCCGAGTACACCGACCCCTCCAACTGTACGCGCCTGCCGGCGAGTTCCTCGATTCCCGACATGATGATGAAGGGCGAGCTCACCGCCGCCCTGCTGGGCGAGGACATGCCCAAGGATCCTCGCGTGCGCACGCTGGTGCCCGATGCGATGAACGCCGCCAAGGCGTGGTACGCCCGCGAAGGCGTGGTGCCCATCAACCACATGTTCGTCGTCCACGCCGATCTCTCGAAGCAGCGGCCCGACATCGTCCGCGAGCTCTATCGCATGGTGGTCGCCGGCCGCACGCTGGCCGATCCGGCCGTGCCGGCGGTCTTTCCGCCGATCGGCCTCGAAGCCAACCGCAAGGGCCTGCAGCTGGCGATCGACTGGGCGCTCGACCAGAAGATCATTCCGCGCCGGTTGACCGTCGATGAGTTGTTCGATGACGTGACCGGAAGTCTCGGATAGACAATGATCCGGGGCATGACCGCTCCGATCTGAAAGAGATGGCGTGGAGACAAACCGACAGGCGGCCAAGACCGAGAATCCATGGGGCGTCCTCATCCTGCTCGCGCTGGGGTTGATGATCTCGTTCGTGGATCGCACGAGCCTGTCGTCCGCGTTGGCCGACAAGGGCTTCATCCACCACTTCGCGCTCACGGACGTTGATCGCGGCTGGCTCAATTCCGCGTTCTTCTGGTCCTACGGCGTGCTGCAGATGCCGATGGGCTGGCTGGTCGACCGGTACGGCGTGAAGTGGCCCTATGCGGTCTGCTTCCTGCTGTGGTGCTTGCTGGCGGCAGCCACCGCGATGGTGACCGCGCTGTCGGCGTTGATCATGATGCGCCTGCTGATCGGCGCGGCCGAATCGGTCGTCATTCCCGCCACGTATCGCTATCTCGCGGATCACTTTCCTGAGCACCGAAAAGGTACGGCGCTGGGCATCTTCTCGGTCGGCGGAAAAATGGGCCCGGCACTCGGCGCGCCGATCGCGGCGTGGATGATCGTCACGTCCTCGTGGCAGATGATGTTCGTGGCGACGGGGCTCGTGGGCCTCGTCTGGCTGGTGCCCTGGCTGCTGATGGTCCGGAGTGATCATCCGACCAAGTCCCAGCTGGAGGTGCGGGTGCGCTCTGCGTCGTCGGTGCCGCTGGCCAACCTTCTGCGCAGCCCCGTGGTGTGGGGCGGCCTCATCAACAACTTCTGCTATGCCTACTTCAACTTCTACTGCATGACATGGATGCCGGCCTACCTCGTCGAGCAGCGAGGCCTGTCGCTCACGAGGTCGGGCCTCTACACCTTCTTCAGCTTTGCCGGCATCGCCATCGTGGCCGCGGTGGCGGGATGGGCCGCGGACGTTCTCATTGCGCGCGGCGGGGACGCCGTGTTCGTGCGCAAGTGTTTCATCGTCGCGGGTTTCACCGGTGCGACCACCGTCCTCCTGGGTGCGTATGCGACGTCGCTCGAGATGGCGCTGTTCTGGAACGTGCTCTCGCTGACCTTGCTGGGTTTGGTCACGGCCAACAATCTCGCGCTGTGCAAGCTGACGCTCATTCCGAAACAGGCAGTCGGCCTCAACACGGGCGTGCAACAGGTGGCGACAAGCTTGGCCGGCGGCGTCTCGGCGAGCCTGTCCGGATGGCTGCTGCATGTCGGCGGCAGCTACGAGCTGCCGATGATGGCGATCTTCGGTTTCCTGGTGACCGGCGCCGTCAGCACGATGGTGTTGATGCGACGACAGTGGGCGCCGAGGGTGAACGTCCCCGAATAGCGTCGCGCTCGTGCGGGCGGGAGCTCTCGCGCCCGCATCGCCACCAGAAAGTGCCAGCGAATCGCTCATTCGTGCATGGGCATACCTCCGGAACGCCGATTGAATCGGCATACGCAGACGGCATCCACCAAGCCGCGCATCTGGAGACAACCATGACCACCACGCCTTTCCCGGCGACCGCGCCCATCGCGATCGTCCGACCCCGATTCGCCTTGCTGGCGCTGCTGGCCCTCGCCGGCACAGCCTCCGCACAATCCAGCGTCACGCTCTACGGTCGGCTCGACACGGGCCTCGTCATCGACAGCGGCAATGCCGCGGGCAAGTCGGTGCGGCTCTCGTCGGGCGTGGCCAAGGGCTCGTTGCTGGGATTCAAGGGCACTGAAGATCTCGGTGACGGCTACAAGGCCGCGTTCCAGATCGAGACGGGCTACTGCTCCGACAGCGCCGCTGGCGCGCCGAACTTCTGTTCGGGCAGCAACAACTTCATGGGCCGCCAGGCGCGCGGCGAACTGAGCGGCGCCTTCGGCGCATTGAACGCAGGGCGACAGTTCTCGGAGGCCTACCTCAACATGCTGAAGATCGATCCGTTCCTCGGCACGGCGGGCCAGATGAACAACATCATCGATTCGTCCGCGTTCCGCCTGAACAACTCGATTCGCTACTCCACCCCCGACTTCGCGGGCTTCTCGGCACAGGTCGACATGGCGCTTGGCGAGCAGACGGGCAATTGGCGCGGAGGCCGCGAACTGGGCGGCTCGCTCACCTACGGGTCAGGGCCCGCCTATGCCGACCTGGTGCTCTACCAGGTGAACAACCCGAACGGGATCGGCCTCGCCCGCCGCAACGTCCAGCTGAGCGGTACCTACGACTTCGGGGCATTCAAGCTGCACACGCTGGCGCAACGCTCGACGGGAAGTCCCACCGGCGCCGCGCTGAATCTGGACGTGCTGGACCTCATGGCCGGCGTCAGCATTCCCGTGGGCGGCGGCAAGATCCAGGCGTCCTACGTGCATCACGACGATCGGACGCCGCTGGCCAGGCACGGCGACAAGGACGCGAGCCAGGTCGCCGTCGGCTACCTGTACTACCTGTCGAAGCGCGTATCCGTCTACACGGCCTATGGACGGATCCGCAACGCGAACGGCGCGGCCTTCCTGTCCGGCAATGCGACCGAGGCGGGGACCGGCAACAAGAGTTTCAACCTCGGCGGCGCCTACGACTTCTGAGGGCGCGGGCCGAACGACAAAAGTGCCAGCGAATCTCCCTTTTATGTAGTGGCAGGCCGCGTTCGTTCTCCTAACCTCCTTCAGGCTCGCAGTCAGCTGACGCAGAGAACGTCGCGACGACGACTGGAAACAGGCCGACAGAAAGAGACAAAGATGGAGACAGGCAAGACAGCACCCAAGACGGCCACCAGCCGCTGGATCGTCCTCGGACTGCTGGCGCTGGGCGTGATGATCTCGTTCGTCGATCGTACGAGCATGTCCTCTGCGCTGGCCGACAAGGTCATGATCCGCGAGTTCTCGCTGACCAGCGTGGATCGCGGGTGGATCAACGCCGCGTTCTTCTGGTCGTACGGGCTATTCCAGATTCCGATGGGCTGGGTGGCCGACCGTTACGGCGTCAAGTGGCCGTACGCGATCTGCTTCGCGCTGTGGTGCCTGGCTGCGGCGGCCATGGGTGCGGTGTCGGCGCTTGCCAGCTTGATCGTGCTGCGATTGCTGATCGGGGTGGCCGAGGCCATCGTGATCCCGGCAAGCTACCGCTGGATCCGCAACAACTTCGACGAGAGCCAGAACGGCTTCGCCGTCGGCCTGTTCGCGATGGGCAACAAGTTCGGCCCCGCCATCGGCGCGCCGATCAGTGCCTGGTTCATCGTCAACTACTCGTGGAAGGTGATGTTCATCGCGACGGGCGCCATCGGCGTGGTGTGGCTGCTGCCCTGGCTGCTGCTGGTGCGCAACGACTTCCCGAGCAAGGCGAAGCGGGCCCTGGTGGTGAAAGACAGGATCGCCCGAGTGACGCTGGGCAGCATCCTCGCCAGTCCCGTCGTCTGGGGCGGCATGATCACCAACTTCTGCTACGGCTACTTCACGTTCTACTGCGCGACCTGGATGCCGGCCTACCTGGTGGAGCAGCGCGGCCTGTCGCTCAAGGAGTCCGGCCTCTACACGTTCTTCAGCTTCGCAGGCATCGCGGTCGTGGCGGTGGTGGCCGGCCGCGCGGCCGACCTGATCATCGATCACGGTCACGACGCCGTGTTCGTGCGTAAGGCCTTCATCATCGCCGGCTTCATCGGCGGCTGCTCGGTGCTGATGGGTGCGTTCGCGTCCTCGTTGGGCATGGCCTTGTTCTGGAACGTGTTCTCGCTGTCCTTTCTCGGACTGGCGACGGCCAACAACCTGGCGTTGTCCCGTCTCACGCTGATTCCGCCGCAAGCCATCGGCTTGGTCACCGGCGTGCAGCAAGTGGCGACGAGCCTGGCAGGAGGCGTCGCGGCGACGCTGTCGGGATGGCTTCTGCACGTCAGCGGCAGCTACGACCTGCCGATGCTGGTGATCTTCGTCTTCCTGCTGATCGGCGCCGCCGCCACCGCGATCCTGCTGCGACCGAAGTGGTCGCCCAAGGTCACCGGCATCGTGCCGCCGATCGCGTTCCCGCCCTCTGCGATGCCGCATTCGCCGGCGCATCAATAACCTCTCAAGACTCGAACAGCCCCATGGCAAAAATCGTATTCGGAATGGCCGTGCCCCACAGCGGCATGCTGGGCCAGGCGCCGGAAGACTGGCTGAAGAACGGCGACCGGGATCGCAACAATCCCGAGCTTTGGTTTCGCAACCGCACCTGGACGTATCCCGAACTCGAGGCGCATCGCGGCGCCGCGTTCGCGCCGTACCTGACCATCGAGGAGCGCACCGCGCGCGCGGCGCGTTGCCGCGCGGCGCTCGACGAGATGGCGGCCGCCTACAAACGCGCGAACGTCGACGTCGCGATCATTCTCGGCAAGGACCAGAAGGAGATCTTCACCGACTTCTCGCCGTCCATCGCCATCTACACCGGTGCCGAGGTGCACAACGGGCCGCCGCAACGCGCGGTCTACGCACCCGACCACCACGTCACGCACCCGTGCCATCCGACGCTGGCCCGGCACCTCATCGACGCGTTCCAGCGCGAGAACTTCGACCTGACCGACCTGTTCGCCTGGCCCGACAACGTGTGGATGAAGCCGCTGCCCGACTACCCGGTCGTGCCGCACGCCTACAGCTTCGTCTACCACCAGATCATGGGCGACGACCCGCCGCCGCACGTGCCCGTGATCATGAACTGCTTCTATCCGCCGACCCAGCCTTCGATGGCGCGCTGCATCGAGTTCGGACGCATCCTCGGCGAGGCCTTGAAGGTCTGGCCGGACGACGTTCGCGTCGGGATCATCGCGTCGGGCGGGCTCTCGCACTTCGTCAACGACGAGGAGTTCGACCAGCGGATCATGAAAATGCTGGCCGCCTACGACTACGAAGGCCTGGCCGCGGTGGACGACCGCTCGTACCAGTCGGGCACGTCCGAGATCAAGCTCTACGTGAGCGTGATGAAGGCGTTGCAGGAGACCGGCGCCGAGATGACCGTCGTCGACTATGTGCCGTGCTGGCGCACCGCCGCGGGGACGGGTGAAGGCATGGGTTTCATGTACTGGAACGCAGGAAACTGATTGCGACGTCCTCATGGAATTTCGCGCAACTCATCTGCGGCTGGTCGACGGCTTCGGGAATGCCCGCGATGAAGCGGAAACGTCGCGAGTGCATGATTCGGCACCCGGGCCGATGTCCGTCGTGGCGCATGCCGCCGCGACGGAACGGAACCTCTTCAGCGTTCCCGGCTCCGTCAGGTTGACGAATTCCATGGCACGCAGCGCATTGGCGAAACATCAGAGCTCCCAGACCCACGAGGCGACCCCGTCGACGGTGCCGAAGGTGCGGCTTTACGTCGAGCGGCCGGAGCGGCAGGACAAGTGGTTCGTCAACGTCGGCCGCGTCACGGACCGCGGCCGCTGGCGTACCGAGCCGCACGCGCATCCCGGCTACGGGCAGGTGATCTTCGTGCGCAACGGTCGCGGGGTGATGAACCTCGAGGGCCGCAGCGTCCCCTTCGAAGGGCCGTGCGCCCTGTTGCTGCCCACCGATTGCGTGCACGGGCTCGACTACGACATCGACGTCGACAAGTGGGTCGTGACCGTCGAGGTCGCCTACCTGGCCCAGGTCAACGCCAAGCTGCCCGAGTTCACCCAGCTGTGGTCGCTGCCGCGCATCATCCCGCTGTCGGTCGATCCCGAGGCGGAGACGGAAGTCTTCGAGACGATCCGCAAGCTCGACCAGGAGGTGAAGGCTCGCACGATCGGCCACGTCGTCGGCACCGAGGCGCTGATCACCTCGCTGCTGTTGTTGCTCGTGCGTTGCGCCGATCTGGACGAGACCGACGTGGAGGTCGCGACGCCCAACGCGATGCGCCTGGCCGACCGCTTCCGCGAACTCATCGACCAGCACTACCGCGACAACCTGCGCCTGCAGCATTTCGCGTCGATGCTGGCGGTCTCGCCGACCCAGTTGCGCGCGGCGTGCATCGCGGCCACGGGCCTGAGTCCGACCAAGCTGATCCACGCCCGCATCATCACCGAGGCCAAGCGGAGCCTGATCTTCGGCGACATGTCGATCGAGCAGATCGCCTACTGGCTCGGCTTCCTCGACACCGCGTACTTCACGCGCTTCTTCCGCAAGGAAGTCGGCCAGTCGCCGAGCCAGTTCCGTGTCGCGGCGCGTGAGCAGCCGCAGTCTGCGGTCAAGTCGACCGACTGAGCCCGTCTGACGGGCGCGCTCGCGTCCTCCGTTTCCATGGAGCGCCCCTCGTTCGCGCGGGCGTCGTCGCGCGCGCGATGCGAGCGGATGTCACGGCCGCGCAAAAAATGCCAATGAATCTCCTTTTTGTGCAGAGCCAGCGGCGCGTCGATCCAATAGGCTTCATCCCATCGAATCGATAAGTTCGATGTCGCGTGGCAGCAAGAACGAAAAGACAAGCGCCATTCACGAAAACCGATGGAGACAAAAGAATGCTTTCAAGAGGGATCCTCGCCTCTGCGGCCGTGACGGCCGCCTGCCTGGCCAACGTCGCCGACGTCAGCGCCGCCACCAAGGGCACGATGCTGCTCAATCGCGTCGGGCCGGTGACGTCCGAGCTGTACGTGGCCAACGCCGATGGCTCCAACGAGCACAAGCTGCTGCCCACGCCGGGCTTCGACTACCACGCCGCCTTCTCGGCCGACGGCAAGTGGATCGTGTTCACGTCCGAGCGCGACGGCCTCGGGCAGTCCGAACTGTATCGCGTCAAGACGGACGGCACCTCCCTGCAGCGCCTGACGCACCACATCGCGATCGACGATGCCGCGGTGTTCTCGCCGGTCGACTCAGACACCATCGCCTTCGTCTCGTCGCGCATCGGCGCGAACAGCTGGGGCACGACCAATATCTGGACGCTGAAGATCTCGACCGGCGCGTTGAAGAACGTCACCGGCGACATCCCGTTCGATGCGAACAAGCCGCACAGCTACTTCCGCCCGTCGATCTCGCCGGACGGCAAGTGGATCGCGTTGTCGTCGGACATCGGCAGCGACTGGCGCGGCCACAACCTGCCGGTGGGCTGGGAGCGTACGCAGGAAAGCAGCATCTACGTGATCCATCCGGATGGCACGGGTTTCCACAAGATCGCGAGCAATCCAGGCTTCGACGAAGGCTCGCCGACCTGGTCGCCCAACGGCAAGAGCGTGGCGTTCTACGAGACGCCGGTGGAATCGACCTGGGGTGCGCATCGTCCCGAGCTGATCAACCAGGTCAGCTCGCAGATCGTGCAGGTGGAACTGTCCGACTTGTCGAGGAAGACGCTGACCTCGTCGGCCGGCATGAAGGTATTCCCGCAGTTCCTGAGCGCCACCGACGTCGCGTACCACGTCAAGGGCGGCGCGACCGAGGGCCTCTACACGACCGACGGCAAGTTCCGCGCGACGCCCAACTCGGGCATTCGTTCGCCGCGCTATTCGCCGGACGGCGCGACCATGGTCTACGAGAAGGTCTCGTTCCGACCCGCGACGAAGAACGGCACGCCGCTGTTCAGCTTCGATGCCGACTGGAACTACCGCTACACCGACGTGTTCCCGCAGTTGTCGGCCGATCGCAAGCAACTGGTCTACACCGAGAAGGCGATGGGCTCGGCGGTGGCGGTGATGAATCCCGACTTCACCGGCTACCGTCGCATCTACGACCCGGCCACCAGCGGACTGAATCCCGAGATGGTCATGAAGGGCTTGGCGGGCGCGTTCCAGCCGACCTGGTCGCCCAACCGCGAGTGGGTGGCTTTCGGCGTCGGCCAGTGGTTCTTCATGCGCGCGGCAGGCGCGGGCACCATCGTGCGAATCAAGGCCGACGGCAGCATGAACGGCAAGGCCGAGCCGCTGACCGACGGTTCAATCAACGCGGGCTACCCGAGTTACTCGCCGGACGGCAAGAAGCTGGTCTATCGCGTCTGGTCGCCGAAGGAAAAGGGCCTGCGCATCCTCGACATCGAGACTCGCGCGACCACGGTGCTCACCACCGAGCCGGACAACGTGCCGGGTTGGTCGCCGGACGGCTCGAAGATCGTGTTCACGCGCAAGCTGCTGATCGATCCGAAGGATCCGAACAAGTTCAACTACGACGTCTTCACGATCAAGCCGGATGGCACCGACCTGAAGCGCCTGACGACGGGCCCCTCCAACGACGCGCACGCCACGTGGACGTGGGACGGCCGCATCGCCTACAACTCCGGCAACTACGGCTTCCGCGACGAGCTCGCGCTCTACGACAACAGCTTCCAGCCCGACGGCCAGAACTGGGTCATGAACGCCGACGGCAGCGACCAGCACGCCATCACGGACACGTTGTGGGAAGAGGCGATGCCTCTGTACATCCCCAACGACTGAATCCCCCTGATACCGAACCACGCTCGCCTGCGCGCCTTCGCAGCGCGGCCTGGCGGAGCTCATCCCGATTGATCGATAACGAGGAACGGAGACCATGAAAACCAAGTCCAACATCACCGCCCGCACCACGCTGGCCGCTTCCCTGGCCGTCTGCTTCGGCGGCGCGGCCTTCGCGCAGGACGTCGCAGCCCCGGCGGACAACACCCACCTGCCGCCCGCGCAGGAACAGCACGGCGCGCCGCCGACGAACTGGAACGACACCTTCGTCGGCTATCGCTACTCGAGTGACTTCCACTTCCCGGGCAGTTCGGCCAAGGTCGCGC
>FTKT01000343.1_pt2 | contig 49840 bp, 47 predicted proteins | sample 1658271 | NCBI WGS metagenome assembly FTKT01 (sample SAMEA3914811, study PRJEB12502) | metagenome | biome: forest; material: soil | place: Canada | collected 2011-08-04 | depth 0.3 m | reverse complement strand
ACCAACATCCCGCCGCACAACCTGCGCGAGGTCGCGTCGGGCGCGCTGTGGGCGCTGGAGCACCCGGAGGCCTCCAACGAGGAGCTGCTGGAGGCGCTGATCGAGCGGATCAAGGCCCCCGACTTCCCGACCGGCGCGCTGATCGTGGGCCGCCGGGGCATCGAGGACGCGTACCGGACCGGGCGCGGCTCGATCACCATGCGCGCGGTGGTGGAGGTGGAGGAGATCCAGGGCCGGCAGTGCCTGGTGATCACCGAGCTGCCGTACCAGGTGAACCCGGACAACCTGGCGCTGAAGATCGCCGACCTGGTGAAGGACGGCCGGGTGGCCGGCATCGCGGACGTCCGCGACGAGTCCTCCTCGCGGACCGGCCAGCGGCTGGTCGTCGTGCTCAAGCGCGACGCGGTGGCCAAGGTGGTGCTGAACAACCTCTACAAGCACACCGATCTGCAGACCAACTTCGGCGCCAACATGCTGGCGCTGGTGGACGGCGTGCCGCGCACGCTCTCGCTCGACGCGTTCATCCGGCACTGGGTGAACCACCAGGTCGACGTGATCGTGCGGCGGACCCGGTTCCGGCTGCGCAAGGCCGAGGAGCGGGCGCACATCCTGCGCGCGCTGCTCAAGGCGCTGGACGCGATCGACGAGGTCATCGCGCTGATCCGGGCCTCGGAGTCGGCGGACGCGGCCCGCAGCGGCCTGATGAACCTGCTCGCGATCGACGAGCTGCAGGCCAACGCGATCCTGGAGATGCAGCTGCGCCGGCTGGCCGCCCTGGAGCGCCGGCGGATCACCGACGAGCACGACGAGCTGCAGCGCAAGATCAACGAGTACAACGCGATCCTCGCCTCGCCGTCCCGTCAGCGCGAGATCATCTCCGAGGAGCTGACCGCGATCGTCGAGAAGTACGGCGACGAGCGGCGTTCCGCGCTGATCCCCTTCGACGGCGACATGTCGGTGGAGGACCTGATCGCGGAGGAGGACATCGTCGTCACGATCACCCGTGGCGGCTACGTCAAGCGGACCAGGAGCGACCTGTACCGCTCGCAGAAGCGCGGCGGCAAGGGGGTGCGCGGGGCCCAGCTGAAGCAGGACGACATCGTCGACCACTTCTTCGTGACCACCACGCACAACTGGATCCTGTTCTTCACCAACAAGGGCCGGGTCTACCGGGCCAAGGGCTACGAGCTGCCGGACGCCGGCCGGGACGCGCGCGGTCAGCACGTGGCGAACCTGCTGGCCTTCCAGCCGGAGGAGCACATCACCCAGGTGATGGCGGTGCGCACCTACGCCGACGCGCCGTTCCTGGTGCTGGCCACGCGTGAGGGTTTGGTTAAAAAGTCGCGGCTCAAGGACTACGACTCGCCGCGTTCCGGCGGTCTGATCGCGATCAACCTGCGCCAGGACGAGGACGGCCGGGACGACGAGCTGATCGGGGCCGAGCTGGTCTCGGCCGAGGACGACTTGCTGCTGGTCAGCCGCAAGGCGCAGTCGATCCGCTTCACCGCGACCGACGAGGCGCTGCGGCCGATGAGCCGGGCCACCTCCGGCGTCAAGGGCATGGCGTTCCGCGAGGACGACGAGCTGCTGTCGATGAACGTGGTGCGGCCGGGGACCTTCGTCTTCACCGCGACCGACGGCGGTTATGCGAAGCGGACCTCGGTGGACGAGTACCGTGTTCAGGGTCGCGGCGGGTTCGGGACCAAGGCCGCCAAGATCGTCGAGGGCCGTGGTTCGCTGGTCGGCGCTCTGGTGGTCGAGGAGACCGACGAGATCATGGCGATCACCCTGTCGGGTGGTGTGATCCGCACCAGAGTTTCGGGTGTTCGTGAAACCGGACGTGACACGATGGGCGTCCAACTGATCAACCTCGGAAAGCGCGACGCGGTCGTGGGCATGGCCCGCAACGCGGAGGCGGAGGACGAGGACGGCACGGAGGACGGTGCTGAGATCGCTGCTCAGGACGCCTCACAGGACCAGGAGGGCTCAGCCGAGGCCGAGTCGGTGAACGAGGGCGCCACGGCGCCGTCGGACGCCGCCGACCAGGGCTGACAGCCGTCCCGGCAGCCGGTACCCCCGCGGTCACGCGGGTCCGTGCCGGCTGCCCCGGTTTCGGGCATGTCGGCTCGATGCTGGACAGTGGAACGACGACCGGGTGCTGGAAGTGGCCCCGGCGGGGAACTGCGGGAGGACCAGAGTGAGTGGGACCACGGGTGCTGCGGGAGGTGCCGCGCCGGGCGGTGTGCCGTACGGAGGTGCGCCGCAGCCGCCGGCCGAGCACCCCGGTGCGTCCACCTCACTGATGTCCTCGGTGGGTACGGGCGGGTACGGGGCACCGGTGCCCCCGCCGCCCCCGACCGCGCCCGCGCCGGGTGCCGCGGGGTACTCGACGCCGACCACGTACACCAAGGGCCAGCCGACCCCGCCGCGCGGTACCCGGGTGAACGCCGGGGCGGCCACGCCGGGTCCGGCCCGCCGTCCGAGCCCCGCGGCGCCGACCGGTCCGGCCGGCGCCGGGCGGACCCGCAAGGCGCGGCTGCGGGTGACCCGGGCCGACCCGTGGTCGGTGATGAAGGTGAGCTTCCTGCTCTCGCTGGCCATCGGTGTGATCATCATCGTCGCGGCCGCGGTGCTGTGGACCACGCTGGACTCGCTCGGGGTCTTCGCCTCGCTGGGCAAGACGCTCAAGGAGGTCACCGGCTCCGGCACGGACGCCACCGGTGGCGTCAACCTGATGGACTACATCGGCTTCGGCAAGGTGCTGACCTTCACCTCGCTGATCGCGGTGGTGGACGTGGTGCTGCTGACCGCGCTCTCCACCCTGGCGGCGTTCATCTACAACGCGGCCGCCGGTTTCACCGGTGGCATCGAGCTGACCCTGGCGGAGGAGGACTGACGTCTCGTCAGTCATCGGCCGCCTGCTGAGTCGTGTGCGGAATGGACGGGCCCCACCGGGTGTTCGAACGGTGGGGCCCGTTGGCGTTCGGGTGACAGGTGGGGAGGGCTCGGCGTGCCGCCGGGTGGCCCCCGCCGGTTGCCGGTTGGCTGGAGGACCCGCACGGCTACCGGTACGGCTCAGTGGGCGGCTCCTGTGCGGCAGTGAGCGGCCCGCTCGGTTGCATGGAGGTTTGCGCCATGGCTCAGCTCGCAGGGCAGCTCGTCGACGCGGTGGAGGGGCTGCTCGGCACCCGGCTCCCTTTCCGGCTCCAGGCCTGGGACGGCTCGACGGCGGGGGCGGTGGACGGCCCGCTGCTGGTGCTGCGCAACCGGCAGGCGCTGCGCCGGCTGGCCTGGGCGCCCGGTGAGCTGGGCCTGGTCCGGGCCTATGTCTCCGGCGATCTGGAGATCGGGCCCGACACCGACCTCTACCGGGTGCTCGCCGAGTTCGCGCACCTCATGGAGCGCCCGGAGCTGCAGGGCCTGCACCTGGGCCCGGCCGAGCTGGCGGGCCCGCGCGGGCGGGCCGTGCTGCGGGCCGCGCTGCGGGCGGGCGTGCTGGGCCCGCAGCCCCCCGCCCCGCCGGAGGAGGCCCGCCCGGTCGGCCGGCTGCACAGCCGCGGCCGCGACCGGGCCGCGATCAGTCACCACTACGACGTGGGCAACGAGTTCTACCGCCTGGTGCTGGGCCCCTCGATGGTCTACTCCTGCGCGTACTGGACACCGCAGGGCACGGGCCTGGAGGACGCCCAGGCGGCCAAGCTCGACCTGGTCTGCCGCAAGCTGGGCCTGCGGCCCGGGATGCGGCTGCTGGACGTCGGCTGCGGCTGGGGTTCGCTGGCGCTGCACGCGGCCCGGCACTACGGCGTGACGGTCGTGGGGGTGAGCATCTCGGCCGAGCAGGTCGCGCTGGCCCGCGAGCGGGTCGCCGAGGCCGGCCTCGCGGGCCGGGTGGAGATCCGGCTGCAGGACTACCGGGAGATCCCTGACGGACCGTACGACGCGATCTCCAGCATCGGGATGGCCGAGCACGTCGGCAGCGAGCAGTACCGGGTCTACGCCGGCGGCCTGTACGGGCTGCTCGCCCCGGGCGGGCGGCTGCTCAACCACCAGATCGCGCGCCGCCCCAGCCGCCCCGGCGAGCCGTACGTCACCAGCCCCTTCATCTCCCGCTACGTCTTTCCCGACGGTGAGCTGGCGCCGGTCGGCAGCACGGTGGCGCTGCTGGAGGAGGCCGGCTTCGAGGTGCGCGACGTCGAGTCGCTGCGCGAGCACTACGCCCTGACGCTGCGCGAGTGGGTGGCCAACCTGGAGGCCAACTGGCCGCAGGCGGTCCGCCTGGCCGGCCGGGGCCGGGCCCGGGTCTGGCGGCTCTACATGGCGGCCTGCGCGCTCGCCTTCGAGGAGAACCGGATCGGCGTCAACCAGGTCCTCGCCGTCCGCACCACCCCCGCCGGCGCCAGCGGCCTGCCCGCCACCCGCGCCCAGTGGCTCGACCACTCCCCCGCCACCGCCGTGAACTCCCCTGAGCTGCACGTTGCGATCCCGGGCCCGGAGGAGGCCGCCGATACGGATTTGGGAGATCGGCCGTCGGTCCGCTAATCTTTCAGTGCGGCAAGGGCCTATAGCTCAGACGGTTAGAGCGCTTCCCTGATAAGGAAGAGGCCACAGGTTCAAGTCCTGTTAGGCCCACCTGCGAGACCGGCCCCCTCCCGAATTCGGGAGGGGGCCGGTCTGTTTTGCGTCCGCTCCTCGGTTCCCTGGCGGGGCGGCAGACCGCAGACTGGGTGGGACGTCGGCGGCGGTCGTGGAGGCGAGTGGGATGGCGCTGTTCTGGGTGATGAGCATTCCCGGGTTGGTCTGTGCGCTGGTGCTGGTGGCCTTCGTGGACCAGTTGGCGCTGCGGGCCAGCCGGACCAGGTGGATTCCCTGGCGCGGGACGGGGCGTGAGGGGCAGGTGTCGGCGACCGGGTTCGAGCAGCTGCACGCCCAGTTCGCGGCCGGCAAGCAGCACGAGCTCAAGGAGCGGCAGAGCACGCTGATGCTGCGTGACGAGGAGGGCGAGGGCGCCCCGCCCCGCTCCACGGTCGATCTGACGGGCGGGCGCGCGGTCCTGCGGGTGCCCGGGGACAAGGGGCCCGGGCAGGGCTGAGCCCGACGCGCCCGGGCCGACGGCCCGGCGGACCGGCCGGCGGGTCGGCCCGCGAGGAGGCGCTGCGTCAATCCGGCGTCAGGGTCGGTCGGTTGGGATGACGAGGGCCGGTCTCGAACAGGACACGGGTGTGTATCATCGGCCGCATGGCGGTTTGTCCATCCGATCGCTGATTCGACTTTGATATCCGAGGACTCGCAGTCCGGCCGGTCGGCCGGGATCCCTTCTGCCGAGCCCGCCATTGCTGAGAAGGACGAGGTCCCGCGGTGAAGAAGCTCCTCCTGGTCGCCCTGGTCGCCCTCGGCGGCTTCTTTGTCTACCGTCAGGTCCAGGCCGACCGTGCCGAGCAGGACCTGTGGACCGAGGCCACCGACCCGATCCCGGCCGGCCGCTGACGGCTCGGGCGAGTACGGCGGGAGGCCCGCAGGGGCCTCCCGGTCCGCCCCGTCCGGTGCCCGGACGGATGCGCCGTAAACCCTGCTGAAGATTGCCCGCCGGAACCGGTACGCTGTTGCCTGACGGCGCCCGGCGCACCGTCATGGGGCTTTAGCTCAGTTGGTAGAGCGCTGCCTTTGCAAGGCAGATGTCAGGAGTTCGAGTCTCCTAAGCTCCACGTGCAGGAACGCCCCGGATCGGTCCCGATCCGGGGCGTTCGGCGTTTTCGGCGGCCGCGGCCGCGTCAGTGCGGCTTGCGCGGGTCGTGCGGCTTGGGGTGCGGGTGGTCGTCGGGGTCGCCGGGGGCGGGCTTGCCGTCCTGGCCGTGGTCGGCGGCGGTCCCGGTGCCCGGCAGCAGGTCGGCCGGCCCGGAGCCGTTCAGCGGTGAGACCGGCGAAGCGGGTGAGGCCGGCGAGGCCGGTGAAGTCGCGGAGGTCGGCGAGGCCGGGGAGGCGCCGCTCGGGGTGGCCCCGGTGGAGCGGCTCGCCGGGTGAACGGTGTTCGGCGGACCCTGGACCTCGGGGGGCTCGACCAGCCACTCCGGCTCGCTCTGCCGCCGCCACCACTGCCAGATCAGCACGCCGCTGCCGACCGCGACGGTGCCGGCGATGGCCAGCCCGGTGGCCAGCCCGTTCCGGTTGGCCTTCTTGGCGTTCTTCGCCGCGATCGCGCCGATCTCGTCCGCGCTCACGTGGCCCTGCAGGGCGGTGAAGGCGGCGGCGCCGCGCAGCTGGGCCTCCTGCACCACCGGGACGGCCGCCGCGCGGGCGTCCTCCAGTGCGCCGCTGATCTTCGGCAGGGTGCTGACGCGGGCGTGCGTGGTGGCCCGGTCGGCGGAGTGCTTGGCGGCCAGCGCGGCCTCCTGGGCGCGGTGCACCGCCTTCAGCGTGCTCTCCTGGGTCTTCGGCGGCAGGGCCAGGAAGGCCTGTACGACGTGCGGGGCCACGTGCTTGGCGTAGCCGACCCGGGCCGAGTGCGCGGCCTGCAGGGTGCCGGTCCGGGCCTGTCCGGTGGCGGCCTCGAACCGCGGGCCGAGCGACTCCAGCGCCGGGCCGAGCCGCTGGCGGGCTTCCTCCGCGTAGTGGGCGGCGCTCTCCTTGGCGTTCGCGGCGTACGGCGCCAGCGTCTCCAGGCTCCGGCCGGCCGTCTCACGGGCAGTGTCCAAGCGGGTCACGAGATCCTCCTCCTGGGTGGCGTCTTCTATGCACTTATCCACCTGATTCGAGATCATGCATCCCGGTATGTCCCTTTGCATCGCAGGCTGGGCCGTCCGCGAGCGGTGAGGACCGGGGCGGGCGGGGCCGGCGTGGGAGGATTCGGGGGTCAGCGAGAGCGCCAGTGACGAAGCGAAGGAAGGCACATCGTGGCCGAGCAACTGATCGCGACCCTGAAGACGAACCACGGTGACATCGTGATCACGCTCTTCCCGAACCACGCCCCCAAGACGGTGGCGAACTTCGTCGAGCTGGCCGAGGGCACCCGGGAGTGGACCGACCCGCGCGACGGCCGGAAGAAGAGCGTTCCGCTGTACGACGGCACGGTCTTCCACCGCGTGATCAGCGACTTCATGCTCCAGGGCGGCGACCCGCTGGGCACCGGTACCGGTGGTCCGGGGTACAAGTTCGCCGACGAGTTCCACCCCGACCTCGCCTTCAACAAGCCGTTCCTGCTCGCGATGGCGAACGCCGGCCCGGGCACCAACGGCTCGCAGTTCTTCATCACCGTGGTCCCCACCACCTGGCTGACCCGCAAGCACACCATCTTCGGCGAGGTCGCGGACCAGGCGAGCCGGGACCTGGTGGAGAAGCTCTCCAAGGTGGCCACCGTCCGGGACGACCGCCCCGAGGAGGACCTGGTGATCGAGTCCGTGGAGATCACGCGCGGCTGAGCCGCCGCACGGCGGTCCGCGGGTCCAGGGCTCCGCGCCCCGGACCCGGGACACCCCTGCCGGTGCGGGCGCGCCGGCAGTAGCCTGGGCGGTCCCGGTGGTCTCCGTACGGCGGAGGCGCCACCGGGATCTGCCATGAGAAGGAGCACCCCGGATGGTCCAGGACGAGCCCGGCCGACCCGACCCGAGTCAGGCGCGGCCGCCCCTGCCCGGCACCGGCGGGCCGGCGGCAGGGCCCGGGCAGCCGGTGGCGCTGCCCCGCTGCTACCGGCACCCGGAGCAGGAGACCGGCATCTCCTGCTCGCGCTGCGGGCGTCCGATCTGCCCGCGCTGCATGGTGAACGCCTCGGTCGGCTTCCACTGCCCCGACTGCGTGCGCGGCGACGGCGGCCAGCCGGTGCGGCCGGCCACCACGCGGTTCGGCGGCCGGGTGGCCTCGGGGGACGGCGCGCTGGTCACCAAGATCCTGATCGGGATCAACGCGGTGGTCTGGGTGCTGGCGGCCTACCTGTACAAGCAGCTGGCGCTGGACTTCCAGCTGTTCAGCTTCGCCGGCCCCTTCAACGGCCAGTTCGTGCTGGGCGGGGTCGCGGCCGGAGCCGACCAGTGGTACCGGCTGCTGACCGCGACCTTCCTGCACGTCGAGCCCTTCCACATCGCCTCCAACATGCTGGTGCTCTGGTGGATGGGCCCGCAGCTGGAGCGGGTGCTGGGACGGCTGCGCTTCCTGGCGCTCTACCTGGTCTCGGGGCTGGCGGGCAGCGCGCTGGCCTACCTGGTGGCCGGGGACAACATGGCCTCGCTGGGTGCCTCCGGCGCGGTCTTCGGGCTCTTCGGGGCGACCGTGGTGCTCTTCCGGGCGGCCCGGCAGCCGGTCGGGCCGGTGGTCGCGCTGATCGTCTTCAACCTGGTGATCACCTTCTCGGTGCCCGGCATCGACTGGCGGGCGCACGTGGGCGGGCTGCTGGCCGGCGCGATCACCGCGGTCGGGCTGATGCACGCGCCGCGGGCGCACCGGAACCTGGTGCAGGCCGGCACGATCGTGCTGATGCTGCTGGTGGTCCTCGCGATGGTGCTGCTGGAGACGGCGCGCCTCAAGGGCTGAGGGGGCGCGGGCGGGCAAGCTGTTGCGGCTGCCCACCGCGGCTTCGGCCTGCGCGTGTACCGGTGCCTGTACTGGCGCTGTCGCTGGTGCTGTCGCCGGTGCGTCCGCCTGCCCGTGCGTCGTTCGGTCGGTTGTCCACAGTGTGCGGCCGGTTGCGCACAGCTTCGCGGAGCGGCACCGGGGGATGGGCCGGTCTACGCGCGTCCCTCTGCTGCATCGACGACCGGCGGCGGGGTGGACAGAGCATCGCTCCGAGTGTGGTATCCACCGGCCGGGGCTAGTTATCCACAGGCTGGGTCCACTTTTCCCCACTGTGGATAACTGTGTGGATAAACGCACGGTAGGACTTCCGCGCTGCCGGGCCAGGGCAGCGCGAGGGACCGCCCCACCGGTGGCGGGGCGGTCCGGGTGGATCGGTTCAGCGGGGCGTTACTTCCACTGCGTGGAGACGCCGAATCCGCCGGCGATGAAGCCGAAGCCCACCAGGATGTTCCAGTTGCCCCATGCGCCCACCGGGTACTTGGTCTCTGTCACGTAGAACATGACGATCCACACCAGGCCGATCAGGAACAGTGCGAGCATCACCGGCGCCACCCAGGTGCGACCTGAGCTGATCTTCACGGCCGTGGCCGAGGAGGTGGGCGGGGTGTAGTCGGACTTCTTGCGGAGTCGAGACTTCGGCACGAGGGGATCTCCTGTCGATGCGCTGGAAGACCGCGCAGGGTGCAGCGGGGCGGCGGGGCGGCTGGTGGGGACCGGATCCAGTGCGGCTGGTACTCCGCACATGCCACCGGCGTCCGTTAGCGTAGTGGCTCGCCGGGTCGTAAGGAGATAAGGGTACGGTGCAGAATTCCTCGATTTCCGGGGAGACTCCCTCGGAGCCCGATTCCGGGCACCCCTCACCGGTCTCCGGACGCCCCCGCTCGGCCCGAATTGTCGGACGTGCCCTGACCTGCGGGGTCTTCGCCCTCGCCGGAGTGCTCTTCTACGTCAGCGCGCACGCCGCCCACGGCACCGATCTGCGGACCGACAACTCGCTGCTGCGGCTCAGCGACGTCATACAGCAGCGCAGCGACCAGAACCAGCAGACCCAGTCCGAGCTGGCCGACCTGCAGGCCAGGGCGGACCAGCTGGCCAAGCAGCAGGGCCAGAACCCGGCCGACACCGACCGGCTCAAGGCGCTGCAGCAGTCGGCGGGCCTGGACGCGCTGCAGGGCCCCGGCCTGACCGTCACCCTCAACGACGCGCCGAAGAACGCCACCGCCCGGATCCCCGGGGTGCCCGACCCCACCGTCAACGACCTGGTGATCCATCAGCAGGACATCCAGGCCGTGGTCAACGCCCTGTGGCGGGGCGGGGCGGCCGGCGTCCAGGTGATGGACCAGCGGCTGATCTCCACCAGCGCGGTGCGCTGCGTCGGCAACACCCTGCTGCTCCAGGGCCGGGTCTACTCGCCGCCGTACGTGATCCGCGCGGTCGGCCGCACCGCGGACCTGCGCTCCGCGGTGGAGGGCGACCCCTCGATCCGCAACTACCTGCAGTACGTGGCGGCGTACGGGCTGGGCTGGAAGGTGCAGGAGAGCGCCGACCTGAGCATCCCCGGCTACCCGGGCGGCACCGACCTGCACGCCGCCACCGGGCAGTAACCGGCCCGCGGGCGCGCCGCCCGCGCCGCGCGCCGGTAGCACGCGGCGCGGGCCGGGCGCGCGAGATCGGCCACAGCCGCAGTCCCGCGAGGGAGCGAGGTCTACTCTGGTCCCCACGCCCATCACCTAGGGAGCACCATGTACGGCTGGATCTGGCGCCATCTGCCGGGGAACACCCTGGTCCGCGCCGTCATCTCGCTGCTGCTGATCCTCGCGGTGGTCTACGTCCTCTTCCAGTACGTGTTCCCGTGGGCGGAACCGCTGCTCCCCTTCAACGACGTCACCGTGGACAACGGCGGCGGCACCGGCTGACCACCGCCCCCGCCAGCCGATGCCGGGCACCCGGCACCCAGACCTACGCACCCCACCGGAGTTAGCGCGCATGACCTCGCCCGTCACGGCCCCGCGGATCCTCGTGGTCGACAACTACGACAGCTTCGTCTTCAACCTGGTCCAGTACCTGTACCAGCTGGGCGCGACCTGCGAGGTGCTGCGCAACGACGAGGTGACGGTGGAGCAGGCGGTGCGCCGCGCGGGCGGGAGCGGGTACGACGGGGTGCTGCTCTCCCCCGGCCCCGGGTCGCCCGAGGAGGCCGGCGTCTGCGTCGACATGGTGCGGCACTGCGCCGGCATCGGGCTGCCGCTGTTCGGCGTCTGCCTCGGGCTGCAGTCGATCGCGGTGGCCTACGGCGCGGTGGTCGGCCGGGCCCCCGAACTGCTGCACGGCAAGACCTCGCTGGTCGACCACGAGGACGGCGGCGTCTTCGCCGGCCTGCCCTCGCCGATGACCGCGACCCGCTACCACTCGCTGGCCGTGGAGCCGGCCACCGTACCGGACGAGCTGGTGGTGACCGCGCGGACCGCCAGCGGTGTCATCATGGGCCTACGGCACCGGGAACTGCCCGTCGAAGGCGTCCAGTTCCACCCCGAGTCGGTGCTCACCGAGGGAGGGCACCGGATGCTGGCCAACTGGCTGGTGGAGTGCGGCGACCCGGAGGCGGTCGGCCGTTCGGTCGGCCTCGCCCCGGTGATCGGCCGGGGCTGAGCTCATGACGGCGGTGCGTCCGGAGGGGCGCCAGGACGCGTACCGGGGCGGCCAGGGGGACGGCTACCGGGAGCCCGGGGCCGACGCGCGGTTCCAGGCGCCGGAACCGGACGGATGGGGCGTCTACGAGGCCGACGCGGCCGCGTACCGGCCCGACCCCGGCTACCCGGGGGCCGAGCCGCCGTACGGGGCCGAGTACCCCTGGCTCGCCGACCAGACGCTGCAGCTGCGGGTGATATCCGGCGCCGCGGTGGACGGCGAGGCGCCCACCGGCGGCCGCGCCGAGCGCCGGCGGGCCGCCCAGGGGCGGATGTCGGTGCGCTCGGGCAACGGCCGGCGGCGCGCCGCGGGTGGCGCGGCCGGTGGTGCGGGTGGTGGCGCGGCCGTCGTGCGGCCCAAGGAGTCCAAGACCGTTCTGGCCGCCCGGCTGGTCGGCGAACTCTGCATCACGCTCGGCCTGGTCATGCTGCTCTTCGTCTCCTACCAGCTGTGGTGGACCAACGTGCAGGCGGACGCGGCCGCCGCCGGGACCCGCAACCAGCTGGAACAGCAGTGGAGCACCGCGGGCACCCCCGCCCCCGGCCAGCCCGCCGCCAAAGACCCGGGCGTCTTCGCCCCCGGCCAGGGCTTCGCGATCCTCTACGTGCCCAAACTCGGCCTCAAGTACCCGATCGCGGAGGGCACCGACAAGCAGAAGGTGCTCGACCACGGCCTGGTCGGCCACTACACCGGGACCGCGATGCCCGCCGACGCGGCCGGCAACTTCGCGGTCGCCGCGCACCGCACCACCCACGGGCAGCCGTTCCGCAAGATCGGCGAGCTGGTGCCCGGCGACAAGATCGTGGTGGAGACGGCCACCGAGTACTACACCTACGAGGTGGCGGGCGGCATTTCGGAGACGCCGCCGTCCAACGTGACGGTGCTTCAGCCGATCCCCAAGGGGTCCCCGTTCAACCAGGCCGGACGGTACATCACGATGACCACCTGCACGCCGGAGTTCAGTGCACGGGGAAGACTCATCGTCTTTGGCAAGATGGTCGATGAACGACCGAGGAGCCAGGGGCAGCCTCCGGCGCTGACCTCATAAGGGCGCGCGTCCTGGGGCCGCCTCGGCCAGAGCACGAGGCGGAACCACCGTGACGCAGCATCTGAGGGCAAGCGGGCACGGACCTCGGCGCGCAGACGGCCGGGCCGGCGGCGGGGGCCGGGGCGGTAGCCGGCGGCGTGGCCCGGTGGCGGCGGTGCTCGGGGTGCTGGGCGAGCTGCTGATCACGGCGGGGCTGGTGCTGGCCCTCTTCGTCGGCTACTCGCTCTGGTGGACCGACCTGGTGGCCAACGGTCAGGCCGGCCAGGCGGGGGACCGGCTGCGGCACTCCTGGTCCGTCCCCACGCCCTCCCCCGGCACCGCCGCGCCCCCCGAGCCGGCCCGGACGTACCAGGTCGGGGACGGTGTCGGCTTCCTGCACGTGCCCGCGATGGGCCGGGACTACCAGGTGCTGATCAAGATGGGCACCACCCCGGACGTCCTCAACGAGGGCGTGGCCGGGGTCTACCACGAGCCCTACGCCTCCGCGATGCCCTGGGACGAGAGCGGCAACTTCGCGGTGGCCGCGCACCGGGACGGCCACGGCGCCAAGTTCCACGACCTGGACGCGGTCGGCAAGGGCGACGCCGTCGTGGTGGAGACCCGCGACCGCTGGTACGTCTACCGGGTGGACGCCACCCTGCCGCAGACCTCGAAGTTCAACACCGGCATCATCGCCCCCGTCCCCGAGGGCTCCGGCTACCACCAGCCCGGCCGCTACATCACCCTGACCACCTGCACCCCCGTCTACACCTCGAACTACCGGATGGCCGTCTGGGGCAGCCTGGTCCGGATCGACCCGGTGGACGCGAAGCGCTCGCTGCCGCCGGAGCTGACGGGCCGTTGACGGAAGCGCGCGGCCGGACGTGCGCCGGGCCGGTGATCCGGGGCGCCGGGTGATGATCTGATCGGCGGGGGAACGGTGGTGTCCACCGTTCGGGTGAGTCGTTGTGCCCGGTATGACGAACACGAACAGTTCCCTCGCCCAGTTCGACTTCCAGGGCCGCGAGGTCAGGGTGATCACCATCGCCGGCGAGCCGTGGTGGGTCGCCGCGGACGTCTGCGCGGTGCTGGAGCTCGCAAAGACCGACAGGGCCCTCGCCGGCCTGGACGACGACGAGAAGGGTGCTCACAGTGTGAGCACCCCTGGCGGTGACCAGCAGGTTTCCATCATCAACGAGCCCGGCCTGTACTCCCTGGTGCTCCGCTCCCGCAAGCCCCAGGCACGGGCGTTCAAGCGCTGGATCACCCACGAGGTGATCCCGTCCATCCGTCGCACCGGTCGGTACGCGGTGGAGGAGAACCCGGAGTCGCAGGTGCCCTCGGAGATGACGGCGTTCTTCAACCTCATCGCCCGGGCGGCCTCGGAGGCCTTCGCCGTGCACGCGCGGTCGGCCGGGCGGGACGCGGCCACCATGGTCGAGGAGACGCTTGCCGCCTGGCACGGCCGGTTCGCGAGGACGAGCGACGAACTCGACGAGCGGCTCCGCCACGCGCTGGACGGTGTGGACCCGGGGGAGGCCCGTGTCGGGGTACCGAGGCAGCAGCCGTACCGGACCGGCGCGGACACGGAGGAGCCGCCCGGCGAGGCGGAGCCGATCTGGCACGCGGGAATCCCCGAGGGGGCGATGACCTTCGGCGCGCTGGCGGATCTGCTCAGCGTCGAACTGCACCGGCCCGACCTGAGCCGTGATCAGCTCTTCGCCGTCGCCCGGGACGCCGGGCTGCTCCGGCAGCTGAACCCGCCCTACGGGGGCAACACGTTGACGGACGCGCGGCTGTCCACGCTGTTCAGGGTCCGGCGGATCAGCGGCGCGAACCACGGGTGGCCGTGCACGCATCACTACCAGCCGCTCGCGATGCCGCAGGGGGTCACCATCATGCGGCAGTTGGTGGCGCAGGACGTCGCGCGGGGCGTCCTGTAGTGCGCGGTGGGCGCGCGCCCCCTGGGGGTGGTTGTGGACAACCACCTGTGGGGGGCGGGCGCCTGGGTGTCCAACTCGGCTGGTCAGCGGTCGGAGCGGGCGGCCGGCGGGATGTGGACAACGCTGTGGACGGCGCTCTGACGGGTGATCAACCAGCAACGGTGTTCGGATTGTTGGTGATCACAGCTGGTCTGACTCAGCGTCAGGAGTGCGCTACCGTCGGTGTCGTCAGTCCAAGAACAGATTTGACCCCGGCGGTGTTGCCACACCCCGGGGTCCGACACCAGGAGCTAGCACTCCCAATGCACATCCAGCTTAGCGCGCCGACGCGTTACCTTCAGGCGCCGCACGAGATCATCCGCCACCGGCGGCTGACCGGAACGGCCAAGTCCCTCCTCCTCTGGGCCCTCTCGCTGCGGCCGACCACCGAGGAGACGCTGCAGTCGATCGGCACTCAGATGGCCGAGGGCAAGATGGCGTTCAGCCGGGCCCGCAAGCAGCTGATCGACGAGGGATACGTGCTGGTACGGCGTGAGAACACCGCCGGCGGTCACTGGTTCACCCGGATCCTGGTCAGCAGCGTCCCGCTGTTGGAGACGGCTGCCGTCGAGTCCGCGTGGGCGGCGGCGCTCGACCGGGCGCCGGAGGGTGGGATGCCGACTGCCGGGAATCCGGGGACTCGGGAGGTCGGCAGTTCCCCCGAAAGAGAGAACACCGGGAAGAACACCACCCACCCGGCGGCGCCGGCCGAGGCCGTCGAGCCGCCACAGCCGCCCGAACCGTCCGAGCCGCCGGAGTTCGCCGACGCGGCGCGCACCCTCGTGCGGATCAGCGGCGAGGACCGGCGGGTGCGGCTCGGCCTCGTCGAGGCGTTGAAGCTGGCCCCGCTGGTCGTCCAGTGGCGCACCCACGGCGGCACGGAGGCCGACCTGCGAACGGCTCTGCTGGCCGGGCTGCCGCCGCAGGTGTTCTCCGCGAGCGCCCTGCTCAGGAGGCGTCTGGAGGCGAAGATGCCGCCGCCGCCGACCCCGCGGGCCGCCGCGCCGCCGCGTCACGAGTGCGAGCTGTGCCGGGCGCCGGTGCCGGTGGCCGGCCGCTGTCCGGGCTGCGCTGGGCAGTTGGCGCCACCCGAGCGGGGCGTTTGGGCGGCCGTCACCGAGCGGGGCGTCGCCGCGGCCCGGTCCGCGATGCGGCGACCTCCCGGGGAGCCACCCGGGAGACCCGCCTTCGCCTGACGGCGGGCGGAAGCGCGGCCGGGCGTGCGCGCCGGTCGGCCGACCCCGTGCGCCGCTGCTGACGGGGTGACGGTCAGGTGTGCGGGGCGTTGGTCCTGGCAGCACGGTTGGTTGACGAGACGAGAGGTGGCTGACATGGACAACGAGGTCGTCCTGCTGGAATCCCGGACCTTGCGCGGGAGCCTGCGGGAGCGGACGGAGGCGTTGGAGAAGGTCAAGGCGCTGCACCTGCTGCCGGACGGGGTGCACGTGACCAAGGAGATGGTCGCCGACTACTTCGAGGTGGACCCGGAGGCGGTGAAGAGTCTGGCGCGCCGCCATCGCGAGGAGTTGCGGGAGAGCGGGATGGTCGTCCTCAACGGCGCTGACCTGGAGACTTTTCTAGGGGTCAACATGACCCCTAGAAAAATCCCCGGCCGCGGCCTGCTCGTCTTCCCCCGCCGTGCGGTGCTCAACGTGGCGATGCTGCTGCGGGACAGCACGGTGGCGCGGGAGGTGCGTCGGTCGTTGTTGGATCTGGCGGACCGTGGGCGGGATGCCGGGGGGTGGCCGGAGGCGATGGTGGCGCAGGTCGTCGAGCGGGTCACGGTGGTGATCCGGGCGGAGTTGCGGCAGCTGATCGAGGGTCAGGAACTGCTGTGCGAGCGGGTCCGGGTGCTGGAGGCCAAGGTGGAGCGGGACCGTGAGGTGATCGCGGGGATGAGCGCGCTGCTCGCGCGGACCGGTTGTGAGGTCCGCACGCTCGGTGGGCGGGTCGACCTGCTCTGCACGGTGAGCGCGACGCCCGGGCGTGGGCGGCGCAGGCGGTGAGGAACGGGCGGGGGCCGCGAACGCGGTCTGCGTTCGCGGCCCCCTGGGTGGGTCAGCCGTTAGTTGCCGCCCGGTGTCGTACCCCCGATGGCGCCGCCGATGGGGTTGCCGGTCCCTTTGGCAGGCGCCGGCACCGTGGTCAGCACGATCTGGAGGTTCGGATCCACCTGGCTGCCGGCCGGCGGGTTCGAGGACTGCACGAGCGCCTTGGGGTCCTGCGGTCCGTTGCCGATGATCCAGTTGGTCAGACCGGCGGCCTTGAGGGTGTTGATCGCGTCGGCGACGGTCTGGTTCTGCAGCGGCGGGACCGTCGCCTTGGCGGCCAGCTTGCCGACCGTGATGGTGACGGTGCCGCCCTTCTTCAGGTTGCCGTTCGCGGGGTTCTGCACGAGCACCACGTCCACCTGGGCCGGGTCGGTGACCGTCTGGGTCTTCACCGACGGGTTGAGCTGGGCGTCGGTGATCTGCTGGGAGGCCGCGTCCTTCTGCTGGCCCACCACGTTCGGGACTGCGACGGTGCCCGCGCCCTGGGAGATCGTCAGGGTGACGGTGCTGCCCGCGTCGACCTTGCTGCCGGCCGGCGGGTTGACCGAGATCACCGAGTCCTGGGGGACCGTGGGGTCGTTGGCGTAGGCGGGTGCGCCGACGGTCAGGCCCGCGTCGGTCAGGGACTTGGTGGCGGCGTCCTTGTTCTGGCCGACCACGGAGGGCACGGTGGCCTGGGAGGGGCCGGTGGAGAGCTGGACGGTGACGGTGCCGGCCTCGGCGAGCTTGGTGCCGGCCGGCGGGTCCTGCTTGCAGACCAGGTCCTTGGCCTGGTCCGGGCACGGGACGGGAGCGCCGGGGGAGATCGTCAGCTTGGCGCCGGCGGTGTGCAGGGCCGCGGTGGCGTCGGCGAGCGACTTGCCGACCAGGTTCGGGGCGGTCGCCTGGGTGCCGCTGCCGCTGTTCCCGCCGCCGCCCTTGAACATCGCGGAGGCGACGAAGAACGAGCCGACCAGGACCAGGACGGCCGCGACGGCCAGGATGATCCAGGAGGTGTTGCTCTTCTTCGGCTGGTCGTCGCGGCGGCGGCCGGCCCGGCCCTGGTTGTCGTCGTACCCGTCGTTGCCGTCGTCGTAGCCGTTGTTCGGCTGGTACTGGTTGTAGCCCTGCTGCTGGTTGCCGACCGGCGGCAGCATGGTGGTCGGCGCGGCGCCGCCGTTCTGCGGCAGCAGGTTGGTCTGGCCGTACGGGTCGTGCTGGGCCGGGTAGCCGTTCTGGTCGTAGCCGTAGCCGCCCATGCCGTAGGCGGCGGCCTGCTGGGCCGCGGCGACCGGCAGGCCGTCCAGGAAGCGCTCGATGTCGTCGCGCATCTCGTCGGCGCTCTGGTAGCGGTAGTCGCGGTCCTTGGCGAGCGCCTTGAGCACGATGGCGTCGATCTCGGGGCGGACCTCGGGGTCGTACGCGGAGGGCGGCTGGGCCTCCTCGCGGACGTGCTGGTAGGCGACCGCGACCGGGGAGTCGCCGACGAACGGCGGGCGGACGGTCAGCAGCTCGTACAGCAGGCAGCCGGTGGAGTAGATGTCGGACCGCGCGTCGACCGTCTCGCCCTTGGCCTGCTCGGGGGAGAGGTACTGCGCGGTGCCGATCACGGCCGAGGTCTGGGTCATCGTCATGCCGGCGTCGCCCATGGCGCGCGCGATGCCGAAGTCCATCACCTTGACGTTGCCCTGGCGGGTCAGCATCACGTTGGCGGGCTTGATGTCGCGGTGCACGATGCCGGCCCGGTGCGAGTACTCCAGCGCCTGCAGGATGCCGATGGTCATCTCCAGCGCGCGCTCGGGCAGCAGCCGGCGCCCGGAGTGCAGCAGCTCGCGCAGGGTGGAGCCCTCGACGTACTCCATCACGATGTACGGGATGGAGATGCCGTCGATGTAGTCCTCGCCGGTGTCGTACACGGCGACGATGGCGGGGTGGTTCAGCGAGGCCGCGGACTGTGCCTCGCGGCGGAAGCGGGCCTGGAAGGAGGGGTCCCGGGCCATGTCGGCCCGGAGCGTCTTCACTGCGACGGAGCGGCCGAGTCGGGTGTCATGGGCGAGGTAGACCTCGGCCATGCCGCCGCGTCCGAGGACGCCGCCGAGCTCGTACCTGCCGCCGAGGCGACGAGGCTCTTCCATAGTTCCGACCCTCTCCCTCGCCGGCCGGCGAGGATGTGACGTAGGTGTGCCCGCACGCTCTTGTGACGCAGCCCGCGCCACGGTGGTTCTGTGACGTTCGTCCGGCCGGCCTTGCAGGGCCGCCGGGCGCAGCGGTGGGCACAGCCGCTGCTTGCGAATACGCTACCGGTCGCCCGCCGGACAACCCGACACGCCCGCCAGCTGAGACCAGACCGTATCCGAGCCCCAGTGGAGCCTACGGGAACGCTCCGAGGATCCGAAGGGCCGTAGGACCGGCCGCCCCGCGCGGGCTACTTGTTGAGCACCGCCTGCATGATCGACTTGGCGATCGGCGCCGCCAGGCTGCCGCCGCTGATCTCGTTGCTGCTGGCCGCGCCGTCCTCGACCACCACCGCGACCGCCACCGGCGCGCTGTCGCCGACCTTGGCGTAGGAGACGAACCAGGCGAACGGCAGTCCGCTGTTGTCCTGGCCGTGCTGGGCGGTACCGGTCTTGCCGCCGACCTCGACGCCGTCGATCTTCGCCCGCTGGCCGGTGCCGTTCTGCACCACGTCGACCATCATCTGCTGGAGCTTCTGCGCGGTGGCCGGGCTGACGGCCTGGCTGAGCTGGTGCTCGGTGTGCTTGGAGATGACGGTGGACGCCGAGCGCTCCTCGTCGACCAGGTACGGCTGCATCAGGCTGCCGTTGTTGGCGATCGCGGCGGCGACCATGGCCATCTGCAGCGGGGTCGCGGCGGTGTTGTGCTGGCCGATCGCGTCCATCGCGGTGCCGTCGGGGGTGGAGTCGGCGGGGAAGTTGCTCTGGGCGGAGCGGATCGGGGTGTCCACGGTGGCGTTGAAGCCGAACTTGTTCGCCTGGGCGAGCAGCTTCTCCTTGCCGAGGTCGGCGCCGAGCTTGCCGTAGACGGTGTTGCAGGAGATGGTCAGCGCGTACTTGAGGGTGGCGCCGCCGCACTGCTCACTGGGGTTGTCGTTCTTCAGCTCGGTGCTGGTGCCCGGCAGGATGTAGTGGTCCGGGGTGTCGGTGGCGTCGTCCGGGTTCTGGTACTTGCCGGTCTCGAACGCGGTGGCGGCGGTGACCAGCTTGAAGGTCGAGCCGGGCGGATACGTCTCCTTGAGCGCGCGGTTCAGCATCGGCTTGTTCGGGTCGGCGTTGAGGTCCGTCCAGGCCTTGGTGTCGGCGTCGGAGGTGCCGGCGAAGCTGGTCGGGTCGTAGGAGGGGGTGCTGACCAGCGCCAGGATCGCGCCGGTGCGCGGGTCGATGGCGACCGCGGCGCCCTTCTTGGAGCCCAGTCCGTCGAAGGCGGCCTTCTGCGCCTTGGGGTTGATCGTGGTGAGGATGTCGCCGCCCTGCTTCTGCTTGCCCGTCAGCATGTCCAGGGTGTTGCGGAAGAAGAGCCGGTCGTCGGTGCCGGCCAGCACGCCGCCCTCCAGCGACTCCAGGCCGTTGCTGCCGAAGGCCTGCGAGGAGAAGCCGGTCACCGGGGCGTACATCGGCCCGTCGGTCCAGCCGCTCTTGTACTTGAAGCGGTAGCCGTTGACGAAGTCCGAGCGGGTGACCGCCTGGTTGCCGGCGACCAGGATGCTGCCGCGCGGGTAGGCGTACTGGTCGTACAGGTTGCGGGCGTTGTTGACGTTCTTCGCGTAGCTGTCGGCCTCCACGCCCTGCACCCAGTTGGTGCGCAGCAGCAGCGCCAGGATCAGCACCATGCAGAAGACGGAAACCCGTCGAATGGGCTTGTTCAAGAGACGGGTCCCCTCCTCGTTCCTGGTGTCGGTTCTCGGGTGCGGCCCCAGTATTCAACCGCACGAGTCTTCACGCCCGGTGCGCCCGGGTCGGTTCCGGCGCCGGGCGGCGCGCGCTGTCGCTGATCTTGAGCAGGACGGCGATCAGCATCCAGTTGGCCACCACCGAGGAGCCGCCCTGGGCCAGGAAGGGCATCGTCATGCCGGTGAGCGGGATCAGGCCGGTGACGCCGCCGGCCACCACGAAGACCTGCAGCGCGAAGGCGGCGGCGAGGCCGGCCGCGAGCAGCTTGCCGAACGGGTCGCGGGCGGCCAGTGCGGTGCGCAGTCCGCGCTGCGCGATCAGCCCGTAGACCAGGAAGAGCGCCATCAGGCCGGTCAGGCCCAGTTCCTCGCCGAAGGAGCCGAGGATGAAGTCGCTCTTGGCGGCGAAGCCGATCATCCAGGAGCGGCCCTGGCCCAGGCCCGCTCCGGTGAGGTCGCCGGAGCCGAGGGCGAACAGGGCCTGGCCGATCTGCTGGGTGGAGCCGGCCGGCGGGTGCGGGCCGAAGGCGGCGAGCGGGTCGAGCCAGGCGTCGATCCGGGTCCGCACGTGCGGCTCGGCGCCGGCGACCAGGACCGCGCCGCCGATCGACAGCAGCAGGCCGAAGACGATCCAGCTGGTGCGTTCGGTGGCGACGTAGAGCATCACCACGAAGAGGCCGAAGTAGAGGAAGGAGGAGCCGAGGTCGGTCTCGAAGACCAGGATCAGGATGCTGAGCAGCCAGACCGCCAGGATCGGGCCCAGGTCGCGTCCGCGCGGCAGGTAGAGGCCCATCACCCGGTGGCTGGCGAGAGCGAGGGTGTCGCGTTTGGCGACCAGGTAGCCGGCGAAGAAGACCGCGAGGATGATCTTGGCGAACTCGCCGGGCTGGATCGAGAAGCCGCCCAGGTGGATCCAGATCTTCGCGCCGAAGTCGGCGGCGCGGGCCGGGAAGAAGGCGGGGGCGGCGAGCAGCAGCAGGGCCAGCGCCATCGAGATGTAGGTGTAGCGCTGCAGGATCCGGTGGTCCTTGAGCAGCACGATCACGCCGATGAAGAGCCCGACGCCGAGCGCGGACCACATCAGCTGCTTGGCGGCGGCCGGGTCGTTGCCGCTGAGCAGCGGTCCGGCCTTGTCGAGCCGCCAGATCATCACCAGGCCCAGGCCGTTGAGCAGGGTGGCCAGCGGCAGCAGCAGCGGGTCCGCGTACGGCGCCCAGCGGCGCATCACCAGGTGCGCGAGCAGCGCGAGCGCCCCCACGCCGAGCCCGTACTCCAGCATCCCGGCGGGCAGCGTGCCGTCCATCGCCAGGCCCACGTTGGCGTAGGCGAAGGTGGGCAGCAGGACGGCGAAGACCAGCAGCAGCAACTCGGTGCCGCGCCGGTCGGGCCGGCCGGCCGAGCGGAGGCCCGGACCGGCCGAGGGGCCTGGGCCCACCGTCCGGCCGGTCCGGCCGCCGAGCTGGAAGGAGCTCACGTCAGGGGCAGTTCCCGGCCAGCTTCTGCTCGTCCGCGCTGAGCGCCGGCGGGCTGCTGGGCGCGGCGGGGGCGCTGGGCGGGGGGGTGGCCTGGGCGGGGACGGTCGGGGTCTGGGTCGGCGCTGCGGGCGGCGAGGCGCCGACCCTGGGTGCGCCGACCTTGGGCGAGGCGTAGTACGCGGCGGCGCTGACGGTGGTGGCGCCGGCGGTCTTCAGCTTGCTGCAGACCGCGGCCTGCGCCCGGAAGTCCTGGACCCGCTGGTTGGCGTCGCTCAGGCTGCTGGCGTCGATGGTGTTCTTCAGCTGGCTCTGCTGGTAGGCCGGCAGGTACTGCACGTCGATGTCGGTCTCGTCGACGGCCTTGGACAGCCGCAGGCCCACCAGGTCCTGGCTGATGCCCTGGTAGACGGTGACGTGCTGGTTGGAGACGGTGAGGTAGTACTGGCCCTGGGTCCACTGCCAGCCCGCGTAGGCGGCGCCGCCGACCAGGCCGACCGCGACCACCAGGATCGTCGAGCGGCGGAACCAGCGGCGCTTGCGGGCCGGCGGCTGCTCGGGCGGGTAGTCGCCGGCCGGCTCCGCGCCGCCGGGGTAGCCCTCCGGCGGGTGCTCGCCGGGGGCGTAGTCCGCGGGCGGGCCGTAGCCGCCCTGGCCCTGGTCGTAGCCGGGCTCGTAGGCGCCCTGGGAGCCGTCGTAGCCCTCCTGGTAGCCGTCGGCCGGGCCGAAGGCGCCCTGCGGGGCCTGCGGGCGGCCCAGGCCCGCCGCACGGCCGGCCGGGGTGTCGATCACCTGGAGGTCGGTGGCGGTGCCGTGCGGGCCCTCGGCGACCGCGCCGACGGCCACCGGGACGCCGGTGAACTGGCCGCTGAGCGTGTCGGTGGCGCCGACCTCGATGACGTCCGCCACCACGCAGGTGATGTTGTCCGGGCCGCCGCCGCGCAGCGCGAGCTGGATCAGCTCCTGGATGGTCGCGTCGGGGGCGTAGTAGCTCCCGAGCGTCTCCTCCAGGGTCTGGTGGCTGACCGGGCCGGACAGGCCGTCGGAACAGATCAGGTAGCGGTCCCCGGCCCGGACCTCCAGGACGGCCAGGTCGGGCTCGACCTGGCCGCGGCCGTCCAGCGCGCGCATCAGCAGCGAGCGCTGCGGGTGGGTCTCGGCCTCCTCCGGGGTGATCCGGCCCTCGTCGACCAGGCGCTGCACCCAGGTGTGGTCCTGGGTGATCTGGGTCAGCGACCCGTCGCGCAGCAGGTAGGCCCGCGAATCGCCGACGTGGGCCAGGCCCATCCGGTCGCCGGTCCACAGCAGTGCGGTCAGGGTGCAGCCCATGCCTTCGAGCTGCGGGTCCTGTTCGACCATCAGGCGCAGTCGCTCGTTGGCCTGGTGGACGGCCTCGCCGAGCAGGCCGGGCAGGTCGGGGCCGGCCTGGACGTCGTTCAGGCCGATGATCGAACTGAGGACCTCGGAGGAGGCGACCTCGCCGGCGGCGGCGCCGCCCATGCCGTCGGCCACGGCCAGCAGGCGCGGTCCGGCGAACCCGGAGTCCTCGTTCCCCTCCCGGATCAACCCCTTGTGGGATCCGGCGGCGAAACGCAGCACGAGGCTCATACGGTGCGTGCCCCCCTTTGGGCCTCGCGCACGGCAGCGGCAGCAGCGTGGCTGCCCTCCCGGCTGGTCATGGACGGGGTGCTGTCCCTCATGCGCTACTACTTCCGCAGTTCGATGACGGTCCTGCCGATACGGATCGGCATACCCGGCTGGAGCGGCGTCGGCACGGTCAGCCGCTGCCGGTCCAGATAGGTGCCGTTGGTGGAGCCTAGATCCTCCACGGTCCACTGCCCAGCCTGATCGGGGTAGATCCTGGCATGGCGGGAGGACGCGTAGTCGTCATCGAGCACGATGGTGGAGTCGTGCGCCCGCCCGAGCGTGATGGTCTGGCCCTGCAGCGCGACGGTGGTGCCGGCCAGCGAGCCCTCGACCACGACCAGTTGGGTGGGCGCCCCGCGCCGGCCGCGGCCGGGCTGCGGCGCCTGATGCTGCGTCTGGTGCGAGCCGGTGTCGCGCGGGCCCTGCTGCGGTCGCGGCCCTGCTGCGGTCGCGGTGGCCGCGGCGCCGGCCGCGCGCCGGCCGCGCGGGGCGGCCTTGGCGCCCTTGGCGCCGAACAGGTCGCTGCGGATCACCTGGACGGCGACGATGACGAACAGCCACAGCACGGCCAGGAATCCCAGCCGCATGACCGTCAGGGTCAGTTCTGACACCGTCTCCCGCCCTACCCCTCGACCTGTCGGTAGATGATCGTCGTGCTGCCCACGACGATCCGTGAGCCGTCGCGGAGCGTAGCGCGCTGGGTGTGCTGCCCGTCCACCACGATGCCGTTGGTGGACCCCAGGTCGAGCACCATGGCCGGGGTTCCGGGGCGGATCTCGGCGTGCTTGCGGGAGACCCCGGGGTCGTCGATCCGGACGTCGGCCTCGGTGGAGCGGCCCAGGACGCAGGCGGTGCCGGTGATCTGATGGCGGGTGCCGTTGACCTCGATCCAGCGGCGGGTGTTCGCGCCGGCGCCGGAGCCCGGGAACGGCCGCACATTGCCGCCCATCGGGCCGGGGGCGGGGGGCGCGGGCGGCATCGCGGGGGGTGCGCTGGGGGGCGGCGGCGCGCCGCCGTACGTCGGCTGGCTGCTCTGCTGCCAGGGGGAGCTCGGCGCCTGCTGGGCCGGCGGTTCGGGCGTCTCGGTGGCCAGCGTGCGGCTGCGCACCCGGTAGAGGCCGGTGTCCAGGTCGTCCGCCCGCTCCAGGTTGACCTGCAGCGGGCCGAGGAAGCTGTAGCGCTGCGCCTCGGCGTACTCCAGGACCATGCCGGAGAGCTCCTGGCCGAGCTGGGCCGCGTACGGGCTGAGCCGCTCGTAGTCGTGCGGGCTCAGCTCGACGATGAAGTCGTTGGGCACCACCGTGCGCTCGCGGTTCCAGATGGTGGCGTTGTTGTCGCACTCGCGCTGCAGCGCACCGGCGATCTCCACGGGCTGGACCTCGGACTTGAACACCTTGGCGAAGGTGCCGTTGACGAATCCCTCGAGCCGCTGTTCGAACTTCTTCATGACTCCCACGGGGCACCCCCTTCCTGGGGTTCTCGACGTTCGGCTCAGGCCGTCGCGGGCCTGATTGCGGTACTTCCGTACTGATCGTATCCACGCCGCGGCCATCTGTACGGTTCCCCGGCCGGGTCCGGGGCACCCGTGGGCTTGCGCACACCCATTCGTACGGGTGCCTCCCCGGCCCGGGAGCCGCCCGTCCGCCGCCGGCTCGCCGGTCCGCCTCCCCGTCCGACTCCCCGCCCCGGTGGCGGCGCGGGGACAGCTGTGCAGGCGGGGCGGGGGAAGGGATTCGTAGGCACCCCGCGGAGCGTGCTAATGTTTTCCATGTCGGAAGGGGCGCCTGAGAGGGAGCCGAAGCCGGCCGGAAGATCGAGAAGCGGGTCCAAACCGGTTCGAAATCACCCGGGCGATCGGTTAGCATCTACGACATCACTCATGCGCGAGTGGCGGAATGGCAGACGCGCTGGATTCAGGTTCCAGTGCCCGCAAGGGCGTGGGGGTTCAACTCCCCCCTCGCGCACCACAAGAGGTGCCTCCGGCAGTGACGAAAGTCGCCGCCGGAGGCACCTTTTTGAGTTTCCGGCAGCGTTCTCGGCCGGCCGGGGCAGACGACTGCGCCCGGCCAGTGGGGACGGGTCGGGCGCGGTGACGGTTCGTCAGTGGGGCGGTTCCTCAGTGGGCGAGGGCGACCTGGACGAGCTTGACGACCACCAGGATCATCGCGATCAGCAGGTAGCCGCGCAGGGCGCCCATGCCGATCTTGTAGGCGGTGGAGACGGTGGGCCTGGTCAGGGTCTCCAGCGGGGGCATCCGCCAGGCGTCCCGGCCGGTGCGGTCGATCGGGTCCTCCTTGGTGGCGGTGCGCTTGCGGGTGAAGGAGTACCCGGCGGCCAGCACTCCGGCGATGCCGCAGCCGGCCATGATGTCGAGGATCGCGCCGGCGGTGATGTCGGGGAAGAGGACGGAGGCGGTCAGGATCACCGAGAGGGTGACCAGGACGCCGACCACGGCGGCGGTGAAGGCGTTGGTCTTGGGGCCGTTCACCCAGGGGCCGAGGACGTCGCGGTCGTTGCAGAGCAGCAGCAGGAAGACCGAGGCGGAGGGCAGCAGCACGCCGGCCAGCACCTGGACGCCCTGGGTGAGCAGGCCGAGCGGGGAGCCGGGGATCAGCACGATGACGGCGGCGGCCGCGACGAGTCCGGCGTAGACGGCGTAGAAGCCCTTGGCGCCGCCGACGCCGCGGTGCAGCGAGTGCTTCATCCCGAAGACGTCGCCGATCGCGTAGGCGGTGGAGAGCGAGACGGCGAAGGCGCCGATGATCGAGGCGTCCAGCAGGGCGATCGCGAAGAGCACGCCGACCACCTTGCCGGAGTGCGCGGCCAGGCCGTGGGCCACGCCGGCGGCGTCGGTGAAGTTGCCGACCTGGTCGGTGCCGGCGAAGGCGGCGGCGGTGAAGCCCATCATCGCGGCCGCGCCGACCACCACGATGACGATGCCGATCCACAGGTCGGCCTTCTCGTACTTCATGAAGCGCGGGGTGATCCGCTTGTCGATCACGTACGACTGCTGGAAGAAGAGCTGCCAGGGCGCCACGGTGGTGCCGACGATGCTGATGATCAGCAGCATCACTCCGGCCAGCTGGCCGGTGCCGCCGGGCATCGAGGGGACCACGAAGTCGTGCGCCATCTGCGAGGTCTTCGGGTGCGCCATGAAGTAGATCGGCACCAGCAGCAGGGAGCCGGCGCAGAGGGTGACCGCGACCCGCTCGAAGCGCTGGAAGGAGCCGGTGAAGGCGGAGGAGATGATGATCGCCGCCGCCAGCACGACGGAGGCGACCTTGGGCAGGCCCAGGTAGCCGGCCGCGAGGGTGATGCCGATGAACTCGGTGACCAGGGTCAGCGCGTTCAGCAGGAACAGGTCGATCACCGAGAAGGCGCCCCAGAACTTGCCGAAGCGCTCCAGGATGAGCCGGGCGTGGCCGACGCCGGTGACCGCGCCCAGGCGCAGCACCATCTCCTGGTTGATGTAGAGGACGGGGACCAGCAGCAGCAGCGTCCACAGCAGGTGGGTGCCGTAGTTCTGGCCGGCCTGGCCGTAGGTGGAGAAGGCGCCGGCGTCGTTGTCGCCGACCATCACGATCAGGCCGGGGCCGACGATCGCCAGCAGCGTCTTGAGCTTGGCGGAGAGCCCGTGGCGGGGCGCGTCGTCGTCGAGCCGGATGGTGCCGAGGGCACCCTTGATGTCGCCCAGGTGGGCGTCGTCGAGCACGGCGGTGCGCGGCGACGGAACGGTGGTCACGATGGTGTCGGTCATGACGAGCCTCCCAGCCCCCCATGGCAGGGGGAGGTCGTGGCGCGCAGCAGCAATCCGCCCTACGTGAGCACGTCGTCTTGTCCGAACGGCGGCATTGCCGTGCGGAGGTGACGGAACGTCAGAGAAACGCGCAGGGAAGGTGGTTACCGCGTGCCGGTGGAGAACGAGGACAGGCGGGTGGAGGGCCGTTTATGGCCCGGACTACTGCAACTCGAATCCATGTCTCTCGCCTCCTTCCGGCCGGGGCGCACAGCTGTGCGCCGAATCGACACGGCAAGGAGCGGACCAGCCCGCAAGGCCGGTACACCCCAACTCGTCAGAGCTTTGGCACTTCACGGCGTGATCTCCCGGTGGGGAGAAGCCACTTGGGATCAACCCTTAGGTCGGGAAGATCTGTCCTGATCCGGAGCGTCTCTCGACGGGTGGGATCAGTGGCCTGTGTCCGTGAAGACGCCTCACCGAACGAGGTGCCCTCTTGAAACCTTGACAAGCGTAGTCCCTGATCGGTGTTCTGCTTGCCGTATTTACTTAACTTTGACCTTTGGTGGGGAACGAAAGGGCGGGGGGTGATCACCGGCGGGGCCGCCGGGGCCCCGCCGGGTGCCTCGGTCGGTGCTTGCCGAGGGTTCGGCGCTTGCCGACAGTTCAGTGCTTGCCGAGGGTGAAGAGCAGGATCAGGAAGGCGGCCCAGACGTGGGTGGCCGCGATGTAGATCACCGCGCGGATCACCATCGCCTTGCGCTTCTTCTTCTCGTCCGAGGTCGCCTCGGGGCTCTTGACGGTCCGTCCAGCGCTCATCGGGTGTGGTCCATCTCGCAGGAGTCGCGGGAACGGGACGGGGCCGGGGAGGTCTCGACCTTGAGGTGGTCCAGCAGGATCCGCCGGCCCGCGGCCAGCAGGTCGGCGACGTCCGGGGTGCTCAACTCGTAGACCACGGTGTTGCCGTCCCGGGTGGCGTTCACCAGCTGGGTGCGGCGCAGCACGGCCAGCTGCTGGGAGAGGCTGGAGGCCTCGACGTCGATCTCGGCGAGCAGTTCGCGCACCGGGCGCGGTCCGTTCTGGAGCAGTTCGAGGACCCGGATCCGGACCGGGTGGCCGAGCGTGCGGAAGAACTCCGCCTTCGCCTGGTAGAGCGGGACCGGCACGGTCAGTCCTCTCCCCGTTCTTCCTCGCTGCTGTGCGGCAGCCGGATGCCGTGCTTGGCGGCCATCCGCAGCAGCCCGGCGATCCGGCCCTCGTAGGCCTGTACGCCGTCCAGGTCACCTTCGGCGTGCGCCTTCGCCAGGCTCTCGCGGGCCTGGTCGAGTTGCGCTCGCAGCTCTTCACCGAACATCCCGTTCACCCGACCAGCATGTCTGGAGTTGCAGAATTCTTCAACCGAGCCTGACCAGGCCGAGCCCGGGGCCCGGCCGGAGCGACGGTAGGTTGTGGCCATGGAGGAGACAGGGCCGGCGCCGGCGCGGCAGCGCCCGTACGACGTGCTGGCGGTGGTCGCGGTCGGCGGGGTGCTCGGCGCGGAGGCCCGCTACGGCGCGGGGCTGCTGTGGGCCACCCGGCCGGGCGCCTTCCCGTGGACCACGCTGCTGGTCAACGCGGTGGGCTGCCTGGTGATCGGGGCCTTTCTGGTCCTGATCACCGAGGGGCGACCGGCGCACCGGCTGGTCCGGCCCTTCTTCGGGACCGGGGTGCTCGGCGGCTTCACCACCTTCTCGACCTACTGCCTGGACGCCCAGCGGCTGCTGGACGCCGGGCGGACGGCCACCGCGCTGGGCTACCTGGCCGGCACCCTGCTGGCCGCGATGGCGGCCGTGGCGGCTGGTGCCAAGGGAGCCAGGCTGCTGCTGGCCGGACGGCGGTCGGCGTGACGGGGCCCGTGCGGTCGGCCGGGCGGGGGAGCGGATGAACGGGTTCCTGCTGGTGGCGGTCGGCGCGGCGGTGGGGGCGCCGCTGCGCTATCTGACGGACCGCGCGGTGCAGGCCCGGCACGGCACCGCCTTCCCCTGGGGCACGCTCACGGTGAACGTGGCGGGCTCGCTGGTGCTGGGGACGGTGGCCGGCGCGGTGCTGGCCGGGGCGGCCTCCTCGCAGCTCCAACTGCTGCTCGGCACGGGGCTCTGCGGGGCGCTGACCACCTACTCCACGTTCAGCTACGAGACCCTGCGGCTGGTCGAGACGGGCGCCGGGCGGTTCGCCGCGGCCAATGTGGTGCTCTCGCTGCTCGGCGGGCTGGGCGCGGTCTACCTCGGCGCGGCGCTGGCCCGGGGGCTCTTCGGCTGAGCCGCGGCTGACGACGGGTCAGACCGTCAACTCCCCCTCGATCCGCCGGACGTGGTGCCGGGCCATCGCGAGGTTGGCCCGGGTGCGGTCCAGCACCAGGTAGAGGAAGAGGCCCTGGCCGCCGGCGTTGGTCAGCGGGCGGATCAGGTGGTACTGGTGGGTCAGGGTGGTCAGGATGTCCTCGGTCGCCTCGCCGACCCGGCCCTGCAGCTCGACCGTGCGGGTGGTGGCCCGGACCACGTCGGTGCTGCCGGCCGCGGCCAGGGTCAGATCGAGGTCGACGGCGTGCCCGAGCGTGCCCAGCGCCATCCCGCTGCCGACGTCCACCAGGGCCACCCCCAGGGCGCCCTGGATCGTCATGGCGTCCTTGAGGGCGTTCTCGATGCCGGACATGTCGGCCTCCTGGTTGATCGTTTCGATGAGCTGAGCGTAGGGAGATGGCTGGGGTCTGCCGGTCTACTGACCGAAACTGATCGATCATCAGCTGATCCGGGTCGGAATTGCTGAGTCCAGATCGTCAATTGAAGAATTGTTCACACGGTTAAGACCGGCCGACCGGTACACGGCGCACCGCCGGGAACGGGCGGTGCCCGGCCCCGGCGTACGCTTCGGCTGCCGGACGGGCGGGACCCGAGGCCCGGGACGTGGGACGTGGGACGGAGTGGTCGCCGGTGGCGGAGCTGGTGAAGTGGCGGGTGCGGCCCGACCGGGCGCGGGCCGCGGTGCTGGTGCTGCACGGCGGTCAGGAGGCGAGCACCGCGCCGACCCGGTCCTGGCAGCCCGCGGCCGTCCGGATGTACCCCTACCTGCGCTGGGAGGCCCGCGCGACGGCGGCCGGGGCGGCGGCGGTCGGCCTGGTCCGCTACCGCTACCGGGGCTGGAACGGCGAGCGGGCGGACGCCGCGCGGGACGTCGCCGCCGCGCTGGACGCGGTGGCGGCCGAGTTGGGGCCGGTGCCGGTGGTGCTGGTGGGGCACTCGATGGGCGGGCGGGCCGCGCTGCGCGCCGCCGGGCACCGCAGCGTCAGCGCCGTGGTCGCGCTCGCCCCCTGGTGCCCGCCGCAGGACCCCTGCGAGCAGCTGGCCGGCCGCACCCTGGTGACCCTGCACGGCAGCCGCGACCGGGTGACCGACCCGGCCGAGACCCGCGCCTTCGCCGCCCGGGCCCGCGCGGCCGGCGCGGCGGTGGCCGCGATCGAGGTGGCCGGAGCCGATCACGGCATGCTGCGCCACTCGGCCGACTGGCACCGCACCACCGCGCTGCTGACCGCTGGCCTGCTCGGCCTGCGCGGGCTCCCCGAGCAGGTGGCGGCGGCCCTGGCGCTGGGTGAGGCTGAACCCGGGGGGCTGTGGCTGCCGGTGCCGGACCGTGCGGCCTGGCCACCAATCCGGGGGGCCGACCGCGCCGAATGAGGGGTGAACACGACCCGCTCGGCTGTCCAGGAGGCCCATGGTGAACGCGATCGTCCGACTGGCCGGACCGCAGCGACGCGGTCCCGACCTGGAGGAACTCGTCGCCAAGGTGGCCTTCGGTGACCAGGACGCCTTCGGCAGCCTCTACGACGCGGTGGCCGGCCCGGTGCTCGGGCTGGTCCGCAGGGTGCTGCGGGACCCGGCGCAGTCCGAGGAGGTGACCCAGGAGGTGATGCTGGAGATCTGGCGCACCGCCGCCCGCTTCCGGCCCGAGCGCGGGGCCGCGATGTCCTGGGTGATGACCATGGCGCACCGCCGGGCCGTCGACCGGGTGCGCAGCGCCCAGGCCGCCACCGACCGCGAGCACCGGGCGGCCGCCGCCTCCCAGACACCCGCCTACGACGAGGTGGTCGAGCAGGTGGAGAGCCGGATAGAGCGTGAGCAGGTCCGCCGCTGCCTGCGCGGCCTGACCGAACTGCAACGTGAGTCGGTGACCCTGGCGTACTACCGGGGTTGCACCTACCGTGAGGTGGCCGAGCTGCTCGGGGTGCCGCTCGGGACTGTCAAGACCCGCCTGCGCGACGGACTGATCCGGCTGCGCGACTGCTTGGGGGTGGAAGCATGACCACGGTCGCGGACCTGCACACGCTCACCGGCGCGTACGCCACGCACGCGCTGCCCGAAGCCGAGCGGCCGGCCTTCGAGGTGCATCTGGCGAGCTGCCGGGCCTGTGCCCAGGAGGTGGCCGAGTTCGCCGCCACGGCGAGCCGGCTGGGCCTGGCCGAGACGCTCACCCCGCCGCCCGAGCTGCGCCGGCGGGTGCTGGCGGAGATCCCCTCGATCCGTCAACTGCCGCCGCTGGTCGAGGAGTCCAGGCCGGCCCCGGCGGGACGGCGGAAGGGTCGCTGGACCGGCTTCGCGCTGGCGGCCTCGGTCGCGCTGGCCGTGGCGCTCGGCGGCCTGGCCGTGCAGCAGCACCAGCAGGCGCAGCAGGCCCGCTCGACCGCCACGGCCGTCGAGCAGCGGGCGGCCGCGGTCAGCGCCCTGCTCACCGCACCGGACGCCCGGACGGTCACGGCCGGCGACGGGACCGGGGTGGGCACCGTGGTCTGGTCGCAGAGCCGGGGCCAGGCCGCCTTCGTGGCCGGCGGGCTGCCCGCGCTGCCGTCCGGCAAGGTCTACCAGCTCTGGTTCAACGACGCGGGCACCATGCGCCCGGCCGGTCTGCTGCCCTCTTCGAGCAGCACGACGCTGCTCAACGGCCCGATCAACGGCGCGGCCGGGGTCGGCGTCACCGTCGAGCCGAGCGGGGGGTCCGCGCATCCGAGCGGGGCGCCGGTGATGCTGCTCCCGTTCGCCTGACCGTTCGCCCGGCCGTTCGTCCGGCCAGGGCTGGGCAGGGCTGGGCACGGCGGAAGGCCGGCCCCACCCACCGGGTGGAGCCGGCCTTGGCCCGGTCGGGCCGAGGGGCTGGGTCAGCCCTCGTTGATGCAGGTATTCCCGAACGCCGGGTTGAGGGCGCCGATCAGGTTGAGGCTGTTGCCGCAGACGTTGATCGGGATGTGGATCGGGATCTGGATGACGTTGCCGGACAGCACGCCGGGCGAGCCGGCCGCGACACCCTCGGCGCCGGCGGAGGCGCTGGCCGCACCGGCGCCGCCCAGCACGAGCGCGCCGGCGGCGCAGGTCAGCACGAGGGCCCTGCGGAAGTCCTTCATGGTCTTCTCCATTCCGTACGGGATTGAACAAGGTCACCTGTGCACACGATCGACCGGTGATGGCGGAAAGTGTCCACTCGCTCACTCTTCGGGGTCGGAGTCGACTCGGCTGGTTCCGCCACCCGATAGTCACCCGATCGGGCCATCGGAAATTGCGGATAAAACGGGGCAAACCGGGATCAGTGTCCGGCCGGCAGCTCGCTGCGGACCGCGAAGCCGCCGTCCGGGGTCGGCCCGGCGCTCAGTGAGCCGCCGAGCAGCTGGGCCCGCTCGCGCAGGCCGACCAGCCCGTGGCCGCCGCCGGGCAGCAGCGGCCCCAGCGCGGAGCCGGACCGGGCCGGCGCCGCCGCGTTCTGTACGTCCACCAGCAGCCGGTTGCCGCGGGCGGCGATCCGGATCCGGACGGCCGCCCCGGGCGCGTGCTTGCTGATGTTGGTGAGCGCCTCCTGCACCGTTCGGTAGGCGGCCCGCTGGACGGCCTCCGGCCAGTCCCGGTCGCCGGGCCGCAGCTCGGCCTCCACCGCGAGGCCGCTCTCCTCGACCAGCCGGGGCAGGTCGTCCAGCCGCGGCTGCGGGGCGAGCGGCTCGGCCTGCGGCCGGGCGCCGCCGGCCGGCAGGTCCGCGCCGCCGGCCGCCCGCAGCACGCCGACCATCTGCCGCAGCTCCTGCAGGGTGCGCACCGACAGCTCGCGGATCACCCGGGCGGTCTGCTCGGCGGCCGGGTCGGTGGTGGAGACCTGCAGTCCGCCCGCCTGCACGCTGATCAGGCTGACCTGGTGCGAGACCACGTCGTGCATCTCGCGGGCCAGCCGGGCCCGCTCGGTGGCCAGCACCCGCTCGGCGAGCAGCCCCGCCTCGCGGCGCTGACCGCGGGTCAGCTGGTCGAGGCGGACCGTCAGCTCGCGCCGGGTGCGGGCCAGCAGGCCGAGCGCCACCGGCGCGACCGCCAGCATCAGCGACTGGATCAGCGCCAGCGCGTTGGACCGGGTGAAGGCCAGCGCGTCGACCGCGGAGTTCGGCTCGGAGACCGACCAGGTGAAGTAGTCGGCCAGCGCGAAGGCCGTCGCGCCGAGCACCGTCAGCGGCAGCCGGGGGCGGCGGTCGGCCAGCGCGTAGACCGCGGTGAGCGGCGCGATCCAGCTCTCGGTGAAGAAGGTCCCGGGCAGCGCGAGCAGCAGGGAGAGGCCGGGCCACCGGGTGCGCAGCAGCAGGCCGAGCGCGGAGAGGCAGTTCAGGCCGTTCTTCCACCAGACGGTGTCCCGGTCCAGCAGCAGCGTCTCCAGCAGCGCCAGCAGGACGGGCAGCAGCAGCATCACCCAGGGCCGGGTCAGCCAGGCCGGCAGCGTGCGGCCCGGGCGGCCCGTCGCGGTGCTCACTGCTCCGGCGCCTGGACCAGTCCGGCCCGGTGGGCGATGACGGCGGCCTGCACCCGGTTGGCCACCCCGAGCTTGCCGAGGATCGCGCTGATGTGGTCCTTGACCGTGCCGGTGCCCAGGAAGAGCCGCTCGGCGATCTCGGCGTTGGCCAGGCCCTCGCCGAGCAGCGCCAGCACGTCCAGCTCCCGTCCGGTCAGCGAGCGGACCAGGGCCAGCGAGGCCGCGTTCGGCCCGCCGCCGTCCACATAGCCGTCGATCACCGTCTGGGTGACCGCCGGCGAGAGCATGCTGCCGCCGGCCGCGAGCACCCGGACCGCGTGCACCAGCTGCTCGGGGGCGGTGTCCTTGAGCAGGAAGCCGGCGGCCCCGGCCCGCAGCGCGGTGCCGATGTACTCGTCGGTGTCGAAGGTGGTGAGCATCGAGACGGCCGGCGGGTCCGCCAGCGCGCGCAGCCGGCGCAGCACCGAGATGCCGTCCAGGTCGGGCATCCGCACGTCCAGCAGCACCACGTGCGGGCGCAGCCGCAGCACCTGCTGCTCGGCCTCGGCGCCCGAGCAGCTGCCGACCATCTCCAGATCGGGGGCCGAGCCGATGATCAGCCCGAGGCCGGAGCGGACCAGCTGCTCGTCGTCCACGATCAGCACACGGATCGCTGTCACGATCCCTCCTTACGTCTCTAACCGTGAAGAGCCTAGGGCCTGTCGTCAAACCCCCTTCGTCGCCCGCAGGGCGGCTTGGCGGCGTCAGGTGCGTGCTCTCGGCGTGCCGGGCGCGGGCCCTCGTACTGGACGTACTTGGGTCTGTGCCCGGTGCGGCGAGCGGGCCCCTCCTGCCCGTCGGCGGGCAAGGAGGGCGCGTGCATGGCGTCGCCGAGCAGAAGGGGGTTTGACGACAGGCCCTGGAGCCGGGGAGGTCTCCTGGGCTCCGGGCGGTGTCACCCCCGCCGATCGGCGGGGGCTGAATCGGCTGACCGGTTCACGCGATTCTCATCCCGGGTGGGCCACGATGGAGGACGAGCCACCAGGAGGTGCGGATGCGCTCCTGGACCTGATCGTTTGGAATTGACCTGTGTCGACCACCACCAAGCAGCCGCCCGCGGCCGCACCGGCCGCCGCCCGGTCCGGGTTCCTGGCGCGCCTGCGGCCGCTGGCCGCCGACGCGACGGTCTGGTACCTGCGGCTGATCGCGCTGCTGAACCTGGTGGCCGTGCTGCTCGCGCCGTTCCGCCGGCAGGTGCGGCACCACTCCTCCGGCGAGTTCTTCACCCCGTACCTGGTGACGAACGGCCTGGCGGCGATGGTGCTCTCGCTCTTCCTCGCGGTGGCCATGCGGCGGCGCAAACGAGCGGCCTGGATCTTCAACATCGGCCTGGGCGGCCTGACCTTCGCCGCCTACGTGGTGGCGCTCGGCTGGCCCGGCGACAACCACTACAACGTCCACGGGTTCAACTACTTCTCCACCGTGCTGACCGGCCTGTTCGTGCTGGCCCTGCTGGTGGGCCGCAAGGAGTTCGTCTCCAAGGGCGACCGGTCCAACCCGGCGATGGCGGTGGTCACCTTCGCCGGCGGGCTGGCGCTGGGCGGGCTGATCGGCTCGGTGCTGGTCGGGATCAACAACACGCTGCCCGACGCGGGCTTCGGCGACCGGTTCGGCTACGCGGTGGCCCGGATGGTCACCATCACGCCCTCCGAGCACGTGCAGGACGTGATCAACGTCCCGACCTGGGTGAACGCCTTCATCAACGCGATGAGCGCGGTGCTCTTCCTGCTGGTGCTCTACGTCGCCTTCCGCAGCCCGCGCGGCAAGGAGCTGCTCACCGTCGAGGACGAGCAGAAGCTGCGGGTGCTGCTCGACCGGCAGGGCGAGCGGGACTCGCTGGGCTACTTCGCGCTGCGCCGGGACAAGGCGGTCATCTTCTCGCCGACCGGCAAGGCCGCGGTCACCTACCGGGTGGTCGGCGGGGTCTCGCTCGCCTCCGGCGACCCGATCGGCGACCCGGAGGCCTGGCCGGGGGCGATCGAGCTGTGGCTGGCCGAGGCCCGCGAGCACGCCTGGGCGCCGGCCGTGATGGGCGCCTCCGAGGAGGCCGGGGTGATCTACGCCCGGCACGGGCTGGACGCGCTGGAGCTGGGTGACGAGGCGATCGTCGAGCTGGACGAGTTCTCGCTGGACGGCCGGGCGATGCGGGTGGTCCGCCAGGCGTACAACCGGGTGAAGCGGGCCGGCTACACGATCCGGATCCGGCGGCACGAGGCGATCCCCGAGGAGGAGATGGCGGAACTGCTGACCAAGGCGGACCGCTGGCGCGACGGCCAGACCGAGCGCGGCTTCTCGATGGCGCTGGGCCGGCTCGGGGACCCGGACGACGGGCGCTGCGTGATGCTGGAGTGCCACGACGCGGCCGGCGAGCTGCGCGCGCTGCTCAGCTTCGTGCCCTGGGGCCCGAAGGGCCTCTCGCTGGACCTGATGCGCCGTGACCGGGAGACCGAGAACGGCCTGATGGAGTTCATGGTGATCGAACTCCTGGAGAAGGGGCCCGAGGAGCTCCAGCTGGAGCGGGTCTCGCTGAACTTCGCGATGTTCCGCTCGGTCTTCGAGCGCGGCTCCAAGCTCGGCGCCGGACCGGTGCTGCGGCTGTGGCGTACGGTGCTCGGCTTCTTCTCCCGCTGGTGGCAGATCGAGTCGCTGTACCGGGCCAACGCCAAGTACCGGCCGATCTGGGAGCCGCGCTACCTGCTCTTCGAGAAGAGCGGTGAGCTGCCGCGGATCGGGATCGCCAGCGCCCGCGCCGAGGGCTTCATCACCGCACCCAGCCTCCCCGCTCTGTTCCGTCGCCGGCATGCGCGGACGGCCGCCGTCCAGGCGGCCCCGAAACTGCCGGCGGCGGAACGCGACGGGAAGGGGTAGTCCCTCCGCCGGGGGGCGGAGGGCGCCTTGAAACCTCGGTTCTCCCCCGAGACGGCCCCCAGTCATCCCTGAGGTGGATAACTCGCTTTATCCGTCTGTGGGATGACAGGAGAATCACCATGTGGGCCGGTGCGGAATGCATTTGCCCCTGTCTACGCTGGACAGAGAACCCGCCTGGGTGAGCATCGGGGACAGCTGGCGGGAAATACATCTCGGGACGAACTCGGGGACCGGACGAGAGAGGTAGTCGTGAAGCAGACGACCCATGCGGGGGACGAGCGACGAGGGCTGGTGGCGCTGACACGGCGCGCCGTCGTCGCCGAATGGGGAACCCTCTTCGGCATCGTCAAGGATCATGTGATCCGTAAGCGATGGGCATCCATTCCGCTTGCGACCGCGGCGACCTTCCTGATCCTGCTCTTCAGCATCGTGCAGCACCTGCCGGGCGGCGAGCGATTCGTCACCCATATCGGTGTGGTGAAGGCCACCCTGCCGTTGGACATCTCGCTGCTGCGCACCCCGCTCTCGCTTTACGTGCCCGCCCTCGACCTGCCGGTCTGGGGCGCGTTGGCGCAGGTCCTGCTGGTCTTCGGGGTCGCCGAGATCGTGCTCGGCCGGCGGATGACGCTGATCGTCGCCTACGCCTGCACCCTGGCCGGGACGATCTTCGCCCGGATCGGGGTGGAGATCGGGCCGGGCCACCTGCTCGGCTTCCCGCGCTGGGTGGGCTTCGTCCGGGACACCGGGCCGTCGGCGGCTGTGGTCGCGCTGGCCATCTGCATCGCCTGGAAGAGCCGGGCCTGGTTCACCGGCTCCGCCGTGCTGGCGACCATGGTCTCCGAGGCCGTCGTGCTGCCCAACCTGGCCGGCCTGGAGCATGTGGTGGCGATCGTCACCGCGCTGCTGATCGCCGCCTCGGCCGAGGTCTTCGGCAGCTACTGGCCGCGGGTGCTGACCGGGGTCGGCGCGGCCAACCTGGTCTCCGGCACCGAGGCGCGGCGCCGGACCGTCAGCTTCTAGCTCTGCGGAACGCCTGTCTGCCCCGGGACTCTCAGCCCTTGGCGCTGTTCCGGGGCAGCGGCAGTTCGAACCAGACCACCTTGCCGACCGCCTTGCGGGCCGTGCCCCAGCGCTCGGCCAGCTTGCTGACCATGTTCAGGCCGCGCCCGTTCTCGTCCATCGACTCGGCCGGCTCCAGCGAGGGCAGGTTGTGGTTGTCGTCGCTGACCTCGACCAGCAGCTTGTCCACCCGGATCAGCTGGAGCTGGACGTGGTCCCGGGCCACCCGCACGGCGTTCGTCACCAGCTCGCTGACCAGCAGCTCGGTGGTGTCGCTCAGCGCGCTGAGCTGCCAGGCGGCCAGCTGCTCGCGGACCAGCGAGCGGGCCCGGCGCACCTCGGCGGTGTCCACCGCCAGGCTCCAGGTGGCCACCTCGCTCTCGGCCACTCCGTCGAAGCGGGCCACCAGCAGCGCCACGTCGTCCTTGCGGTCCTCCGTGTGCAGCCGGTCCAGCACCGTGTCGCAGGCCTCCTCGGGGGTCTGCTTGGGATCGATCAGGTTCCCGCAGAGCGCCGCCAGGCCGGCTCCTATGTCACCCCCGCGCACCTCGACCAGCCCGTCGGTGCACATCACCAGCATCGAGCCGTCCAGCACGTCGATCTTCTTGGCCACGAAGGGGACGCCGCCGACCCCGATCGGCGCGCCCGCCGGGATCTCCAGCAGCTCGCCGGTGCCGTCCGGGTGCACCAGGACCGGCGGCACGTGGCCGGCGCTGGCCAGCTCGCAGGTGCGGTTGATCGGGTCGTAGACCGCGTACAGGCAGGTCGCCAGGTGCTCGTCGCCCAGCTTGTGGGCCAGGTTGTCCAGGTGGCGCAGCAGCTGGCCGGGCGGCAGGTCGAGCGCCGCCAGCGTCTGCATCGCGGTGCGGAAGCGGCCCATCGCGGCCGCCGAGTGCAGGCCGTGGCCCATCACGTCGCCGACCACCAGGGCCACCCGGCTGCCCGGCAGCTGGATCGCGTCGAACCAGTCGCCGCCCACCTCGGCCCGGCGGTCGCCCGGCATATAGCGGTGCGCGATCTGCACGCCGGGGATCTTCGGCGGCCGGGTCGGGATCATCGAGCGCTGCAGGGTGGTGGCCACCTTGGACTCGGCGCGGTGCAGCCGGGCGTTGTCCAGCGAGAGCGCGGCGCGGGCGGCCAGCTCCAGCAGCGTGGCGGCGTCGCCGCCGTCGAACGGGGCGCGGTCCGGCAGCCGGAGCAGCTTGAGGATGCCCAGCACGTTGCCGCGCGCGGAGAGCGGCAGCACCAGCATCGAGCGGCCCGAGACCACCGGGACCAGGCTCGGGCCGCCGAGCGCGTCCGCGTAGTCGGCGGCCAGGTCCTCGTTGACCACCGGGACCAGGATCGCCTGGTTGCTCTGCAGCGCCATCCCCGGCGGGGTGGAGCGCGGCATCGCCAGCAGCGCGCCCTCCTCCAGCACGTGGTCCCAGTTGCCCGAGGACTCGTGGAAGGCCCGGGCCACCCGGCGCAGCATGGTGTCGTCGTCGGGCAGTTCGTCGGGCAGCTCGGCGTCCGAGATCAGCCCGTCCAGCAGGTCGACGCTGGCGAAGTCGGCCACCCGGGGGACCAGCACCTGGCAGAGCTCGCGGGCCGTGGTGTCCAGGTCCAGCGTGGTGCCGACCTTGCCGCCGACCTCGTTCAGCAGCGCCAGCTGCTCGCCGGCCTGACCGTTCGTCAGCAGCGGGACGAGCTGGTCGACCAGCGGGACGGTCAGCGAGCTGGGCGGCCGGTTGCCGTTGGAGCCGTTCGAACCGTTGGCGCCCAGGGGCTTGGGGGAGCCGGCGGGCTTGGCGGGTTTGCCGGCGGCGATGGGCTGATCGGTCGTCAGGTGGGCTCCCGGGGCGGCTTGGCCCGGAGCCGCCGAGCGCGGGCCCGGCAGCCCGGGCGGGGTGTCGAGGCGGCTCTCCGGGACCACGCGCAGCCCCAGCGCACCGGCCGAGGCCGCGGAGCGCTGCTGGGCGGTCGGATAGCGGCGGCCGATCAGGGCGGCGGCCTGCGCGACCCCGGTCACCGGCGGCTCGTACGGGACCACCGGCAGCCTGGTCCCGGCGTCCAGCCAGAGCGCGGGGACCCCGGCGGTGGCCAGCTGGGCGAGCAGCGCGCGCTGCCGGGCGGCGCCGGAGCGCGGCAGCAGCGAGGCCAGCGCGCTCGCGCCGGCCGGGCCGGCCGGGGCCAGCGTGGCGGCCACCCGGTGGAAGCCGCCCTGCGGGTCCCCGGCGGCGGCGTAGGGCAGCAGCCGGCTGCCGATCGCGATCCGCGGGCCCGCCTGGCGCAGCGGCCGGGCGTCGGCGGCCAGCGCCAGCAGGCTCCGGCCCTCCGGCTCCACCAGCGGGAACGCCCACCACAGGATCGAGCGCGAGCGGTCCTCCCGGTCGGTCACCGGCATCAGACCGGCCCAGGGCCCGGCGGGCTGGGTCAGGTCGTCGAGGGTGTCGAAGGCGTCGCAGCGGCGGCCGGGGGCGCTGGGCGCCTCGCCCAGCGTGCGCGGCTCGATAGCGGGCAGCAGGCCCGAGGCGAGCCGGCCCTGGGCGACCTCGGCCCGGTGGCCGAAGATCTCCTCCGCCGCGCGGTTCCACAGCGCGATCCGGCCGTCCGGGTCGACCAGGACGGCGGCCAGCCTGACCATCGCCACCACACCCGAGGGTGTCTGAGCGGCGTCGGCCTTGGGGAGACCCAGGGCCCGGGGCGGGTCCAGGGGTACGTCCGATGTGGAGTTGGGGTCGTCCGCCATGGGATTCGATCTGCTCCCGCCTGGCCGCCGTGCCGGCCTTCACCTGTGCGGCTGTCAGGTATCCGTGCTCTGTACGTCCGTGCTGTGCGGCTCCCAGCGAAGCACGGACCAAGGCGTACCCGGTACCGAAACCGAGAGATTCGTCAGTATCAGTTGTGTGTCACCCAGCGTGCGCCGTCCCGCACGCCCTGTCCATCGTTTTGATGGCCGGATTCGTACCTCCCCGTCGCCGCTCCCGGCCCGGGTAGTGTGGCGGGGCCCGGACCGACGATGTGGATGAGCGAGGCGAGCAGGTGACCACGGAGAGCCCCGTCCGGTGGACCGACCCCGAGCGGCAGCGGCTTGAGGAACGGGTCGCCGCCACCGAGATCGCCTGGCTGACCCTGGACGTCGACGTGGAGACCCTGCGGGTCGAGATCGACAACTTCGCGCTGATCCACCATCAGCGGCTCGGCCCGCTCTACGCCCGCCTCGACGAGCTGGACGCGCTGGTCGCCGAGGCCGTCGCGGCCCGCACCGGGGACCCGGAGGACGTCCGACGGGCCGCCGAGGCGCGCCGGGTGGTCGACGAGCTGCCCGACCTGGACACGCTCTTCGACAGCGTCCGGCAGGCGCAGGAGGCGGCCGCCAGCACCCCCGAGCCCGAGGAGCCGGTGCGCCGGGTGCGCCCGGGCAAGGACGCCCAGCGGCTCTACCGCGAACTGGCCCGCCGCGCCCACCCCGATCTGAGCACCGACCCCGCCGAGCAGCAGCGCCGCTCCGCCTTCATCGCCCGGGTCAACGAGGCGTACGCGCGCGGCGCGGCCGAGGAGTTGCAGGCGCTGGACGAGGAGTGGTCCACCGCCCCCGAGACGGCCCCCGACCCGCAGGCCCCGGACCGCGGCGACTGGCTGCGCCAGCGGCTGGAGTGGCTGACCGGCCGGATCGGCGAGCTGGCCACCGAGCAGGTCCGGCTGGAGGGCACCGCGATGGGCTCGCTGCTGCGGCTCAGCCCGCAGGACCCGGACCAGCTGCTGGAGGAGCTGGCCGAGCAGCTGCTGGCCCGCGCGGCCGACCGGCGGGTCGAGCTGGAGCGGCTGCTCGGCTCCTACCCCGCCCGGCCGCGGCGCGCCTCTGCGGACAATGGCCGGACCCCTTCTTCTTCGCAGACCCCTTCACCGACCGCCTCGCAGACCGCCTCACCGACCGCTTCGCAGACCCAGGAGAGCCCGCCGATGTCCGTGCAGATCCCCACCGCCCCGGCCGCCGCCGTCCCCGCCGACGCGGTCCTGCTCGACGTGCGCGAGCAGGACGAGTGGGACGCCGGCCACGTGGAGGGCGCCCTGCACATCCCGATCGGCGAGTTCGTCGGCCGGATCGCGGAGGTGCCGGACGCGCCGCTCTACGTGCTCTGCCGGGTCGGCGGCCGCTCGGCGCAGGTCGTGCAGTACCTGGTCGGCCAGGGCCGCGAGGCGGTCAACGTGGACGGCGGGATGTTCGCCTGGGAGGAGGCCGGCCGCCCGATGGTCAGCAGCTCGGGCGCGGACGCCTACGTGCTCTGACCCGCTCGCCCCGCCGCCGGGTGTCCCCGTGCCCGGCCTGTCGGGACGGCGCCCGGTACGGCAGGATGACCGGGCGCACCACCGGCGTGGGGAGCTGACGGCATGACGGACCAGCAGAGCGGACCGGCGCTCGCGGACGAGCGGAGCGGATCCGCACTCGTTGACGGCGACGAGCGGAGCGGATCCGCGCTCGTGCACGGCGACGAGCGGAGCGGACCGGCGCTCGCGGACGAGCAGAGTGGACCCGCGCTCGCGGCCGGCGACGAGCGGACCTGGTCGCTGCCCGCGCTCGCCGTGCTGGCCACCGCCGGACTCGTCCTGGTCACCTGCACCGCGGGCTTCCTCGGCCTCCTCTTCCTGCACGTCGCGCCGTCCAACACGCTCTCCCAGCGGTACCAGCCGCAGGTCGACGGGGTGGTCTACCCGGAGTTCGAGCAGAACTGGAAACTCTTCGCGCCCGACCCGCTGCAGCAGAACATCGCCGTCGACGCCCGGGTGCGCACCGCCGACGGCACCGGCGAGTGGATCGGCCTGACCGCCGAGGACATCGCCGCCATCCGCGGCAACCCCGTTCCCAGCCACGCGGACCAGAACCTGCTGCGCCGGGCCTGGGACTTCTACGACAGCACGCACAGCAGCACCGACGAGAGCGCCACCGGTTCGCGCGGCCCGCTCGCGGTGGAGTACCTCAAGCGGATCGCCCTGCAGCGGATCGGCCGCCAGGCGGCCGGCGCGCCGGTGACCGGGGTCCAGCTGCGCGCCGGCACCACCCCGGTGGCGCCGCCCTCGTGGAGCGGGCAGAGCTGGCCGACCCGTACCCAGTACCGCGAACTGCCCTGGTGGACCGTGACCGACGAGGACTACCGGGGGCTGCTGTGAACCAGGCAGAGGCGGACGGCCTGCTGGCCGGCATTCCGCGGCAGTCCGGGCCGCCGGCCGAGGCCCCTGAGCCCGGTCCGGCGCCCGCGCCGGCGCTGCCGCCCGGCCGCGGGCCCGGACCCGGCGGCTTCGGCGGCCGGCTGCTGCGGGCACTGGCCGAAGGCTTCCGGGCCTTCACCGGACGCCCGCTCGGCCGCTACCAGGCCGCGGTGGTCCGGATCGGCTTCGCGCTGGCCTTCACCGTCCAGCTGCTGCGCGAATGGCCCAACCGCCGGGTCCTGTACGGCGACCAGGCCGCCTGGAGCCTCGACCTGGCCCGCCAACTGCTCGCGCAGAACCACGCGTTCACCGTGCTGACCTGGTCGGACAACCGCTGGTGGTTCGAGGGCGTCTACCACCTCGGCATCCTGGCCGGCATCCTGCTGATGCTCGGCTGGCGGACCAGGATCAGCTCGGTGCTCTTCCTGCTGACGGTCCTGTCGCTGCAGAACCGCAGCGTGCTGATCGGCGACGGCGGCGACAACATCGTGCACCTGATGGCGATCTACCTGGTCTTCACCCGCTGCGGCCGGGTCTGGTCGCTCGACGCCCGCCGCCGCCGCGCGGGCCGGGAGGGCGGCCCGGTCGGCGTCCTGCTCTGGCTGCTGCTCGGCGGCCTGCTGACGGCGGCTCAGCTCACCGGGAAGGTGAGCTGGCACGGCGAGAGCTGGCCGTACGTCGGCTGGTCCGCGCTCTTCTGGACCCTGTGGGGGTGCGCCGGCCTCTGGTACGCCGTGGACCGCCGGTGGCCCCGGGGCGAGCCGCGCGCCGTGCTGGACGCGCTGGCCGGCATGCTGCACAACTGCGCGCTGCTGGTGATCGCCGTCCAGGTGGTGCTGATCTACTCCACGGCCGGCTGGTACAAGGTCCAGGGCAGCCGCTGGCAGGACGGCACCGCCCTCTACTACCCGATGCACCTGGACTACTTCGCCCCCTGGCCGGAGCTCTCCGGGCTGCTGGGATCCAGCGCGGTGCTGGTCTTCCTGATCTCCTACGGCACGGTCCTGGTCCAGGTCGCGTTCCCCTTCACGCTGGCCCACCGGCGCCTGAAGAACGTCCTGCTGGGCGTGATGATGCTGGAACACCTGGGCATCGCGGTCGCCCTGGGCCTGCCCGTCTTCTCCCTGGCGATGATCGCGGCCGACGCCGTCTTCCTGCCGACCACCGCACTGCTCTGGGTGGGCAGGCGGGTCAAGCGGGGCGTGCGCGGGGTGCGGGCGCCCGCGCTGCGATGAACTGACCGCAGGTCACGCCGCCCCCGATCCCGTGGCCGGTCGGTCTAAAATGAGCGATATGCCCTGGCTCGCAGCGATTCGTGACACCAGCCGCGCGGGCCTGCACATCGAGCGGGCGCTGACCGATCCGAGGCGGGCGCTGCGGGGTGCGTTCGCGGTGGCGCTGGTGGTCTTTCCGACGCTGGTGATCGCCGGGCCGGCGCTGGCCACCTCGGCGGCCATGGGTGCGTTCATCGCGGGCACCGCCACCTTCCAGCGCAGTTTCCGGCCGCGCCCCTCGCTCGCGGTGGTGGCGGGGATCGGACTGGGGGTCAGCACCTTCCTCGGCTATCTCGCGGTCGGTGTGCCCGGGCTCTTCCCCGCACTGCTGGCCGTCTGGGCGTTCGGGGCGGGGCTGGCCTGGGGGCTGGGGCCGACGGCGGGGGTGGTGGCGACCAACACCGTCACGGTGATGCTGGTGGTCGTCCAGCTGCCGGTCAGTGTGCCGACCGCGCTCGGCCACGGACTGGTCTGCTCGCTCGGCGGCGGCGTGCAGGCCCTGGTGATCACGCTCTTCCCGGTCAAGCACTGGGGTGCCCAGCGGGACGCGCTGGCCGACGCCTACGCCTCGCTCGCGGACTACGCCCGCCGGCTGCGGCACGATCCGGCCGCGACCATCGACCCCGAACCGCTGATGACGGCCCGTCGGGCGGCCGCGCTCACCCCCTCGCAGGAGCGCCGCCGGCCGGCCGAACTGCACGGGCTGCGCGGTATCGCCGAGCGGATCCGGCCGACGCTGGCCGCGATCGCCGATCCGGAGATCGGCGCGGCGGCCGAGGGGCCCGAGCGCGACCGGGCGCGCGAACTGCTGGACGGCGCGGCGCAGTTGCTGGACGCGCTGGCGCGGGCGATCCGGACCGGCGAGCCGCTGCAGTACCCGAAGTCGGCGCCGGCCTCCCTGGTGCCGCCGGGCGGTCCGGTGCTGCGCGGGGCGGCGCTGCGCACGGCGCGCCGGCTCACCGGGCTGCTCGGCCGGGCGGCCGGCGCGCTGGACCGCAGCGGCGAGGACGACACCCTCTCCACCCCGCTGCCCGGGCTGGACGGCCGGTTGCGCCGGCCCGGGCCGGCCCGGATGGTGCCGGTCGCGCTGCGCAACGCCCGCCGTCAGCTGCGCACCGGCTCGCCGATCCTGCACCACGCCGTCCGGCTCTCCGGCGTGGTCACCGCCGCGTACCTGCTCGCCCGGCTCAGCGGCTTCCACCACAGCTACTGGGCCGCGATGACGGCCGCGATGGTGATCCGGCCGGACTTCGCGCAGACCTTCAGCCGGGGGGTGGCCCGGCTGGCCGGCACGGTGCTGGGGGTGGTGCTGGCCACCGCGGTGGTGGAGCTGACGGCGCCGGGCGCCGGGCTCTGCGTCTCGCTGGCCGTGCTCTGCATCGCCGGCGCCTATCTGACGCTGCGTACGGGGTACGCGGTGATGACGGTCTGCATCTCGGCGTACGTGGTCTTCCTGCTCTCCATGCTGCCGGGCGACCTGTTGCAGACGGCCTCCGAGCGGATCCTGATGACCCTGCTGGGCGGTGCGGTGGCGCTGCTCGGCTACGCGCTCTTCCCGACCTGGGAGACCGCCCGGCTGCCGGAGCGGACGGCCGAGTGGATCACCTCGGTCGGCCGCTACTCGGCGGCCGTGCTGGCGGCGTTCAACGATGCGGGGGGTCGCGACTCGCGGGCGGTGCGCGGCGCGCTGCTGGACTCCCGGGAGGCCCGGTCGGCCTTCCTGCAGGCCCGGGAGCGGGCGGCGGGCGAGCCGGTGCGGCACTCGGTGCACTCGCCGCAGCTGACCCGCAAGCAGCTGGACCGGGTCCGGTCGGCACTCGGTTCGCTCTCCCGGGTCTCGCTGCTGATGGAGGCTCACCTGCCGGGGCAGGAGGCCACCGCGGTACCGGGGGCGGAGGAGTTCGGGCGGGCGCTGGCGGAGGCGACGGCGGCGGCCGGCGAGGCCGTACTGACGGGGCGGCCCGCCGACTTCGGCCCGCTGCGGGCCGCGCACCGGGCCTGGGAGGAGCGGCTGGAGGCCGACCCGCAGATCGCCGCCGCGCACCGGCCGGGCGACCGGCCGGACGTGGTCCGCTCCGGCGTCCGGCTGCTGCTGGAGGCGCTCGGCGAGCTGGAGCGGGCGCTGCGCCCGGCCCGGGGAGCGGGCGGCGCGGCGGCGGACGAAGGAGCCGGCGGCTCAGCCGGGCAGCACGGGTGACGTGCTGTGGGACATCCAGTGGAAGAGCCCCATACCCACCGAGGTGGCCAGGTTGAAGCTGGAGACCTGCGGCTGCATCGGGATCGCCACCAGGTGGGTGGCCCGTTCGCGCAGCGCGTCCGAGACCCCGTGCCGCTCCGAGCCGAAGGCGAGCAGCGCGTCGTCCGGGAACTGGAGCGTGCGGATGTCGGCGCCCTCCGGGTCCAGCACGTAGAGCGGGCCGGCCGGCAGCTCGGGCAGCTCCAGGCGGGCCACGGCGGTGGCGAAGTGCAGGCCGGCGCCGGCCCGGACCACCGTGGGGTGCCAGGGGTCGAGGTCGCCGGTGGTGACCACGCCGGTGGCGCCGAAGCCGGCGGCGAGCCGCACCACCGCGCCGACGTTGCCCAGGTTGCGCGGGTTTTCCAGGAGCACCACCGGCGCCCGCCGGGGCGTGGCCCGCAGCGCGGCCAGCACGGACGACTGGTCGGGCCGGACCGCCAGGGCGGCCACCCCGGTGGGGTGCGGTCGCGGCACCAGCTCCCGCAGCACGGCCACCGGCACCTCGACGGCCGCGGCGGCCACCGCCCCGGCCACGTCCGGCGCGAGTTCGGCGGCGAGCGCGGCGAGCGCCGCGCGGTCGGTGGTGACCACCTGGCGGACCTCGCCGCCGAAGCGCAGCGTGTGCTTCAGCGCGTGGAACCCGTCGATCAGCACGGTCCCCGGCAGTGCGGCCATCTCCCGCCAGCGCCGGAGCGCCTCGGCGGGGGCGTCATGGTCTGTCATGCCCTCACTCTCGCACCACCCGTCGGCCTGCTTTCACGTGCCGGCCACCGGCGGGCTCACCAGTGCAGTGGGTAGCGCACCGTGCTCGGGCCCAGCCGGCCGGCCAGCGCTCCGATGGCCACCAGCAGGACGGTGGCCAGCAGGAGCAGCGGCAGGAAGGGGAGCAGGGAGGGGCCCTGCAGGACGACGATCACGGCGGTGGCCGCGGCCGGCGAGTGCGGCAGGTGCGCCAGCATGGTCGCGCCCAGGGCCAGGCCCCCGGCCACGGCCGCGCCCCAGGTGGAGCGCCCGGTCACGGCGAGCACGCCGAACCCGGTCAGCGCGCAGATCAGCTGACCCCCGATCACATTGCGCGGCTGGGAGAGCGGCAGGGCCGGCGCGCCGTGCACCAGCGCCGCGCTCGCCGCCAGTGGCGGGATCAGCAGCGGCTCCCCCAGCAGCACCCCGACCCCTACCAGCAGGAGCAGCGCCCCGATCGTGAAACTGCTCGCCCGCAGGACGGCCAGCGGGTGCGGACGGTGCGGGGTCATACGAGAGCTCCAGCAGGTGAGGGGGTCTGACCTGCGAGGCTAGCCTGCCTCTGCCCGCAGTGGCAGGAACTTTGCCACTGAGGCAAATTCCACCCGGCAGCCCCCCGGGACCGCTCTCAGTCCCACTCCCAGCGGATCCCGGTCTGTCCGGGCGGTTGCTCGGTGGCCAGCACGTGGGCGCTGGCCGAGGCGCCGATCCAGAGCTGCCGGCGCAGCCGGTCGGTCTCGGCGCCGGGGTCGCGCTCGTACCGTTCGCAGTGGGCGGGGACGGCGGACGGGTCGAAGTGCACCTGCAGCACGTACTCCCGGACCGGGACGCCGAAGCGCCGCCCGTAGACGGTGGTCGGGCCGCCGGGCGGGATCTCCACCTCGTACTCGAAGACGGTGCTGTCGCCCAGTGCGAGCGGCCGGTCCAGCAGCAGTTCGGCGACCAGCAGGCCGATCTCGGGGCGGCGCCGGACCCGGCCGAGGCGGGCGTGCCGGACGGAGGTGATCTCGGGGCAGCCGGTGGCCTCCTCGTCCGCCTTGTGCACCACCAGGCAGCGGGAGACGCCGGCCACGGTGGCCCGCACGACCTGGCGCATCCTCAGCAGATGGCCGAGCCGCTGGGCGTCCACGTAGTAGGCGTCGTGGATGCTGAGCCGCTCCAACTCCCCGATGGAGGGGGCGTCCAGCTCCTTGAAGACCTCGGCGACCTGCTGCTCCTCGGGCCAGATCTCGGAGACCGGGAGGCTGTCGGGGGCGGCGCTGGAGATCCACCGGCCGCGGGGCCGGGGCGGGCCGAGCAGGCTGGAGAGGGTGCTCGGCTGAAGTCCGAGCAGTTCCTCCAGCAGCCGCACGGCGTGCATCGAGGAGGCCCGTTCGGGCTGGCTGCGGCCACGTCTCCAGTAACTGAGCGTGGTGATACTGACCTTGACGCCCCGTTCGGCCAGTTCGCCGCGGATCCGGTCCAGACTGAGGCCGCTGGCCTCGATGGCGCCGTGCAGGGTCTGCGCGAAGTCGCCGCCGGCCGCCGCCGCACCGGCTGATCCGGCGGCGGCGCAGACGGACGGCAGTGCGGGCCCCGGTGGCTGGAGCCCCAGGGGGGGTCGGGTCGCCGGTGATTCCTCCGAATCGTTCTTCAACTGCCCACAAAGCGGCGGCTGCTGATCGACCAACCGGAGATGACCGGCGTTCTGCGGGTATTTCGAGCCCATGCGGATAACCTTCCCCACCAGCCGAGTTCGGCGGGACCTGCCCAGTGACGGTGTCGTGGGGGTCGCGTCACCGAGCTGGGGGAACCTTACGCACGGAGCAGAGGCTACGTCATGTACTCGACGCTATGACAGTGGTCACGACAAACAAACTTCACCTCGTTTCCGTTGATCTCCAAACGTGCGCAACAGAAATGCAACAATCCCGCCGGTTCGGGGGTGGCCCGGTACCGGCGGGAATGCTGTGCACCTGCGGTGATTCACCTCTTGGTTTCGGTCTGCCACCGTTTCATGACACCGGGTGTCCGGCTGCGCGGCGGGCCGTTACCAGTTCTTCGTTCTCAGGAAACGTTCAGCGCGGTGTCGTCGATCACGAAGCTGGTCTGCAGCGAGGCGTCCTCGACGCCGGTGAACTTGAGGGTGACGCTCTTGCCGGCGTAGGCGGAGAGGTCGAAGCTCTTCTGCGCGTAGCCGGTGTTGGCGTTGACGTTGGAGTAGGTGGCCAGGGTGGTGGAGTTGGCCTGGACGGTCAGCTTGTCGTAGGCCGTGGTGCCGGTCTCGGCGGTGTCGATGTGCAGCCAGAAGCTGAGGGTGGCCTTGCAGCCGGCCGGGATGGTGACGGTCTGCGACAGGGTGTCGGTGTGGGCGCTGCCGTAGCCGTCCAGATACGCCTTCCAGGAGCCGGAGTGCGCGGGCTCGGAGGAGCCGTTGTCGATGACCCCGGCGGTGGCGGTCCAGGGCGAGGCGGTGCCGCTCTCGAAGCCGGGGTTGCCGAGCAGTTGGGCCGCGGTGCAGCCGGTGGAGCCGGAGCCCACGGTGAGGGTGAAGGTGGTGCTGCCCTTGGCGCCGGTGCTGTCGGTGGCGGTCACCGTGACG
>FTKT01001296.1_pt4 | contig 49974 bp, 39 predicted proteins | sample 1658271 | NCBI WGS metagenome assembly FTKT01 (sample SAMEA3914811, study PRJEB12502) | metagenome | biome: forest; material: soil | place: Canada | collected 2011-08-04 | depth 0.3 m | reverse complement strand
TCGTCGCCATCGACCTTGACGGTCTGGCCGCTGTACTTGCCGAACAGCACGCGATCGCCCACCTTGACGTTCAGGACGATGAATTCGCCCTTGTCGCTGCGCTTGCCCGGGCCGACGGCCAGGACTTCGCCCTGGTCGGGCTTCTCGGCGGCGGCGTCGGGGATGACGATGCCCGAGGCGGTCTTGGTTTCCTGTTCGAGGCGCTTGACGACAACACGGTCGTGCAACGGACGCAGCTTCATTTCATCTCCTTCAATGCAATTCGCAGTAAGCCTGGCGGCGGGGCAACTCAAGAGTGAGTGCCAGCTCGCCTAGGTTCGGGCAAGTGCTCAGGCGGCCCACGCCACCATCGCTAGCACTCGCGGCTGTTGAGTGCTAGCAAGCATTATAGGGACCGCGTGTGACGATTCAAGAGGGGGGTGTCGTGCGACATTCAATCAGGTCAGATGCGACAGCATTCCCTGCTCATTTCCCGCATTGTGGAATGCCTTCGGCCACCATCCCGTGATCGCCTCTGAGTACTGCCGGCGAAGTTCTCCGAAACACGATGATCGAATCGTTTCCGTTGGCCGTGCTGCAAACGGCTGACATCCTCGTGGTCACCGAAGAAATCGTGCCTGTGCTCGCTTTCGAACGTTGCATCGATCGCCAGCGGCTGGTTGCACGGCTGTCGCGGCTCGGGATGGTCAGACTACAAGCGGAGGGCGCTGTCGCGCGAACTGATGACGAGAGGTCGGACGACAGAAGGGCGCATACCGCGGACTGAGATTTGACAGGGTGCTCGGCAACCTTGACGGACTCGAGATGATCAGTGGCCGTCGTAGCCGAAAGTGCACTGCGCAAGCACATCGGTGGCTTCGTATCGTCCGTATCGTCCACGCGACCGGCCAGTCTCAGAAATCAAATGTAGATGCTTGCGCGCTCGCGATCCGACAACGTAGAGCAACTTCTTCGCGGAGGTCTCCCTAGAGACTTCGTTGAAGTGCGGAACCATTCCCTCAAGGAGACCGAAGGCGATGACCACGTCGAATTCAGCTCCTTTGACCCCGTGAATGGTCGAAACAGTGATGCCGGTTCTCTCGCGGAATACCGCCTACGCTAACAGCGATATTACCCAGGCCGTCGTTTCAGAGGGCGGTCGCGGCGATGTGCGACCGATCTGGGAACTGCTCTATAACCACTACGTCGTTCTGAAAGGATTGGGCGCGCCCAACATCAAGGCGTTTGTGGAAAAGGTCAGACCTGAAGGCGGGGGCGGCGACTACGGACCCAACAGTGGTGGTTTTGACCAACTCGGCTACGGGACACTTACTTTCAGTCTGCGCTGACGCCTCGCTTCGTGAAACTGCTTGAACTGCACATCGACCTTGGTCATCGCCTTGTCAAGCGAGTCCGTCTCGATGAGCGAGCGGTAAAACTCCGGCATCACGCTGTCAATGTGTCCTGCCTCAACTGGCTTGTCCGGCCCGATCAAGAAGTAGAAGGGGGCGGGCCGATCGATCCTAAGTGGCGCGATGGCGTGCAGACCCCAGCAGGCAGCCAGCCGCGCTGACATGCCGGAGTAAGCGGCAACCGACCAGTAGGCATCGGTCAGCCGCTCAGCGAGTTCGCTTTCAAATAGAGTCAGGAGGGGATTCGAGAACTCCCCCAGAAGCGTAGCAAGACGAGCTTCAACTCGCTTAGCCTGTTCTGTCTCAGACACAAACAGACCGGTCAATGCATCGAGCGTAGGTACGCAGTAGACCCAACCTTCACCAGCACTTCGAGTTCCGGTTCACGGCGACCCAGGACCGATTCACGCTGGCCGATGTCGAACGGCTCATGTTGGTCATCGTCGCGGCTTCTCAGCGATGCAGCGGCGTCGACTGGTTGGGGATGCGCTCGATGGGCGCCTCATCGGTGCCCACCGTCTCGCGCGTGAAGGCCTCGACGCGCTTTCGCGTGCCTTCCGGGTCGGCGATCCACTGGCCGTAGAACTCGTACGGGCACGCGGCCAGGCCCTGGTCGCCCTCGCGCGAGTTGATCAGGCCCGTGTAGCCGCGGTGCAGCAGCTTGAACAGGTGGTTCTCGCTCTGGCCGTTGCGGCGGAAGTCGCGGATCAGGCTCTTGGACAGCGCGGCGTACTGCACGCCCATCTCCTCCTCGCCGCATTCGCCCAGCGTGCGGCCGTCGAAGCCGATGATCGCGCTGTGGCCGAAGTACGAATACACGCCGTCGAAGCCGGCCGCGTTGGCCACCGCAACGTAGGTGTTGTTGGCGAAGGCCATCGCCTTGGAGATCATGATCTGCTGCTCCTTGGCCGGGTACATGTAGCCCTGGCAACGGACGATCAGCTCGGCGCCCTTCATCGCACAGTCGCGCCAGATCTCGGGGTAGTTGCCGTCGTCGCAGATGATCAGGCTCACCTTCATGCCCTTGGGGCCGTCGCTGACGTAGGTGCAGTTGCCCGGATACCAGCCCTCGATGGGCACCCACGGCATGATCTTGCGGTACTTCTGGACGATCTCGCCCTGGTCGTTCATCAGGATCAGCGTGTTGTACGGCGCCTTGTTCGGGTGCTCCTCGTGGCGCTCGCCGGTGAGCGAGAACACCCCCCACACCTTTGCCTGGCGGCAGGCTTCGGCGAAGATCGCGGACTCTTCGCCGGGCACGGTCGCCGCGTTCTCGTACATCTCCTTCGAGTCGTACATGATCCCGTGCGTACTGTACTCCGGGAAGATCACGAGATCCATGCCCGGCAGGCCCTGCTTCATACCCACCACCATGCGCGCGATGTCGCGCGCATTCGCCAGCACTTCGGCCCGCGTGTGCAGTCGGGGCATCCTGTAGTTGACGACCGCGACACCGACGGTGTCCTTGCTGCTCGAGATGTCGCCGTGATGCATGGTCGTGCTCCTGCCTCAATGGCTGATCATCCAGGGACGCTTGCTCGGGAACGCCTTGTTGCCATTCGCCCCGGTGACCGTCGCGCCGCGCTTGCCCGTCGAGCAGCAGCCGCAGCCCGACGGATGCTTCAGCCGCTGGTAGTCGCGCGACATCATCGGCTCGTGGCGCGCCCGCTCGTTGGTGAGGATCGCGGCGCGCGTGCCGCCGTCCATCAGCGCCAGGCGCGGGGCGGCGACGAACACGCGCGGCGACTCGGCACCGCAATCCGGGCACGCCGCGGGTGCGTCGCGCTGGGCGAGCATGCGGATCGCGTCGAAGCCGCCGCAGCCGGCGCAGGCGTAGTCGTAGGTCGGCATGGCGCGGCTCCTATGGCAGGTCGTGCGACAGCGGCATCACAACCGAACCGTCCAGGAACTTCGTCGGCCCGTTCGCGTTCGGATTGATGTCGAAGTCGAATATCTGCGTCGGTAGCCACAGCGTGGCGCAGGCGTTGGGCACGTCCACCACGCCGCTGATGTGTCCCTGCACCGGCGCAGTGCCGAGGATGGAGTAGGCCTGCGCGCCCGAGTAGCCGAACTTCTTAAGGTACTCGATCGCGTTGAGGCAGGCCTGGCGGTAGGCCACGTTGACGTCGAGGTAGTACTGCTTGCCGGCCTCGTCCACCGAGATGCCCTCGAAGATCACGTAGTCGTTGTAGACGGGCGTGATCGGGCTGGGCTTGAAGATCGGGTTCTTGATGCCGTACTTGGCCATGCCGCCCTTGATGACAGACACCTTCATGTGCACCCAGCCGGCCATCTCGATGGCGCCGCAGAAGGTGATCTCACCGTCGCCCTGGCTGAAGTGCAGGTCGCCGACGCTGAGGCCCGCGCCGTCCACGTAGACCGGGAAGAACACCTTGGAGCCGCGCGACAGGTCCTTGATGTCGCAGTTGCCGCCGTGCTCGCGCGGCGGCACGGTGCGCGCGCCTTCTGCGGCGGCCTTGGCCTTGGCGTCCCCGGCAAGTCGACCCATGTGGGCGGTGCCGGCCGACGGCGGATTGGCCAGGCCGGCGGAGGGCGCCGTGTCGATCAGCGCTTGCTCGCGCGCGTTCCACTTCTCGAGCATTGCCTTGTCGGGCAGGCAGCCGATCAGGCCCGGGTGGATCAGGCCGGCGTACTTCACGCCCGGCACGTGGCGCGACTCGGTGAACATGCCCTTGAAGTCCCAGATCGACTTCTGCGCCTGCGGGAAGTGCTCGGTCAGGAAGCCGCCGCCGTTCTTCTTCGAGAAGAAGCCGTTGAAGCCCCACAGACTGTCGTCCTTGGCGCCGATGTCCAGCAGCTCGACCACCAGCAGGTCGCCCGGCTCCGCGCCCTTGACGCCTACCGGGCCCGACAGGTAGTGCACGGTCGTCAGGTCGATGTCGCGCACGTCGTCGGCGGAGTCGTTGTTCTTGATGAAGCCGCCGGTCCAGTCGAAGGTCTCCAGGATGAAGTCGTCGCCGGGGTTGACCCAGCAGGCCATCGGGATGTCCGGGTGCCAGCGGTTGTGGATGTTCTCGTTCTCGACGGGCGACTTCGTCAGGTCGACCTTGATGAGGGTGTCGGTCATGGTGGCGTCTCCAGAAGGTGCAGGGTGTGGGAAGAAAGTGTTCAGACGGACAGGTATTGCTTGATGCGCGTCACGTCGGTGTCGGCGCGCGTCGTCTCGTGCACCAGGCGGCCGCCCTCGATCACGAACAGCCGGTCGGCGACGTCCAGTGCGAAGCTGAGCACCTGTTCGGAGACGACGATCGTGATCTCGCGCAGCTTGCGGATCTCGTTGAGCGCCTTGGCGATGTCTTTGATGATCGACGGCTGGATGCCCTCGGTGGGCTCGTCCAGCAGCAGCACCTTGGGCTCGGTCACGAGCGCGCGAGCGATGGCGAGCTGCTGCTGCTGGCCGCCCGAGAGGTTGCCGCCCTTGCGCCGGCGCATGTCGAACAGCACTGGGAACAGCGCGTAGATCTCGTCGGGGATGCGGCGCGACTTCGAGTTCTCGAGCCCGGTCTGGATGTTCTCCTCCACGGTCAGAGTGGGAAAGATCATGCGGCCCTGTGGCACGTAGGCGATGCCCTTGGCGACGCGGCGGAAGCTCTCGTCCTTCGAGACCTCGCCGCCGTCCACCGCGATCGAGCCGCTCTTGACCGGCAGCACGCCCATCAGGCTCTTGAACAGCGTGGTCTTGCCCATGCCGTTGCGGCCCATGATGGCGACGGTTTCGTTCTTCGCGCCCTCGAACGAGATGCCGCGAAGCGCCTCGCTCTGGCCGTAGGCGACGAACAGGTCGGTGACTTTCAGCATGCGGATGGCTCCTTCAATGCCCGAGGTAGACGTCGATGACCTTGGGGTCGGCCTGCACCTTGTCCATCGGCCCTTCGGCGAGGATCTTTCCCTGGTGCATGACGGTCACCTTGTGGGCGATGCGCTTGACGAACTCCATGTCGTGCTCGATCACGATTACCGAGCGGTTCTTGCAGATGCGCTCGAGCAGGTCGGCGGTGAGCTCGCGCTCGCGCGCGCTCATGCCGGCGATGGGCTCGTCCAGCAACAGCAACTCGGGCTCCTGCATCAGCAGCATGCCGATCTCCAGCCACTGCTTCTGGCCGTGGCTCAGCAGGCCGGCCTCGAGGTCGAGCCGGTCGGACAGGAAGATGTCCTCGGCCACCGCCTGCACGCGCGCTTTCACCTCGTCGTCGCACTTGAAGAACAGCGAGCCCAGCACCGAGCGGCCCTTGGGGAACGAGACCTCCAGGTTCTGGAAAACGCTCAGGTTCTCGTAGATGGACGGCGTCTGGAACTTGCGGCCGATGCCCATGCGCACGCGGCGGAACTCGGCCATGCGCGTCAGCTCGGTGTTCTTGAACTTGATGCTGCCGCCGCCGGCCTTGGTGCGGCCGCAGATCAGGTCCAGCAGCGTCGTCTTGCCGGCGCCGTTGGGGCCGATGATCACGCGCAGCTCGTTGCGGTCGACGTACAGCGTCAACGCGTCGATGGCCTTGAAGCCGTCGAACGAGACGCTCAGTTCCTCGACGGCGAGGGCGAAGTCGGTGTTGCTCATTGGAATCCCCCGTGCGTGTTCAAGCCTGCTGGCCGCTGATGCCCGCGGGCGGACGCGGCACGTCCTTGACCGGGAAGCTGCCGGAGGCACCCTCCATGCGTGGCACCTTCGCCGTTCCGGCCGCCGGGGCGGGCTTCGCGGCGCGCCACTTCGTCCAGCGCGGCACCACCTGGCTCTCCCACAAGCCGGCCAGCCCCATCGGGAAGGCCATCGTCACGCCGATGAACAGCGCCGCCATCAGGAACAGCCACAGGTCGGGGAAGCTCTCGGAGAAGAACGTCTTGCCGGCGTTCACGAGCAGCGTGCCGTACACCGTGCCGACCAGGCTCATGCGCCCGCCCACCGCCGCGAAGATCACCATTTCCACCGACGGCACGATGCCCACGAAGCTGGGCGACATGAAGCCCACCTGCAGCGAGAACAGCGCGCCACCGAGGCCCGACAACGCGGCCGCGAGGCAGAACGTGAAGATGCGGAAGTTGGACACGTCATAGCCGGAGAAGCGCACGCGGTCCTCCTTGTCGCGCATCGCCAGCAGCAGCGTGCCGGCCTTGCTGGTCTGGATCCAGCGGCACAGCAGGATGCTGCCCACCAGCAGCACCACGCACAGGTAATACAGCAGGTACTTGGCATGGTCGGTGCGGGTATCCCAGCCCAGCATCGTCTTCAGGTCGGTCATGCCGTTGACGCCGCCGGTGTAGCCCTGCTGGCCGATGATCAGCACCGTCACGATCAGGGCCACCGCCTGCGTGATGATGGCGAAGTACACGCCGCCCACGCGGCGCTTGAACATCGCGAAGCTGACGATCCAGGCCAGCAGCGTGGGCAGTGCGACCACCGCGAACAGCGCGAACGGCAGGTGGCGGAACGGCACCCAGAACGCCGGCAGCGCAGTGATCTGGTTCCAGTCCATGAAGTCGGGAATGCCCGGCGTCGACTGGATCTTGGTGGTGACCGGATCGGACGCCTCCAGCTTCAGGAACATCGCCATCGCGTAGCCGCCGAGCCCGAAGAACACGCCCTGGCCCAGGCTCAGGATGCCGCCGTAGCCCCAAACCATCACCAGGCCGACGGCGACGAAGGCGTAGGTGAGGTACTTGCCGACCAGGTTGAGGCGGAAGATGTCCAGCGACAGCGGCAGCACGGCGGCCAGCAGCAGCGTCAACACGAGAACGCTCGCGAGCTGGTAGCGCTTGATGAGGTCCTGCAGGGATTTCATGGTCGGGGCTCCGTGTCGGATCGAATCGGGTTTCAGCGCCGCACCTTGCTGGCGAACAGGCCTTGCGGGCGGATCATCAGGATCAGCACGATCAGCGACAGCGTGATCACCTTGGCCATCGAGCCGGCCATGAAGAACTCGGTTATGGACTGCGTCTGGGCGATGCCGAAGGCCGACACCACCGTGCCCAGCAGGCTGGCCGCCCCCCCGAAGGTGACGACGAGGAAGGAGTCGACGATGTAGAGCGAGCCCGAGGTGGGGCCGGTGGAGCCGATCGTCGTGAAGGCCGCCCCGGCCATGCCGGCGATGCCACAGCCGATGGCGAAGGTGAGGCGGTCGGTCTTCTTCGTGTCGATGCCGATCGCGTTGGCCATCACGCGGTTGCTGACGGTGGCGCGCACGCGCAGGCCCCAGCGGCTCTTGCTCAGCGCGATCAGCACCAGGCAGGTGGTCAGCGCGGTCAGGCCCAGCACGAACAAGCCGTTGATCGGGATGTCCAGGCCCTCCTTGGGCGTCCACGAGCCCATGATCCAGGACGGCAGCGTGGGACTGACCTCCTTGGGCCCGATGAAGCTCCGGAAGGCCTGCTGCATTGCCAGGCTGACGCCCCAGGTGGCCAGCAGCGTGTCCAGCGGGCGCTTGTACAGGTGGCGGATCAGCGCCCACTCGACAAGCCAGCCGCCGATGAATGCGAAGCCGAACGCCGCCAGGATGGCGAACGGGAAGTAGTAGTGCAGCATGTCGGGCGCGTAGTGCTCCGTGAGCTGCGAGCCCAGGAAGATCGTGTAGGCGCCGATCGTCATGAACTCGCCGTGGGCCATGTTGATGACGCCCATCTGGCCGAAGATGATGGCCAGCCCGAGGCCCATCAGCAGCAGCACGGCGAACAAGCTGAGGCCGGCGAAGCCCTGCATCACGCCGATGTTGATCAGGTCGGAAAAGCTCATGGCAGGCTCCGTGGGACAGCGCGGTGTCGGGGCGGGCCGCGCGCGTCACGCGTGCGGCCGCTTGTCTTCTCGACCTGGGTAGCCGGACGCGGGCTCTGGCGGCCCGCGGTCGCGATCGGCTTACTGGTAACCCTTGGGGAACGGGTCCGGCTTGATCAGCTCGGGGGAGGTCGACACGATCTTGAAGGTGCCGTTCGTCTCGCCCTGCGCGATCAGCGACTTGCTCCACAGGTGGTGGTTGGCGTCCACCTTGACGTAGCCCTCCGGCGCATCCTTGAGCTCGATGCCCGGCGAGGCCGCCACCACCTTGTCGACGTCGAAGCTCTTGGCGCGCTCCACGCCGGCCTTCCAGATCCACGGGCCGAGGTAGGCGGCCTGGGTGACGTCGCCGATCACCGCGTCCTTGCCGTACTTGGCCTTGAACGCGTCCACGAACTTCTTGTTGGCCTCGGTCGGGATCGACTGGAAGTACTTCATCGACGAATAGAAGCCGGCGAAGTTCTCGCCGCCGACGCCGGTCATCTCGTCTTCCGTCACCGCCAGCGTGACCAGCAGCTGCTTGTCGCCGGTGATGCCGGCCGCCTTCAGCGCCTTGTAGAACGCCACGTTGGAGCCGCCGACCACCGCCGCGAAGATGCAGTCGGGCTTCTGCAGCTTGATCTTGTTCATCAGCGATCCGAAGTTGGTGCTGCCCAGCGGGTAGTACTCCTCGCCGACGACCTTGCCCTTCTGGAAGTTCTCGATGTGCTTGCGCGCGATCTTCATCGACGTGCGCGGCCAGATGTAGTCGGAGCCGATCAGGAAGAAGGTCTTGGCCTTCTTCTCGTTCTTGGCCCAGTCCAGGCTGTACAGGATCTGCTGGGTGGCCTCCTGGCCCGTGTAGAACACGTTCTTGGACTGCTCCAGGCCCTCGTAGAAGGTCGGGTAGTACAGCAGGCCGTTTTCCTTCTCGAAGATCGGCAGCACGGCCTTGCGCGAGGCCGAGGTCCAGCAGCCGAAGACGGCCGCGCAGTGGTCGTTGATCAGCAGCTTCTTGGACTTCTCGGCGAAGGTTGGCCAGTCGGACGCGCCGTCCTCCTTGATCACCTTGATCTTGCGGCCCAGCACGCCGCCCATGGCGTTGATCTGGTCGATGGCCAACTGCTCGGCCTGGATCGAACCCGTCTCCGAGATCGCCATCGTGCCGGTGGAGGAGTGCAGCTGGCCGACCGTCACCTCGGTGTCGGTCACGGCCAGCTTGGTGGTGTTGACCGCGGCCGTGGACTGGCCGAAGCTGAGGCCGGACAGACCCATCACGGGCAAGGCGACGGCCCCTTGCAGCAGGCGGCGGCGGCGGGAATCGGGTGCGTTCGGGTCGTGGTCGCGGGTCATGTGTGGGCTCTCCAGGCAATGGGGCGTGCGGCGGGGCCGACTGCCGCCGCCTCGCAACGGTGCGGTGGTGTCGGACTGGAGGCAATCTTCGAAGACCGGGCGCGCGGGGCGAATACGTCAATCAACGTAGTGCGCCTGCGCCCGCCCGGCGACGACACTGCCGCGCCGGGCCCGACACATCGAAGGCTCAGGCGGAGCGTTTCTTGCTTCCCTTCGCCCACCCCCCCCTCCGGAGCCCGAATCCCCGTGTCGACGCCGCCGCCCAGGAGCCAGCCCCAGAAGATCTTCCGCATCCGGCGCGACTACAACTCGTGGGTCGCCAACGAGTCGATGGAGGACTACGCGCTGCGCTACACGCCGCGCAGCTTCCGCAAGTGGAGCGAGCTGCGCGTGGCCAACACCGCCTTCGGCGCCACCTCCTTCCTGGCGCTGGAGGCCATCGGCGGCGCCATCGCGCTGAGCTACGGATTCACCAACGCGCTTTGGGCCATCCTGGTGGTCGGACTGATCACCTTCCTCACCGGGCTGCCGATCAGCTACTACGCGGCCAAGTACGGGGTCGACATGGACCTGCTCACTCGCGGCGCGGGCTTCGGCTACCTGGGCTCCACCATCACCTCGCTGGTCTACGCGAGCTTCACCTTCATCTTCTTCGCGCTGGAGGCGGCCATCCTGGCGCTGGCGCTGCAGATGTACTGCGGCTGGCCGATCTCCGTGTGCTACCTGGTCGCGTCGCTCGGCGTGGTGCCGCTGGCCATGCACGGCGTCACGCTGATCCAGAAGCTGCAGTGGTGGACGCAGCCGGTGTGGGTGATGTTGTTCGTGCTGCCCTACCTGGCGGTGGCGATCCGCGACCCGGGCGCCTATGCCGACTTCACGACGCTGGTGGGCGGCGTCTCGCACAGCAGCGGATTCGATGCCGCCATGTTCGGTGCCGCCACGGCCGTCGCGTTCTCGCTGGTGGTGCAGATCGGCGAGCAGGTGGACTACCTGCGCTTCCTGCCGGAAAGGACGGCCGCCAACCGCAGGCGCTGGTGGGCCGCGGTGCTGGTGGCGGGCCCGGGCTGGATCGTGCCGGGCATGCTCAAGATGGCCGGCGGCGCGTTCCTCGCCTTCCTGGCGTTGCAGCACGAGATCCCGGTGGAGCGCGCCGTCGAGCCGACGCAGATGTACCTGGCCGGGTATGGCTACGTCTTCACGTCGCCAGCCTGGATCCTGGGCGCGACGACGCTGTTCGTGCTGGTGTCGCAGATCAAGATCAACCTCACCAACGCGTACGCCGGCTCGCTGGCCTGGTCCAACTTCTTCGCCCGCCTCACCCACAGCCACCCGGGCCGCGTGGTCTGGCTGGTCTTCAACGTGCTGATCGCCGTGCTGCTGATGACCCTTGGCGTGTTCGAGGCGCTGGAGGGCGTGCTGGGTCTGTACTCGAACCTGGCCATCGCCTGGGTCGGCGCCCTGGTGGCCGACCTCGTCATCAACAAGCCGCTGGGCTGGAGCCCGAAGCACATCGAGTTCAAGCGCGCGCACCTGTACGACGTCAACCCGGTGGGCCTGGGCGCGATGCTGATCGCCGCCGGCATGGGCATGGCCGCCTATGCCGGTACGATGGGCCCGATGGCGAAGTCGTTCGCGCCCTTCATCGCCCTGTTCACCTCGATGGCGCTGTCGCCGGCGCTGGCCTGGTGGACGCGCGGGCGCTACTACGAGGCACGACCCAACCTGGCACCCTGGAAACCGGGCGAGCACGTCACCTGCTCAGTGTGCGACAACGCGTTCGAGTCCGAGGACATGGCGCAGTGCCCGGCCTACGACGCGCCGATCTGCTCGCTGTGCTGCACGCTCGAGTCGCGCTGCCACGACCGCTGCAAGACCGAGTCGCGCATCACCGAGCAGGTGCATGCGGCGCTGCTGTCCGCGCTGCCATCCCGGCTCAGCGCGCGCTTCAACTTCCGCGTCGCGCACTACCTGGTCGTGGCGCTGTCGCTGGTGGCCCTGTTCGCCGTCATCCTGGGCATCGTCTACGAACAGCAGGCGGCGCACGAGCACCTGCGCGCTCCGCTGCTGAAGGCCTTCGCGTTGCTGTCCCTGGTGGCCGCGGTGGGCGCCTGGTGGATGGTGCTGGGCAGCGAGAGCCGCCACATGGCCGAGGACGACTCGATGCGCCACAACGAACTGCTGCTGCGCGAGATCGACGCGCACAAGCGCACCGACCTCGCGCTGCAGGCCGCCAAGGACCTGGCCGAGGCGGCCAACCAGGCCAAGACGCGCTACGTCACCGGCATGACGCACGAACTGCGCACGCCGCTCAACGGCATCCTCGGCTATGCGCAGATCCTGCTCAAGGACGAGAACATCCAGGGCCCGCATCGCGCCGCGGTCGACACCATCCACCACAGCGGCGAGCACCTGCACGGCCTCATCGACGGCCTGCTGGACCTCGCCCGCATCGAGGCCGGCAAGCTGCGGCTGGACATCGCGCCGCTGTCCATGCGCGAGTTCCTCGACGACGTCGTGCGCATGGTGGCGCCCCAAGCCGCCGCCAAGGGACTGCGCTTCGAACTGCGCACGATGGGGCGCGTGCCCACCTACGTGCGCGCCGACGCGCGCCGCCTGCGCCAGATCCTGATCAACCTGCTGGCCAACGCAGTGCGCTTCACCGACGCCGGCAGCGTGACCCTGCTGCTCGACCACACGCGCGAGGTGGCGCGCTTCCACGTCGTCGACACCGGCATCGGGATCGCACCGCAGGACATGGAACGCATCTTCCTGCCCTTCGAACGCGGCAGCGCGGGGCGCCGCACCGGCGACCCCGGCACGGGCCTGGGCCTGACGATCACACACCTGCTGACGGAGCTGATGGGAGGCGAGCTCACGGTGGAGAGCACGCCAGGCGTAGGTAGCACCTTCAAGGTTCGCCTGTACCTCAGCGAGACGGCCGAACCCGGCTACGCGCGAACGCCGCGCCACCGGCCGGTCAGCGGCTACATCGGCGCGCGTCGAAGCCTGCTTGTCGTCGACGATCACCCGACGCAACGGCAGATGCTGGCCGGCATGCTGCTGCCGCTTGGCTTCCGGATCCGCGAAGCGGCCAGCGGACGCGAGTGCCTGGAAAGCGTGCTGGAAACACGTCCCGACGCGGTACTGCTCGACCTGTCGATGGACGACATGGACGGCTGGGAGACAGCTCACCGCATCCGCGAACACGGCATCGCCGACGTGCCCATCATCATCGTCTCGGCCGACGCGTTCGAGAACCTGAGCGACAAGATCGCCGCGGCCGGATGCCAGGGCTTCGTCGACAAACCCGTCATCGAATCCGAGTTGCTGGCCGTCCTGCAGCGCCATCTCGAACTCGAGTGGGTGGCCGAACTCGCCGTCCCGAGCTGGACATCGGGCAACGCCCTGGCCACGCCCGCCACCGACTACACGGCCGCCCTGCCGCGAGAACACGCCCGGACGCTGCTGCGCCTGGCACAACTCGGGCACGTCCAGGGGCTGCAACGCGCGCTCGACGCGATCGTTTCCGAGAACCACCACCACGAAGCGCGCGTCGCAGCCCTGCGCGAGCAGGTGTCCCGCTGCGCCTGGGACGACCTGATCGCCGACCTTGCCCGTGAGCTGTCGCCGATTGACGAAGAGGCTGTTTGATGAGTGCAGTCCAGCGGATCGAAGTGCGCAGCGGTGACATCGTGCTCGTCGTCGATGACGTGCCGCGCTCGCTCGGCGCGCTCTGCATTGACCTCGAGGCGCAGGGCTACACGGTACTCGTCGCGTCCGACGGCGAATCGGCGCTTACGCGACTCGATCTCGTCACGCCCGACGCCATCCTCCTCGATGCCTTGATGCCCGGCCTCGACGGCTTCGAGACCTGTCGCCGCGTGAAAGCGCATCCGGAGTGGTCGCACATCCCTGTGATCTTCATGACAGGGCTCTCGGAGACGAGCCACATCGTCAAGGGATTCGAGGCAGGTGGCGTCGACTACGTCGTCAAGCCCGTGCGAACGCCTGAAGTGCTGGCACGCCTGGCCACGCATGTGCGCAACTCGCGCGCCGTGCGTCAGGCTCGCGACGCGATCGACGTCGGCGGGCACGGCGTGCTGATGGTCGACGCGCACCAGCGCATGGCGTGGCGCTCGCCGCGCGCGCAAACCTGGTTGGCCGAATTCTTCGCAGAGGAGTCCGACGATGCCTGCATGGCGTGGCTGAACTCCGGTACGCAGACATCGGGAGGTGTCTACACCCGCACGCTGGCGAGTCGCACCCTCACCGCGCGCCGGCTCGGCGGCGTCGGCCTCGGCGAGGTGATGTGGTTGTTGAGCCTGGGGGCGGTCAACGTCGCACCGTCGCGTCTGTCGACCGCCTCGCTGACACCTCGAGAGACCGAGGTACTGTCATGGGTCGCCAAAGGCAAGACGAGCCGCGACGTGGCGGAGATCCTCTGCATGAGCCCGCGTACCGTCAACAAGCATCTCGAGCATGTGTTCGAGAAGCTTGGCGTGGAAACGCGCGCTGCGGCGGCGGCATTGGCAAGTCGCGAGCTCGGTTGAGGACATCCGCGCGCCAGGGCCACTACGCCTGCACGTCCGACCGAATCTCGGTAGTCGAGCACCCGCGGTCATGGATGCGCACTTTGTTAATCCGGCCCTTGAAGCCTTCTGCTTTAGCCGGCGGCTTTCCCGATCCACGGAACCTGTCCGTGCGGTGAAATTCTCACAGTCGACCGCCGCGTTGGTCCGCCGGCGATGCATTGGTCAAAACCAGATCTCGACCTGCGCACCATACGACGTGCCCGATGTCGTGCCGGTCTGCAACCCGTTGGCGCCGTCGTCCGCGGCGGCCTGGTTGTACGTGGCGCGCGTCACGTAGAGTCGGAGTTCCGGTCGTTTCCAGAAATCCGGGCCCGTGGCAAGGGACGGTCCGATCGTGACCTTGGTCAGGTGCTCGCTCGTGGAGCCGTTCGGGCGCCGTTGCGAGAATCCGATCTCGGTCAGGAATTTCAGATTCTTCGTGAACGCGTACGAGCCGCGGCCGCCGATGGAGATCGACCTGACGGCCGTGGTCTCGGTTTCGTCGTGCTGGTACAGCGCGATGGCCTGGCCGCCCAGCGCGCCGATCTGCCATGACGGGCTTTCGACGAATCGATAGCTCTTCGCATTTGAATTGGCTGTCAGCGTGCCGGAACCGCCATCGATGGACGGATCAAAGCGCTGATCCAGTCCGAGCGAACCCTGGCTGTACTGCACCCAGAGGTGGTTGCCTCCCCCGAAGAACTCCTTTTGCACGTGCTCGATGCTGATGCCTTCGCCCGACGTTCCTTTGCGGCCGCCTTGCGAGTCGCCGTGCGAGTACGACGCGGTCACACGCAGCTTGCCATCGGAGTTGACCGGGATGTCGTAGAAGTCGGCGTGCAGGCGCGCTCCGCCATTGCTGCCGTTGGGCAGGCCGTCATGGACGTTGACGCTGTCGCTCTTGTAGCCGGCGAAGGCGAATTTGGCGCCACCGCCCAGGTCCACGTTGGCGAAGCCGGCGCCGACGCCGCTCATGTTGGTGAAGAACGTGTTGACGATGTAGACGTCGTCGCGGTCACGCCGCTTGCCCATCCAGAACAGTACCTGGGGCGCGATGTCGATGCCCTTCATCTCCACGTAGGCCTGCTCGATGCCGTGGTTGTCGTTCAGGTTGCTGCTCTGGCCAGTCTCGGTCGCGGTGCTGTAGAACGTCGTCATCAGCACGGCGTTGAAGTCGACGCCGTCGTTCTTCATGGCTTGTGCGAGCTGGAACTCGCCGTAGAAATCGCACTCGTTGCCGAGGCGGTAGTTCAGGCCGGGACCGTTCAGGCCGTAGCACTGGCGCGACTCTCCATGGACGGTCGTGGCGGCTGGGCCGCCACGGAAGTAGCCGCTCCAGTCGACCGCTCCTGCAGGCGCCACGCAGGCGACGAGGGCAGAGAGGGCGATCGCGCGGATCGCGATGGGGCGCGCATTGGAAGTCGTGTTCATGTTGCCTGTCCTTGAAGTGGATGTTCGGATGCGAGATCGCGTCAGGACTCGAGCAGCGTGCGCAGCGCACCGTCGAGAACCTTGATGTCCACCGGGCTGGTACCCGGGCCGCCGGCGAAGTGACCCCAGTCGGTGTCGATCACCTGAAGAGTGGCGTTGGGCATGTGCCTGACTTCGAACTCGTTGTCTGCGGGCGGGAAGTACAGGTCGGTCGACGCGGGCATCACGACGGCCTTGGCCTTGATGGCGCCCAGGGCCTTCACGAAATCGCCGTTGAAGAGCTCGTTGTCGCTGATATCGCCGTGCTGCCAGGTCCACAGCATCGTCAACAGGTTGTTGGCGTCGCGCTCGAGGAAGAGCCCTTCCCAGAAGCCGACCAGGAAGTCCTCCAGCGAGGCGTAGCCCATCCCCTCGACATCGATCTGGTGGCGATAGAAGGCCTGCGAGAAGCCCCATCCAGCGTAGACGCGCCCGAAGGCGCGCAGGCCGCGCTCGGGCGGCGAGGTGTACCAGCCGTCCTTGAACTGCGCATCGGCCAGCAGCGCCGCCTTGGCGCCTTCGAGGAAGACGAAGTTGTGGCGCGAGCACTTGGCCGAGCCCATGAACGGCAGGATGCGTTCGACCATGTCGGGATACATCGCGCCCCAGTGATAGGTCTGCAGAGCACCCATCGACCAGCCGGTGACGAGCTTGATCTTCTCGATGCCGAACTGCTCCGTGACGAGTCGGTGCTGCGCCTTGACGTTGTCGTAGGCGGTGATGTCCGGAAATCGCGATGCGTTGTACGGCGCCGGGTGATTGCTGGCCGATGTCGACAGGCCGTTGCCGAGCATGTTCGGGACGATGATGAAGTACTTGCGCGGATCGAGCGCCATGTCTTCGCCGATCAACCACTCGTTTTCGTAGTGTTGTCCGGAGTACCACGTGGGGTAGACGATGACGTTGTCCCTGGCTGCATTGAGCTTGCCGTAGGTCTTGTAGGCCAGCTTCACGTTGCGCAGCGTCTTCTTGCACTGGAGAACGACGTCGCCGAGTTCGAACAGTTGATAGTCCTGCATGCTTGCTCCTGGTGTGTGAATGGATAGGTCCGCAGTCAGGCCGTCGCGAGGAGGTTGTGCGCCTCGTCCATGGGCCAGGTGCAACGCACGCGTTGACCGACGGCGACGGGATCCTTGAAGAAGGTGTCCTCCTCGACGTAGACCACGCAACCGGGTGCTGACGGGTTGTTGGTGTGCAGGCTGACCTTCATGTAGGTGCCTTGGTATTCGAGCTGGCGTATGCAGCCTCTCAAGGCATTGGCGCCTATCGGGACGGCGTCGCTGTCGCCAGTGACGACCATGCGGTCGCGGCGCACGGCAAAAGTCACGGCGTCGCCGAGGCTGGGCGTCGCTTCGCCGCGTGGCAGTACGTAGTGCTCGCCCTGCGCGCCGGCGAGCGTCACACCCGTTGCGTCGATTGCGCTGACCTGGCCGTGCAGCACGTTCTGTCCACCGATGAACGCGGCGACGTATTCCGTGCGTGGCTGCGCGTAGATGTCGCGCGGGGCGGCTGATTGCGCAATGCGGCCCTTGTCCATCACCACCACCTGATCGGCGACGGCGATGGCTTCCAGCTGAGTGTGCGTGACGTGGACGAACGTGATTCCAAGTTCGCGCTGCATGGCGCGCAGCTCTCCACGCATTTGCAGGCGCAGGAATTCGTCGAGAGCCGACAGCGGTTCATCGAGAAGCAGCACGCTTGGCCGCATGACGATGGCGCGGGCGAGCGCCACGCGCTGCTGCTGCCCGCCGGAGAGCTGGCCCGGCAGCCGTCCGGCAAGCGCCGTGAGTTGCACCTGCTCGATGACGCGGTCCGCCTCGCGCAGCCGCGACCGCTTGTCGACGCCGCGCACGCGCAGCGCGAAGGCCACGTTGTCGCGCACGGACAGGTGCGGGAACAACGCATAGTTCTGAAACATCATGGCCGTCCCGCGCTCGCGCGGCGATCGTCCCGTCACGTTGCGCCCGTCGATCAGGATGGCGCCGTCGCTCTGGCTTTCGTGGCCGGCGATCATGCGCAGGATCGTGGTCTTGCCGCAGCCGCTCGGGCCGAGGAGGCAGCAATAGGTGCCGGGCTCGATGCGCAGGTCGATGCTGTCGACCGCCAGGGTGCCGTCCGCATAGCGCTTCGTCAGCGCAGCCAGCGCGATGCCGCCTTGCGGTGCGGGCTTCCCGGAAGCGGAGGAGGTCTTCGATGCGATGTTCATGAGGATTCGCCAGAGTTCAATGGGGGGCCGCGGACGCGCGGCGGCGCCGTTGGATCAAGGCGACCGCACCCATCGCCACGCCGATGAAGAGGAACGAGATCGCCGTGGTCACCGTGCCGAGCGCGTAGATCGTGGGCGACGTCACGTTCTGAGTCATGCTCCAGATCTCGATCGGCATCGTGTTGAGCGACCCGGTGGTCTGAAGCGTGCGTGCGAATTCGTCGTAGGACAGCGTGAAGCCGAACAGCGCTATCGCGATGATTCCCGGCGCGAGAATGGGCAGTACCACGAGGCGCAGCGTCTGGCCCGAGCTGGCGCCGAGGTCTCGCGCCGCTTCTTCGTAGCTTCGATCGAAACGCCCCAACACCGCGAAGGTGATCAGCACGCCGAACGGCAGGGTCCAGGAGAGTTGCGCGCCGAGAGCCGAGCTGAACCAGTGGGCAGGCCAGCCGAACAAGCTGAACATCAGTCCGATGCCGATGCCCAGGATGTAGCCCGGCGCGGTGAGGCTGATGATCACGGCATGGAAGATGGCCGTGCTGCCGCGCACTTGCTGGCGGAAGCCGAGACCGGCCGCGACCGAGACGACGACTGTGATGCTCATCACGACCAGCGCCAGTGGGATCGACCGCTGCACCGCGCCGGCGATGTCGCCGCTGCGTCCTTCCCAGAGCTGCTGGAACCAGTGCAGCCCGACGCCGCGCATCGGAAAGGAGAGCGCCCCTTGCTCGCCCTGGAACGACAGCACGTACATGCACAGCATCGGGCCGTACAGGAACAGGACGTAGGCGCCGAATAAGGCAGCGAGTGCGTAGAACGTCCAGGGGCGCGTCTGCCGGTCGGTGCGACGCGCGGCGCGCCGTTGGGCCACCGACAGCTCGTTGGGAACGGGCTCGGCGGGTGGCGGCGAAGAGGTCGAGTAGATGGTCGTCGAGATGGACATGGCTTACCTTTGCTTGACGAGTTCCTGCCGCACGTCGACGACGCGGGTGAGTACCGCGATCAACACCGTCAGGATCAGCAGCAGGATCACGGCGGAGGCCGCGGCCGGAGGGAACAGCAGCGTCGAGACGTTGTCGTACATGGCGGAAACCACGGAAGCCGAGCTGCCGCCACTCATGACCTTGACCACGTAGAAGTCACCCATCACCAGCGTGATGACGAAAATCGATCCCATGACGATGCCGGAGCGCGTCAACGGCAGCACGACCAGCCAAAGTGTTCTGAAGCGACCGGCGCCGGCGTCGCGCGCCGCCTCGAAGAGGTTGCGGTCGATGCGACTCATCGAGTTGAAGATCGGGACGATCATGAAGATCGTGAACAGGTGCACGTAGGCCAGCACCACCGAGAAGTCGGAGAACATCAGGCCACGCAGCGGCACCTGGATCAGCCCGAGCTTCATCAGCAGGCCGTTGATCACGCCCTGTTCCGCAAGCACCGGCATCCACGAGATCATTCGGATCACGTTCGATGTCCAGAACGGCACCGTGCACACCAGAAACAACCCGATCGCGACGCTGCGGTTTCGCACGTGGAACACCAGGAAATATGCGACGAAAAAGCCGATCACCAGCGATGCCGCCCAGGTGAGGAACGCGTACTTCGCCATCTTCAGGTAGAGCGAGATCGTCAGGCTCGATGTCAGGATGGACTGGTAGTTCTCGAACGTGAAGGCGGGAATGGTGTCGAAGCCATCCGTGCGAAAGAAGCTGACGACCACCACGACCACCAGCGGTGCGGCGACGAACAGGAGCAGTACCAGCACCAGCGGTGCGAGCTGCAGATAGGACTTGGTGCGGGCGAGCATGGTCGGCGCGTCGGATCAGGCGTGGGTATGCCTGCCGCGACACCCCGGGGACGCGCGGCAAGTGCAGAAGTCAGGTTTCGGTCAGGCGCTCGCCCGACCGGGTGATTCAGGCGCGAGTCACGCGGCCTTGAATTCGTTCCAGCGCTTGACCATGTACTGGTTTTCGTCCATCACCGTGTTCCAGCACGCGATGTTCGAGAAGCGCTGCGCCAGCGAGCCGCCGTCGCGGACCGAACCGGGCTTGGCGATCGCCTGGCCGTGATCGCTCTTGATGACGTCGGCCGCAGGCTTGCCGAGGTACCAGTAGTCGAACTCGGTTGGCGTCATCTGCAGCTTGGCGGTTCGCGGCACCGGGCTGTAGTAGCCGTGCCGGGCGACGTACGCGCCCTGCCAGCCCGAGTAATACCAGTTGAGGTATTCGTAGGCGGCCTCGAGCTTCTTGCCGTTCAGGTGCTTCATGAGGCCCATGCCGTTGCACCATCCGCGGTAGCCTTCCTTGCCGTTGGGCTTGATCGCCATTGGCGCGTAGACGCACGGGATGCCCTTCTCCAGCACGGCGGTGACGGCGGGCGACCACATCGACTGGATGAACACCTCGCCACTGGCCATCAGTTCGACCGACTGCTCGAAGGTGCTCCACGACGCGCGAAAATGTCCCTTCCTCTTGAGCTCGATCAGCGCATTGATCGTGATGTCGATCTCCTTGCGCGTCATGTTTCCCTTGTTGCCGTAGACGAGGTCACCGCGCGATTCGAGCGCCTGCGCCGCGTCCATGATGCCGATGTTGGGGATGTCCAGGATCGCGGCGCGGCCGGCGAACTTCGGGTCGATCAGGTCTTTCCATTCGGTGACTTCGCGGCCGACCTTGTCCGGCCGATAGCCCAGCGAGTCGGCGTTGAATACCTGCGGCAGGAAGGTGAGGTACTGCTGCTGACCTTCCACGATCTTCCCCGCCTCGGGGCCGTCGGTGTACATCACCTCGTACGGCGATATTCCCTGGCGCGACACCTTGCGGCCTTCGTAGACGCCGGTCGTGAAGATTGGCAGGATGCCGTCGAACTCCTTGATCTTCCTTGAATCGATGCCCTGCAGCAGGCCGCGTGCCATGGCGACCTTGACCTGCCAGCCCTCCATGTCGGCGATGTCCACGCTGTCGGGCTGGGTCACGAAGCGCGTGATCGAGGCCGACGTATCGAGGTTCTGCATCTCGATCTTGAAGCCGAGATCCTTCGAGGCCTGCTCGCCGATCTCGCGCTGAACGGCGTACGACACGCCGATGTGACGTAGCGTGATGCCCTGGAAGTCGCGCTTCATGATCTGCGGAAAGCCCGTGATGGGAGCGCCCGCCAATACGCTGCCGGCGACTGCGCCAGCCGTCGCCTTGAGCATGCTTCGGCGGGTGGTGCCGGTCGCGCCCGCGGGCTCGTCAAAGTCCTTGTTCATTGCACTGCTCCAGGTGTTGGGGGTCGTTGGCGGGATTGCCGCCGATGGAACCCAGTTTCACGGGGCAGTCCGGCGATGCCAATACGCGAGACTGCGAATACGCGGAATCGCGCAGTCCCTTGAGAGGCTATTCGCGCGAGGGTGCGGCGTCGTGGACCATCGACGCTGCCGCCGTGCGCGTGCCGACGCTCAACTTCTCGAACACGTGCTGCAGGTGCTTGTCGACCGTGCGCGCGCTCATGCCGAGGATCTCTCCGACGTCGCGGTTGATCTTGCCGCAGGCGACCCAAAAGAGCACTTCGGCTTCGCGCATCGTGAGGCCGAACCGTGCACTCAGCGTCTCGGGTTCTGGCACACTGGAGCGCCGGCGCACCAGCAGCGTGGTGCCGGCCCCGTCGCCGGCCAAGCGCGAGATCGTGAGGCGGCGACCCTCGATCAGGATCGCCAGCACCTCGTTTCCGCCGGCCCGAAGCCAGTCCATGGCCGGCTGCGGAAGACGGTCATCCGTTTCGAGCCAGTCGCGTAGCCATTCGCGCGCGGCGGGAGATTGCCAGCGCACTCGGCCGGCCTCGTCGATGGACAACATGGCGTGCCCCGTGGCGTCGACCGCGCAGCGCGCGCTTGTCATCTGGCGCGCGTTGCGCATGTGAGCCGCAATGCGCGCCAACACCTCGGGTGGATTGAGAGGCTTGGTGAGGTAGTCGATCCCGCCAGCCTGGAAGCCATGGAGGATGTGATCGGTCTCGCTGAGTCCGGTCATGAAGATCACGGGAATATGCGCACTCGATGCGTCCTTCTTGAGTCGCCGGCAGGTTTCGAAGCCATCGAGCCCGGGCATCATTGCGTCGAGCAGGATCACGTCCGGCGTCATGAGGAGCACCCGGTCCAGCGCACCCTGTCCGTCGGTCGCAATCAGCACCCGATAGCCCGCGGTGTCCAACGCCTCGTGGAGCATTGCAAGGTTCTCGGGAGCGTCGTCGACAATCAAAACGACGCCTGGCCCGCTGACGTCTTCCATGACGATCGGTCTGGCGGTCATTTGCGGACTTCCCCCAGCACGCGCGCGAAGCTGGCCAGATCGAAACGCTGTACGCAACCTCGCAGCACGGTGGTCAGCGGGATGTATTCGGGATCGAGACGATCGAGTTCGTCGAGCTTCTCGATGATGCCGCGAACATAGCCCAACTCGCCGAGTTGCTGGAGCAAGGCGCGGCTCTCGGTCGGAAGTGTCCGCGGGGATGCCGTGCAAGCCTCTGCACTGGTCGGCATTTCTGTTGGCGGATCGACGTCGGTCCACACCAGGTCGAGCTTGGCACGCACGCGCTCGAGCAGGTCATCGATGCGAAGTGGCTTGATCAGAAAATCGTCGCGATCGACGCCGACGTCGTTATGCAACTCGCCGACAAAGGCGTTGGCCGAGACGATGAGGATCGGCGCCATCGATATTCTGTTGGCACGCAGCAGCCCTGCGGTTTCCCAGCCGTCGATGCCAGGCATGTCGACGTCGAGCAGGATCAAATCCGGTGCGAAGCGGCTCGCCTCCTGCAGTGCCTCTACGCCCGTCGCGACCTGGAGCACCGTGAAGCCGATCGGCTCCAGCACGTCGCACAGAAGTTGTCGGTCGTCCGCGGCGTCATCGACCACCAGTACTCGCTGCGAGGTGCCCGCGTAGCCCGTGATGCGATGCGGGGCAGGCATGTCTACCGGACCGCGCGGGATGGCCACCGACGGCAGAAAAAGCCGCACCGTAAAGCAGGATCCCTGGCCAACGGTGCTGCGCACCGTGAGATCGCCGCCCATCAATCCGGTCAGCACCTTCGAGATCGTCAGCCCGAGCCCGACACCAGGTTGCACATAGCTGGTGTCCTGAGCGCGTTCGAAGGGCAGGAAGATGCGTTCAAGATCGGCATCGACGATGCCTGGCCCGGTATCTTCGATTTCAAAGGTCGCGATCTCCGAGGCATAGCGAATGCGGAATCCCACCTTGCCGCGCGCGGTGTACTTGACTGCGTTTCCGAGCAGGTTGATCAACAGCTGTGCCAGCCGCTTGCGGTCGCCACGGACGGCCGGAGGCAGCGGCATCGACGGCTCGTAGACGAATGCGATGCCCTTGTTGCGCGTCTCGAGTTGAAAGATGTCGGCCAGCTGCGCGAGGAAGTCCTCGAAGCGGATTTCGGACTGCACCAGCGTGAGACGGCCCGCTTCGATGCGCGCGATGTCGAGCAGGCCGTCGATCAGCGAGACGACGTGCCCGCCACTCCTGCGGATCACCTCGAGTGCGGCACGGCGGGACGGCGGCAGGCCGAGGTCGCGCTCCATGATCTGCGCATAGCCCAGCATGCTGTTGAGCGGCGTGCGCAGCTCGTGGCTGATCGTGGTGATGAAGCGGGTCTTCGCCTGGTTGGCGTTCTCGGCCACCTGTCGCGCAGCCTGCAGTGCCTCGTCCGTGGCTTCATGCGCGCGGATCTCCTCGCGCAGCAGCAACGCCTGGCGATTGGACTCGTCCTGCGCCACGCGGCGGCTGTCGGACGTGAGCAGCAACCAGCATGAACCGATCGCCACGACGAGCAGCACCAGCGCGCAGGCGATCTTGATCTGCATCAGATGCGCCAGCGCTGGTGAGCCGGGCGCGAGTTCCCTCAGGATGTGGGCCTCCTGGGCGACGATGAAAGACAGGATCGCACCGAGTACCAATGCCAGGCCGAGCAGGCACGCCAGGTAGTGCATGCGTCGGCTCACCGCCATCTTGAGGACGCGGGGGGCGGCACGCTGCATCGCCTCGCTGAAGCTGTGGCCCACGCCGATGCGCGGCTTGCATGCGTCCTTGCAGCGCGCGTCGAGTGAGCAGCAGAGCGAGCAGATATTGCAGCCGTAGGCTGGGCAATGCGCCATGTCCTCGACCTCATACGATTTCTGGCAGACGCTGCATAGCCGCGACTCCCCGGCGGGAAAAGGCGTCGGAGGGCGAGCGATGTAGTAGCGACCCTCCGTCAGCCAGGCGACCAGCGGCGCGCAGCCAAACGCCACTGCGAAACCGATGCCGGTGCTGAAGGCTTGTGCCATCGGTCCGAAGGCTCCGACGAACGCGCTAAGCGCCAGCAGCGTGCCCAAGCCCATCGACACGAAACCGACCGGGTTCACATCGTGGAGGTAGGCACGCCTGAACTCGATGCCCTGCGGGCTCCAACCCAGCGGCTTGTTGATCACCAGGTCCGCGACCAGCGCGCCGATCCACGACACCGCGAAGTTGGCGTAGAAGCCGAGCATGCCTTCGAGCACATCGAAGATGCCGACCTTGATCAGTGCGACGCCGATCAGCACGTTGAACACCAGCCAGACGAGTCGTCCGGGGTGGGCGTGTGTCAGGCGCGCGAAGAAGTTCGACCATGCGAGCGAGCCGGCATAGGCATTGTTGACGTTGATCTTGATCTGCGAGACCGTCACGAAAAGGCATGTCAGCAGCAAGATCCCTGCGGGGTCGTGCAACACCTGTGCGAATCCGACGAGATACATCTGCATCGGCTTGACCGCGTCCGACGGTGCCATGCCCTGGCGTACCGCCAGGTAGGCGAGCACGGCGCCGCCGATCATCTTGGCGCCGCCGATCAATATCCATCCCGGCCCAGCGGCGATCACCGCAGCCCACCAGCGCCATTCGTAGCCGGGACGTGGCGGTGGCATGAAGCGCAAGGAGTCCACTTGCTGGCCGATCTGCGCCACCATGGAAGCGACGACGGTGCCGCCTGCGCCGAGCAGCAACCAGTCGAAGTGACCATCGTTGATTCCATAGGATGCATGCATCAGCCCGTGAAGCTGCTCGGGCCAGCGTATGACCAGGAACGCGTAGGGCAGCACCAGCAGCACCAGCCACAGCGGCTGCGACCAGACCTGGAGGCGGCTGATCATCGTGATGCCGTACATCACGAGGGGAATGACGACTACGGAGCAAATCAGGTAGCCGAGCCATAGCGGGATGCCCAGCCCAAGCTCCAGCGCGGACGCCATGATCGACGCCTCGAGCGAGAAGAAGATGAATGTGAATGATGCGTAGACCAGCGAGCTGAATGTCGAGCCCAGGTAACCGAAGCCAGAGCCTCGCGTGAGCAGGTCGATGTCGACCGCATGTCGCGCGGCATAGATGCTGACGGGGATGCCGGTCAGGAAGATGAAGATGGCGACGAGAACGATCGCCCAGAATGCATTGAAGAACCCGTGATCGAGCGCGACCGATGCGCCGATGGCCTCGAGCGCGAGAAACGAGGTCGCGCCTAGCGCGGTATTGGCGACTCGAAACCCGCTCCATTTGCGAAAGCTGCGTGGCGTGTAGCGCAGTGCATAGTCCTCGATGGTTTCGTCCGCGACCCAGGCGTTGTACTCGCGTCGGATCGGCACGATGCGCTGTGTCGGCGAGGCGGGCGCAGTGGAAGTCGAGGCGTCGGGCATAACGAAGAATATCCGGATCCGATCAGCCGCGTCGCGCCCGGACGCAGCAATTTTCGCGACGAACTTTCAGGCGATGTCCGGCGACAACTGCATCGTGCTCGGGCCATCGATGAACTTCGTCGGCCCCAGGCGTCGGGGTTGATGTCGAACTCGAATATCTGCGTCGGTAGCCACAGCGTGGCGCAGGCATCGTGCACGTCGACCACGCCGCCGATGTGGCCCTGCACCGGCGCGGCTCCGAGGAGCGAATCGGCTTGAGCGCGGGAGTAGCCGAACTTCTTCAGGTACTCGATGGCGCTGAGACGGGCCTGCCTGTATTCTCGTTCTCGGTGGATGTCTCCGTCAGGTCGATCTTGATCAGTGTGTCGGACACGATTGCTCCTTTGAGGCGTCGAGGCGTACGCATGTTCGCCGCTGGCCTTTGGTGGCAGGTCAGTGCTGACTGCGATTGCAGGCCAGGCGTTCCGGGATTTTGCGATTGCCGCCGAATTGAGGCCATACGTCAGATCGCGTAGATCGTGCGCGCAACGACTGCTCCCGTGGCGTGCTCCCGCCCGGTAAGCACGTGTCAGCAACCGTGCGGGCCTTCATCGACTGCTATGGCTCGTTCGTCGCCCGGAATGGAGGGCTTCTGTCGTCGGGGGAGCCTCCCCAACCGCGCAACATTGGCATTTTGTGTCGCGTTTCGATGTTCGGAGCCGAATTGTTGTCTCAGACGGACTGGAGGCGCGACACAAAAAGCGGGCAAGCCCTTGAATCCGTGAACGGGGGAAAACGGCCATTGGCGTCGCACGACAGGGGTGTCGTGCGACACATTGAAACAGCGACAAATATCGATCTGATCTGGTTCAGTTCTTCCGCAAGAACGTTCGCGCTGACGCAGACGCTCTGCAGCGGTTGTCCATGTTCGACGTCAAGCGATCGATGCTCGATTTCTGCAGCATGGCCGCTTCATACAGGATCATGCTGCGCAAGCACTTCCGTTCCTGCCCCGAATTGATCAGCTACTCATCGTCGAGCCTTGGGCGCCTGGCATCATGAAAAGGATGATCCACAGACGCCTGATGGCGTCTGCGCTGACGCGCTCGCTCTCGACGTCGAGGTGGCTGCCGACCTGCCATGCGTACCCCGATCATCAGGCAGCGCAATCTTGACCTGACACAGGTTGCCTGAGCGAATCGGATTCGATCGAGACGTTGCGGATGAACTGCCCCGCCGCATTCATGTCGACTGCGAGCGGACGATCATCGTTGTACGTCGGAACTTCCTTGCGCAAGCGGCGGTAGATCGCGTCGGTTCCAGGCGCCCTGGCGAGCGCGGCTGGCTGCAGTTCGTAGGCCTGGGCCGCCGCCAGCAGTTCGATGCCCAGGATGCGTTCCGCGTTCTCGATGATGGCGAGCGCGGCCGCGGCAGCTGGAGTGGCGTGGCTGAGATGGTCTTCCTGCAATGCGGACGTGATGCCGCCGTCCAGGCTGGAGGGGGCGGCGAGCCGGCGGTTCTCGGCGACCAGGGAGACCGCGGTGTACTGCGCGATCATGAATCCCGAGCAAACCCCGCCCTCCGCCGACAGGAACGGCGGAAGGCCGCTGACCATGGGGTTGAGCAAGCGGTCGAGGCGGCGTTCGGCCATTGCTGCCACCTCGGCGACGGCGGTGGACAGTGAGTCCATCGCGAGACCGATCGCCGCGCCCACGGCATGCGCACCGGAGAAGACCTCGGGCGCTTGCGGTGTGCCGCCGACCAGCGGATTGTCGGTCGCGGAATCGAGTTCGCGGTTGACCACTTCGGCCACATGCGCGAAGACATCGCGCGCCGCCCCGTGCACATGCGGTACCGCGCGCAAACTGAGCGCATCCTGCAGGCGCGCGCCCTGGCTGGCGGCGAGCATCTCGCTGCCAGCCAGCAGTGCGCGAAAGTTTTCACCGACGCGCGTCAAACCGGGTGACGTACGCATGATCAGCGCTTCCTTGGCAAAGGCCGCCGATTGGCCGCCCAGATTTTCGAAGCTCATCGCGGCGACGACGTCGGCCCACTCGAGCAGTCGCTCGGTGCGGGCCAGCGCCAGGCAGGCGAGGCCCGTCACGCACGGAGTGCCGTTGACGAGGCTCAGACCTTCCTTGGCCTCCAGCACCAGGGGCGGCAGACCCAGGCGCATCGAAGCCTCGGCCCCGGTCATGCGCACCCCTGAGAGCCGCGCATGCCCCTCGCCCACGAGGACGAGCGCGATGTGGGCCATATGGGTGAGATATCCGACCGATCCACGCGAGGGGACCTCGGGCACGCAGTCCCGGAGCAGAAGCTCGCACAGGCGTTCGACGACGACCCAGCGCACCCCCGAGCGTCCATGCGCGTAGTTGTTGATCTGCGCTGCAATGATGGCGCGTGCCTGCACGGTATCGAGGGGCCGCCCGACGCCGCAGGCATGGCTCATCAGCAAGTTGCGCGAGAGCCGGCGTTGTTCGGGGCGATTCACCGCCTGGTTGCAAAGCGCGCCGACTCCGGTATTGACGCCATAGGCGGGAATGCCACGCGCGATCAGCGTGTCGACGATGGCTCGTGCGGTATCGATGCGCAGTCGCGCCGAGTCCGCGACCCGCAGTTGCGCGCCGGCGGCAACCGCGGCCACGTCACGCCAATGGAGCGGCCGATCCCGCCACACGACACCGGAGGCGGCATGGGCATCGGCGTCGCGGACAGTCGCCGAGCTCATCGCGCCACCTCTGCGGTGAAGCGGCGGAACCGCTCTGATTTCTCACCGCCGAACAAATCGTCCGGACTGCCATCGGCCTCGATCTGTCCCTGGTGCATGAACACCACGCGGTTCGAAACCTGTCTGGCAAAGCTCATTTCATGCGTGACGACCAGCATCGTGCGACCTTCCTCCGCGAGCGCGCGCATCACGCGCAAGACTTCCCCGACGCGCTCGGGGTCCAGCGCCGATGTCGGCTCGTCGAACAGCATCAGCTTGGGTCGCATGGCCAGTGCGCGGGCAATGGCCGCACGCTGCTGCTGGCCGCCCGACAGGTGGGCCGGGTAGTGCGAATGCTTGTCGGCGATGCCGACCTTCTCGAGCAGTCCCATGGCCTCGTCGATGCACTCCAGGCGACGGCGCTTCTGCACGTGCACCGGCGCCTCGATCAGGTTCTCGAGGATCGTCAGATGCGACCACAGGTTGAAGCTCTGGAACACCATCGCCACCTGCGAACGCAAGCGATCGACCTGGGCGACACGTGCGGGCTCCAGGCCGCCGGCGCGCCGACGGCGCAACTCGATCGCTTCGCCGCCGATCGAGATCGCGCCTTCGTCGGGGGATTCCAGCAGATTGATGCAACGCAGGAGCGTGCTCTTTCCGGAGCCGCTGCTGCCCAGGATGGAGATCACGTCGCCCTGCGCGGCGGTCAGGGACACGCCGCGCAAGACCTGCAATTCGCCGAAGCGCTTGTGGATGTCGTGCAACGCCACGGCGGGAGAAGCTTCATTCGGCATGACGAGGCGATGGGTTGGGGTTGAGGTTCGGCAGCATCGGCCTGCGGTGTGCGCTCAGGCGGTATTCCAGGCTCGCGGCGCCACGGGCGATCAGAAAATTGAGCGCCAGGTAGATGGTTGCCGCGCACAGGAAGACTTCGCCCGTGCGATAGGTGCTGGCGATGATGCGCTGGGCCACGCCGGTCACCTCCCACACCGTCACCAAGCCGGCCAGCGTGGTCGACTTGACCATCAGGATCAGTTCGTTCGAGTAGGCGGGCAATGCCTGGCGCAAGGCCAGCGGCGCGACGATGCGGCGCAGCAGCAGCCAGCCCGACATGCCGCAGGCGCGCGCCGCTTCGATTTCGCGCCGCGGCACTGCCTGCACGCCGCCACGAAAGATCTCGGAGGTGTAGGCCACCGTGCACAGTGCGAGCGCCAGCGTGGCGCAGCCGAACGGGTAGCGCATCAGCAGCCAGAACGGGCTCGCCCGCACGGCGTCGAACTGGGCCAGTCCGTAATAGATGAGGAACAGCTGGATGAGCAGCGGGGATCCACGGAAGACGAACACGTAGGCGCGGGCCATGCCGACGTAGATGGGGCGCCCGCTGAGGCGCATCGTCGTCAGGCCCGCGGCGAGCACGCCGCCCAGGGCCACGGACGACACCATGAGCGCGATCGTCGTGGGCAACGCCGCCAGCAGTTGCGCCATCGTGTCGACGAGGAAAGCGACGTCGATCACGACTTGCCGCCCATGGATGAGCCGGGGTGCGCGCCGGCAGCCAAAGGAATCCTGCGCGCCAGGCGTCGCTCCGCACGGACGAGGACGCCGCCCGACAGGGCCGTGAGCGCCAGATACAAGGCTGCGCCCGCCATGTAGAACACCAGGTATTGCCGCGTGGAGCCGGCGCCGGTCTGCGCTGTCTGCATGATCTCGGCGAGGCCGGTGACGGAGATCAGCGCCGAATCCTTCAGCGTGAGCTGCCACACGTTGCCGATGCCAGGCATCGCGAACACCAGCACCTGCGGCGCCGCGATGCGGCGCCACCGCATCAGCAACGGCATTCCGATCGAGCGCGCCGCTTCGAGTTCGCCGGGCGCGATGGCGAGGTAGGCGCTGCGAAAGACCTCCGCCTGGTACGCGCCCGAGATCACGCCGACCGCGATCGCCCCGGCCGCGAACACCGGCAAGCCCGCGTAGCCCGGGATGCGGAAGAATTCCGCCACGCTCGTGACGAGCGCCGAGCCGCCGAAATAGACCATGTAGATGACCAGCAACTCGGGCAGCCCGCGAAAGACCGTCGTGTAGGTGCCGCCCAGCCCGCGCAGCCAGCGATGCCCGGAGAGTTTCGCTGCCGCCGCGGCGGCGCCCAGCAGAGCGCCCACCAGCAGCGCCGCCACGCTGACCGCCAATGTCATGAGCGCGGCGCCCAGGAGCAGCCCGCCCCAGCCCTCGGGGCCGAAGCCGAGCAACGCGATCAAGCCGGTGATCCGTTCCATCACGGCGCGACGTCGATCTTGAGCCACTTGAGGCTCAGCCGCGCGATGCTGCCGTCGGCCAGTGCGGTGCCGATGGCCTGATCGAACAAAGCCTTCAGTTCGGGATCGGACTTGCGAAAGCCGAATCCTTCGCCTGCGCCCCAGACTGGCCCGGTGAGCTGCGGACCGGTGGGAATCGGCTCACTTCGTCCGGGCTCCGGCGCGAGCGACGCGAAATAGGTCGCGTCGTCGAAGACCACGTCGATCCGGCCGGCCATCAAGTCGAAGTCGTGCTCCGCGGCCATGCGGTATTCGCTGATGTGCGACGTGTCCTGGAAGTTCTGATAGATGAACTTGGCGTACACCGTCGACGACTGGATGCCGATCGTCTTGCCTTTCAGCGCGAGCTTGAGCGACGTGATCGCGGCGGCATCGCGCTGCGCGTCACCGCTTAGCAAGAGCCTTGTTCCGGTGCCGGGCAAGTGACTCAGCGCGCCGCCCTTCAAGGCGGCGAAAGTGGCGGGCGTCGAGGCGTAGGGGCGCGAGAAGGCGATGACGCGCTTGCGCTCTTCGGTGATGGATATCGCATCCATCACCATGTCGAACTTTCCCGCCTGAAGCGCATCCAGCATGCCGTTCCAGCCCTGCGCCTGCAGGCGGCATTCGAGCTTCAAGCGGCCGCACAACAGCTTGGCCAGTTCGACCTCGAAGCCGTCAAGCGTGCCATCTGGCCGGGTGAGGTTCCACGGCGCGTACCCGCCTTCGGTAGCGATCACGACCTGCTTCCATTCCTTGGCGAGGGCTGCCACTGGCTGAAGGGCCAGCGCCAGGAACACAAGACATCCGCAGCGCCATGAAAATGGCGCCGGCCGTGGCCCTCGTGCGTGCGTCGTGCCGGGACGGCGGCGCCACATCGCTGCCGACGACGGATGCTCCCCGAGGTTAAAGTGCCTGCTTGGCATAGATGTGAGTTGTCTATACAACTTGTTGTCGGCCAGCATAACTCAAAGGATCCAAATGGCAAAGACGCCCAAGGCCTTTTCTGGAAGCCTCGCCATCGATCGGCCTGACGCGCAAGCCCTCTACATCGGCGTCAAGGAGATGATCCTGGCGCGCATCCGCGAGGGGAAATGGCTGCCGCAGCAGAAAATTCCGTCCGAAAACGAACTGGTCGCCGAGTTTGGGGTCAGCCGAATGACGGTCCATCGAGCGTTGCGAGAACTGGCGCAGGAAGGGGAACTCACGCGGGTTCAAGGCTCGGGCACGTTCGTGGCGCCGCCCAAGGTGCAATCGAGCATCTTCGAGATCCGCAACATCGCAGATGAAATCGCGGAGCGCGGCCAGAAGCACGCTGCGCGCCTGGTGATGCTGGAGCAGGTGCGCGCTTCGCCGGAAGTCGCCGACGCGCTGAGCGTCGAGCTGGGATGCTTCATCTACTACTCCGTCATCGTGCATACCGAGAACGAGGTGCCCGTGCAGCTGGAGGAGCGCCACGTCAACCCGGAAATGGCGCCTGACTACCTCACGCAGAACTATGCGGTGGTGACACCCAACAGCTACTTGAGCCGGATTGCACCCTGGACCCGGGCCGAGCACGAAATCGAGGCCGTCTTGCCCGAGAACTGGGAGGCCAAGCTTCTGGCGGTCAGCCGTAGCGACCCTTGCCTGCAAATCCGGCGACGGACCTGGGTGGATCAGGTGGCCGTCACGACCGTGCGCCTGCTTGTGCCGAGCCGGCGCCTGCGAATCAAGAGCGAACAGAATTCGACTCGACGTTGAGGGCGCGGTCGCGGGCCGGCTCCGAGCTGCGACTTGTCTCCCAACCCGGTCCGCGCAAGACCGGTACGAGCCGGGGCGGAACTTGCGTCCGCCTGGACGGACGCCTTCGCCCTTCCCCGAGTGCGAGTGCGAGTGACCCGGCACACGTGACGGCGCTCCCGTCATGTCGTATAGGGGAGTCATCGAGCGCGCCGCCTCGACCTGCGTCCGAACCCGCATTCGTCTTGCACCGATTTGAGGTCAGCCGGCGGAAATGCGCGCGGTTTGGTGCGACCCAAGACGAGAAATGCATCAAGGATGGGCGCCGAGCGGATCGCTCCGGAGGGCTGCCGCGGTGAGCAGGCATCGATTCTCAATGGGCACGAAACTTGTATAGACAACTTAGGCAACTCAAGAGATATGTTCGAGTCGCCCATACATTCGTCTATCAATGTGGAGTCAGCATGCCCAAGAACCGCCTCGCCCGCCATCCTGCAATCGCCTCGATGACCCTCGTCGCCGGCGTTGTCGGCGCCATCGTGCTACCGCCGGCGCATGCTGACGAAGCCCCCGCCCCTGACGGCGCCGCCAAGCCCACCCCAGCGCAGCCCGCAGCGCGCTCGGACCAGATCCAGACGGTGACCGTCACGGCACAGAAACGCAAGGAAGATGCCAGCAAGGTGCCGATCAGCATGTCGGTGCTCGGCGGCGAGGAGTTGCAGGCCCAGCACATCACCGACATCACGGATGTGACCCGCGCGGTTCCCAACGTGTCGTTCTCGGGCCAGGGCCTGGGTGGCGCCGGGCCGGGACTGAGCAACATCGAGATGCGCGGCGTGGCGTCCTCTGCCGGATCGAATACCACGGGCATCTATCTCGACGACGTGTCGATGACCACGCGCAACATCTTCAGTCTCGGCGCCGCCGAGCCGAAGTTCTTCGACCTGGAGCGCATCGAGGTGCTGCGCGGCCCGCAAGGGACCCTTTACGGTGCGGGCTCGATGGGCGGCACCGTGAAGTTCATCAGCAATCAGCCGGATCTGCACCAAACGAGTACCGATCTCACGTCCGAGATGTCGAGCACCCAGGGTGGCGGCGTCAACTATCAACTCACGGCCGTCCAGAACGCGCCCTTGATTCCCGGGGAACTGGCGGTGCGTGTCGGCGTGCTCCAGGGCCGCACCAGCGGCTACATCGACCAGGTCGATTCGAGCGGCCACAAGGTCGCCTCGAACATCAACTGGGAGCGGGATACGGTCTTGCGGCTGGGCGTCAAGTGGAAGCCCACGACGCAGCTGAGCATCGCGCCGTCGCTGTTCTATCAGCAAGTGCACACCGGCGACATCGACGCCAGCTATCTCGACCTGGCGCCGAACAAGACCAGCAAGACCGTGCGGGAGCCCGGCATCGACAGGCTGACCGTCCCCAGCTTGACCGTGGGCTACGACTTCGGCGGCGCCGACCTCACATCGGTGTCGAGCTACTTCCAGCGCATCTTCAACCGCACGCAGGACGGGACGGCGGTCAACAGCCAATATATCGGCAGCGTCCTCAACGGCTTGCCCGATTCGCCCGTGGGATTGGGCGACGCCGTGGGCGTTCTCCCTTCGGCGGTGCTCCTGAACAACCGTGTCTTCCAGTTCTCGCAGGAACTTCGGCTGGCATCGAAGTCCTACGAACCCGGACGAACCCCGCTGACATGGATCGCCGGCGCGTACTACTCGAACCTGCGAACGGCGCTCTATGACAACGAGCCGGTGTTCGGCATCACCGACACGTTCTCGTCGTTCGGCGTGGACCCGGCCGATCCGAACCTGCTTGGCAGCGCCACGCCGAACGACATGGTCTACCAGAGTCTTCGCCGCTACAAGACGACGCAGGCCGCGCTGTTCGGCGAGCTGGTCTATCACTTCACTCCCAGTTTCTATGGCACGGCCGGGGCACGGTACATCAAGTCGAAAGACTCGCTCGATCAGGACCTGAACTACTACTTCGCCGACGGCCCGCAGCACATCCAGCGTGGCGCCAACGGCAGCGCGATCACTCCGAAGGTGGCGCTGACCTGGGAGGTCACTCCGAACGAGACGGTGTATGGCACCGCGGCCAAGGGCGCGCGGCTGGGCAGCGAAAACCGCTTCATCCCGACAGGCGTCTGCGGACAGGATCTGAAAAACCAGGGACTGACCAACGGCGTCCCCGCGTCCTATGGCCCCGACAGCCTCTGGAGCTACGAGTTGGGCAGCAAGTCCAAGTTGCTGGACAACCGACTCAACGTCAACCTTGCCGCTTTCTACATCAACTGGAAAAAGCTCCAGCAGGACGTGCAACTGCCGATTTGCGGGTTCGACTATGAAACCAACATCGGCGGGGCCAAGAGCGTCGGCTTCGAGCTCGAGGTCAAGGGCAAGCCGAACGCCAACCTGACGCTGGGCGTGGCCGGCGGCTACACGAACGCCGAGGTGACCAGCGACGTGGCTTTGCTGAACGTCAAGTCAGGTGACCCTGTCGCGGGAGTGCCGCGCTACAACGCCACCGTGACCGCCGACTACAGCTTCGACATCACCGGCAGTGTCAGCGGCTTCGTGCGGGGGTCATCGTCCTGGGTGGGCTCGAGCCACGGTTCCCTGGTGAAGACAGACCCTGATTACGCCCGACCCGGCTACAACACAATCAACCTGAGCGCCGGCGCCAACTACAACGCATGGCAAGTCTCGATCTTCGTCAAGAACCTCTTCAACGACCAGAAGGTGATCCAGCGTCCGAACGTCGAATTCGTCAATGAAGGCTACCGCCTGCGACCGCGGACGATCGGGATCAGCTTGTCCGACTCCCTGTAAAACTCGGCCATGTAGCGCATGGCGTAGTGGCCGGTCTTGAACCCGCGGAAGGTGGTGTTCATCCACATCTTCCGGTTGCCCAGCGGCGCCACCATCGTCTAATTCACCCGTCATAAACGGACTGGAAGCGCGACACAAAAGGCGCTCAAACCCGTGAATCGGTCAGGAGGGAGAAACGGCTTTTGGCGTCGCGCGACTGGGATTTGTCGTGCGACATTGCGGCACCGCGGGCGAAGCGTCAGCCCAGCTCGAACGTCGTGACCCCGTAAACCGTCTCCAAGCTGCAGGCCGGCTCGGGTCCGGCATACATGCGCGCCGTCTCGAACACGCTGCTCAGGCCGTGCGCCTGTGCAAGCACGAGGGCTTCGGCGTTCGGCTCGGGCACGTCCAGGTAGACCGCCTCGCCCGCCGGCACGGCGTCGCAGAGGCCTGAGTAGAGCGCCGAGGCGATCGCCGGGTCGTCAGCGACGAGCGGGCCGATCTTGTACCCCGCCCGGCAGCGCCGGATCACGCCCCAACCGCCCAGCCGGCCGTCGCGCTGCCAGGCCAGCCCGGTCGAATCCGGCATCGCTCGCCAGGCCCGCAGAAAGGCCGTGCGCGGGGCGGGGAACACCTCGAGATCCTTGCGGCACAAAACGTCCAGATCGATCTGCGCCAAAGGCACGACTTCGTCCGGCAGCCGTCGGCCACCGGCTCGCGCGACGCCGCCATGGCGTACGTTGCGCCAGGCGAGCGCGAAGCCGCTGCGGCGGTAGTTCTCCTGCTGCGCGGGCACGCCGTCGAGGCCGACGACCCGGCCCTGCAGGCGCGACATCCCCGCGTTCCATAGCCGCATCCCGATGCCGCGTCCGCGCCAGGCCGGCGCGACGATGTACAGGCCAATGAAACCGAACCCGGTACCGTATGCGACGGCACTGATGCAGCCGACCGCCACGCTGCCGACCTCGGCCACCAGGAACCCTTCCGGGTCCGCGGCATGGAAGGTCTTGGCGTCGTGCAGGCCGGGATTCCAGCCCTCGGCGGCGGCCCAGTCGATCGCGAGCCCGATCTCGTCGCGATGCAGGGTGCGGATCGTGCAGTCCATGCGAGGCATTGTGCGCCGGGAGCGAGCCCGGAAAGTTCAGAGTCGAATGACCGAGCCCTCGGAAAGTTCAGACTTGGATGAAGCGACTGTTCAGCCACCGCTGACGCAAGATCTGCCAAGCCCTTGAGCCATGGCGTCTTTGAGTTCGGCCTTCACTGACGCCCAACACTCAGTGGATCCCGAATTCTGTCCATCCAATACCGAACTGGCTGAGGCGCATGAGCCGCCGCGCCTGCGATTGCTGCTGACGAACCGTCGGCAACTGGCGCTGCGGACTGACACCCTACGAACTCGAACTTCTGCTTGTCCAGCCATTCGCTCCTGTCTCGGGTCAAGGCTGAGTCCGGCTCGCCTTGACGGTAGCAAGCAGTGGGTGCAGCCGAACAGAGCGCCACCGAGAAAGACCGCTTCGTGACGGCGGATTGCAGATACATAGAGCAGGCGAACTCCGACTTGCCAACAGACGCGACTCGCGTGGCACCAGCATGTCAGCTCTTGCCTTGCTGCGATCGCGTGACCGAAATGCAAATGAGGGCATTTCGAGCGTGAAAGATTGGACGTCTGACGCGGCAGCGGTCGATCCTGCCAACCATCATGGGGCGGGGGGCTGATGCCGACTTGCCAGTTGTGCAGCGTCGTGAACACGCGCTAGCGGAACAAGCGCGCTCCGAAGCGCGTCATCTACCGGCGGCGCAATCGGTGCGCCGTCGTCCCGCGTGAGTTCAAGGGCGGCCCGAAGGGCGCAGTCGACAACGAACGAGTTTGCAACGACTCGCTGCTCGCGAACGTGCGACAGGATCGCTGCTTCCAGCTGGGCATGAGTTCCCGGCGACTCGCGCAGACTCAGATTGCTGGCCACGTACTCGACGTGCCCATGTCCCTGGCGCGCGAGCACAGCCAGTGCGGCATACAACGCTTCAACGGAGGGCTTGTCCACGAAGGTATGAGGCCGGCTGTGCGCCCCATGGAAGAACAACTGCAGGCGTTCGACAGCGTCCAGTGTCGGCGCCGCCAGGTGCCCTTCGTCCAACAGCGGCAGTTGGCGGAGGTCGCGCAGCGCAATATGCCATTCCAGTTCGCTTTCGAAGCGGGAAATCGCCTTGCGACGCGCCAAGCGATCGATCCATGATGAGTATCTGCGCTGCAATGCCCATCGCCGCACCTCTGGCAGCAGCTCTTCGATCAGCCAGCGCTGGGCGAAGTCGCAGGTCCACCAGCTGCGCTCGGACAAGTCCTCGTTCGGGTTGAGGTCGTGTGGCTCCCACAGGATGGCGAGTTGGTCTTTGGACTGCCCAACATCGACATCCGCGCTAGCGTAGAAGATGCCGTGATAGCCGGCTCCGAACCGTCCGCCGTGCCGCTCCGGGTTCGTGACGTACGGCTTCAGGACATTCGGAGCCCTATCGAACATGTACCACGGACCTTCTCCCGCATTGACGTCACGCTCCTGCACGAATGCCATGATCTGGCGCCAAGCGAGACCTCCGATCGCGCCGAGCGCCACGCGATTCCCAGCCCAGGTGACAAATGGGAATCCCCTCGCGCCCCACCTCGATTCCAGTGTCGAGTAGGCGGCTTGGACGTCCACCGTCAATGCGTCGGCAACGCGCGCCAGCTCATCCACCACCTCGTCGGGCAACCGGAGGCGGGCTGACGACAGGTCGATCACTTGGCCAGGCAGACCTACGGCTGGCCCGATGATGAAGCCGCGATGCTGGTAGGTGACCGGCGCTCCTGTGGCGAACAGCATCTTGTCGTGCAGCCATCGGCCGCTGAGCGCGAGCGTCAGTCCCGCAAGATTGTCGATGTTGAAGTTGATGGCCGCGGATGGGTGGCTGAACTGGGGTCCCGGCAGGATGGCATTGACCGAGAACCAGGGCCCGGTGTACGACCAGTTGTTGCCGTAGCGATCGAATTTCCGGATGGCGCCGTTGCCCAAAAGCGGCGGTAGTTCGTAAGGTGACGGCTCGATCGGCCTGGTCTCAACTGGCGCCGACGCGCCAAGCTCGCCCTGTTGCGCCAGCTCCTTCGCCCAAGCCTGCACGCGCTCGCGCGGATCGAAGAACGCCTTGCTAAGCTCCTCGTGGAACGCGACGCGCTGCATCCACTTGTTGCCGAAGTGCTCCAGCTCGTATTTCGGGAAAAACTTGGACAGGACGTCCGGATGGCGCTGCACCATCGCCGTTAGTGTGTGGGCGGTCCACAACGCCGCATTGATGCCGTCCTTCCGCAGATCCTCCTTCACCTGCTTCCAGCGTTTCGCCAGCAGCGGCTCGATCTCGTACTTGGCGATGATCAGGTAGAACTCCCGGGTCGACGACTTCCAGGCACCCTCGTTGAACTTCTTGATGGCTTCCGTCAATTCCGTCGGCGAGAAGCCCTGGCCGCTCTTGCATTCGAAGACGATCAGCTTTTCGGGCTCCACGTGGTCGAACGCGAGCAGGTCGACACCGCCCTGGTCGTGTCCAGATCCGCCGAGGCGCTTGCAGCCTGACAGCCGGTAGTTTTTGCGCAGCAGCCACCAGCAGAACTGCTCGAATCCCACCGGCTGTAGCGCCGTGAAGTTGAGGACGAGAGTGCCTGGCGGCGGCACGGTCAACGCGGGCTGGATCTCCGCATCATCATGGAGGTAGTCAGGCCAATCCTGGGGCAGCGGGTGGTGAGGCAACATGGGGCGATGAGCGAGGTCGCGGGTTCGTCGGCGCCTATCCGGCAGGATGACGGTGGGGCGCCTATGCTAGGGCAGGCGGCAACCCGCTGATGCCAATAGGTAGAGAGTTGTCGCGCCGCGACGCCGCAATGGTGCCTGCGTCTGAGGGGCGGTACCTAGATATGGAACGCGTTGACCATCGTCTGCAAGCGCTGTGACTGGTCGCGCATGCTCTGCGCTGCCGCGGCGCTCTCCTCGACCAGCGCCGAGTTCTGCTGCGTCATCTCGTCGAGCTGGCTGACGGTGTGGTTGACGGTGCCGAGATCGGTACTCTGTTCGGTCGAAGCCGAGCTGATGTCGGCGATGATCTGCGTCACGCGCTGAACGCCATCGACTATCTCCTGCATCGTTCCGCCGGCGGTCTGCACCAGGCGGCTGCCGGAGTCGACCTTCTCGACGCTGCTGTCGATCAGTGACTTGATCTCGCGCGATGCGGTCGCCGCGCGCTGGGCGAGGCTGCGGACCTCGCTGGCCACGACCGCGAATCCGCGCCCGTGCTCGCCCGCACGGGCGGCCTCGACGGCCGCGTTCAACGCCAGGATGTTGGTCTGGAACGAAATGCCATCGATCACGCTCGTGATGTCGACGATGCGCCGACTGGCCGTCGAGATGTCGCTCATGTTGGCCACGACCTGCGAGACCACGTCGCCGCCGCGCTGCGCGGCCTTCGTGGTGGTCGCGGCGAGCGTGTTGGCATCATGCGCGGAGTCGGCGCTCTTGCGCACGCGGGCCGTCAGCAGGCCCATCGAACTGGCGGTGGCCTGCAACGAGCTGGCGGTCTGTTCTGTTCGGCGGCTCAGGTCGCTGCTGCCGCTCGCAATCTCGTCGCTGGCGATCGCCATCTGGCCCGCGACGTCGCGGATATCGCGCACGAGTTCCGCCAGGCGTTGTTGCATCATGGCGAGCGCCTGCTGAAGGCGCCCGATCTCGTCCTGACGATCAACGTCAAGCGTCGTGCTCAGGTCGCCTGAGGCGATACGCTCGGCCAGACGCACCGCCGATTTGACTGGCCCCGTGACGCCGGCCGAAATGCGCCAGGCGAGTACCGCAGCCAAGAGGACGGCGACGGCGAGTGCCCCCGCGATCTCGTACAACGCTATGCGAGACGCCTGCGCGCTGGCCAGGCGGGCTTCGTCGAGGCGGCCCATCTGCAGGGCCTGCGCCTTATCTACCACGGCGGCGAGCGCTTCGATCTTCGGCTGCACGGCGCTGCCCAGCAGCGTGCGTGCCATGTCGGTGTTGTGGGCCTTGACAACGCGCGTGAACTTCACGAGCGCGACGAGGATGCCGCTGCTCTGGTCACCGAGTTCCGTCGCGACCTGCTTGCCGCGCGGGTCGGCCTGGCTCAACGCTTCCTGCAGATCCTGGATCTGCTGGCCGACCTGCGAGCGTCCATTCTCGATCCGGCCGATCGCCGCGGCGACGTCGGCGTCGCCAGTGAAGACGATCGCGTCACGTGCCGCGACGTTCAGCTCGGCGATCAAGCGCACCAGCGCGTCGACCTTGATCAGCTTGGGAACCTGCGTGTTGACGATGCCGTCAAGCTGCAACTCCATTTGACGCACCTGCCAGCCAGCGACGCCCACAACGACGATCATCATCGCAACCAATGCGCCGAAGCCCAGCGCGAGGCGGCGGGCGAGTGCGGGCTTGCCGAGAGAGATGCGCCTCAGGCGCGCGATGGGGGTCATGGCATTTCTCCGGGAGCCGCCTAGCCGAGCAGCCGGTCGAAATCGGCGGCCATTTGGCTTGCTGGCGTGTCGTAGGAATAGATTCGGCGCACGCGACCGAGCCCATCAAGGAGGTACCAGACCGAGCTGTGCTCGATTCGCCCGTCGTTGTGCCGCACGCCGACACCAAAGCGCTCGGCAACCTGCACCACTTGCGTGGGCGTGCCGGTCAGGCCAATCAGCCGGGTGTCGAAGGACTCTAGAAATCGGTGCAGCGTCGCGGCGTCGTCGCTCAACGGGTCGAGCGTGACGAAGACGATCGTCGGCGCGTGCATGACGCTGGCACCGTGCAGCAGTTGCTTGGCAGTGACCAGCGCAACCGGGCATGTCACGCCGCAATGGGTGAAGCCGAAGAACAGCAACGCCGGGCGGCCATGCAGGCTGGCGTTGGTGAAGCGATGGCCGTGGTCGTCGACAAGGTCGATCGGGCCGCCCAAGCCCTCGGGTGGAGCAGTGCCGAACATCAGTGTACCGGGGCGCTGCGCAGCGAAGGCGACCTTGGCCGCGTGCGCCGTGTCCGTCGCGCGTGCAGGCAGCGCATAGGCCAGTACCGCTGGGAGCAGCCAGGCAAGGAATGCGCGCTTCATGGCTGGGCGTCCACCGGGCGTGGCACCGCAGACGGAGCGATCGATGCAACGTAGGAAATCACGTCGCGCAGCTCCGCTTCGGTCAGCTCGACGCCCCAGCTGGGCATCACGGGCGAGCGTCCCACCGCGGCGCCGCCGTTGCGCACGATGCGGTTGCGCGCGGCGCTGTCGAGCTGGCTGACCAGCAGGTTGGCCGGCTTGGGATTGAGCATCTGCGCGAGCTTCGATTGGCCATCGGCGTTCTCGCCGTGGCACATGGCGCATCGTTGCACGAATAGCGCGCGACCTGCCACGACATTTCCCGGCGACTCGGGCGCGGCGGCGACGCTCGCGCACAGCCCCGCAAAAAGCAGCGCGCCCAGGGAGCGGCTGGGCAGTGAGTGGAGGGCAAAGCGCGCAGCCATTGCAAGGCTCAGGGGGCGACGGTGACGATCAGCTTCATTTCGGGATGGATCGCGCACTCGATCTCGAACTTGCCGACCTTGGTGAAGGCAATCGATTTGGCCTGGCCTTGAGGCGCGGTGCCAAGGTCGAACGGCATCGCGTCGGTGAGGCTGAAGATGTTGTGCACGAACGCGTCGTCATTGCGGAACGTCACCTTGTCGCCCACGTGGATCGTCAGCGCAGCGGTCGAGAACGCCTTGTTCTTTTGCGCCACGACGACGTCCTGGCTGGCATGCGCCAGAGCGGGCGGCAACGCGACGCAGAGGAATGCAAGAATCGCGTCGGGCCGCGTGAGGAGGTGGGAACGGCTGCGGCTGGTCATGAGGGTACCTCTGGTTCGCTGGATTGATCTATGACGGAAGCGAAGAGCGCGCGATCAGTCGACGGGCAGCGTCGGCACTTCGATGCGCTGTGGCGTGCCGGTCAACGCTTTCATGAAGGCCACCAAGTCACTCTTCTCGCCGGGCGAAAGGCCCAGGGGCTTCATGTTCGGGTCCAGGTTGGCCTGGGAGTCGCCGCCGCGGTCGTAGTGATCGACGACCTCCTCCAACGTCTTGTAGTAGCCGTTGTGCATGTAGGGCGCCGTCAGTTCGATGTCGCGCAGCGTCGGCGTCTTGAAGGCCCCCTTGTTCACCTTGACCTTGCGATGCGCGAAGCGGCCTTCATCCTCGGTATCGGTGAGCGAGCGAACGCCGATGTTGTGGAATCCGTTGTCGGTGAAATTGAATCCCTGGTGGCACAGCGAGCAGTTCGCTTTGCCGACGAACAGCGCGAATCCGTGTTGTGCCGACTCGCTCATTGCGTGGCTGTCGCCGTGGCGCCAGCGGTCGAACGGCGCGCTCGTCGACACGACGGTGCGTTCGAAGCTCGCGATGGCCTTGGCCACGGTCTGCTGCGAGATGCCTTCGCCCGGATAGGCGGCATCGAACAGCGGCTTGTAGCCCGGGATTGCGGACAGTTTGGAGACCATCTTGTCCAGTGGCAGGTTCATCTCGTCGGGCGATCCGATCGGGCCGAGCGCCTGGTCTTCGAGCGTCGGTTTGCGCCCGTCCCACATCTGCAGCGGGTTGTACGCCGTGTTCAGGATGGTCGGCGTCGCACGGCCCAGGCGTTTGAATCCGTGGCCGATCGCGGTGGCCTGGCCGTCGGTCCAGCCCCGTGCCGGGTTGTGGCACCAGGCGCAACTGATCATGTTGGAGCCGGACAGCCGCGGATCGAAGAACAGCGTGCGTCCGAGTTCGATGCGGGCGCTGTTGGGCTCGTTGCCTTCCGTGAACGGGACGGCGGCCGGGCGCAGCCAGGGATCGGCTGAGACCGCTGCCGTGGGCGGTGGCGCATTGACGGCACTCGAGCAGGCAGCAACCAAGGCTGTGACAGCCACCAGGGGCAATAGCACGCGCATCGACATCTCCGGGAGTCCTGAGGCTATTTCGTACCGACCGATGTGGAGACTGAGGGAGATTCGCGAGGCGAATCGCGGAAAATGGCACGAATTGGCAGCACAACTCCGAATATTGGTGCGCGAGAGCCTCTGGCGCACTTTCGCGGTGCGCAAGATCGGAACGGAACTCGCTCAAGCTGAAGCTGTTTCCGAAGATGATCACGCAAAGCTTCGCCGAGACATCACCGTGGGACGAATGTCTCATCGCCGGAGGCTTGGTGCAGTCCAACTTCGTCGAGTGACGCTGCGCTCGGGTCGTCCGTTCAAAGAGGGGCTGGCGAAGCGACGATCAATCGATCCCGTCCGTTCGCCTTTGCTCGATACAAGGCCTCGTCGGCGCGATGAATGGCCTGCTCGATCGTTGCGCCGGCTTCGAGCGATGCGGCCCCCATGCTGAAGCTCAGCCGGGCGTCGAGCGGCATGCCGGGAACGGCCGCCGCGCGTAGTCCCGCCCTCAGCCGTTCGAAGACGGCGTCCAGGGACGAGACCGGTGCTCCGGGGAGTACGAGCAGGAATTCCTCGCCGCCGAATCGCCCCAGCACGTCCCGGTCGCGCAGGTTCTCTCCGCAGACACTCGAAAACACCTTCAGCGCGGTATCGCCGACGTCGTGGCCATAGGTGTCGTTCACGGACTTGAAGTGATCGATGTCGAGCATGGCCACGCATGCCGTCTCGCTCGACTTGCCGCCCGCCGCGTGCACGTGTCGCGCGGTCTCGAGGATGCTGCGCCGGTTCGGCAAGCCCGTCAGGTCGTCGCGGGCGGCCAGCGATGCGAGGCGTTGCCTCACGCGGCGCTGCTGGCGCAGATAGGCAATCATTCCTCCCAGCAGCGCGACGCTCAGCGCCAGGGTCATCACCAGCAGCCACCGTTGCGATTTCGCAGTTTGCTGCTGCTCGCGCAGCAGCAGGATCTCGGCCTCCTTGCGCCCTGTTTCGAAGCGTTCCTGCAGTTCGTTGGCCTCCTTGCGATGGTCTTCACCGACCAGGCGTTGCTGCGCGGCTGCCAGGCGCTTGCTCACGCCGAGCGCCTTCTCGAACTCCCTGGTGACCTCCAGCAGATTCAGCGACGCCTGGTAGTAGGCGACGTCCAGGTCGGCGTTGTCGAGCTCTTGTCGGAGGGCGTCGACGCTGTCGAGCTCCTTCCGCGCCGCCGAGTGACGTTGCATTTCCGTCAGCGCCTCACTTCGCCCGATGCTTGCCCTGAGAAGCATGTCGGGGATCTCGAAATGCTGAAAGACCGTCTTCGCGCTGTCGAACATCCGCAGTGCGAGCTCTGGATGGCCCGCGCGCATGTCGATCTCGCCTTGCATCTTGTCGATGAAACCGACTCCGACCGCATCGTTGATGGCATCGGCAAACTCGCGGGATCGCGCGAGATGCTCGCTGGCTTGCGGCAACCTGCCGGATGCGAAATAGGCCCCGGCCAGGTTGAAGTGGACGGTGTCGGCCAAGTGGCGTTGGCGCGGCGGATCGAGCAGGGCAAGGGCGGCTTCGCCGGCATCGATGGCGCGCTGCAGGCTCTGAGGGTTGTCCTGCTCGCGGTGATAGATCCAGCTCAAGGCTGCCAACGCCGTGGCCATCCTGGGGCGATCACTGAGCGCCTCGAAAAGCCGGTGCGCTTCGACCAGGGCCGCCACGGCCTCGGCATTGCGACCGTCGGCAGAATACCGCTGTCCCTGACTCAGGCGCAGGCGCGCCACGCACCAATCCATGGCGTTGCCCTTGGCGAAGGCGATGGCATCGAGGTACCGCGCCTGGCTTGCGCCCGGGGTCTGCGCGATGTAGGCGTCGGTACCGAGCAGCAAGCACAGCGCGCCGTTGTCTTGCAACCTGTGCGCGAGCGTCATCCCGCGCTCGACCGCCTGCTTGGCGACATCGGACCGCTCGAGCTCCTCGCCGGCAACGGCCAGTTCGAGCGCTGCATTCAGAAGGCGGCGCGCATCCGGCTCCGGCGATTCGCTGCGCAATGCGGATTGCGCGCCGATCAGGGCGTGTTGCGGGTCATCCCAGAGTTGCGCGTCGATCCGCTCGATCGCGAGCGGTTCGGGTAGCGCATATGCAGGCACGGTCGCGACCGAAACCACGATCGCGATTGTCGCGATCCGCTGGAGCCGAGTCAGGATGACCGGGAATGACACGTCTGTGGGGAAGAGGGCATGAGTACCGAGAGACTATGTCATGGCGCATGAATCTCCTACAGGCGCTTTTGCACGCCATCGCGCAAATCATTTGTAGGGAAACATCGACTCCGACGGCATGGGCACCCGAGAACTCCGGACAACTCGCGTGCAACAGCGTGATCTCGCTTGTCGAGCTCCGACATTGAGGCCGGTCGCTCGCCATGTCTTTGTGCGATGTTCGTGTCACCGCGGCATCGCGTGCCACGGGCATCCGCAGGAGTTGCGAATGATGAGCTGAGGCTCCAGGGCCGCACCCGCCAGTCAGGCGACCGAGCGGATAGCGAGTCTGAAGTCTCCGGTTCAGGTCGCCGAGAAGAACGGCATGCTGCAGCTGAGTTGGGACGCCACCCGCTACCCCTATCTCACGGTGACCCATGCTGGCGCACGGCGTTCGACGCTTGCGCAGGACCTGCAAGGCGGCATCGCCTCGCTGCCTCTGATGAACGTGCCAACCGGTGGCAGTTTCGAGTTCAGCTTGTCCGACGGGCTGAACACGCTGCGTGTGCCGCTCACTCGTTAGTCGTCACCGTCCAGGAGTTGATCCATCGAGATCGCGCTTGGCGGCATCAAGCTGTCGCAACCGAAAGCTTGAAGACCTTTACGGTCTCGGACTGTCCGCTGGACCGCTCCAGGCTGGGTCGAAAAACTACCCGCAGCGGACAGGCACCACCGACCGTTCAGCAATTGCTGCGTCTTGCGATAGAGCGCCACCGTCGCCCCGGGGAACCGCCTCGACCGCGCGACTTCGGCATTTTGTGTCGCGTTTCGCCGTTCGGAGTCGAATTGCTGTCGCAATCGGACTGCGCACACGACAGATAAGGCGCGCAAACCCTTGAATCAGTGACGAGGGAGAAACGGCCATTGGCGTCGCACGACAGGCTGTCGTTGTTGTCGATAAGCCGGGTGCTCTGATGGCCGTGAGCTTCTTCACGATCACGAGACGGCGGGAGGCCGAACATCCGGCTGTACTCTCGGCTGAACTGCGATGCGCTCTGGTAGCCGACCTGATAGCCCGCGCTGCCGACGTCCAGGCGGTCGACCCACATCAGCCGGCGGGCCTCCCGCAACCGAAGGTGCTTTTGGTACTCGAGCGGCGTCATCGCTGTGACTGCACTGAAGTGATGGTGCAGTGACGAGGTGCTCATGCCCACGCGGTTCGCCAGGTCCTCTATGCGGAGTTGCTCCGTGTAGTTCTCGCGCAACCATGCGACGGCCTTGGCGACCCGGTTCCCGGGGCTGTCGGTCCGGGCGATCCGCGTCAGGGCGGCGCCACACGGGCCGGTGAGCAGCCGGTAGAGGATTTCCTGCTCGATCAACGGCGCGAGGGCTGGGATGTCCCGCGGGGCGTCGAGCAGCTTCAGCAGGCGCAGCGTGGCGCCCAGCAGGCCCTCGTCGGCCTGGTTGACGGCGACACCCCGTGCCCGATCCCCGGACGCCGTCGGTACCGGCGGGACGCGTTGGAACAGATCCTTGAGGCGCTCGGGGCGAATCGCAATGCCCAGGCCGAACAACGGGGCCTCGGGGCTTGCAACCGTGGTGCGCGAAGTCACCGGCAAGTCCAACGCGACGACGAGATAGTCGCCCACCCCGTAGTCGTAAACCTCCTGGCCCAAGGTCAAGCTCTTGGCCCCCTGTGCCACCAGCGCGAAGCACGGCCACTGCGCCGTATGCAGCGGCTGCGAGGGCGCGGTGCGTCGGCTTAGGAACAGGCAATCGATGGCCGTGGCGACTTCGCCCTCCTCAGTGGCGTATCGGGCAATGATGCCGCTGAGTTCTCGATAGGCGGCGCTGGGCTCGGTCATAGGTGATTCCCGCGGCAATCGCTGGATCGAAGCATGCCTGATAGTCCGCCAGGGGCCAACAACGAGCGATGTTGTTTGCAGGATCGTACATGACTCTCGGCTTATCGATCTAACGTTGAGGGTGGCTCAGCCAAGACACTGGACTCCGAGGAATTCGCCTCGTCCACCCATCCGCAAGCCACAATGATCCACCTCCCTTCGATCTCCGACGACCGGCGCAAGGTCGTCCTCGTCACGGGTGCCAGTAGCGGCATCGGCGCCGCGACGGCCCGGCGTCTCGCCGCCAGCGGCCACCGTCTCGTCCTGGGCGCTCGCCGTACCGACCGCGTCTCGGCCCTCGCACAAGACATCTGCCAGGGCGGCGGCGAGGCCCTGGACGTGGCACTCGACGTCACCTCCCTCGAGAGCATGCAGGCCTTCGTGCGTGCTGCTGTCCACACATTCGGCCGCGTCGATGTCATGGTGAACAACGCCGGTGTCATGCCGCTGTCGTTCCTCGATGAACTCCGCGTCGCCGAGTGGAACCAAATGATTGACGTGAACCTTCGAGGCGTACTCCACGGGATCGCGGCGGCTCTGCCGGTGATGCGTGTGCAGAAGGCCGGGCACATCATCAACGTGGCGTCCGTCTCCGCACACCGCGTCGACCCGACGGCGGCCGTCTACTGCGCCACGAAGTACGCCGTCCGAGCCTTGACCGAGGGGCTGCGACAAGAAAACGACGTGATCCGCGCGACACTGGTCAGCCCTGGCCTGACCCGCACCGAGCTGACCGACGGCATCGACAACGAGCACGTCCGCGCCGCGACTCGCGCGATGATGGATCAGTCGTCGATCCCCGCGTCCGCCATCGCCGAGGCCATTGCCTTCGCGATCGACCAACCTGCAGAAGTGGACGTCAACGAACTCGTCGTTCGTCCGACGGCGCAACGATGAACGCCCTCCACGTGAGAACCGACGCACCGGCACTGGATGCCGTCGAAATCACCACCTTCCGCCTCAACGGCTGCACGTGCGCCCAGTTCGTCTCCGCAAACGCAGAGGTCGATGCCTGGCTACGGCGCCAACCCGGCTTCCGCTCCCGCCGCATCGCCGAGCGTGCAGACGGCGAGATTGTCGACGTGCTGGTCTGGGAAAGCGTCGAAGCCGGCGAAGAGGGGGCGTCACGTCTGATGCGCGAGCTGGCGGGTTCGATAGTGCACTCGATGATCAACCAATCAAGCGTTTCCTGGTCGGTCCTTCCGGTACGTCGGATCGCCATCGCTTAGGCGTATCGAGGGCACGCTGCGGACGAGAGCAGGAGCGTCGAGCAAGAGGCCCGGATCGTCTGACTGGGCGAAGGCAGCTTTGCAGGGCGTTTGCGGCCGTGCCGCAAACGGAGTTTTGCGACCGCTCGAGGTCGCACAGCGGTCATCCGGTCAGATGGGGGAGCTTTCCAGAACGGAGCTCAAAGGCACGAAGGCGTTGCTGCAATCGACGGCGGTCGACGTCCCCGGCGAGCCGGTCACGGTGACGTCGCTCGACGTCGAGGTCGAGATCGCCGAAGCGAAGCTGACGGCACCGGGCCCGAAGGTGAAGTGCGTATTCGCGGGCAGCGTGCTGGGCCCTCCGTTGTGGCCGGCGTCGAATGTCGGTTGCTGGCCGTCGAAGACGACGTTGTCGAGCGTGATCGTCAGGGGGTTGTTCTGCCCGTGGAGCGCATAGCCCGCGAAGGAGATCAGCCCGCCCCCGTATTTCGCGCTGCCGAGGGAGTGGACGCCACTCAACTTGATGGCGTTGAAGTTCGGATAGAGCGTCCCCGTGGCGCTGCTGTAGAAAGGATCGAACACGAGCGGTCGACGCAGGTTGCGCAAGCAGATCTGGCTGTAGCTCACGTTCTGCACGTTACCGCCCCGCGACGAGTCCGACTTGATGCGCAGCCCGTTGCCGTTCGGGCTGTCGTTGCCGTCGATGGAGAGGTCCTTCACGACCATGTCGCTCAGGCCGGCGTCTGTCTCGCTGCCGATCGACATGCCGTGGCCGTAGTAGAAGTGGTTGTGCGCGAAGGTCAACTGAGTCGACGACGGGCTGCCGCCCGCTTTGACTGCGACGTCGTCGTCGCCCGTGCTGATGTACGAAAAGGCGAGCAGTACCTTGCTGGAGGTCCCGGGATCGAAGCCGTCGGTGTTCTTCACGGTGTCCGGCGTGAAGCAGGTGGCCGGCGTCAGCACGTCCGGAGTCGTGCCGGAGGTGCAGGCATAACCGGACTTCGTATAGACCGAACTCGGCGACAGGATCTTGATTCCCCACGCAATGACGCCCGAGACGCCGCTGGTCACGACGTGGAAGTTCGGCGAGTTCAGGATCGTGATGCCGTGGAGCGTGAAATTGCTTCCCTTGTTCACCTGGATCAGCCGGGGGTTCTGCTGGTTCAACCCGCTCTTGCTCTGATAGGCGACGTCCCACCAGGAGCGCTTGCCGGCATTGGGGCCGCTGGTCAGCAGACTCCCCCCGCGCCCGTCGATGGCGCCCGCGCCGACGATGCCGCTGTTGGCAGTACCGCTTGCGAGGATGAACGGATTGCAGGCGTTCGGGTCCGACGACGTGGCCGTGCCGCAAGTGCCCGGCCCGTTGTCGAAGTCGGCCGGGTTACGCGATGCAAACAGCGTGACGCCCGTGTCGATCCAGAGCTGGACGCCTGACTTCAGGGTGAGTGGCCCGCTCAGGAATCCGCTTTCCCCGGAGGCGCCGGCAACGAGCTTGACGGCCTGGCCGGCGGGGCACGCCGTGATCGCCTGCTGGATTCTGGCCGTGTCGGGTTGCGAACCGGACGAACTGCCGTCGGTGCCGTCCAGTGACCCGCCGACCGGAATGAGCGTCGCACCGAGGGTCGCGCATAGCGTGGATGGAAGCGGCGGCTCGGCGACCGTACCCCATTGCGTGGCGACTGACTGGTTCGGCGACGGCGAGGGTGCCGGAGTGGGCGCAGGAGCCGGCGACGGCGTTGGCGTCGGCGTTGGCGTTGGCGTTGGCG
>FTKT01001162.1_pt3 | contig 50000 bp, 51 predicted proteins | sample 1658271 | NCBI WGS metagenome assembly FTKT01 (sample SAMEA3914811, study PRJEB12502) | metagenome | biome: forest; material: soil | place: Canada | collected 2011-08-04 | depth 0.3 m | reverse complement strand
GCAGGCGGTGCTGCTGGACATGGACGGCACCCTGGTGGACACCGAGGACTTCTGGTGGCAGGCGGAGGCCTCGCTCTTCGCCGAGTTCGGCCACCCGCTGGACGAGTCGCACCGGCTGCACTGCGTCGGCGGCCCGATGACCCGGGTGGTCGCCTACCTGCTGGACGTCACCGGCGTCACCATCGACCCCGCCGAGCTGAGCGTGCTGATCAACCAGCGCTTCGTCGAACTGCTGGACGGCGGCGCCCCGCTGATGCCCGGCGCGGCCCGGCTGCTGGCCCTGCTGGCCGAGCAGCGGATCCCCACCGCGCTGGTCTCCGCCTCGCACCGGCGGATCATCGACCTGGTGCTGAAGAACCTCGGCGATCACCCGTTCGCCTTCTCGGTGGCCGGCGACGAGGTGGCCCGCACCAAGCCGCACCCCGACCCGTACCTGGCGGCGGTGGCCCGGTTCGGCGCCGAGCCGGGGCGCTGCGTGGTGATCGAGGACGCCCCGCTCGGCGTGCTGGCCGGCGAGGCGGCCGGCTGCCCGGTGATCGCGGTGCCCTCGGTCGCGCCGGTGGAGCCCGGTCCCGGGCGCACCGTGCTGGCCTCGCTGGAGGAGCTGGACCTCGGCCTGCTGCACTCGGTGGTCGCCGCCCGGGTGTGACCCTCGTCTCCTTCTCGGCGTGTTCGCGGCTTCAGTGGTCCCGCCGCCGGGGGAGAAAACGGGCATTGCCTGACAACTCGTCTGCTGTCCCGCCTTCCTGAGACATCGCCGCCCCTTGCACGGGTGGCGACGGTACGTGCCCGATGTGGCAGGCTGCACGGGTCTATCCCGACATACTGCCCAGCGGCCCGCCGGCCCGCTCCCCACCAGGGAGTCGCCGACGGCCGTTCACCGGCGACCCACGGCCGGTCCGCACGGAGAAGGAACGCATGACTTCAGCCATACGACGCGCACCCGGCCGGATGGCCGCCCTCGGCTGCGCCTCGCTGGCCGCCACCACGCTGGCGGGCTGCGGCTCCGTCCAGGGCGTGGTCTCCGGCGGCGGCAGCAACGCGATCACCATGGGGACCACCAGCGTCACCTCGGTCCTCGACCCGGCCGGCGCCTACGACCTGGGCTCCTGGCTGATCCTCAACAACACCTTCCAGTCGCTGATGAAGTTCCCGGCCGGCGGCAGCACCCCGCAGCCGGACGCCGCGCAGTCCTGCGAGTTCACCGGGGCCGACGCGATGACGTACCACTGCAAGATGCGCCCGGGCCTGACCTTCTCCAACGGCGACTCGCTGACCGCGCAGGACGTGGTCTTCTCGATGGACCGGATGAAGCGGATCAAGGACGAGAACGGCCCCTCCTCGCTCTTCGACACCGTCAAGTCGGTCGAGGCGAACGGCGACAGCGACGTGGTCTTCCACCTCACCCAGCCCGACGCGGTGCTCCCCTCCAAGCTCGCCAGCGGCGCCGGCTCGATCGTCGACCACAGCCTCTTCCCCGCGGACAAGGAGCTGGCCAATGACAAGCTGGTCGGCTCCGGCCCGTACAAGATCGACTCGATCAGCGAGATGACCGGCGCCGACGGCGCCAAGGCGCCCGGCCGGATCAACCTCTCCGCGAACAGCCGCTACAAGGGCGACCAGCAGCTCAAGAACAGCAAGTTCACGGTGCGCTTCTTCAACAAGCCCGAGGAGCTGAAGAGCGCGCTGGACGCCGGCGACGTCGACCTCACCGACAACAGCCTGGACCCGAACGTCTCGGCCCAGCTCAAGGCCGACCAGCAGAGCGGCAAGGGCACCTTCAAGGTGGCCGAGGGCAACGGCAGCGAGACCCGCTACCTGGTCTTCAACACCAAGGACCAGACGACCGGCCAGAGCGCGGTGCGCCAGGCCGCCGCCCAGCTGATGGACCGCCAGAAGCTGGCCGGCTCGGTCTACGCGGGCACCGTCCAGCCGCTCTACTCGGTGGTGCCGCAGGGCATCAGCAGCCACAACACCGCCTTCTTCGACAAGTACGGCGAGCTGCCGGACGTGGCGAAGGCCAAGGCGATCCTGACCGGCGCCAAGGTCCAGCTGCCGGTCAGGTTCACCCTGACCTGGTCGCGCGCCAACGCCCAGGGCGCGGAGAGCGCGGAGCTCAAGAGGGAGCTGGAGGCCGGCGGCCTCTTCCAGGTGACGGTCCAGCAGGAGCCGGACTGGACGGCCTTCAAGAAGGGCTGGTCGGCCGGCGGCTACCAGGCCTACACGGTCGGCTGGACCGCCGACTACCCGGACGCGGACGACTTCGTGGTCCCGCTGGTGGTCGGCGGCGGCGCCTTCCACAACGGCTACGACAACCCGCAGATCAGCCAGAAGCTGGTGCCCGAGACGCTCCAGCAGGCCGACCGGTCCGCCGCGGGCACCACCTACGGCACCATCCAGAACACCCTGGCGAGCGACGTGCCGCTGCTGCCGCTCTTCCAGAACAAGTCGTTCTACGTCTCGCGCGCCGACATCACCGGCGTCCAGTCGACCCTGGACAGCACCGGCGTCTTCCGCTTCGGCGAGATCGGCCGCAACTGAGAGCACCCGGCCACGGGGGGGCCGGCCCGGCGATCGCCGCCGGACCGGCCCCCCGCGCGTGCCCGGCCTACTGCGCGCCCGGGCGCACCAGCCCGCTCTCGTAGGCGTACACCGCGGCCTGCACCCGGTCGCGCAGCCCCAGCTTGGTCAGCACATGGCCGACATGCGTCTTCACCGTGGTCTCGCTGACGAACAGCTCGCCCGCGATCTCCGCGTTGGACAGCCCGCGGGCCACCAGCCGCAGCACCTCCATCTCACGCTCCGTCAGCGAGTTGAGGGCCGGTGAGGGCGTCTCGTCGCCGGACGGCAGCCGGGTGGCGTACATGTCCAGCAGCCGGCGGGTGATCGAGGGCGCCAGCATCGCGGCGCCGTCCGCCACCACCCGGATCGCCTGCACCAGCTCCTCGGCCGGCACGTCCTTGAGCAGGAACCCGCTGGCCCCCGCCCGCAGCGCCTCCACCACGTACTCGTCCAGGTCGAAGGTGGTCAGCACCAGCACCTTGACCGGGCCGTCCCGGCCGGGCCCGGCGATGCGCCGGGTCGCCTCCACGCCGTCCATCCGCGGCATCCGGATGTCCATCAGCACCACGTCCGGCTGCAGCGCGCGGACCTGTTCCAGCGCCTGCTGGCCGTCCCCGGCCTCGCCCACCACCACCAGGTCCGACTCGGCCTCCAGAATCATCCGGAAACCGGTGCGCAGCAGTGGCTGGTCGTCGACCAGCAGCACTCGGATCGTCACCTAGGACTCCTCGCTCGTCTCGCTCCTGCGAGCATCCCCCGTGGGATCCTCGGCACTCCGCGCCGGCGGCAGGCTCGCCGCCGGCGGTACAGCGGGCTGGGCCGGCGGCACCGGCTCCAGCAGCGGCAACGGGTACGGCGGGGGAGTCCCGCCGAACTCCGGGCAGCTGGCCTGATGGTCGCACCAGTCGCAGAGCCGGTTGCGGGTGGCCGGGAACTCGCCGGTGGCCACCGCCCGCTGGATCGTCTCCCACAGCGCCAGCAGCTTGCGCTCCACCGCGAGCAGGTCCGCCGGGTCCGGGTCGTAGCTGACCACGTCGCCGCCCCCGCCCAGGTAGACCAGCTGCAGCCGCTTGGGGAGCACGCCCTTCCAGCGCCACACCACCAGGGCGTAGAACTTCATCTGGAACATCGCCTTGCCCTCGAAGTCCCGCGAGGGCGCCCGGCCGGTCTTGTAGTCCACCAGCCGCACCTCGCCGGTGGGGGCGACGTCCACCCGGTCGATGTAGCCGCGCAGCTTGAGCCCCGACTCCAGCACCGTCTCCACGTACAGCTCGCGCTCGGCCGGGTGCAGCCGGGTCGGGTCCTCCAGCCGGAACCACTGGGCGATCAGCTTCTCGGCGTCCGCCAGCCACTGCTGAAGCGCCGCGCCGTCCGGATCCCCGGGGAAGAGGTCGAGCAGCTCCGGGCGCTCGCCCAGCAGCCGCTCCCACTGCGGCCGCAGCAGCTCGCGGGCCCGCTCGGGGGTCCGCTCGGCGGCCGGCGCGTCGAAGAGCCGCTCCAGCACGGCGTGCACCACCGTGCCCCGGGTGGCCGCCGCACTCGGCGGCTCCGGGAGCTTGTCGATCACCCGCAGCCGGTAGAGCAGCGGGCAGGTCAGGAAGTCCCCGGCGCGGGAGGGCGAGAGCCCGGTCGGCGGCACCGCCTTGCGGGCGGTCTCGGTCTGCGGCATGCACCGACCTTAGACCGTCCGGCACACAGCGGGCGGACGCTGCCGGTCGGTGCGCCCCGCCTCGCGGCCCCGGCCGCTCCAGGGCCGGTGGCCCGGCCCCGCTCCTGGGTAGGACACTCGATAGCAGGTCCGTCCCGCGGTCGCGAGGCGAGATCACGTAGCGTGGGCAGCCATCGGGCCCGTCAGGGCCGGATCACGGCGGGGACGACGACCTGAAGGGGTCACGGTGAGCGACACCACAGGTCAGCAGACCTCCGAGCAACCACCCCGGCAGGACCGGCCGCCGGAGCCGGTACGCCCGGGCGGCGGCATCCTGGTGGGCCGGCCGTTCGGGGTGCCGATCTACGTCACCCCGACCTGGTTCCTGATCGCCGCCCTGATCACCGTGCTCTTCGGAAACCAGCTCTCCGACGTGCTGCCCGACCTCGGCTACACCCGCTACCTGGTCGCCTTCTCCTTCGCGGTGGCCTTCTACGGCTCGGTGCTGGTCCACGAACTGGCCCACACCGTGGTCGCGCTGCGCTACCGGCTGGGGGTGCGCCGGATCCAGCTGCAGTTCTTCGGCGGCGTCTCGGAGATCGAGCGGGAGGCCGAGACCCCCTGGCGGGAGTTCTGGCTGGCCTTCGTCGGCCCGCTGCTGTCCATCGTGCTCGGCGGCGTCTTCTGGGGCGCGCTGCAGTTCGTCCGCCTGGCCACCGTGCCCGGGGTGCTGCTGGCCGGGCTGATGGTCTCCAACCTGGTGGTCGCCCTCTTCAACCTGCTGCCCGGCCTGCCGCTGGACGGCGGCCGGATGCTGCGCGCGGTGGTCTGGGGCCTGACGGGCCGTCCGATGGCCGGCACCCTGGCCGCCGCCTGGGCCGGACGGGCGCTGGCCGTCGCGGTCCTCTTCGGCCTGCCCGCGCTCAGCGCCGCCCGCTCCGGCCAGCGCTCCTCGGGCAACGCGCTGCTGGACGCCGCGCTCGCCGCGGTGCTCGCCGTGGTGATCTGGAACGGCGCCGGCGCCGCGGTGCGAAACGCCCGGCTCAAGGAGGCGCTGCCCGCGCTGCGGCTGCGCACCCTGGCCCGCCGCTCGGTCGCCGTCACCGCCGACACCCCGCTCGGCGAGGCGCTGCGCCGGGCCCGCGAGGTCCAGGCCGGCGCGGTGGTGGTGATCGACGGGCGCGGCGAGCCGACCGCCCTGGTCAAGGAGGCCGCCGTGCTGCAGGTGCCCGAGCAGCGGCGGCCCTGGATCGCGGCCGGCGCGCTCGCCCGCGACCTGGAACCGGGCCTGCGGCTGGCCGCGGACCTGACCGGCGAGGACCTGCTGAACGCGGTGCGCGCCACCCCCGCCACCGAGTACCTGGTGGTCGAGCCGGACGGCTCGGTCTACGGCGTGCTGGCGCTGCGCGACATGGAACGCACCCTCGCCACCGTGCTGGCGGGCCGCTGAGCGCTGTGGCTGGTCGGTGGGGCGCCCCGGTTCCCTTAGGATTGTCCTTATGTCCGAACCGACCGGTGCCACCCGCAGGCGGGGGCCATTCACGGTCGGGGACCAGGTACAGCTGACCGACCCCAAGGGCCGTCACTACACGTTCACGCTCGAAGCCGGGAAGAACTTCCACACCCACAAGGGTGCCTTCCCGCACGACGAGCTGATCGGCGCCCCCGAAGGCACTGTCGTGCGCACCACGGGGAACGTTCCCTACCTCGCGCTGCGCCCCCTGCTCCCCGACTACGTCCTGTCCATGCCCCGCGGCGCCGCCGTGATCTACCCCAAGGACGCGGGGCAGATCCTGGCGATGGCCGACATCTTCGCCGGCGCCCGCGTGGTCGAGGCCGGCGTCGGCTCCGGCGCGCTCAGCACCTACCTGCTGCGCGCGGTGGGCGACACCGGCATGCTGGCCTCCTACGAGCGCCGCCAGGACTTCGCGGACATCGCGAAGAAGAACGTCGAGCGCTACTTCGGCGGCCCGCACCCGGCCTGGAAGCTCACCGTGGGCGACCTCCAGGACAACCTGGTCGAGGACGAGGTCGACCGGATCATCCTGGACATGCTGGCCCCCTGGGAGTGCCTGGACGTCGCCGCCAAGGCGCTCGTCCCCGGCGGCCTGCTCTGCTGCTACGTGGCCACCACCACCCAGCTCTCGCGCACCGTCGAGGCGCTGCGCGAGCACGGCACCTTCACCGAGCCGCAGTCCTGGGAGACCATGGTCCGCACCTGGCACGTGGAGGGCCTGGCGGTGCGTCCGGACCACCGGATGATCGGCCACACCGGCTTCCTGCTCACCTCGCGCCGCCTCGCGGACGGCGTCGAGCCGCCGCTGCGCCGGCGCCGCCCCGCCAAGGGCGCCTACGGCGAGGACTACGACAACGGCTCCGCGGAGCCCTCGCTGGCCGAGCGGGCCGCGGCCCGCTCCGCCGCCCGCGAGGAGACCCCGGTCATCGAGCAGGACTGACGGCGGTTCAGAGGGACCGAAGGGCGGCGCCACGGCGCCGCCCTTCGGCGTGTCCGCAACAACCGTCCCCCGTGCCGACCCACCACCCGTGATGTGCGACGATGCTGCCCTCACACGTTCACCCTGTTGGTGGAGGGGTCCCTTGGCGGACGACGCAGCGCTCGACACGGCACTCGACCCGGCGCACGGCGCGGTGATCGACCCGGTTCAGTCGGCCCCGGCGCGGCAGCCCGATCCCACCGCGCCCGCGCACGCCCGCTCCGGGCTGCGCCACTGGAGCGCCGTCGCGGCCGCCTGCGCCGCCGTGGTGGCCGGGGCGCTCGCCGCGAGCCCGGCCGCCGGACAGGTCCGCGCGAGCGCCCCCGCCGCGCCCAAGGCCCTGCCCGCCGCCCAGGCCCCCGACCCCGCCAAGGCCGCGCTGCCGCTGGACTGCGGCCCCTTCCCGGTCAAGGTGGCCATCAGCTTCGCCGCCGACCTCGGCGACGGCATACCCAGCACCGTGGTCGCCGCGCACTGCGAGGCCGGCAACGGAACCGCCTCCGACGGCGTCTTCGTGCTGACCGCAGGCCCGGGCGGCGCGCCGGTGGTGCACGACACGCTGGTGCGCTGGCAGGAGAACCTGACCGTCACCCGCCTCGCGCTGCGCGCCGACGGCCGGCTCACCGCCACCGCCCAGGGCTACTCCACCCAGGACGTCCCGCGCTGCTGCCCCGACCTGGCCGTCGACCTCAACTGGACCCGCGCGGGCGCCTCGTACACCCGTACCCAGAGCAGTGCCCCGTCGGCCAAGGCCTGACGGGGCGGCAGCGGGCCTGTCGGGCCGGTCAGTCCGCGTCCGGCCCGTAGACCTCGACCCGGTCGCGCACCCGGCGCACATGGATGCAGTCGCCCGGGCACTCCTTCGCCGAGTCCACCACGTCCTGAAGCAGCGTCAGCGGGACCGGCGCACTCTGGCCCGGCTGCTGGCGCAACTCGTCGTCCTCGCCCTTGACATAGGCCAGCCCGTCGATGTCCAGCTCGAAGACCTCGGGGGCGTACTGGACGCAGATGCCGTCGCCCGTGCAGAGATCCTGGTCGATCCAGACCTCCAGCTCCTCGCCGGTGCCCGTCTCCTCGCTCACTGAGCTGGTCACTGACATCGTCTCCTGCCGTTTGCGTCTCGTTTCCCGGCGGCCCGTCCAGCAGGAACGGTCACGATCGGGTATTGACTTGCCCGACGATACATCCGCCCGCTTTCCGAGGGTGCACGGTGGGTATCTCCCTGCCAGAGGGGAAGCACACACGGGTGAAGATCGGACACACCCCTTCCGTCTTTCTGATCTAGGGGTTTACACGGCCCCTGGTCCAGGTAGGGTCTGGAAGCATCCCGCTCCCCAGGAGGAGGTGAGGACCGTGGCAGCCCACGATGACGACTACACACGCAGTGCCGGCAAGCCCGCTCGGGGTTCCGACGAGGCCGCACAGGTCTCGTACCTCGAGCAGGAGATCGCCGTCCTGCGCCGCAAGCTCGCCGAGTCCCCGCGCTCATCGAGAGTCCTCGAAGACCGCATCGTCGAGCTCCAGACCAACCTGGCCGGAGTCACCGCCCAGAACGAACGGCTCGCCTCCACCCTGCGCGAGGCCCGCGACCAGATCGTGGCCCTCAAGGAGGAAGTGGACCGGCTGGCCCAGCCGCCCGCCGGATTCGGCACCTTCCTCAGCCAGAACGAGGACGGCACCGCCGACATCTTCACCGGCGGACGCAAACTGCGCGTCAACGTCAGCCCCACCCTCGAACTCGACGAGCTCCGGCGCGGGCAGGAAGTCCTGCTCAACGAGGCGCTCAACATCGTCGACGCCTTCGCCTTCGAGTCCATCGGCGACATCGTCACCCTCAAGGAGGTCCTGGAGGACGGCGAACGCGCGCTGGTCACCGGGCACACCGACGAGGAGCGGGTGGTACGGCTCGCCGAGCCGCTGCGGGACATCGCGCTGCGCACCGGCGACGCACTCCTGATGGAGCCGCGATCCGGCTACGTCTACGAGGTCGTGCCCAAGTCCGAGGTCGAGGAACTGGTCCTCGAAGAGGTCCCGGACATCGACTACCGGCAGATCGGCGGTCTGCACGCGCAGATCGAGATGATCCGCGACGCGGTCGAGCTGCCCTACCTGCACGCCGAGCTCTTCAAGGAGTACGAGCTGCGCCCGCCCAAGGGCGTGCTGCTCTACGGCCCGCCCGGCTGCGGCAAGACGCTGATCGCCAAGGCGGTCGCCAACTCGCTGGCCAAGAAGGTCGCCGAGGTGACCGGCCGGCCCCAGGGGAAGAGCTACTTCCTCAACATCAAGGGCCCCGAGCTGCTCAACAAGTACGTCGGCGAGACCGAGCGGCAGATCCGCCTGGTCTTCCAGCGTGCTCGCGAGAAGGCCAGCGAGGGCACCCCCGTCATCGTCTTCTTCGACGAGATGGAGTCGCTCTTCCGCACCCGCGGCTCCGGCGTCAGCTCGGACGTGGAGAACACCATCGTCCCCCAGCTGCTCGCCGAGATCGACGGCGTGGAGGGCCTGGAGAACGTCATCGTGATCGGCGCCTCCAACCGCGAGGACATGATCGACCCGGCGATCCTGCGCCCGGGCCGGCTCGACGTCAAGATCAAGATCGAGCGTCCGGACGCCGAGGCGGCCAAGGACATCTTCTCCAAGTACCTCAAGAACTCGCTGCCCTTCCACCCCGACGACCTCAAGGAGCACGACGGCTCGGTGGACTCCACCGTGCTCGCCATGATCCAGGCGGTCGTGGAGCGGATGTACACCGAGACCGAGGAGAACCGCTTCCTGGAGGTCACCTACGCCAACGGTGACAAGGAGGTCCTCTACTTCAAGGACTTCAACTCCGGCGCCATGATCCAGAACATCGTGGACCGGGCCAAGAAGATGGCCATCAAGGACTACCTCGACCACGGCCAGCGCGGCCTGCGGGTCTCCCACCTGCTCGCCGCCTGCGTGGACGAGTTCAAGGAGAACGAGGACCTGCCCAACACCACCAACCCGGACGACTGGGCCCGCATCTCCGGCAAGAAGGGCGAGCGGATCGTCTTCATCCGCACGCTGGTCACCGGAAAGCAGGGCGCCGAGTCCGGCCGCTCCATCGACACCGTGGCCAACACCGGACAGTACCTGTAGGTCGCGCCCGGTGGGGTCGCCCGTTGCGACACCCCGTCCGGCCGTGGGCCCCCCGGGCCCCGCGGCCGGACGGCGCGTCTGCGGCGCCGGGGCCGTGGCGGCCCCGGAATGTCGGCACAGCGCTCTAGGCTCGACCCGTCGCCGCCGGACCGGACGGTCCGTCAGCTTCGGTGCTACAGCAGGGACGTCGGTGTCCCGCCCGCTCGGGGCGGGGCGACGGGCAAGGAGGGCCGCATGACCGTAAGGCGCGTGATGGGCATCGAGACCGAGTACGGGATCTCCGTACCCGGGCACCCCAACGCCAACGCCATGCTCACCTCGTCCCAGATCGTCAACGCCTACGCGGCGGCGATGCACCGGGCGCGCCGCGCCCGCTGGGACTTCGAGGAGGAGAACCCGCTGCGGGACGCCCGGGGTTTCGACCTCGCCCGCGAGGTGGCGGACGCCAGCCAGCTCACGGACGAGGACATCGGGCTGGCCAACATCATCCTCACCAATGGCGCCCGCTTCTACGTCGACCACGCGCACCCGGAGTACAGCTCGCCCGAGGTCACCAACCCGCGCGACGCGGTGCTCTGGGACAAGGCCGGCGAGCGGATCATGGCCGAGGCCGCCGCCCGCGCCCTGGAACTGCCCAACGGGCAGACCATCCACCTGTACAAGAACAACACCGACAACAAGGGCGCCTCCTACGGCACCCACGAGAACTACCTGATGCAGCGGGCCACCCCGTTCGCCGACATCGTCCGCCACCTCACCCCCTTCTTCGTCTCCCGCCAGGTGGTCACCGGCGCCGGCCGGGTCGGCATCGGCCAGGACGGCTCTGCCAACGGCTTCCAGCTCAGCCAGCGGGCCGACTACTTCGAGGTCGAGGTCGGCCTGGAGACCACCCTCAAGCGCCCCATCATCAACACCCGCGACGAGCCGCACTCCGACGCCGAGAAGTACCGCCGGCTGCACGTGATCATCGGCGACGCCAACCTCTCCGAGGTCTCCACCTACCTCAAGCTCGGCACCACCTCGCTGGTGCTGGCCATGATCGAGGCCGGTTTCATCGCCGTCGACCTCGCCGTCGACCAGCCGGTGCGCACCCTGCACCGGGTCTCCCACGACCCCTCGCTGCAGCACCTGATCACGCTGCGCAGCGGCCGCAAGCTGACCGCCGTTCAGCTCCAGATGGAGTACTGCGAACTGGCCCGCAAGTACGTCGAGGACCGCTACGGCCACGACGCGGACGAGCAGACCGTCGACGTGCTGACCCGCTGGGAGGACGTGCTCGGCCGGCTGGAGCGCGACCCGATGAGCCTGTCCCGGCAGCTCGACTGGGTCGCCAAGAAGGAACTGCTGGAGGGCTACCGGCAGCGCGACGGCCTGGACTGGGACAACCCCCGGCTGCATCTGGTCGACCTCCAGTACAGCGACGTGCGGGCCGAGAAGGGCCTCTACAACCGGCTCGTCGCGCGCGGCCGATTCGAACGCCTGGTCACCGAGGAAGAGGTCCAGCGGGCCGCCCACAAGCCCCCGGAGGACACCCGCGCGTACTTCCGCGGCCGCTGCCTGGAGCAGTACGCCGAGCACGTCGCGGCGGCCTCCTGGGACTCCGTCATCTTCGACCTGCCCGGCCGCGACTCGCTTCAGCGGGTCCCCACCCTGGAACCGCTGCGCGGCACCAGGAACCACGTCAAGGAACTCCTCGACCGCTGCCGCACCGCCGAGGACCTGGTCCGCGTGCTGTCCGGCGAGTGACATCGCGATCACCACGGGTGAGACCCCCGCCGGAGGGGAATCATCAGGGTGAGGTTCCGGCGTTGAACAGGTACACCGCGGCCCCGGCCGCGGACACGATCCAAACGGGCGGCGCCAGTCGCACCCGGTGTATAGGGTCTGAGCAGCAAGCCCGGACCAACCGTGCCAGACGAATTCGAGCGGGGTGAGGGACATGGCGACCAAGGACACCGGCGGCGGCCAGCAGCGGGCGAACCGCTCCTCCGAGGAGGTCGAGGAGGAGGTCGCGGAGACGCAGACCTCCGACGAGCTCAAGGAGCGCCAGGAGAAGCTGAGCGACGACGTGGACTCGGTTCTGGACGAAATCGACGAGGTGCTCGAGTCTAATGCCGAGGACTTCGTGCGTGGCTTTGTCCAGAAGGGTGGGCAATAGTCCCCTATGTCCGATTTGGATAATCGGGCGTGGTGCAGTCGCTGTCGGCAGTGGCTCGACCGCTCGGTATTCGCGCGCAATAGGTCGATGAAGAGCGGTCTTCAGGCCTATTGCCGCGAATGCGCGGGTCGTTACTACGACGCCAGGCAGCGGGCCAAGGGGAGGGTTCCAAGGCCGCGCGTCGACGTGCCGGACGGGCATAAGCGGTGTGCGAAGTGCGAGCTGGTGAGGCCGCACAGCGAGTGGGATCGGAACCGGAGTTCATCGGACGGTCTTTCGGCCTATTGCAAGGCATGTCGAAAGATCGACAACCGGCGCCGTCATTTCGAGAAGAACTACGGCATGACCGAGGCCGACCTCCAGGCCATGCTCACCGAGCAGGTCGGGGTCTGCGTTATCTGCTTGGCAAAACCCGCCGAGCATGTGGATCACGACCACGAAACGGGTAGGGTCCGTGGCATCCTCTGCTTCGCCTGCAACGCGGCACTGGGGCAGATGAGGGATCGGCCCGAAGCACTGCGGCGGGCTGCCGACTATCTGGAAGGAATCGTGTGGAAGCCAACACTCGTGGCACCGGGCGTCTACCGGCTGCCTTCCTCACCCCCGGATCCGCGTCGTTCATCGAGTTCCTGGCGGATCACTCACCCGAACTGCTCCCCGGACGCCGGGTGCTCCCGCCCGGGCTGACCATCGAGGCGCCGCACGGGACCACCATCGTCTCGGCGGTCTTCGACGGCGGGGTGGTGATCGCCGGTGACCGGCGGGCGACCATGGGCAACGTGATCGCCCAGCGCGACATCGAGAAGGTCTTCCCGGCCGACGAGTACAGCGCGGTCGGCATCGCCGGCACCGCGGGGCTCGCGGTCGAGATGGTCCGGCTCTTCCAGCTGGAGCTGGAGCACTACGAGAAGATCGAGGGCACCGTGCTCTCGTTCGAGGGCAAGGCGAACCGGCTGACCACCATGATCCGGGGCAACCTGGGCATGGCGATGCAGGGGCTGGCCGTGGTGCCGCTCTTCGCCGGCTTCGACCTGGACCTCGGCCGCGGGCGGATCTTCAGCTACGACGTCACCGGCGGCCGGTCCGAGGAGCGGGGCTTCGCGGCCACCGGCTCCGGGTCGGTCTTCGCCCGGGGGGCGCTGAAGAAGCTCTACCGCGCCGATCTGACGGGTGACCAGGCGGCCACCCTGGTGGTGCAGGCGCTCTACGACGCGGCCGACGACGACTCGGCCACCGGCGGGCCGGACATGGCGCGCCAGATCTTCCCGATCGTCTCGCTGATCACCGAGGACGGCTTCCGCCGGCTGTCCGAGGAGGAGGTGTCGGTGATCGCCCGCGCGATCACCGAGCAGCGCCTCACCCACCCCAACGGGCCCCAGGCCCCACTCCTCTAGTCCGCCGAACACCTACCAAGAAGGGGACGACCGCCGGTGTCCACACCGTTCTACGTCTCGCCTCAGCAGGCCATGGCGGACCGCGCGGAGTACGCCCGCAAGGGCATCGCGCGCGGCCGCAGCGTGGTCGTGCTCACCTACGCCGACGGCATTGTCTTCGTGGCCGAGAACACCTCCCGGGCGCTGCACAAGGTGTCCGAGATCTACGACAAGATCGCCTTCGCGGCGGTCGGCCGCTACAACGAGTTCGAGAACCTCAGGATCGGCGGCGTGCGCTACGCCGACCTGCGCGGGTACTCCTACGACCGGGCCGATGTGACGGCCCGTGGGCTGGCCAACGTCTACGCGCAGACGCTGGGCACCATCTTCTCCTCGGTCGCCGAGAAGCCGTACGAGGTGGAGCTGATCGTCGCCGAGGTGGGCCGCAGCCCCGAGGACGACCAGATCTACCGGCTGACCCCGGACGGCTCCGTGGTGGACGAGCAGAACAGCGTCGTGGTCGGCGGCAACGCCGACTCGATCGGGACGTACCTGGAGTCGCGCCACCGGGTCGGCCTGAGCCTGGCGGAGGCGCTCAAGGTGGCCGTGGAGTCGCTGGCCAGGGACGCCAACGGCGGGTCCCCGCGCACCCTGACGCCGGAGCAGCTGGAGGTGGCGGTGCTGGACCGCGGCCGCCCCCAGCAGCGCAAGTTCAAGCGGATCCTGGGCGGCCAGCTGACCCGGCTGCTGAGCGGCGACGAGTCGGCCGCCGACGAGGACGGTACCGAGGACGGCCCGGGCGGGGGCGCCAAGGCCGCCGCGCCGGCCGCCGGGGGTGCTCCCGCCCCGGCTGCCGACAGCGCCCCCGAGGCCCCCTCCGGGGGCTCCGAGGGCCCGGCTGAGGGCAAGTAGCGACCCGCGCCCGTGGGGTGCGGCACCGACCGGTGCCGCACCCCACGGGCGCGCGCCTTTTGCGGCGCGCGCCGGTGGTTCGGACGGGCGACCGTGATCCGATTGGCGCAGCCGAAACGGTTTCAGAACCCGTCCAGAAGCGTAAAGTCCAGGCATGGACCGCCGAATTTTCGGGCTGGAGAACGAGTACGGCGTCACGTGTACGTTCCGGGGACAACGGCGTCTGTCTCCGGACGAGGTGGCCAGGTACCTCTTCCGCCGCGTAGTTTCCTGGGGACGAAGCAGCAATGTCTTCCTGCGCAATGGCGCACGGCTTTATCTCGACGTCGGTTCGCACCCCGAGTACGCCACTCCGGAGTGTGATGATGTCACCGAACTGGTGACGCACGACAAAGCGGGCGAGCGCATCCTCGAAGGCCTTCTGGTGGACGCCGAACGGCGGCTGCACGAGGAGGGCATCGCGGGCGACGTCTACCTCTTCAAGAACAACACCGACTCGGCCGGCAACTCCTACGGCTGCCACGAGAACTACCTGGTGGCCCGGCACGGGGAGTTCTCCCGGCTGGCGGACGTGCTGATCCCGTTCCTGGTGACCCGTCAGCTGATCTGCGGCGCCGGCAAGGTGCTGCAGACCCCGCGCGGCGCGGTCTTCTGCGTCAGCCAGCGGGCGGAGCACATCTGGGAGGGCGTCAGCTCGGCGACCACCCGCTCGCGTCCGATCATCAACACCCGCGACGAGCCGCACGCGGACGCCGAGCGCTACCGGCGGCTGCACGTGATCGTCGGCGACTCCAACATGTCGGAGACCACCACGCTGCTCAAGGTGGGCGCCACCGACCTGGTGCTGCGCCTGATCGAGGCCGGTGTGGTGATGCGCGACCTGACGCTGGAGAACCCGATCCGGGCGATCCGCGAGGTCAGCCACGACCTGACGGGCCGTCACCAGGTCCGCCTGGCCAACGGCCGGGAGGCCAGCGCGCTGGAGATCCAGGAGGAGTACTACAGCAAGGCCCTGGAGTTCGCCGACCGCAAGGGGCTGAACACCGGGACGGTGGCCCGGGTGCTGGAGCTGTGGGGCCGCACCCTGGAGGCGGTGCGGACCGAGGATCTGGCCAAGGTCGGCCAGGAGATCGACTGGATCATGAAGTACCAGCTGATCGAGCGCTACCGCGAGAAGCACCAGATGAGCATGTCGAACCCGCGGGTCGCCCAGATCGACCTCGCGTACCACGACATCCACCGCCGCCGCGGGCTCTTCTACCTGCTGCAGAACAAGGGCCAGGCGAAGCGGATCACCACCGACCTCAAGACCTTCGAGGCCAAGTCGGTTCCCCCGCAGACCACTCGGGCCCGGCTGCGCGGGGACTTCATCCGCAAGGCGCAGGAGCAGCGCCGCGACTTCACGGTGGACTGGGTGCACCTGAAGCTGAACGACCAGGCGCAGCGCACGGTGCTCTGCAAGGACCCGTTCCGCTCGGTGGACGAGCGGGTGGAGAAGCTCATCGCCGGTATGTGAGCGACCCCGCCGACGGCCCCGCCCGACACCCGGGCGGGGCCGTCGGCATGGGCCCAGGGGCCCGACAGGTCGCGCCGCGCGCTGATCCGACGGGATCCGTCGGCCAGGGCCTAGGGTGGTCGAGTCCTGTGAGCCGTACTCGACCGACAGTAAGGAACACCGTGCGACGCATCGCCGGGTTGTTCGCAGCCCTGCCCCTGCTGGCGCTGGTGGCGTGCAGCAGCAGTACGCCCGTCAAGAGCGGGCCGTCCACGCCGCCGACCAGTTCGGCGCCGGCGGTGCCGACCCCGGTCGGTTCGGCCTCGCCGATGCCCACGGTGAGCGGTGACTTCGGCAAGAAGGCGGTGATCACCGTCCCGTCGGGTACGCCGAGCGGCCAGTTCGTGGTGAGCGCGGTGGTCGAGGGCGACGGCGTGACGGCCAACAAGGGCGACTGGGTGACCGTCAACTACACCGCGAAGGACTGGACGACCGGCAAGGACCTGCCGAGCTCCTACGACGCGGGCTCCAAGCCGCAGCTCTACCAGGCCGGCAGCGGGCAGTTGCTGCCGGCCTTCGACCAGAGCGTGGTGGGCCGCAAGGTGGGCAGCCGGATCCTGGTGGTGGCGCCGCCGGCGGCGGCCTTCGGGACCCAGGGCAGCGCGACCCTCGGGGTGGGCAAGGACGACACGGTGGTCTTCGTGCTGGACCTGATGGAGAGCGTGCCGCAGGACTCCACGCTGACCGGCACGATGACCCAGGCGCCGGCCGCCTCCCCGCAGGTGAAGGACAACGGCAAGGCCGCGCCGACGATCACGATCCCGGCCGGCCAGGCCGCGCCGACCGATCTGCAGACCTCGGTGCTGATCAAGGGTGACGGCAAGGCGGTGCAGTCCGGTCAGACGCTGCTGGTGCAGTACACCGGGGTGCTGTGGAGCAACGGCCAGCAGTTCGACTCCTCCTGGAGCCACGGCGGCGCGACCCAGTTCCAGATCGGTACCGGAGCGGTGATCGCGGGCTGGGACAAGGGCCTGGTGGGCCAGACGGTCGGCAGCCGGGTGCTCCTGGTGGTGCCGCCGGCGCTCGGTTACAAGGACCAGGCGCAGGCCTCGATCCCGGCGAACTCCACGCTGGTCTTCGTGATCGACATCCTGGAAGCCGTCTAGAGCGGCCCCGCGCAGCCCTGGGGCGGGCACTCCTCGCGTGTCATGGACACCCGATGAGTGCCCGCCTTCATGGTGAGCTGACATACTGCTGCCGATTCGCACAGCGGCGAGCGATCTGATGGCGAGGATGGGGAGTCATGGCTGAGAATGCGTCGGGCCCGGGCGAGGCCGACACCGCGAGCGGCGCGGTAGCCGACCCGGCGGCCCCGAGGCCGGGTGGTCCGCTGCCGGGCGATGGCGAGTCGATCGTGATTCCGCCCTCGATTCTCAAGCAGCAGGCGGGGTGGGCGGCTCCCGGCCAGAGCGTGCCGGCGGCGTCGGCCACGCCGAAGGACGAGGCCCCGCAGGTCTTCGCCTCCACCGTGCGCAAGCAGATGATCTCCGAGGCGGACTACGAGAAGGCGCCCGGCGGCGGCAAGCTCGGCGTGGTGCTGGGCACCGTGCTGGCCGTGCTGCTGGCCGGCAGCGGCGTGGGCCTGTACTACCTGATGAACAACGGCAGCGACAGCAAGACGGCCAAGGCCTCGGACGCGGCCAGCAGCGTGCCGGCCTCGCCGACCGCTGCCCCGGTGCCGCCGATCAAGACCGATGCCAAGGTGCTGCCGACGGTCACCGGTGACTTCGGCAAGAAGGCCACCATCACCGTGCCGCAGCAGGCCGCGGACGGCACCTTCGTGGTCAAGCCGCTCAGCGAGGGCTCGGGCGCGAAGGTCGACAAGGGCGCCTGGATCACCGCGGACTTCACCCTGATGGACTGGACGACCGGCAAGGAGATCCCCGGCTCCTACGACCAGGGCAAGCCGCAGATCTTCCAGGCGGGCCTCGGCAAGCTGATCCCGGCGCTGGACTCCAGCGTGGTCGGCCACAAGGCCGGCAGCCGGCTGCTGGTGGTGGCCCCGCCGGCCGCCGCCTTCGGCGACCAGGGCAACTCGGGCCTGGGCCTCGGCCCCAAGGACAACCTGGTGCTGGTGATCGACATCCAGCGGGTGAACGCGCCGGACTCGCGGGTGAGCGGTGACGTGATCGCGCCGCCGGCCGACTTCCCGAGCGTGAAGGTGAACGACGGCAAGGCGGACGACATCACCCCGCCGGCCGGGGTCACCGACCCGACCGCGCTGAAGAGCACCGTGCTGATCCAGGGCAAGGGCCCGAAGGTGGCGAGCGGCGAGATGGTCGTCGTCCAGTACACCGGGGTGACGCTCAAGGACGGCAAGAAGTTCGACTCCTCGCTGGACAAGAAGCAGGCGTTCAGCTTCGTCACCGGCGGCGGCAACGTCATCGCCGGCTGGGACCAGGGCGTGGTGGGGCAGAACGTGGGCAGCCGGATCGAGTTGGTGATCCCGGCCTCGCTCGCCTACAAGGACCAGCCGCCGGCCGGCAGTGGAATTCCGGCCAATGCCTCGCTGGTCTTCGTGATCGACATCCTGGACGCGGGCGTGGGCTCGCCCAGCTGATGACAAGATAGGTGCTCGACCAGCCGTCGGGGCGACCCGCGGCCGGGCCTGATCTGCGCGGGCGGCGGACGGCCGTACGGTGGTTCCTGACGGAGCCGCGGTGCGGAGGTCCGCCGCCGTGCTGTGTACTGACGTAGGGCCGAGACATTCGGCCGATGAGAAGAGGCAGTTGTGACTCAGAAGACGAAGCCGGAGATCGACTTCCCCGTCGGCGAGCCGCCGGCCGAGCTGCAGATCCGCGACATCGAGGTGGGCGAGGGCGCCGAGGCGAAGGCGGGCCAGACCGTCGAGGTGCACTACGTGGGTGTCTCGTTCAGCACGGGCGAGGAGTTCGACGCCAGCTGGAACCGCGGTTCGAGCTTCAAGTTCCCGCTCGGTGGCGGCCGCGTCATCAAGGGCTGGGACCAGGGCGTCGTCGGCATGAAGGTCGGTGGCCGGCGCGAGCTGACCATCCCGGCCCACCTCGCCTACGGCAACCAGTCGCCGACCCCGGCCATCAAGGCGGGCGAGACGCTGATCTTCGTGGTCGACCTGCTCGGCGTCTGACGCCCGGTCGACCGGTGGCCGCACCCCGCTCGCGCGGGGTGCGGCCATCTCGGCTTTCGCCGCAGGTCCCGCTACCGGTACGGTCGGGTCGCCGGGGTACCCGGGACGGAACGACCATGAAGGGTCAGCGATGGCGATCGCCAAGGCAGAGCGGCTGATGAACCTCGCCCTGTGCCTGATGAACACCAAACGCCCGCTCTCCAAGAGAGAGCTGCGGGAGTCCATCGAGGCCTACCGGGAAGCCTGGCAGCACGGCAGCGAGGACGCCTTCAACCGGATGTTCGAGCGCGACAAGGACGATCTGCGCGAACTCGGCCTGGTCATCGACGTCGACGAGAACACCCTGGACGGCGAGATCGGCTACCTGGCCCGGGCCGACCGCAACCGGCTGCCGGAGATCGCGCTGGACGCCGAGGAGGCCGCCGCGCTGAGCCTGGCGGCCAAGGTCTGGCAGCAGGCCCGGCTCTCCGGGGCGGCCAGCGGCGCGCTGCAGAAGCTGCGCGCGGCGGGCGTGCCGTTCACCGAGGACGGGGCCGCGGGTCGCACCGCGCTGGAGCCGCGGATCCCGGCCCGCGAGGCCGCCTTCGAGCCGCTGCTGCTGGCCGCGCGCGACCGTCGCCCGGTCGCCTTCGAGTACCGCAAGGCGGGTGCGGCGGCCACCGAGCCGCGCACGGTGGAGCCCTGGGCGCTGGAGTGCTGGCGCGGCCACTGGTACCTGGCGGGCTGGGACCGCGACCGCGCGGCCGTGCGGGTCTTCCGGCTCAGCCGGATCACCGGCAAGGTCCGCTCGCGCGGCGGCGCCTTCACCGCCGCCGTCCCCGAGCACGTGGACGTGCGCGCCTACGTGGCGACCTTCGCCGGCGAGGGCGCCACCGCCACGGCCACCGTCCGGCTGCGCCGCGGCGCGGGCTTCCCGCTGCGCACCAAGGCGCTGACGACCAGTCAGCTCGACGCGGACTGGGACGAGTTGGAGATCCCGTACGGCAACGGGCTCGGCGCGGACCTGGCGGAGTTCGGCCCCGACCTGGTGGTGCTGGAGCCGGCCGACCTGCGCGCGGACGTGGTGGACCGGCTGCGCGCGGTGGCCGGGCTGCCCGCCCACGACGGTCCGCCGGCCCCGCAGACCCGGCCCGCCCCCGCAGCAGAAGGAGTCTCCCGGTGAGCAACGCCATCGACCAGACCCGCCGGATGCTCTCGCTGGTCACCTACCTGCGCGAGCGCCCCGGCGCCGAGGTCGCCGAGGTGGCCCGCGCCTTCGGCATCACCGAGCGCGAGCTGATCGCGGACCTGAACGTGCTGCCGATGTGCGGCACCAGCTTCCGCGGCGGCGACCTGCTGGACATCGACACCGACGGCGAGCGGATCTGGTGGCACAACGTCGACGACGTGGCCCAGCCGCTGCGGCTGGCCGCCGACGAGGCGACCGCGCTGCTGGTGGCCGCCCGCGCGGTGGCCGGCCTGCCGGGCCTGCGCGCGCGTGACCGCGAGGCGCTGACCCGGGCGGTGGCGAAGATCGAGAACGCGGCCGGGGAGAGCGCCGAGGGCAGCGCCCGGGTCGGGGTGACCTTCGAGGCCGAGGGCCAGGTCTTCGCCGACATCGACCGCGCGCTCTCCGAGGGCCGGCTGATCTGGCTGCGCTACTACTCGCACGGGCGCGGCGGCATGACCGAGCGTGAGGTGGACCCGATCCGGCTGGTGACGGAGGGTCACACCTACCTGGAGGGCTGGTGCCGGACCTCGGAGGACCGCCGGCTCTTCCGGCTGGACCGGGTGGCCGAGGTCAAGGTGCTGGACGAGCCGGCCGACCCGCCGCGGCTGGAGCCGCGCGACCTCTCGCAGGGCCTGGTCAACCCGGCCGCCGACGACCCCGAGGTGGTCGTGGAGGTCGGTGCGGCCGGCCGCTGGGTGGCCGAGTACTACACCCACGACCTGGCGGAGGAACTGCCCGACGGCGGCCTGCGGATCACCCTGCGCAGCTCGGACCCGTCCGGCCTGCGCACCCTGGCGCTGCGGCTGGGCCGCGAGGGTCGGATCGTCTCGCCGGCCCCGCTGGCGGCCTCGGCGCGCGAGTCGGCGCTGGCGGCGCTGGCCGGGTACGAGGGCTCGCAGGGCGGGACCGTCTGAGCCGTGGAGGAGCAGATCACGCGGTTCAAGGTCTACTGCTCGCAGTGCCGCGAGAAGGTGGAGCTGGCGGCCTCCGAGTTCCGGCTGGCGCTCGGCAGGACCAAGGAGCGCACCTTCTACAGCTTCAGCTGCCCGGCCTGCGGGGCCGCGGTGCGCAAGCCCGCGGGGGAGAAGATCGTCGCGGCGCTGACCGGCGCCGGGGTGAGCACCATGCGGCTCGTCCAGGTCGAAGGGTAGGGGTGGCGATGACGGCGGCGGCGACAGTTGCGGTGGCGGGCACGCCTTGGCCGGTCCTGGCGGCCGTCGCGCTGGCCACGGCCGGGCTGCTGGTGCTGGGCGTGCTGGCGATCCGGCTCTGGCGGGACGCGGCGGTGCTCGCCCGGGAGGTGGACGCCGCCGCCCGCGCGCTGGCCGCGGCCTCGGGCGAGCTGGCCGGCTCGCTGCGGTCCTGACCCGGTGGCCACCGGCAGGTGGCGGGCGGACGGCGCGAGGGTGAACCGGGCAATCTTCACCTGCTCGTGAGGACCGGGGTATCCTGCGGCCCACCTGCGCGGGTTAGGCTCTGAGCGTGGCTCGCGGTACCGGGGCCGCACGCAGTCGTCCCTCTCTCCTCCCGAAGGTTGCCGCCATGGGCCGGATCATCGAGTTCCTGCTGATCGCCCTGATGGTGACCGCGCTCTTCGGAGCGAAACGGCTGCCGGAGCTGGCGCGCTCGCTGGGGAAGTCACTGCGCATCCTCAAACGCGAGAGCGCGGCGCTGCGCGAGGACGACGGCAAGCGGGTGGTCGCGGGCCCGGTGGCCCCGGTCGCCCGGGCCAGGACCATTCAGGCCGCACCCGGTGATGCCTCCACCGCACGGCCGGTCACCGAGCAGGGGACCGCCCGGCCGCACTGAGCGGCCGGCCAGGTCTGCACCGTGGTCCGCCGCCCGGCGGACCGCGACGCACGAGTTGAGGACCGGGGTTGAGCAAGTCATCCAAACCGCCCAAGGATCCCGATGGACGGATGTCTCTCGGTGATCACCTCCGCGAACTGCGGAACCGGCTGGTCAAGTCGGTCCTGGCGATCGTGCTGTGCACCATCGTCGCGGCCTTCTTCAAGGACCAGCTGCTGCACTTCCTGATGGAGCCGCTGCCGGCCTGCACGCCGCAGCAGCTGGCCGACCCCAACTTCAAGGGGCACTGCGCCGAGGTCGCGGTCATCGGTGTCGCGGCGCCGTTCTCGCTGACCCTGAAGGTCTGCCTGACGGCGGGCCTGGTCGGCGCGGTGCCGATCTGGCTGTACCAGCTCTGGGCCTTCATCTCGCCCGGCCTGCACAGCAACGAGCGCCGCTACTCGCTGAGCTTCCTGGCCGCCGGCACCCCGCTCTTCCTGGGCGGCGCCGCCTGCGCGTACCTGCTGATGCCGACCACGATCCGGGTGCTGGGCTCCTTCACCCCGATCGGCGCCAAGCAGATCCTGCCAACCGACGACTACCTCAACATCGCGACCCGGATGGTGCTGGTCTTCGGCATCGCCTTCGAGTTCCCGCTGATGCTGGTGATGCTGAGCTTCGCCGGGGTGATCACCGGCAAGCGGATGCTCGGCTGGTGGCGCGGGATGGTCATGGCCATCACGGTCTTCGCGGCCTTCGCGACGCCCAGCGCCGACCCGCTGAGCATGCTGGCGCTGGCCGCGCCGATCTGGGTGCTCTTCTTCCTGGCGGTCGGCATCTCGCTGCTGAACGACCGGCGCAGGGCCCGGCGCAACCCGGACGCCGGGCTCGGTGACGAGGAGGCCTCGCACCTGGACCTGAGCGTGGAGGGGGTCGGCGGACCGGAGGAGCTCGGGGCCGCCGAGCCGGTCGGCGCCTCGGCCACGCCGGTGGCCTCGGTGCCCGCCGCGCGCGGTGAGCAGATCGACGACGACATCACCTGAGGTCCGCGTCCGTGCGGCGCCCCGGCCCCCTTCGCCCTGAGTTCCGGCGGAGGGGGCCGGGGTGTTCTTGTCGTGAGCTGTTCACCGTCTTGGCAGTTGCTGAACCATGTGACATATTACTGACGTGCTCACCAGAATCCCCCACGACGTCGTGGTGGTCGGCGCCGGAGTCGTCGGTGCCGCCTGCGCGTACTACGCCACCCTCGCCGGCCTCTCGGTCGCCGTGGTCGACCGCGGCCCGGTGGCCGGCGGCACCACCGGCGCCGGCGAGGGCAACCTGTTGCTCTCCGACAAGGCCCCCGGTCCCGAACTCGACCTCGCCCGGTTCTCCGCCGGACTCTGGCGGGAGCTGGCCGGGCAGCTGCCCGAGGCCGTCGAGTACGAGGCCAAGGGCGGCCTGGTGGTCGCCGCCGACCCGGCCGGCCGGCAGGCCCTGCGGGCCTTCGCGGCCGCCCAGACGGGCGCCGGGGTGAAGGCCGAGGAGATCCCCGCCGAGCGGCTGCACGAGCTGGAGCCGCACCTGGCGCCGGGACTGGCCGGCGGCTTCCTCTACCCCGAGGACGCCCAGGTCCAGCCGGCGCTGGCCGCGGCCCACCTGCTGCGGGCCGCCCGCCTGGCCGGCGCCGAGCTCTTCCTGGGCGAGGCCGTGGTGGCGCTGCCCAAGGGACGGGACGGCGCGCTTCGCGCGGTGCGCACCACCAAGCGCGAGCTGGCGACCGGCGCGGTGGTCAACGCGGCCGGCACCTGGGGCGGCGAGCTGGCGGCGCTGGCGGGCGCGCACCTGCCGGTGCTGCCCCGGCGCGGCTTCGTGCTGGTCACCGAACCGCTGCCACGCCTGGTGCGGCACAAGGTCTACGCCGCCGACTACGTGGCCGACGTGGCCAGCGGGTCGGCCGGCCTGCAGAGCTCGGGGGTGGTCGAGGGCACCCCGTCCGGGCCGGTCCTGATCGGCGCCACCCGCGAGCGGGTCGGCTTCGACCGGACGCTGTCGCTGGAGGCGCTCAGCCGCCTGGCGGCCCAGGCCGTCGCGCTCTTCCCGGTGCTCGCGGGGGTGCGGACGGTGCGCGCCTACCGGGGCTTTCGCCCCTACCTGCCGGACCACCTGCCCGCGATCGGCGCGGACGCGCGGGTGCCCGGGCTCTACCAGGCCTGCGGGCACGAGGGCGCGGGGATCGGCCTGGCGCCGGCGACCGGCCAGCTGATCAGCCGCCTGCTGACGGGCGAGCCGCCCGCGGTGGACCTCGGCGCCTTCCGTCCCGACCGCTTCCCGGCCCCGCAGCCGCCGACCGTCTAGGAGACAAGGACCATGCGACGCACCCCCGCCGCCCTGGTCGAGGCCGAGCCAGGGCCCGGCTTCACCATCGAGTTCGACGGCCGCCCGATCCCGGCGCTGCCCGGCCAGAGCATCGCCGCCGCGCTCTGGGCCCAGTCGATCCTGGCCTGGCGCACCACCCGGGTCACCGGCCGTCCGCGCGGCGCGTTCTGCGGCATCGGCGCCTGCTTCGACTGCCTGGCCACCGTCGACGGACGGCCCAACCAGCGCACCTGCCTGCTGCCGGCCGAGCCCGGCTCCGTCGTCACCACCCAGGAGGGCCACGGCCGTGCCGACCTCGCCGTCTGACGCTCCGTACGATCTCGCGGTGGTCGGCGCCGGCCCGGCCGGGCTGGCCGGGGTGGTGGCCGCCGCCGATCTGGGGCTGCGCTGCGTCCTGCTGGACGCGGGCGCCCGGGCCGGCGGCCAGTACTACCGTCATCCCGCACCCTCGCTGGGCGCCGCCCGCCCGGAGCGGCTGCACCACCACTGGCCGACCTTCACCGCGCTGGCCGATCGGCTCGCCGCGCACCTGGCCACCGGCCGGGTCGAGCAGCTGACCCACCATCACCTCTGGACCGCCGAGGCCGGCGAGGTCTGGCGGCTGCATGCCGCCACCGGCGCGGACGGCAGCGGCCGGGCGGTGCTGCGCGCCCGCGCCGTGCTGCTGGCCACCGGCGCGTTCGAGCGCCAACTGCCGTTCCCCGGCTGGACGTTGCCCGGGGTGATCGGAGCCGGCGGCGCGCAGGCGATGCTCAAGGCCGGGCTGGTGCTGCCGGGCCGGCGTGTGGTGGTGGCCGGCAGCGGCCCGCTGCTGCTGGCGGCCGCGGCCTCGCTGACCGCGGCCGGCGCGCGGGTCCCGGCGGTGGTGGAGGCGAGCGGCTACCTCGGCTACGCCCGCCGCCCGGACGTGCTCGCGGCGGTGCCCGGCAAGCTGGGCGAGGGCGTCACGCACGGCGCGGCGCTGGCCCGCCACGGCGTGCTGCTGCGCCGCAACAGCGCGGTCGTCGAGGTGCACGGCGAGGACCGGGTGACCGGCGTGACGGTGGCCCGGCTCGACAGCAGCTGGCGCCCGGTGCCCGGCAGCGGACGGCGGATCGCCTGCGACGCGCTGGCGGTCGGTCACGGCCTGGTCCCGCAGATCGAGTTGGCCACCGAACTGGGCGCCGCCACCCGGCTCGTGCCGGACGGCACGTCCGCCCTGCGGGTGGACGCGCAGCAGCGCACCTCGGTGCCCGGGCTCTGGGCCGCGGGCGAGGTCTGCGGCGTCGGGGGCGCCGAACTGGCCCTGGCGGAGGGCGAGTTGGCGGCCCGTTCGATCGCCGGGAGGGCCACCGCGCCGCCCGCGGCGCTGCTCGGCCGGCGGCGCCGGCTGCGGGCCTTCGCGGACCTGATGGCAGCCGCCCACCGGCCCGGTCCCGGCTGGACGGGCTGGCTGCGCGAGGACACCGAGGTCTGCCGCTGCGAGGAGGTCCCGGTCTCCGCGATCCGCGAGGCCGTGGACGAGCTCGGCGCGGGTGACGCCCGCACCGTCAAGCTGCTCACCCGCGCGGGCATGGGCTGGTGCCAGGGCCGGATGTGCGGCACCGCGGTCGCCTGCCTGTCGGGGGCCGGCGAGGCCGCCCCCGACAGCCGCCCGCTCTCCTGCCCCGTCCAGCTGGGGGAGCTGGCGGCAGGCGCGCAGGACTGACGGACGACGCGGGCCGAAAGGCTTGCGTTGACCGTCGCCCATCAATAAAATGTCACACCTCACCAAGGGAGTCCCCTCGTGCCACAAGCACCGCTCGCCCGCACCCACCCATGGCGCGGCATCATGGTAGCCACCACCCTGCCACTGCGCGCCGATCTCTCCGTCGACTACGACGCCTACGCCGAGCACGTCCGCTGGCTGATCGACTCCGGCTGTGACGGCGTGGTCCCCAACGGCTCGCTCGGCGAGTACCAGACCCTCACCGACGAGGAGCGCGTGCGCGTCGTGCGCACCGCCGTCGAGGCCGCCGGTGACGGGGCGCGGGTGATGCCCGGGGTCGCCGCCTACGGCAGCGCGGAGTCCCGGCGCTGGACCGAGCAGGCTGCCGAGGCGGGCGCCGGCTCGGTGCTGCTGCTGCCGCCGAACGCCTTCCGGGCCGACCCGGCCGCCGTGCGCGCGCACTACGCCGAGGTGGCCCGGGTGGGCCTGCCGATCGTGGCGTACAACAACCCGTACGACACCAAGGTCGACCTGGTCCCCTCGCTGCTGGCGGACCTGTACCGCGACGGCAGCATCGTGGCGGTCAAGGAGTTCAGCGGCGACGTCCGCCGGGCCTACGAGATCGCCGAGCTCGCGCCGGGCCTGGACCTGCTGATCGGCGCCGACGACGTGGTGCTGGAGCTGGCCCTGGCCGGCGCGGTGGGCTGGATCGCCGGCTACCCGAACGCGCTGCCCGAGGCCTCGGTCGCGCTCTACCGGGCCGCCGTCGCGCACGACCTGGGCGCCGCCCTGCCGCTCTACAAGTCCCTGCACTCGCTGCTGCGCTGGGACTCCAAGACCGAGTTCGTCCAGGCCATCAAGCTCTCGATGGACCTGGCCGGGCGCCCCGGCGGACCGGTCCGCGCCCCGCGCGGCCCGCTGGAGCCCGAGATCGCGACGGCCGTCCGCGCCGCCACCGAGAAGGCCCTGGCCGAGGGCCTGCGCTGATGTTCCGCGGCCCGCCTCCCACCCGGGCGGCGGGCCGCCCGACGAAGGGTCACCGATGCGCACCCGTCATGTCTTCCACGCCGTCGACTCGCACACCGAGGGCATGCCCACCCGCGTGATCACCGGCGGGTTCGGCATCATCCCCGGCGCCACCATGGCCGAGCGCCGGGTCCACTTCCAGCAGCACCTGGACCACTTCCGCACGCTGCTGATGTACGAGCCGCGCGGCCACGCCTCGATGAGCGGCGCCATCCTGCAGCCGCCGACCAGGCCGGACGCCGACTTCGGGGTGCTCTTCATCGAGGTCTCCGGCCTGCTGCCGATGTGCGGCCACGGCACCATCGGGGTGGCCACCGTGCTGGTGGAGACCGGCATGGTCCCGGTCGTCGAGCCGGTCACCACGGTGCGCCTGGACACCCCGGCCGGCCTGGTCACCGCCGAGGTGCAGGTCAAGGACGGCGCGGCGGTGGCGGTGACGATCCGCAACGTGGCCTCCTTCTCGGTCGCCCTGGACCAGAAGATCGAGGTCCCCGGCTACGGACGGGTCGGCTACGACCTCGCCTACGGCGGCAACTTCTACGCCATCCTGCCGCTGGCCGAGTTCGGCATCCCCTTCGAGCGCGAGCGCAAGCAGGAGATCCTCCAGGCGGGCCTGGCCCTGATGGACGCGATCAACGAGGCCGACCGCCCGGTGCACCCCGAGGACCCGTCCTTCCACAGCGTGCACCACGTCAACCTGCTCGCGCCCGGCTCCACCGCCGAGCACTCCCGGCACGCGATGGCCATCCACCCGGGCTGGTTCGACCGCTCGCCCTGCGGCACCGGCACCTCGGCCCGGATGGCCCAGCTGCACGCCCGCGGCGAACTCCCGCTGGAGCGCGACTTCGTCAACGAGTCGTTCATCGGCACCAGCTTCACCGGCCGCCTGGTGGAGGAGACCACGGTGGCCGGCCTGCCCGCCGTCGTCCCCACCGTCACCGGCCGTGCCTGGGTGACCGGCACCGCCCAGTACTTCCTCGACCCGAGTGACCCGTTCCCCGGAGGGTTCCTGCTGTGAGCGTCACCTCGTACAACCCCGCCGACCCCGCCGACCTGGTGGTAGAGGTCCCGGCCCCGGGCGCCGCCGGCGTCCTGGCGGCCGTCGAGCGGGCCCGCGCCGCCCAGCCCGGCTGGCTCTCGGCCGGCGCCGGAGCCCGCTCGGCCGCGCTCGGCCGGGCCGCGGACGCCGTCGAGGCGCACGCGGAGGAGCTCGCGCTGCTGGCCGTGCGCGAGGTCGGCAAGCCGGTCGCCGAGGCGCGCGGCGAGGTGGCCCGCACGGTGGCGATCCTGCGCTACTACGCGCAGGCGCCCTACGCGCCGTCAGGCGCCGTGCACGAGACGGCGGCCGGCGCCGGCCTGCTGCTGACCCGCCGCCGGCCCTACGGGGTGGCGGGCCTGGTCACCCCGTGGAACTTCCCGTTCGCCATCCCGATCTGGAAGGCCGCCCCGGCGCTGGCCTGCGGCAACACCGTGGTCCTCAAGCCCGCGCCCGAGGCCACCGCCTGCGCGCTGCGGCTGGCCGAACTGCTGGGCCTGCCCGAGTCGGTGCTGACCGTGGTGCCCGGCGGCGGCGAGGAGGGCGGCGCGCTGGTCGGAGCCGCCGACGTGGTCTCCTTCACCGGCTCCACCGCCACCGGCCGGGCGGTGGTGCGCGCCGCCACCGAGCGCGGGGTGCCGGTGCAGGCGGAGATGGGCGGGCTGAACGCCGCGGTGGTGCTGCCCGACGCCGACCTGGAGCGGGCCGCCGCCCAGCTGGCCTTCGCGATCGCCGGCTACGCGGGCCAGAAGTGCACCGCCACCAGCCGGGTGATCGCGGTCGGCGAGGCGTACCAGCCGCTGCGTGAGGCGCTGGTCAAGGCGCTGGCCGCGACGGCGGCCGCCGACCCCGCGCTGCCCTCCACGGCCTGCGGACCGGTGATCTCCGAGGCCGCGCTGGACCGGCTGACCGGCGCGGTCGACTCGGCCCGGGCGGCCGGCGCGAGCGTCCTGAGCGGCGGCGAACGCACCGGCGCGACCGGCTGGTTCATCGAGCCCACGCTGCTCGCCGACGTCCCCGCCGGGCACCCGCTGCTGACCGAGGAGTTCTTCGGCCCGGTCGCCGTCCTGCTGCCGGCCGCCGACCTGGACGAGGCGATCACCCTCGCCAACAGCACCCCGTACAACCTGGCCGCCTCGCTGCACACCCGCGACCTGGACGCGGCGCTGGCCGCCGCCGACCGGTTGGACGCGGGGATGATCCGGGTCAACGCCCCCTCCAGCGGCGTCGACTTCCACCTGCCGTTCGGCGGCGCGAAGGCGGCCTCGCACGGCGCCCGCGAGCAGGGCCAGGCCGCGCTCGACTTCTACACCGCCAGCCGCACCGTCAGCCTGCTGCCCGGCGGCGACCGGTGATCATCGAGGCCACCGACTACCACACCGCGGGCGAGCCCTTCCGGATCGTCACCTCGGGCCTGCCGCCGATCCCCGGTGACACCGTCGCCGAGCGCCGGGCCATCGCGCTCGGCGCCGGCGGCACCGCCACCGCACCCCGGCCCGGCCCGCTGGACACCGTGCGCCGGCTGCTCACCCACGAGCCGCGCGGCCACAGCGGGATGTACGGCGGGTTCCTGGTGCCGCCGGACGACGACGGCGCGCACCTGGGCGTCCTCTTCTTCCACAAGGACGGCTACTCGACGGCCTGCGGCCACGGCACCATCGCGCTCGGCGCCTGGGCGGTGGACAGCGGGCTGGTCCAGGCCCCGGACGACGGCACCGTCCCGGTGCGGATCGACGTGCCGTCGGGGCGGGTCACCGCGCTGGTCCACCGCGCCGGCGGGCGCACCATCGCGGTGACCTTCCGCAACGTGCCCGCCACCGTGCTCGCCCGGGGGGTCCTGGTGGACACCTCGGCGGGCACGGTCAGCGTGGAGGTGGCCGACGCCGGGGCCCGCTACGCCTCGCTCGCGGTGCCCGCCGTGGACCTGGCCGAGCTGCCGCGGCTGACGGCGCTGGGCCGGGAGATCCGCGCGGCGCTGGCCGAGGAGTACGAGCTGTACGGGGTGATCTTCCATCAGGAGCTGCGCGACACCCCGTCAGGTCCGCACCAGCGCAACGTCACCGTCTTCGCGGACGGTCAGATCGACCGCTCCCCGTGCGGCTCCGGCACCTCGGCGCGGCTCGCGCTGCTGGCCGCCGAGGGGCGCATCACCGTGGAGCAGCTGCTGCGTCACGAGTCGGTGATCGGCACCGTCTTCACCGCGCGGGTGGTCGGCGCGGCCCCGGAGGGACTGCTCACCGAGGTCACCGGGCAGGCCCACCGCACCGGCGAGCACCGGTTCCTGCTCGATCCGCACGACGAGCTCGGAACGGGATTCCTGCTGACGTGAACACCATTCCCTACCTCCCCGTCGAGCTGACGCCCGCTCAGGCGGCCGCCGCGATCGAGCAGGCGCTGCTGGCGGGCCTGGACCCGGAGGACTGCCCGGCCCGCACGGCCGTCCCCGTGCCGGCCGGCGAGCTGCTGCTGATGCCGGCCGTCGGAGCCCGGTACGTGGGGGTGAAGATCGCCGGCGTCGCCCCGGCCAATCCGGCCCGGGGGCTGCCCCGGATCACCGGCAGCTACCTGCTGCTGGACGGCCCGACGCTGCGACCGATCGCGCTGCTGGACGGCGTCGCGCTCACCGCGCTGCGCACCCCGGCGGTGACCGCCGTCGCGCTGGACCGGCTGGCCACCGCCGACGCCGCCCACCTGGTGCTCTTCGGCGCGGGCCCGCAGGCGTACGGACACCTGGACGCGCTGCTCGGGATCCGCCCGCTGACGCGGGTCACGGTGGTGGCGCGCCGACAGGGCCCGGCCGCCGAGCTGGTGGAGTACGCCCGGGCGCTCGGCCTTCAGGCGACGGCCGGTGATCCGTCGGCGGTCCGCGAGGCCGATCTGGTGGTCTGCTGCACCACCTCGGCCGAGCCGCTCTTCGAGGGCGCCGACGTCCCGGACCACGCGGCGGTGGCCGCGGTCGGCTCGCACTCGCCGGTCGGCCGCGAGACGGACAGCACGCTGGTGGGCCGGGCGGCCTGCTACGTGGAGGCCCGGGCGGTGGCGCTGCGCGAGGCGGGCGACCTGCTGATCCCGTTGCTCGAGGGCCGCGGTCCGGGCCCGGAGAACTGGACCAACCTCGCCGAGCTGCGCACGGCGCCGGTCTCCTTCGACCGCCCGCGCCTGTTCAAGAGCGTCGGGATGGCCTGGCAGGACCTGGCGGTGGCGGCGGCCCTGGTCGGGTAGCCGACTCCAGTGGACGACGGAGCGGGGAGGCGGCCGGCGTCGCCTCCCCGCTCCGGCCGGTGCTACTGGATGGTGTAGCTGCTACCGAAGGCGGTGACGGTGAACGGGCCGTCCAGCTGGTAGTTGCCGGTCGCCGCGATCCGGCGCAGCGCCTCGACCCGGTCGACCGAGCCGCGCCACTCGGCGGCCGTGGCCGAGTTGGCGGGGTTGGTGAGGTCGTCGACCCGGACGTCGAAGAAGGTGTTCAGCCACTGCTGCTCGCCGGCCTGGGCCGGGCTGCCGGCCTTGGCGGTGGTGCGCGAGATCAGCGCGGGCAGCGCGTCGTACTCGCTGCCGTTGCCGTGCTGGATGGAGGCGTCGTACAGCTCGGCGCGGGCCAGCGCCGTCTGCAGGCCCAGCTGGTCGGCGTCCTGCATGGCCGGGTTGAAGTACCGGGCGTCCACCTGGTCGTCCTGCACCTGGCGGAAGGCCGGGTCCTGGGCGGCCTGCTTCCAGGCGGCGATGTAGTCGGCCTCGGGCAGGCCGCTGGTGTCGCCGCTGGCGGCGGCGGCCAGGCGGTTCAGCTCGGGCAGGAAGCGGGCCAGCGGGTTGCCGGGCACCTGGTCGGTGTAGGCCTGGATGACCTTGGCCGCGTCGCCGTCGTTGGTGGTGAACCCGGCCCGGCCGGCGGTGACGCCGCGTCCGTCGTGGATGTTCTCCGCGTAGCCGTACTGGATGACAGTGGTGCTGTTCTCGAAGATACTGATGAGCTGGTCGGCCCGGCGGCGCTGGTCGCCGGTCAGCGCGCTGCTGGCCTGCGCGGTGGTGGCACTGACGGTGACCACGCCGACGGCGGTCACGGCGGTGGCCAGACCGAGGGCGAGACCGGCGAGCACGGATCTGCGGGGGAGTGCGGACATGGGGGAGTCCTCTGTATCCACGTTTCCTGGGAGTTCCCTGGAAACTGTTAGGAAAGATTACTAATGGTTCAGAGGGTTCCGCGTCAAGAGATTGGTTTGTCGTGCCGGATGATCAAAGAAACGTGACATTGTACACTGGGGTTCCATGTCGTCCGGAGGATCGCAGTGACTGAGACCAAGCCCCGCACTCTCATTTCCGTTCAGGAGCGCCTGCGCGACCAGGTCGCCCACGCACTGCGAGCCGCCCTGATCTCGGGGGAGCTGCGTCCCGGCGTCGTCTACTCGGCCCCGGCGCTCGCCGCCGACTTCGGCGTCTCGGCCACCCCGGTCCGCGAGGCGATGCTCGACCTGGCCCGTGAGGGCCTGGTGGAGGCCGTCCGAAACAAGGGCTTCCGGGTCACCGAGCTCACGGAGCGTGACCTCGACGACTTCACCGAGATCCGCGCGCTGATCGAGGTGCCGACCGTCGGGCGGGTCACCCGCACCGCCACCCGCGAGCGGCTGGAGGAGCTGCGCCCGGTCGCCCACGAGATCGTCGCGGCCGCCCGTGAGCACGATCTGATCGGCTATCTGGAGGCGGACCGCCGCTTCCACCTGACCCTGCTGGGCCTGGCCGGCAACGCCCGGCTGGTGGAGGTCGTGGGCGACCTGCGCAAGCGCTCCAGGCTCTACGGCCTGACCCGCCTCGACCAGCGCGGTGAACTCGTCTCCTCCGCCGAGGAGCACCTGGAGCTGCTGGACCTGATGGTCGCCGGAAACGCCGAGGCGGCCGAAGCCTGCATGGCCAGCCACCTGGGCCACATCCGCTCGCTCTGGGCGGCGGGCCGCGAGGAGGCCGGCGAGCTGGAGCAGGAGAAGCCGGTCCGGCGGCTCGGCATGCGCTGACGGAGCGTAGTCGCGGGGGGTGGGTGGCTTGGTGAGTCCCTCACCCCTCGCGCAGGCGTCCGTCCTGCATCAGCAGCACCCGGTCCACCCGGCCGATCAGTTCGCGGTCGTGGGTGACCATCACGGTGGCCGTGCGGTGGGTGCGGGTCACCTCGGCGAGCAGGTCGACGATCTGTGCGCCGCGCTCGTGGTCGAGGGCGGAGGTCGGCTCGTCGACCAGCAGGACCGAGGGGCGGCCGAAGAGCGCGCGGGCGATGTTGACGCGCTGGCGCTCGCCGCCGGAGAGCTGGTGCGGGCGGCGCTGCTGCTTGGAGCCGGCCAGGCCGACCGAGTCGAGCAGCTCAGCGGCCCGGGCGCGGGCCTCGCGCACCCGCCCGCCGCGCACCGACTCCAGGACCAGCAGCTGTTCCAGCGCGGTGAGCGAGGCCAGCAGGTTGGACTGCTGGAAGACGATGCCGAGCCGCTCGCGGCGCAGCGCCGCGCGGGCCCGCTCGCCGAGCGCGCCGGTGTCCTGACCGTCTATCAGCACCTGGCCGCTGTCGGGGCGCAGCAGGGTGGCGGCCACCGCCAGCAGGCTGGACTTGCCCGAGCCCGAGGGCCCGGCCACCGCCGTGAACTCGCCCGGCTCGACGGTCAGCGAGACGTGGTCCAGCGCCGTGAGGCGGCTCTCGCCGTCGGGGTAGCTCAGGGTGACCTCGCGCAGCGCGAGTCCGGTGCGGGTCTGCGGCGGGGCGGCGGTGGTCATCGGGTGGCTCCCAGGGCGGCGATCGGGTCGACGGAGGTGATGCGGCGCACCGCGAGCGCGGCGCCGGCCAGGCCGAGCAGGACCATGGCGAGCACCGGTACGGCCACGCTCGCCGCGCTCAGGTCGAACGGCACCCCGGCGGAGGCCAGCAGGCCGCCGACCGCGCCCAGCGTGCCGCCCAGCAGCGCGCCGGCCAGCAGCACCGCCCCGGCCTGCGCGAGCGCGTCGCGCACCAGGTAGCCGCTGCTCGCGCCGACCGCCTTGAGCACCGCGATGTCGGGCTTGCGCTGCACCGTCCAGACGGTGAAGAAGGCGCCCACCACCAGGGCGCTGACCGCGAAGAGGAAGCCCTGGATCAGCTGCAGGCTGCCCTGCTCGGCGGTGTAGCCGTCGATCGCCCCGAGCGCGTCGGGGACGGCGACGGCCTTGGTGTTCTGCGCGGCGTCCAGGCCCGCGAGGCCGGCGCCGGAGCCGGTGACGGCCAGCGCGGTGGGCCGGCTCTGGCCGCTCACCGCCTGCCAGTCGGCCGGCGTGGTCCAGAGGGTCGGCGCGTGCGCGTAGGAGCGCTCGGCGGTGAGGCCGGAGACGGTGAGCGTCTTCGGGCCGACCCGCACCTGCTGACCGACCGTCAGGTGCTGGGCGGCGGCCGTCTCGCGGCCGACCGCGACCTGTCCCTCCCCGGGGGCGGTGCCCGACACGAGCGGCGGCAGCAGCGCGGACGGCGTGCCGATCAGGCTCACCGAGGCGGCGGCGCCCTCGGCGCTCAGCCGGGTCATCGCGATGCCGAGGGGCGCGGCCGAGCGCACCCCGGGCGCGGCGGCCCAGGCCGCCTGCTGCTCAGGCGAGAGGGTGCTGCTGCTGAACGAGACGGCGGGCGCGGCCCCGGCGGGGGCGCCGAAGACGATCCGGTCGGCGGGCAGCCCGGCGATCGCGGACGAGGCCGCCGAGGCGAGCCCGCCGGTCAGGCCGTAGAGGAAGACCACGAGGGTGGTGATGAGGGTGACCACGGCGCCCATCAGGGCGAAGCGGCCCCTGGCGAAGCGGATGTCACGCAGGGCGACGAACACGGGTGCCTTCCTGTCCTGGACAGCGGATTGCTACCTGCTCCACCCTGTCGGGAGCGGGGCCCGCTGCCATCGTGGAGAGGAGCGGGTCCGGGGTGCTCCCTTCGGTCGATCCGCGAATCCATCGAACGGTTGATGCCGGTCCCGGCGGATCCCGGCCGCCCGGCCCGTACCCTCGGAAGGCGTGAGCCGTACCGACCGGACCCAGTCCCCCCACGAGCCCGCCGACCACACCCCGGCGCTGCGCCTGATGAACCTCGCCCTGCACGGGCTGTTCTTCGCGCTGCTGGCGGTGCTGCTGGTCCGCGGGCTGCTCGACGGCGCGCTCGGCGCGGCCGGGCTCATCCTCGCGGTGCTGCTCGGCGCGCTCTACGCGGCCGGCGGCCTGGTGGAGCGGATCCGGACCCGGCGGCGCTGGGCCGGCTGCTGGCTGGGCGCGGTGACGGCGCTCTGGGCGGTGCTCACGTTGCTCCATCCGGAGTTCTGCTACCTGGCCTTCCCGCTCTACTTCGTCTGCCTGCACCTGATGCCGGTGCGCGGGGCGATCCCCTCGGTGCTGGCGCTGACCGCGATCGTGGTGGCCGCCCAGGCGAACACCGACGGCGGGCTGACCACGGCCAAGGTGCTCGGCCCGCTGGCCGGCCTGGCGGTGGCGCTGCTGACGGCCTACGGCTACGTCGCGCTCTACCGGGAGGGCCGCGAGCGCCAGCGGCTGATCGACGACCTGGTGCGCACCCGCGGCGAGCTGGCGGCCAGCCAGCGCGAGGCCGGCCGGCTGGCGGAGCGTCAGCGCCTGGCCCGGGAGATCCACGACACGCTGGCCCAGGGCCTGTCCAGCATGGTGCTGCTGGCCCGCGCGGCCGACTCCGCGCTGCCCGCGGACCCGGCGACGGCCTCGCTGCGGATCCGCGAGATGGGGCGCACCGCGGCCGAGAACCTCGCCGAGGCCCGCCGCTTCGTCCAGGCGCTCACCCCGCCCGCGCTGGACGACGCCACGCTCGCCGAGGCGCTGCGCCGGCTGGCGGCCGGTCGCGGCGCGGCCTTCCACCTGGACGGCGAGCCCTACCCGCTGCCGGTGGAGGTGGAGGTGGCGCTGCTGCGGCTGACCCAGGAGGCGCTGGCCAACGCGGTGCGGCACGCCGGGGCCGAGCGGATCGCGGTGACGCTGACCTACCTGGACGACGAGGTGACCCTGGACGTCTTCGACGACGGCGTCGGCTTCGACCCGCGGGCCGAGCCGGCCGGCGATCGGCCGACCTTCGGGCTGCACGGGATGCGCGAGCGGATCGCGGCGCTCGGCGGCAGCCTGACCGTCGAGTCGGCGCCGGGGGAGGGGACGGCGGTGGCCGTCTCGCTGCCGCTGAGCGTGGGGGAGGGCGTCTCGCTGCCGCCCAGCGCGGCGGAGGGCGTCTCGCTGCTGCCGAGCGCGGCGGAGGCCGTCTCGCTGCCGCCGAGCGCGGCGGAGCTGGGCGAGCGGGCTGGTGCCCGGTGATCCGGGTGCTGCTGGTGGACGACCACCCGGTGGTCCGGCGCGGCCTGCGCGCGATGGTGGACGACCTGCCGCAGCTGGCGGCGGTCGGCGAGGCGGCGGACGGGGCGGCGGCCCTGGAGCTGCTCGCCGCTCTCGCCGAGCAGGGGATCAGGCCCGACGTGGTGCTGATGGACCTGCAGATGGGCGCCGGCATGCACGGCGTCGAGGCGACCAGGCGGATCACCGCGCTGCCCGACCCGCCCGCCGTGCTGATCCTGACCACCTACAGCACGGACGCGGACATCCTGGCGGCCGTCGAGGCGGGCGCCACCGGCTACCTGCTCAAGGACGCCCCGCCCGAGGACCTGGTGGCGGCCGTGCTGGCGGCCTCCCGGGGCGAGACGGTGCTCGCCCCGCCGGTCGCCGCCCGGTTGCTCGGGCGGGTCAGGGCGGGGCGGCCGACGCTCTCGCCCCGGGAGGCCGAGATCCTGCAACTGCTCGCCGAGGGGCTGGCCAACCGGCAGATCTCCAAGCGGCTCTTCATCAGCGAGGCCACCGTGAAGACGCACCTGGTGCACATCTACGGCAAGCTCGGCGTGGACAGCCGCACCGCGGCGATCGCCGCCGGGCTGAGCAGCGGGTTGATCAGGTCCTCGCAGAACTGAGTCGCGGGGCTGAGTCGCAGGGCTGACGCTCTCTCAGCCGTGCGTCACGCAGTTGTTGGCGCTGTTGGACCACAGGCCCTGCAGGTCGAAGGTGCCGGTGTTGAGCTTCACGTAGGCGTCCAGCTGCACGCAGGCGTCGCCGATCTCGCCGCCGCCGCCGTTCCAGCCGATGCTGGGCCAGAAGTCGGTCACCGTCTCCGCGTACTCGTGGGTCTCGGTGGACTCGATGCCGGAGAGCAGCCGGCCGTCGGTGAACGTGGTGCAGGCGCCGGCGCCGTTGTCCGGGATGTAGGGCAGGTTGGTGTAGGCGAGCTTGCCGTACGAGGAGCTGGTGAAGTCGTGCCAGGCGCAGAAGCCGCTGTTCGGGAAGCCGTCCGGGTGGGTGCCGGTGGGCGAGACGATCACGTACTGGGCGTTCAGGTTGGGCGTCTGGGTCTTGTTGCCGAAGTGCCCGGCGGCTTTGGCGGCCTCGGCGGCGATCTGCGCGGCGGTGGCGCTGGACGGCGCCGCGGCGGAGTTGTCGAACCAGGCGCCGGCCAGCGGGGAGCTGGTCGGGTGCTGGACGTGGATGCCCTTGCTGCCGCAGGTCACGGTGCCCTTGGCGACGCCCTCGCAGTACTGGTTGAGGATCGTGCCCCAGGTGTCCTGGGTGCCGTAGAGGCCCTTGAAGAGGTTCTGCATGTCGGGGGCCACCCCGGCCGGGTCCTTGGACCACTGCGAGCCCCAGAAGACCAGGTAGACCTTCGGGGTGGGGGAGACCACGCCCTGGCTCGCGCTGGAGCCCACGCTCAGGGTGTTGGTCGAGGTCGCCGTGTGCGCGGCCGCGGCCGCGTGCAGCGGCTTGACGCCGAAGTGCGAGGCGCCGGCCGAGGCCGGGCCCGCGCCGATCAGCGCGGTGGCGCCGAGGGCTGCGAGGCCGAGCACGGCCAGTGCGCGGGCGGAGGCGGTGAGGGGGCGAAGACGCATGGTGTGGGTTCTCCCGGAGTGAGGGGGTCGGGGGCGAACTGCGTGCGTGGTGCCGCGGGTTACCCAACCAGCTCGGTCCGGTCACGTCCATACGTTGCACATGACAAGTCACCAGATTTTACGGAGCCGTCATCAACTGACGAGAGAAACTGCTGACATGACGGCCCGCACCAGGAGAATCTGATGCGGGCCGCCGGTGGGAGCGTCCGGCTCAGCAGACCGGGACCAGCACGGTCAGCACGAACCGGTGCGGGTCCGGGTTGGCCGGCGCCTGCTGGGTGATCGTCACCGGGATGCTGGTGCCGGGGGTGGCGGCCGGGTCCACCTGGAGGGCGAAGCCGCGGTTGTTGAAGGCCCAGGTGTTGTTGACGATGTCGTCGCAGGTCGCGGTGGTGCCGTCGGCGGAGATCACGCACGGGTTGTACGCCGGTGCGCTGCTGAGGAACTTCGAGCCGGCCGGCACGGTGGCCACCACCTGTCCGCGCCACGGGTAGTCGGTGGAGGGGCCGAGGTTGCGCTCGATCACCTCGAAGTCGGCCGGGTTGCCCGGGGCGGCGGGCTTCGGCGGCCGGATCAGCTCCAGCACCGCGTCGGTGACCGGGGCCGAGGTGTCGAAGGTCCAGGTGGTCGCCTTGTCGGCCGGGTTCTGGCCCGGGTCCCAGTCCACCTCGGCCGTGCCGCCCGGGTAGCTCTGGGGGCCGGGGGTGGTGCTCAGCGACTTCGCGTAGATCGTGTAGGTGGCGCAGGTGGCCGGCGCGAGGTTCTGTGCGACGGGGAAGCGGATCCAGTTCCAGCCGCCGTCCACCGGGCCGCTCTGGTAGGAGCCGGTGCTCAGGGTCAGGCCCGGGGTGCCGGGGCCGTTGACCACCAGGGAGGCCGAGGCCGGGGTGTCGGTGCCGTTGTTGCAGACCGTCACCAGGACGGTGCCCACGCCGCCGGGCGCGGTCGGGAAGGAGGGCGGGCTGACGCTGACGCTCAGGTCCTTGGCGTAGGCCGATCGGTGGGTGGCGGTCGGCGTGGCCGAGTGGGCCGAGGCGGCCTGGGCGAGCGGGAGCGGTAGCAGCAGGGCGGTGGCGAGCAGGGCGGGGATCCGCATCGGGGCACTCCTGGAGAGGGGGTGACTGAACGTCATCGTTCGCTTGCGAAGCTATCCAGTCGGGGACCCCCGCGCCCTGCGGAGCTACGCCGGACGATGCGCCCGGGCGGCGTCGTAGAGTGGAGGACGTGTTCACACTCGACCTTCTCGCCCTGCCGGTCATCGCCGCGCCGATGGCAGGCGGCGCCTCCACACCGGAGCTGGTGGCGGCGGTGAACGCGGCCGGCGGCCTCGGATTCCTCGCCGCGGGCTATCGGACGGCCGCGGTGATGGCCGAACAGATCGCCCGGGCACGTGAGTTGACGGACCGTCCGGTCGGCGTCAACCTCTTCGTGCCCGGCGTTGTCGATCCCGCCGCCGTGGCGGGTCTGCCCCGCTACCGGGCCGAGCTGCTGCCGGAGGCCGAGCGGCTCGGCGTCACGCTGCCCGTCGAGATCGCGGCGGACGGGGAGGACTGGGAGGCGAAGATCGCCGCCCTGCTGGCCGACCCGGTCGAGGTGGTCTCCTACACCTTCGGCCTGCCGACCCGTCAGGAGGCTGCGGCGCTGCGCGCGGCCGGGACGGCGCAGGTCGCCACCGTCACCTCCCCGGCCGAGGCACGGGCGGCGGCCGCGCTCGGCATGGACGCGCTCTGCGTGCAGGGCCCCGAGGCGGGCGGGCACCGCGGCACCCATCTGGTCGGCGCCGCCCCCGGGACGGAGCCGCTGCTCGCCCTGCTCGCCCAGGTCCGCGCCGCCGTCGACCTCCCGCTGATCGCCGCCGGGGGCCTGGGTACCGGCCCGCGGATCGCCGCCGCGCTCGGCCACGCTCAGGCGGTCCAACTCGGCACCGCCTACCTGCTCGCCGACGAGGCCGGCACCTCGCCCGCGCACCGCGCCGCCCTCGCGGACCCGCGCTTCACCGAGACCGTGATCACCCGCGCCTTCACCGGCCGCCCCGCCCGCGCCCTGCGCAACGCCTTCACCACCCGCCACGCCGACCAGGCCCCCCACGCCTACCCCGAGGTCCACCACCTCACCGCCCCCCTACGCACCGCCGCCACCCGCACCGGCGACCTCGACACCGTCCACCTCTGGGCGGGCACCTCCCATGCCACGACCCGGCCGGGAGCGGCTGCCGAGATCACCGAGCGGCTCTGGCGCGAGGCGGGGTAGGGGACAGTCACGCGGCGGTGCGGTCAGTGCCGGAGCGCCAGTAGGAGCAGTGCGGCGCAGAGCGCGAGCACCCCGGCGAAACAGGCCGCGCAGGCCGCCACCCGTGCGGTCCGCAGGCGCTCGCCGCACTGCTCCTCGCTCACCGCGCCGGTGGCCGGACGGCGGCGGCGAGACGCGCAATCTCGGTGGCGCGCAGCGGCCGGAGCCGGATCAGGATCTCCCCGGACGCCGACACCTGCCAGCCGGCATCCAGGTCGCCCAGCCCGAGCCCGGCTTCGGCGGCCGCCGCGTTCAACTCCGCCAATGCGGCGGCCGCTTGCCTGCGAAGGGCGTTCACGACGCCCCCGCGCGGCCCGGCGCCGGCGACTCCAGCCAACTCGCCTCGGTCTCCCACTCCGCGCCCCCGCCCGGCGGCCGGAGGTAGACCAGCCGGCCGATCCGGTCCATCAGGACACCGAGCCGTCCGTTCAGGCTGTCGTACACCAACTCGCCAACGCCGTCCGGGACATAGGCGATCTCGGGCGGCCGCCGATCACCCCGCACGGGCTCCGGGTACACCGGCCGCAGCCGGAACTCCACCTCGGGCCGGCCGCCGCACCCGGCCGGGCAGCGGCACTCGGACAGCGCGCGAGAGGAGGGCGACGGACCGAAGGCGCCGCCGCCGTCGGTCGAGTGATGGTTCGTCACGTTGCTCACTTCCAGGTGGTTCTCACGTTGCGTTGTCCAAGCGTCGCTCTTCGCGGCTACCCTGGATGGGCGCGGCGTGTACTCAGCGACCTGGAGAACGTTCGCAACTGCCGTGAGAACATGGGAGGTCGAACAGATGGGCGCTCACGAGCGGGAGCTGACACCCGGCAGGTCCGGCCGAGACTTCTTCGGCTCGGAGATGCGGCATCATCGCAAGGAAGCCGATCTGTCCATCGGCGAGCTGGCCGTCCTGGTCCAGTACAGCAAGACACACCTCGCCAACATCGAGACGGCGACCCGGACGCCACCGCCGGACCTGCCCGGACTGCTGGACGTCGTCCTGCCGGAGAGCGCCGGGATCTTCTCCCGCGTGTACCCGCTGGTGGAGAGCGAGGCTTTCGCCGACTGGGCGCGCCGCTACATGAAGCTCGAACCCCTGGCGAACACACATGACAGCTACTCACTCTCCATGCCCGGGCTGTGGCACACCGAGGAGTACGGCCTTGCCTTCCTACGGCTCGGCCTGCCGCGAGCCAGTGAGGAGGAGATCCGGGAGCGCTGGGAGCTGCGGAAGGCGCGACAGCGGATCCTGGCCAGGAAGCGCCCGCCCTTCGTCTGGATGGTCCTGGACGAACTGGCGGTCCGCCGGATGGTGGGCGGTCCTGGGGTGATGGGGCGACAGATCGACCATGTGCTCGCCTTGGCCGACGGGCGCGACGCCGTGGTCCAGATCCTGCCGCTCGCCCGGTCCCACGGTGCGATGGGCGGATCCCTCACGCTCCTGCATTTCGACGACGCGCCGCGCGTGGCCTATCTCGAAGGCGTCCTGACCGGCCAGCTGATCGAGTCACCGGCGGAGGTCGCCGACATGGCGCTGATCTATGATCAGATCCGCACTGCGGCTCTCACGCCGGCCGAAACCGTGGCGTGGCTCAGAACTGTCAGGGAGGAGTACCGGGAATGACTGCAACTCCGCTCTCCTTTGAGATCGCCGAGGCCGTCTGGTTCAAGTCGAGCCACAGTGACCCGCAGGGTCAGGGCGCCTGCGTCCGGGTGGCGACCAATCTCATACCCGTGCACGACGTGGTGATCGTCGGCGACACCAAGACGCCGGACGCGTACCTCGCCGTGTCGCCCGAGGCCTGGAGCGCCTTCACTTCGGCGCTCGTCGCCGGGGAGTTCGGCGGCGTCTGACGGCAGGTCCCCAGCTGGGGCCCCGCGTTCCCCGCCCCAGAAGTCGGGCTGGCCGACTTTGCGCTCTCTCCGCTGGGGGCGCCAGGTATCACGCGTTGCTCGGCCGTCGGTGACCGCACTCGATCTCGGTGCCGTAGACGTCCGCGACGTAGCCGTGGCTCCCGTTGAAGTGCACCGTCACGGACCCGGGCCGGTAGTCCACCTCGAAGGGCTCGTTGCCGTACGTCGTCCCGGACCACGGAACACCGTCCAGCGACCCGAACGTCCAGACCACGAAGGTTTCAACAGGCAGCAGCCAGTGATCGCGTCCGTACGGTTCCAGGATCAGCTCCAGCAGCTCCTCGCCGTTGTTCTGAACCCGCAGCCGTGCCACCGGCGCTTCATCGACTGCCATCTGCCCTCCACTCCCAGAGATCCCGCTTCGCCAGGAACAGTAGCCGGGCGCTGCCGCGCTCGTACCCGGTGGGACTGGTGGGCTCGCCAAACCGTGCCCCTGGAAGTCGAGCCGGCCGACTTCTCGCCCCAGCCCCCCAGCCCCCCCAGCCCGCTCAGCCGTAGGCGATGCGTTTGACCTCGGCGAGGGTGGTGGTGCCTGCGCGGGGCTCGTCCAGGGAGAGGAGCCAGGGCAGGAGCTGGGCGGTTGCGGGTAGTTCGCCGTAGAAGCCGAGGTGGAGGTCGACCAGGCGGTCCTCGAAGAGCCAGTCGTCGAGGGCGTCGGCCAGGTGCCGGTTGGCTGCCTCGGTTCGGGTCTCGGTCCAGGTGGTCAGCCAGGGGGTGAGGGTGCCGGTGGTGACGGCGAGTACCTCCAGGGCTCCGGTGGCCGACTGGTGGCCGGGGTACTCGTGCAGGGTGGAGTGCCACCATGCCTGCCAGAGGTCCTCCACCGCCGCGCGTTCCGGCGCCGGCCAGTCGTGCCAGGCGGCGGCGAGCAGTCGGGAAGCGACCAGGGCGTGGTCGACGTGCAGTCGGCGTGCCGTCAGGAGACGGAGGATGCGGGGGGTCAGCCGGCGGTACAGGGCGGGGAAGTCGTCCCAGTGACCGGGCGATTCGAGGGTGACCAGCGCGAGCAACTCCTCGGGCACCTGATGGGCGGGGCCGGCGAGGGCGTCGAGGTCGGCGTCGGAGTAGCAGTAGGTGCAGCCGCCGCGGGGGAACGGCTGCTCGCAGAAGGGCGCGAAGGCGGTGTCCAGCGCGTCGAGTGCGTCCTGCAGTCGCCGGTGCGGGTCGGTCATGGGGTGCCTGCCGGGGTACTTCGTCCGGCTCACCGGAGAAGAGAGCGACGTTACCATCGCGTCGGAGGTGTCAGGAACGGCCCCGGCCGCCGCTCGGGGCCGTTCCTGACGGTCTGTCAGCCGAGCAGGGCGCCCATCCACTCCTCGATGCCGTCCACCGAGCGCGGCAGTGCGCTGGACATCAGGTGTGCGCCGTCGGCGGTGATCACCAGGTCGTCCTCGATGCGGACGCCTATGCCGCGCAGCTCGGCGGGCAGGGTCTCGTCGTCGGGCTGGAGGTAGAGGCCGGGTTCGACGGTGAGGACCTGGCCCTCGGTCAGGACGCTGTCGAGGTAGGTCTCGTGGCGGGCCTTCGCGCAGTCGTGGACGTCCAGGCCGAGCATGTGGCCGCTGCTGCACAGGGTGTAGCGGCGGTAGAGGCCACTGTCGGGCTGCAGGGCCTCCTCGGCGGAGATCTTGAGCACGCCCCAGTCGGCCAGCCCCTCGGCGATCACCCGCATGGCGGCGTTGTGGAAGGCGCGGTAGCTGACGCCCGGGCGCAGCGTGGCGATGCCGGCGTCCTGGGCGGCCAGCACCAGCTCGTAGACCTGGCGCTGGACGGGGGAGAAGGTGCCGCTGAGCGGCAGGGTGCGGGTGATGTCGGCGGTGTAGAGGGTGTCGGTCTCCACGCCGGCGTCCAGCAGCAGCAGCTTGGCCGGGTCGAGCGCGCCGTCGTTGCGGATCCAGTGCAGCACGTCGGCGTGGGCGCCGGAGGCCACGATGGTCTCGTAGCCGGTGCCGTTGCCCTCGGCGCGGGCGCGCAGGTTGAAGACGCCCTCCAGCCAGCGCTCGCCGCGCGGGTGGCGCAGCGCGGCGGGCAGCGCGCGGACCACGTCCTCGAAGCCGAGGGTGGTGTGGTCGACGGCCAGCTGCAGCTGGGCCACCTCCCAGGCGTCCTTCTCCAGCCGCAGTTCGGAGAGGAGCACGGCGAGGTGGGCGTCGGTGGCGGAGCCGTCGGGCCGGCCGGTGAGGGCGTCGAGGACCGGGTCGACCTCGGCCAGCACCCGGGTGGCGGGCGCGGGGCCGGTGAGCAGCTTCTCCAGGTCGTCCAGGTGCTCCACCCGCAGTCCGGTGAGCTGTCCGGCCTCGGCCAGGTCGGGGCGGCGGCCGACCCAGAACTCGCCGTAGCGGCGGTCGCGGAAGAACTCGCCGCTGCGGCCGTCGCGCGGTGAGCGCGGGCGCAGGTAGAGGACCGGCTCGTGTCCCTGGGGGCCGGTGGGCTCCAGCACCAGCACGTGGCCGACCTGGTCCTCGCCGGTCAGGCCGGTCAGCCAGGCGTAGGCGCTGTGCGGGCGGAAGCGGTAGTCGCAGTCGTTGCTGCGCTGCTTGAGCTGTCCCGCGGGGACGAGCAGCCGCTCGCCGGGGAAGGCGGCGGAGAGCCGGGCCCGGCGGGCCGGGGTGACGGTGTACCCCGCGACCCGGTCGGTGGCGGCCAGCGGGGTGGCGGCCCAGGCGGTGCCCATGAAGGCCTGCAGCGCGGGGGAGACCGGCAGGTCGTGGCTCCCGGTGTTGAGGGAGGCGGTGGAGGGCTTGGAGGTCACGGGGGCGGCTCCTCTGTTCTGCGGCTTTTGTCTGTGGGGGTGGCGCTGACCTGCACTGATCTACCCAACTGGAAGGAGAGTTGACGATCCATTCGGACACGGCTGGATAACGGACCGCTCGATCTCTTGCCAGTGCAATTTCACATTACTATGTTACAGCTCACACCCCAGGGGCGGATAGGCCCCGGCATCGCGGGCCCCAGGCTCGGTTCCCACCGCGGGCCCCAGGTTCGGCCCCCCATCGCGGAGTTGCACATGAACAGGCACACCCATGCCGCCATCGCGGCGGCCATCACGGCAGCACTGACCCTCACCCTGGGGGCGTGCAGCAGCACCAAGAGCACCGACGGTTCGACCTCGGACGGCAAGGGCATCACCACCGCCGGTGACGGGATCATCGGCGGCACGCCGGTCAAGGGCGGCACCCTGCACGTCCTGTCCAACCAGGACTTCGAGCAGCTCGACCCGACCCGCAACTGGGTCGAGCCCGAGATGGACTTCGGCCTGCGGACCCTGTACCGCACGCTGACCACCTTCAAGGCCGCCCCCGGCGCCGCGGGCCTGCAGATCACGCCGGACCTGGCCACCGACCTCGGCACCCCGAGCGACAACGACAAGACCTGGACCTTCCACCTCAAGGACGGTCTGAAGTACGAGGACGGCAGCCCGATCGTCGCCGACGACATCAAGTACAACGTCGAGCGCTCCTTCTCCGCAGAACTGCCCGGTGGCCCGGACTACGCCAAGCAGTACCTCAACGCCCCGGCCGGCTACGCCGGTCCGCTCAAGGGCCAGCGCCTGGGCCCGGAGGCCATCGAGGTCCCGGACACCAAGACGATCATCTTCCACCTCAAGCGCTCGGTGGCCGAGTTCGGCTACACCGTCACGCTGCCGACCTTCGCGCCGGTGCCGATCGCCAAGGAGACCGGGGCCAACTACAGCAACCACCCCTTCTCCTCGGGTCCGTACAAGATCGAGACCTACGACCGGGGCAAGCAGCTGGTGCTGGTCCGCAACACCAACTGGGACCCGGCGACCGACTCGGTCCGCAAGGCGTACCCCGACAAGATCGTGGTTGACCAGACGCTCGACCGGTCCGGTATCGCGGACCGGCTGATCGCCGACCAGGGCGACGACTCCAGTGCGATCGCGTACACCGAGCTGCTGCCCGCCAAGGTCTCCGACGTGATCACCAACCCGTCGGTCAAGGCCCGGCTGGTGAGCGAGAGCGAGGGCTGTACCTCGTTCATGGAAATGAACACCAGCAAGGCCCCGTTCGACAACCCCAAGCTGCGCCTGGCGATGCAGTACGCGGTGGACAAGGAGCAGTTCCAGTCCGCGGTCGGCGGTCCGGCGCTGAGCGACATCGCCACCAGCGACCTGCCCCCGGCGCTGACCGGCGGTACCCCGGTCGACCACTTCAAGATCCCGGCGGGCGGTGACGTCGCCAAGGCCAAGCAGCTGATGAGCGACGCCGGCTTCCCGAACGGCTTCTCCACCGAGATCACCGTGCCCGGCGCCAACAAGCAGCAGGCCGAGGCGCTGCAGGCGGCGCTCAAGCGGGTCAACGTCAACGTCACCATCGACCCGGTGGACGCGAGCGTCGCCAACTCCGTGATGGGCGACAAGAGCAAGCAGACCGGCCTGCTCATCTCCGGCTGGTGCCCGGACTACCCGTCCTCGGCCACCTTCCTGCCGATGATCTTCGACGGCCGCACCGTCACGGACACCGGCAACCAGGGCGACAAGTCCCGCTTCAACGACCCGGCCGTCAATGCCGAGTTCGACCGGATCGCGACGCTGACCGACACCAAGGCCGCCGACGCCGCCTACCTCGCGCTGGACGCCAAGATCATGGACGCCTCGCCCGCGGTCCCGCTGAGCTGGCAGAAGAAGCCGCTGCTGGTCGGCTCCAACATCGCCGGGGCGTTCGCCAACCCGGTCTGGTCGGCGCAGCTGGACTACGCCACCATCGGCCTCAAGTCCCTTAAGTAGCACAGGAGTTCTGACTATGACCGCCCCGCTCCCGACGGGCCTGGCCCAGGGAGCGGGGACGGCGGCCAGTGACCCTGGCGACGCCGCCCCCGCTCCTGACACCGGTCCCACCGCCTCCCCCTGGCGGCTGACCTGGACCCGGTTGCGCCGCCAACGCACCGCACTGGTCGGCCTCGGCATCATCATCTTCTTCGTGCTGGCCGCGTTGCTCGCCCCCGTGCTCACCGCGATCAGCGGCTACGGCCCGGCGGACACCGACAAGCGGGCCGTCGACCCCTACCTCGGCGGCCTGCCGCGCGGCACCCTGGGCGGCATGAGCCCGGACCACTGGCTCGGCGTCGAGCCGGGCCTGGGCCGGGACGTCTTCGCCCGGCTGCTCTACGGCGCCCAGATCAGCCTGCTGGTCGCCTTCAGCGCGGCCCTGACGATCACCGTGATCGGCGTCCTGCTCGGCATCACGGCCGGCTACTTCGGCGGCCGGATCGACACGGTGATCAGCCGGTTCATGGACGTCATGATGTCCTTCCCGAGCCTGATCTTCATGATCGCGCTGCTCTCGGTGGTCAAGAACGTCAACCGGGTCCTGCTGCTGATCGTGGTGATGGGCCTGTTCACCTGGCCGTACATCGCCCGGGTGATCCGCGCGCAGACGATGTCCCTCAAGCACCGCGAGTACGTGGAGGCGGCCCGCGCGAGCGGCACCTCCAGCCTGCGGATCCTGTTCACCGAGATCCTGCCGAACCTGGCCGGCACGATCATCGTCTACGTCACGCTGGCCATCCCCGGCCTGATCGGCTCCGAGGCGGCGCTCACCTACCTGGGCGTCGGAGTACGGCCGCCGACCCCCTCCTGGGGCCAGCTGATCGCGGACTCGACGCTCTACTACAAGGTCGACCCGATGTTCTTCATCCTCCCCAGCGCCTGCCTCTTCCTGATCGTGCTGGCCTTCACCCTGCTCGGCGACGCGCTGCGCGACGCCATGGACCCGAAGGGCAGCCGCGGATGATCTCCTTCCTGACGCGCCGGCTGCTCGGTATCGCGGCCACCCTGCTGGTGATCTGCGCGGTCACCTTCTGCATCTTCTACCTGCTGCCCAGCGACCCGGCCTCGCAGTTCTGCGGCAAGGACTGCGCGCCCGAGCAGATCGCCCTGGTGCGCAAGCAGATGGGCCTGGACGCGCCGCTGGTCGTGCAGTTCGCCCGCTACGTGATCGCGATCTTCGCCGGCCGCACGATGGGCAGCGGCAACTACGCGGTGCACTGCAACTTCCCGTGCTTCGGCTACTCCTTCCAGAGCGGGCGCCCGGTCTGGGACCTGATGATGGACCGGTTCCCCACCAGCGCCTCGCTGGCGATCGGCGCGGCCGTGCTGTGGCTGCTGCTGGGCCTGAGCACCGGCGTGCTGTCGGCGCTGCGCAAGAACACCTGGGTGGACCGCACCCTGATGGCCGGCACCATCGGCATCGCCGCGCTGCCGGTCTACTTCACCGCGATGATCCTGCTCTACCTGGTCGTCACGGTGCTGGGCCTGATGCCCTACCCGCGCTACATCGCCTTCGGCGACGACCCGGTGGGCTGGATGCGCAACCTGCTGCTGCCCTGGATCACCCTGGCGCTCACCTTCGCGGCCATCTACGCCCGGATGACCCGCAGTTCGGTGATCGAGACGCTGGCCGAACCGTATGTGCGCACCGCCCGGGCCAAGGGCCTGCCGGAGCGCCGGGTGGTCGCCCGGCACGGTCTGCGCCCGGCGCTGACGCCGGTGGCCACCATGCTCGGGATGGACCTGGGCGGCCTGCTGGCCGGCGCGATGATCACCGAGTCGCTCTTCGGCCTGCCGGGCGTCGGCAAGCTCTTCTACGACTCGCTGAACAAGTCCGACCAGCCGGTGGTGATGGGCATCACGCTGCTGGCCTCCTTCTTCATCGTCACCTCCAACCTGGTCGTCGACCTCGTCCAGGCCTGGATCGACCCGAGAGCGAGACTGACGTGACGCTGCTCGAAGTCCGCGATCTCGCGGTCGAGTTCGACACGGCCGAGGGAAAGGTCAACGCCGTTCGCGGAGTCGACTTCTCGGTCGAGCGCGGTCGGACGCTGGGAATCGTCGGCGAGTCCGGCTCCGGAAAGTCCGTCACCTCACTGGCCGTCATGGGGCTGCACCGCGGTGCCAAGGTCACCGGCTCGGTCCGGTTCGAGGGCACCGAGCTGATCGGGGCCCCCGAGGAGACGATCCGCGCGCTGCGCGGGCGTCGGATCGCGATGGTCTTCCAGGACGCGCTCACCTCGCTGCACCCGTACTTCACCATCGGCGACCAGATCGCCGAGGCGCACCGCGAGCACTTCGGCTCCAGCCGCAAGGTCTCCTGGGCGCGGGCGGTGGAGGTGCTCGGCGACGTCGGCATCCCCGAGCCCGCCCGCCGGGCGGGGGAGTACCCGCACCAGTTCTCCGGCGGTATGCGCCAGCGGGCCATGATCGCCCTCGCGCTCTCCTGCGAGCCGGACCTGATCATCGCCGACGAGCCGACCACGGCGCTGGACGTCACCGTCCAGGCCCAGGTGCTGGACCTGCTGATGAAGCTTCAGCAGGAGCGCGGGCTCGGCATCATCATGATCACCCACGACCTCGGGGTGATCGCCCGGGTGGCCGACGAGGTGCTGGTGATGTACGGCGGCGCCGCCGTCGAACAGGCCCCCGCCGAGGTGCTCTTCGGGGCGCCGCGGCACCCGTACACCCGCGGGCTGCTGGACTCGCTGCCGCGCCTGGACGCGGCGGAGGGCGACCCGCTGCGGGCCATCCCGGGCTCCCCGCCCTCGCTGCTGGCGCCCCCGGCCGGCTGCGCCTTCCACCCGCGCTGCCCGGTCTACGCGGCCGACCCGCGCGAGGAGTGCACCAGCGCCCGGCCGCCGCTGCGGCTGGTCGCACCGAGCCACCAGGACGCCTGCGTCCGCACCGAGGTGACAGCATGACGACGCCCCTGCTCAGCGCCCGCGACCTCGGGATGACCTTCCGCTCGCGGGGCCGCAAGGCCGGCATCAAGGCCGTGGACGGCGTCAGCTTCGACGTCCGCGCCGGTGAGACGCTCGGCCTGGTCGGCGAGTCCGGCTGCGGCAA
>FTKT01003474.1_pt1 | contig 50362 bp, 61 predicted proteins | sample 1658271 | NCBI WGS metagenome assembly FTKT01 (sample SAMEA3914811, study PRJEB12502) | metagenome | biome: forest; material: soil | place: Canada | collected 2011-08-04 | depth 0.3 m | reverse complement strand
CCCCGCCGCTGCGCCGCCTTCGCCGGGCGGCCGGGTGTCGGCCTGGACGGCTTCGGGGCCCGGGCCGCACTGGCCTGCGGCCGCGCTGCGGGATCTGCCCGCCGCGCCGACGCCGGGAGCGGGAGCGGTGTGGCGACCGGCTCGCTGTCGTCGAGGGCCTCCTCGATCCCGAACCCCCCGGTGAGCCGGGACCCGCGGACAGAGGTCACTGCCCGGCCGCCGATGCGTCCCGATCGCGGCGCCATCGCCAGCGACAGGGCGTCGATCACTGCCGGCCCCAGGGAGCGGCCGCCGACCCTCGAATGCCGCGCGGCCCAGATCGACACCGCCCACACGACCACCGGGATCGGCCCGAGGACCGGTGCCCACAGGGTCGCGGTCTTGATCAGCACGAACGCGCCGACCGAAGCGATGATCAGCTGGGGCGGGGTGTACGGGCCGAGCGGCAGCCGCCAGTCGCCGAGCTTGCCCAACACCCACGGGTGCCGCCTCGCGCGGGTATAGCTGCGCCCGACCCTGGGCCGCGCGGCGGTGCTCACAGCCGGCCCTTGAAGACCTGCGGGAGCTCAACCACGTCCTGCGGGGCCGCGGCACCGGTCGTACCGCCGGTGAACTCGGTGTTGAACATGCTGCTCAGCTGGAGCCGGCCGGTGAACAGCGCCCAGCAGATGACGAGGCCGATGACGGCGCCGATGCCCGCCTTGATCGACATCTTCCGCACGACCTGGACGCAGCAGATAGAGACCAGCGCGACCATCAAGAACTTGCCGGTCCAGTCAGAGAGAGTTGCCAGCCACGTGTCGCCCATGGTCTTGAACGCGCCGGCCAGCATGACCTGGGAGTTGGAACCCATCAGTGCACCTCGGGGGAAGTAACCGGCGCGGAGGGCACCGGGGAAGAGGAAGGGGAGGGAGAAGCGAAGGAAGCTGCGGCTGCCGCGGGTGCCATGGCCGCGACCTCCCACCGGCCGGCGCGGGCCTTGAGCTGCAGGGGGTAGGCCAGGGGCCACTGACCGCCGGCGTCGCTCGCCCGTACCTGCGCGAGGACGTCAAGCACTGCCCCGTCCACCGGCGTCGCAGGGACGGCCGTTCGGGCAGCGAGCGTCTGCAGATCGACCTTCTGGTAGACCGCGCCCGGCGCCGGGATCTTCACCCCGGGAGACAGGTAGCGGGCGCTCTCGCCGATCCCGGTCAGATACGCGGTGAGGTACTCGGCCACCGCCTGCTGGAGCGGGCCCGGCTGAACCGGGTCGTCGTACGGCTTGCTGTCTGCGCCGGACAGCCCCTGCGGGCCGGCCACCTGAGCCGGCACGGAGGTGATCGCCAGGGTGTCCGGGGAGCCGCCGCTCGCAGTGCCGCGCACCAACGACACCGGCACTGCGTAGTAGCGGACGAGGACCGCACCGGCCGACTGCGAAGCCGCGGCCGACTGCGGAAGGGCGGACTGCGAAGACTGCGAGCCGTCGTACGGGGACTGCGAAGACTGCGAACCGGCGACTGCGTTGGCGTCCGCAGTGGTGATCATCGTCGCCGCGACGGTCACCAGCCAGGTGCGCGAATCCATCGGCGCACTGCGAACGGCAATTACTCTCTGTAGTGAGAGCTTGCCCCTGTCGGACGGCTGCGGAAGGTCGACCGTAGGAGCCATCGCACGCAGCGAGTCCGCCGCACTGGCCGACTGCGCGTTGCTACGCAGCCACAGATCGACGAACAGCTCTGCGTATCCGGTGGGTGCGGGGAGTGCGGGGGCGGGCGCCGCCGCGACCTGGGCGGGCTGCCCGGAAAGCGCCTGCGGGACGGTCACGGCGGCCACCAGCGCCAGCGGCCCGCAGGCGATCGACGCCCACCATGCGTAGCGGGCGAGCGTCGTAAGACGGCCGCGCCGGCGCAGGGAGTCCGCCGACGAGGCGGCCGCACCCGGCTCGCTCTCAGGCGGCTCCCGGCGGGAGGAGAACAGGGACATCAGGGCCTCTCAGGGGTCGAGTAAAGCTGTCGACCTCAAGAAACCCCGCGGCTCTAACCGGTTTTCTGTCCATGAGCGGGGCCTGCGATAACGGATGCGCAACGGGCGCTGGTTAGTTTCCACACCCCCTCTGACCTGCGATGGAAAGTTTCGGCACCGGCCGACACCCACCCCCGCGACGAAACTAACCAGGCTCGGCGGGCCACCGGACGCGTTCTAACCAGCCGCTGCGGCCCTTTCTAACCACCGCCCCGGATTTCTCACCAGCGCTGCTCGCGGGCGGCCGGCGAAACTAACCAGCCCTCGGGGATGGCCGACACAAACTCACCAGGACCTGGCACGCCTCCGGTTCGTCACTGTCCGCGATCGGCTCGGCCCGGGCGCAGTGCGGCGCGGCAGGCGCCGGACCCCTGGCAGCGGCCGGATGCTGCTCGCACCGCAGGGCAGCACCTCGTCCTGGACCGCGCACTCTCCTTCGCGGCCGACTGCTGCCGCTCGCACCTGTCCGCAGCTCCCCACGTGTTGCCCAGGGTGGTGCGCTGACCGCGAGCGAGCTGCTCGCAGTGAGCCACCCACCCTCACACTGACTACTGAAAGTGATTGCGGGAGCCTCCGCAGTACGCCCCGCCGACGCCGATACACAGGCCGGCGAGGACGCCAGTGCGAACGGTCGGGTGCGGAGGCCTACGCACTGCGCGACCCCACTGCGAACTCGCACGCACCCCACGACCTCGCACTGCGCAGCGCCGCTACGGTGCCCTGCGCAGTGCGTAGACCGGCACGCAGCCATGCGCTCGTCGGTCGTGCGGACGGCTGTCCGAGGACGAAGCCCAACGACCCGGGCTTCAGGCAGGGAAATCGGATACTCCGTCCGGGCCGCCCAGACCCAGCACGCCGCCGCGCCGGCCCGGGGCCTGGTTAGCTTCGTTCCGGTCCTTTGGCCCGGCTGGTTAGTTTCCAGCGAGGCACGGCGAATACTCACCAGTAGTCGTTACCGTCTCGTGATCAATGGGGGCTGGCCTGGACAGAAAACCGGTTAGAGCCGAGGGGTTTCCTCAGTCGACGATCTACACCGCCGACCCCGGAGTCCCCGATGCCGCTCCTGCCGCCGTACCCTCCCCTCCCGCTCCTGAGCCCGGACCAGCTCCGTGCCGCGGCTCTGCTCGCGGCCTACCTCGCTGTCGGCCTGACGTACCTGCGCCGGGTCGGCCTGACTGCGTCCTGGTTCACCGTCTGGCGCCGCGAGGTCGGTGTCGGACTAGCTGCGGACGCAGCATCGGCAGCAACCTGGTGCATCGTCGTCCTGCTGTGGCCCGTCCCCCTGGCCCGGCGGACCGCCCGGGCATGGGATGCCCGTTCCGGCGCCACAGCCGAAGCCATCACCCGGAGACCGGCCGGCCAGTCCGCCGAACTCGTGTCGCCTCCAGCAGGCGACCATGCACAGCCCGGGCTGACCCCGGGCCACCCGCTCGTCGCGCCAGCCTTCCCTGAGGAGGTGGCCCGGGACCGGGCCTCCGTCGTGCGGGCTGTGGAACAGAACCGACTCGCCGATGCCGTCCGCCAGGCCACTGCTCACGTCGACGGCATGGCGCGGCAGTTCGGTCCGAGCCACCCGTTCACCGCTGAAGCCTTCGAGATCCTTGCCCACGTCAGCGTCCTGGTCGGTGACGATCAGCGTGCCCTCGCGTACTACGTTCACGCCGCCGACCGTCGGCACCGGTGCCCCCTCCTCCCGGCAGTCGACCCGGCGCCCGAGCTCACCGCTCGAGCGCGGGCAGCCGTCGGCCTTCAGCACACGCAGCGATCCGCCCACCCGGCTCCCCGCCAGGGCGACACCAGCAACCTCGCGGCAGCGGTCGCCCGATGAGCGCGCGCAGCCTGCCCCGCTCGTCGGGCGGCCGGATCCGCCGCGGCGTGATGGCCGCCGATCAGTACACCCAGATCCGCAATGCGCTGTTCCGGGACAAGCGGATCAGCTTCAAGGCCAAGGGAGTGTTCGGGTTGATCAGCACGCACCGCGACGGGTTCGGAGTGACCCCGCAGTCGATCGCCGCCTGCTCGACGGACGGCGTCTCCGCGGTGAGATCGGCGCTGCAGGAGCTGGAGCGCTACGGCTACCTCTACCGGGAACAGGAGCGACGGCCGGACGGCACGATGGGCCCCGTCGAGTACTTCATCACCGACATGCCCGACCGCGAGGACGACCCGGAGTGGCCTTCGGAGCTCAGCGATGACCCCGAGCCGCAAAACCGCAGGTCGCGACCGGTTGCTGAAAATCCGCACGCGGCTGATCCGCATGCGGGCGATCACCCGCATAAGAAGACCAGTACCAAGAAGACCAACAGCAAGAACAACACCGTCCGTCCGTCCGTCCCCTTGCCCGCGAGCGAAATTCGAAACGACGAGACGGACGGGGGGACGGACGCCACCCCCCGGAGCACCACCGCACAGCCCCACGCCGCACCGTCGGCCGGCGCCACCCTGCTCCTCCAGATCGGACACGCACACCCCGAGCTCGCCGTGACCGGGTCAGCGCTGCGCGACCAGGGCGCCCGCCTCGACGCACTCCTCGCGGCCGGCTGGACACCCGACGCGCTGACCACCGCGCTCGTGGCCAGCCCGAAGAACGAGCCCGTGCGCAACGCCGGCAACGTGCTGTCCTGGCGGATCACCCACATCCCCGCAGCTCCCCTTCTGCTTCCCGCGCAGGCAGCCGGCCTGGAGCGCGCGGATCCAAACAGCAGCACGGCGGCCGACCGGACCGTCGCCGAGTCCGTCAGCCGACGCGTCACCCACGAGTGCAACGGGCGCCAGGGACTGTGCGGTCGACCTGTACCGACAGCCGGAGCCCGCTGCACGTACTGCACGGACTGATCCCCCGCGCCCCCAGCACACACCCGACGCTGCCGACTCCGGAGCCAGCTGATGCCGAACTTCCCACTTTCCGTGCCGGGAACAGCACTCACCAACGACCAGCGCGGGATTCTGCTCGCCGCCCTCGTCTACACCGGGGCCGGGCTAGTCCATCTCGCGCTCGCCGGCATCGCCTGCAGCCGCCCCACCGGCCAGAACGGCTTCATCAACAGGGCGGTTGCGGTTCTCGGGTGTGCCGCGGCAATCGTGCTGTGGCCTCTGCCGCCGACGTTCCGCGCCGTCGGGCGACTGAAGGCGCGCACGCGAACGCCTCCGCAGGAGGACCTTGTCTGGAGACGACCCGTCCCGACCGCCCCCGCGCTGCGCCCCCGGCCCGCCCCTGCGCCGACGCCGACGAGTATTCGCCGAGCAATCCCAGCGCGGCCCGCGTACCCACCGGCGCCCCCGAGCTGGTACCGGCAGGACCACGAAGCCGTTCGGCGCGCCCTCATCCAGGGCCGCCCGGGCGTCGCCTGGGCCCGGGTCTGTGAGCTGGTGGACGACAGCACCGCGGTCTTCGGGGCAGACCATCCATACACCCTGTTCGCCTGGGCGCTGCGAGCCGAGGCGGTCAACGCCGCCGTGACGCACCTGAGAGCGGGAACGAGTACCGCTACGTCGGCCGCTGGCTCGGGCGGTGAGCCGTTCGGCACGGTCTTCCTGCCGCTCCAGTGCCCTGACCTCGATGGCAGTGTCTACCTGCCCGCCCCGCAGCCCGGCTTCCCGCCCACTCACGGAACCTGACCGGCAGTGGCTGCGCGCGGTGGCTCGTACGCCGTCCGCCGTCAGGGGCCCGCCCCCGGCGACGAGCACGTCGTACGTCTCCCCGCGCAACCGCGAGAGAGGGCCCTGGCCCTCCCGATGTTCCAGTGGCACCATTGGCACATGGCAGACGACAAGAAGAGCATCAACCTACGCTTCGAGGCGGATGAACTCGCGCTGGTCCGCGACCGCGCCGCCCGGCTCGGGGTCAGCGTCCAGCAGTACCTCCACGGTGTGGCGATGAACGAGGTCAACGAGATCCAGCGCGCATTCGTCGCCTCCGCCCGACGCACCGTCAAGGAGTACGCGGACGCCTTCCCCACACCGGAGGACGACCGTGCCGCGCGCGCCGAGGGCCGGGCACGCGAACTCGCCGCCGGCGACCAGGACCAGCACACCGGCCAGACGGGTAGTCAGGCCGCGTGACCAACTACGCCACCGTGCCCTACCTGCTCGCCATCGCAGAGCAGCTTCCCGGCGACCCAGCGCTCGACGACCTCGGCCCGTTGTTCGCTGCCGTCGCCGCGCACCAGGCGGCCGCCATGGACACCGAGGTCTACGGCAGCGACCGGCTCAAAGCCGCAGCCCTCCTCCAGGTCCTCGCCCGTAACCACGCGCTGGAGCACTCGAACCAGCTCTTCGCCTGGTCCGTGGCCAAGGCCTTCCTGGAAGCCAACGGACACCAGGTCGCCGGCCCGCCGAAGGAGGTCGCCCAGCTCGTCACCGACGTCGTTGACTACCGACTCGGCATCCGCCAGACCGCGCTTCGCCTGCGGGACTGGACCACCTGAGGAACAGGGACTTCCCGTGCCCTGGGTCACCCTGACCACCTCGGACCGGTCTTCTGGTGCTGCGGAGTGCTGGAATTCCTGGCTCTGCCAGCCCTGCGGCGCGTGGCCGCGTGAATCAGCCGCTGCGCGCCTCGCGCCAGTACCCTCCCGCATTCGGAGGGTCAGCCTCGTCGCACGAACTCGACCGGGCGCAGCGCGGCGTAGGGGTGGACGAAGACCTTGGCTGCCTCGACCCGCAGACGCAGGCATGAGACATGGCAGGCCGAATTGGTCGTGGCCTTCCTCGGTGAGGACAGCGGTGTCGAGCAGGCGGGCGCCTGGTGCGAGCGGACCGAGGGTGCCCTACCGACCTCAGTTGTCCAGATGCACGGCGGCCCGGCACGCGTATCGAATGCCGGGCCGCCGCGTCGGTAGTCAGGAAGCGAGATCGAACTCGCGGGCCCTGACCCCCGACATGAACATCTGAAACTCGTGGTCCGTGTATGTGTGGACCTGGGCTGACGGTGTTTCGCTGTCGCGGACGACGACTCCGCCGGGGACGAAAGTCAGCTGGATCCGGTGGCCCGTGAACACGCCGGCGCGCAGCTGATCGAGCCAGCTGGCCCAGACACTTTCGGGGTAGACCTGAGCGGGCTTGCTCTCGTCCTTGCTGTCGCGAAGAGCGACGTGCTCGTCCTTATGGGCGACCTGGAAGCAGCCCTGGGCGCTCTCTGAAGCTCGCGCCTTGAACCAGTGCGCGTTGCTGAAGTCTGGGGTGGCTGTCATCGAGGTACTCACATCTCTTGCCGGACGGTACGGAGGAACTTGATCGAGTCGATGGGATCGAGGGCCATGCCGCACAGGCGGCCGTACAACTGGTCGAACCGGCGCGTGTCGTGGGGCTTCTGCAGGTAGAGGTTGCCGCCGGGGGTGTCGCAGTAGACGACCTCGGGGTCCGTCGGGTCGGGGAAGTCGATGATCGCGAACCCACCGCTGGGCGACCCGTGACTGCCCTTCGCGTAGGGAAGGACCTGCAGGGTGATGTTGGGGACGTTCTCGGCGCAGTGGACGAGATGGTCGAGCTGCTCCCGCATCGCCTCGACGCCGCCAGCGGGCCGGCGCAGGGCCGCTTCGTCCAGGACGACCTGCAGTTCCAGCGGAAAGGGCTGGCGGGTGAGCACGCCCTGCCTGGCCATATGTCCGGTGGTGAGTAGGTCGATCTCCTCCTCGCCGGCGGTCGGCAGCCCGGCCCGGAGGATTCCCCGCATCGAGGCCTTCGTCCTCACCAGGCTGTGCACCGTGCTCAGCGCGAACACCCGCAGCGATCTGGCGGCTTCCTCCAGGCCGAGGTACGTCTCCAGATCTGGAGGGAAGGCCGCCTCATGGGCGGTCCACAGGCCGCCGTCAGGAGCTTCGCGGGCCATCCCGAGCAGCGTGGTGCGCATGTCGTCCGGAGCGCCGTAGGCGTCGAGCAGCCCCTTCAGCTCGATCACCTGGACGTCGCGCCGGCCGTTCTCGATCCGGCTGATCGTGCTGTCCGAGCGCCCGATGGCGTCACCGGCCTGAACGATCGTGAGTCCTGAATCTTCACGCAGCTTCTTCAAGATTCGGCCGATCTTCCGGCGCTGCTGGACCGGGCCCTGCTGTGACTTCGCCATCACCATCCCTCCCCTCAGCCTGCGAGACAGCGCCAATTTTGCCGTACCGGACGTGCCACGGGTAACCGCTGCGCACATCGAGGCCCTCCGCTCCGAAGAACATCCAAGAAGTTTCACAGAGAAGTTGCAGCCTGAAGTTTCTATGGGCATTCTAGAGTCACGGAGTCATGACGGTCGGTGATCGTTTTCCTCGGCCGCAATGCAGACGAGGGATGCCGCCATGCCACTGAGCACACCGAACACAGGCTCCACCCCGCCGCCCGGCGCACCCCCCGCCCCAACGCCGACTCCGCACGTGACCAGCACGCCGCTCATACCGGCCGACTGGACACCCGGCGCTCTCTGGCTCGCCCAGGGACACGCCAACCCGACGGAGTGCCTCGGTACGTGGCGCCAACCGCACGCCCTCGCACCGCTCCGGATCGGAACCGGCACCTGGGACGTCATCCGCACCGACAGCCGACTCGGCGAAGAGGCGCTGCGCATCCTTTGCACCAGCACAACCCCCGGACCCGTCCTCACCACCGGGACTGAGGGCATCTTCCTGATCCCGCGTCTCACGACCCCCTGGCACACGCTGCTCACCGGAATCGATGACACCCCCAAGGGCCGCTGGGAGTGGGGCCGCGGCCTCACCTCCCACCTCGCCGCTGACAGCGGCCTCCCGCTGTTCGCCCCGCAGCCCGGCCTGCTCCGCCGCCGTAAGCCGCTCTGGCTCATAGAACCCGACGGCAGCGAAACGTTGACCCTCGCCGGCCAGCTCGCCACCGCACTCCACCAGGCGTACCGGGCCGTCCTCGGGCCCGCCGCCGCGCGCACCTTCCCGCAGGCGGCCGCAAAGAGGCCAACGCCTGCGAACCCGACCAACTTCGCCGCCTTCGCCCGGCGGCCGCACAACGCGGAGGCTGCAACATGACACCGCTGATCCAGTTCGCCGGCGTAACCGACACACACCGGGGATGGGCCTACCACCTCCCCGACCTGACCGAGCGCCACGTTCGGGACCTGCGCACCGCCACCGTCAACGACTGCCGCAACGCCCTCCGCGACCACGGACAGCCGGTCGACGACGACGCGCTCTTCGACTGCGCCGTCGTCGTAGCCGAGCTGCTGACCAACGTCCTCAGGCACGCGGTGACCCCCGGCCGGCGAGGGCGGGCCGACGTCATCATCGTGCTGGAGGACACCGACCTCCTGCTGACCGTCATCGACTCCAGCCGACAGGGCCCGCTCATGGACACCACCAGCCCCGGCCAAGAGGAGAACGGCCTCGGGCTCCGGCTCGTCGGCACGCTCACCCGCGACCGCTGGGGCTGGTACCGGCTCGCGGAGGGCAAGGCGGTCTGGGCCCGGTGCCCCACCGCCACGCAGACCGAGCCGGACCACGGCACCACCCACCAGCCCGGTGCCCGAGTCCACCTCGCCGACCTGGTCCAGCAGACCGCAACGGACGCCTCCAACGCCGTGGTCAGCCCTGCCCCACGAACCGAAGCGCGGCCCACCGCACCGCCATCACAGCCTCCCGCCACCCTCCGCCCCGCACCGCGCGCGTCCTGACGTCCCGACCATTCCTGGAGATGACCAGCATGAGCGTCTCGCCCCCGCAACGCCGCACCCAGGCAGTTCCCCGGCCCGCCCCACCGGCCACAGTCGTGCACAGCCTCGACACCCCGGGCATCGAGCAACTCGGGGAAGGCCGATTCCGCCTCCCGAACGGGACCGTCCTCGCCCAGCCGAAGCCCCGGTTCGCCCACGAGCTGAGCCGCTTCGACTGGGTGGCCATCGGTGGCTGGCCGTACCAAGTCACCGAACTGCGCGAGAAGCAGGGCGGCGGGAAATACGTCCACCTGCACGGCCGACACCGGCCCGAGCGGCTCGACGGCAACGGATCCCTGCTCGCCTTCACCGTCCTGACACCCTCGTAGACCGGGAAGCGGCGATGGACAACGCGACACCCCTCAGCGGCCCCTCGCCGCGCCAGCTGAGCCCGGATCAGGCCGCCACCATGCCTGCGTCCCTCTACCTCACAGGCACCCGCGGACCCCGCCTGCGCGACCGGCTGGCCATCCGCTGGACCGCCCAGCCCGGCCTGCTCATCCCACTGCCCACCGGCGTGCGCTGGGACACCGTGCGGATGCCAGCAGACTTGGGTATGGCAGTGCTGACCAGCCTCCTGGCCAGCACCAAGCCGGAGCGCATCGGACCGGTCCTGCTCAATGAGGACACCGGCCACACCTACTGGCTGACCACGCTCGGGACACAACCGGACGACACCTGGAGCAGCATCCACCCCAGCGTCGAACTGTTGCCGCCCGGCACGCCCGTCCACATGCCCGACCCATGCCCGAACCCGCTCATGACCGAGTTCCGTGAAGGCCCCGAGCTCGTCACCTGGTCCCACTGGCCCACGGTCACCGGCACCCTCACCCCGGCCGTGTGGATCGCCGTCACGGCCGCCGCCAGCCACACGCGACGGGCAGCACCCAGTAGGCAAGGACCGACGTGACCCAACAGCCCGTCTTCACGGCCAGCTTCATCAGCTCCCACCGCAGCAGGCGGTACCCGCGCCTGTTCCTACGTCGCGGGGTCGCCCGCCACATGACCGCAGGTCAGGCATTGCGCTGGTTGCGCCGACTACTGCGAGCCGCCACTCCGCTGCTTGACACGCCCTCGCGCGGGCACGCGCTCGAATGGCTGGACGACAGCGGCGATTATCACCGGATCGTCCGGGCCCTCAACAGGGGCGAGACCGTCGTCCTGACCTTGCGGGCCCGCGACCGAGTGATCACCCTCACTGCCACTCCACCCGTCTACCTCCGCCACCAGCCGAGTGCTCGCGGCGGTCAGGTTCGTCCTCGTGCAACTGGTGCAGGGGCCTGCACTCGACCGGCGTGCCCGGCGGTACCAGCGCATCGACTGCCGGAGCCGTGAGCGATCTGACCAGCGGAGTTCCACGATCGGGTGTGGCCGGGGCCCCGCAGCGGCGGTCCCGGCCACACCCACTCTTGTTGTGAACTGCCAGATCAGCGGACGGCTGGACAGGCGACAGCCGCAGACACCGCGCCGAGAACCTGGCGCCACTGCTCTCCTCGGTCCGCTGGCGCCCCGGTGCGCTGCCAGGTCCCCCGCAGGTCCGCGAATGCCTGAAGAGCGGCGCGGACGTCGGCAGCACGCTCCTCTGGAACCCCGAGTGCTGCGTCGCGGCCGTGCGCACCGGTGACGACCACCGGTCCGTGAAGCCAGTAGGAGCGGGCGACGTCGAGCCCGCGCCAGGCACTCGCCAGCGCGGTCGCGAGGACGTTGGGGGAAAGACCGGCGTTGGCCCCGTCGTCGGCGACCCACATCAGCGCCTCCCGGTGGTACTGGGCCGCGGTAGCCACCGTGCGCTTCCCCGGCCGCTCCGTCACCAGCGTTTGCACAGCGACGTCCTGGGCGATCGGGACTTCCGGGATCTGCTGTTCGGAGACCGACAGGTCGGTACCGATCACCAACACAGTGATCATGTGCTTCCTCGCCTTCGTACGTCGGCTACCGGCGGCAGCCGACTCGGGGTCGTCAACGGTGGGTGGGTCACAACTCGGTCCAACTGCACGCGGGCCGACTCTGGTCGGTCAGGGACGTCCAGATCGGGGCAGACGGCCCCTGCTCCTCGATGTCCTTCAGGCTGACCGCGCCGGCGCGGACCTGCGCCTGGAACATCCGGGCGACGAGCGGGCTGTTCTTCGCGAGGATCTGCATGTCCCTGATGCGCTGCGCCTGGGCGGCCGGTCCGGTCCCCGTCAGGATGAAGAGGAGCTTGGGAAAGCTCGGGTAGTAGTACTGCCAGGCCGGCAGCGCAGACTGGGCCTGGACGGTCCCCTTGTGCTTGGCGGGCATGGGCAGGAGCTGGTGGAATCGGGCGTAGCGCATGAGCTTGCCGGCCAGGTCCTCGGAGACCATGGTGCCGCGGTCCACCTCGATGAACGCCCGGTGCAGCGCACGGCTGCGCCCCGCGACGGTGTAGCGCATCAGGGCGTCCGCGATCACGCTGTCGGTGCCCTGTTCCACGATCCGGTGGTGGACCTCCGGTGCCCAGTCGAGCGTCCCGTACTCGTCCCCTCGCTTGCGTGCGTCCCGGAGGAACGCGAGGTGGGCGTCCAGGACAGCGAGGGTGTGAGAGGTGCGCATCTTCGCCGCGAAGGGATCCGCGGGAGCCGGCGGGCAGGTTCGGTCGCGCATCTCGGGGAAGTCGTCGCCGATGGCCCGGCCGCGGTCGGTGAGGTACCAGACCTGCCTGCGGCGGGACACGACCGCACGGTCGGCGACGCCCTGCTTGCGCAAGCCGTTCAGCCGACGGCGGGTCAGGTCCAGCCGTACGTGCGGACTGACCAGCTCGTGGATCTGATCGGCGGTCGCCATCCGGTGTTGGTAGAGCGCGGCCATGATCGCGCGAGCGCTGCCGCCGTCGTTGCTGGTGGTCATCAGTGCCTCTGGGTCCCCTAGGAGTTGCTGTACACCTGAGACAACCCCTCGGCTCTAACCGGAAATCTGTCCAGCTGGCGCGACCGGGGTAACGGATCCGCATCTCCCGCTGGTGAGTTTTGCTGGTGGGAACCGCCCGCGGCCGGCGTCACTGGTTAGTTAGGTGTGACGGCTGGTGAGTTTCAGCAGGCGATGCCGATGCGGTGCTGGTGATTTTGCACTGTCTTCGCAGGTCAAAGCGGTTTTGATGGCTGGGGTGGCACTGGTTAGTTCGCTGGGCCGGCGCGATCGCGTGGCTGCGGGCGGCCGCGCCGGCGTCAGCTGTCGCGCAGCGTCGCGCGGATGCGCTCGGCTGTGCGCTCGGTGACCTTGAGCTCCTCGGCGAGCTCGCGGTTGGTCAGCGCGGGGTTCTCCTCGAGCAGCCGGCGGGCGGTCTCCATCCGCTCCTGGAAGTCTGCCCGCGGCTTGCGGGGGCCGGCCTCCTTGACCCCCACGGGCCGGCCCGGCTGCGGCGCACCGCGCTTCTCGCGCTTGGCGTCCCACTCGGTGAGGGTGCCGTACTTCCAGAAACGGACGCCCTCCACGTCGACGGCCTGCGGGCCCTTGGTCTTCGCGCCACCGCTGGCCGGGGCGATCAGCCGCAGCCAGTAGGTCCAGGACGGGCGGTCCTCCGCGGGAAGGGCCGCAAGAGCGGCAAAGGCCTCGTCCCGGTCGAGGAGGTCTCCTTCCGCCAGGTGGACGCCCTTCTTGAGGGTCGGGAGCTCGGTGCCCTCCTTCAGGATCTGCGGATTCCGCGGCAGCAGCGGGATCTCCTGCTTCGCACCCTCCTCCGCCTTCATGTTGTCGACCTGGACGGTCAGCTGCTCCAGGTCGTAGAAGCGGGCCCGGGCGCCGGGGTGGTGCAGCGGCTTGACGCTGGGGGGAAACTGCAGCCAGACCTTCTTGTTGCGGTATCCACCGGTGCTCCAGCCGAAGAGCTCGGCTGCCTTCTTGTCGTCTGCGGCGGTGCGGCCGGCGGGGATCATTGAGAACTCCTTCGCGAGTCGTGTCGACCAGGACCTTCCTGACGACAGATAGAAAGTACCACATTCAAAGCATGGTCGGGTTATTTTGGAGCGACACTCGGTAAGCCTGCTGCTGGCTGCAATGCCAGGCGCATGGCGGACCGGGCCTGCAGGGCCGGGGACGCCGGCACCTGCCGCGGGGAGGCAGGTGCCGGCGGGGCCCGCCGTGTTGGCACCGGTCCTGCGGCCAGGGGTCGCGGGGGAGGGGCGACATCTCGCCCGACCCGGCGCGCCTTGCGGGCGGTGGCCGCGGCAGGCCGTCGAGGCGTGAAGCACCCCCGACCGGCCTGCAGGGGCAGGCCGGACCGGAGGCGCCGTCCGCGCTGTCGGGCTCGACCTACGCTGCAGGAGGATTCACCCGATGAAGGGCCCGAAGCCGTCCGCCTCCAGCGACACGGCCGATCGCGGGATGCCGTCCGCGTGCCGGTAGTGATGGGTGCGCAGGCGGCCGCGTACGGCCACGCGTTGGCCCGGCTGCACGCCGAGCCGGAGTGCCTTGGCTCCAATCTCCCCTGCCAGGCTGCAGATCAGCAGCTGCGGCATGGGGGAGCCGTCGCGGTAGAACTCTTCGTCGGGCTGTACCTGCAGGCGCGTCACCGTCCGCCCCTCGACTTCGATCTGCCTCGGCGGGGCGGACAGCGTGCCGGTGACGATGAGCGGAGTGGCGCGCGGCACCATGACGGTCTCGCGCCGGTCGGGCTCGACGGCCAGGCCGCGCATCGCGGCGCGGGCCCGCCCGGCCTGGCGGTGCTGGACGTCCGCTTTGAGCTGCTTCCAGACCGCCTCGACCTGGTCGCTGAGCGTGGACGCGGCCCTGGCCAGTTCGAGCAGGCGTGGGGAGGGGCGGCGGCGGGCGAGCGCGAGCAGCCGGTCCCGCTCGCCGGAGATGTCGTCCAGGGCCTCCTCGATGATGTCGCGCGCGCTGTGGAAGTCCCGCACCCGTGGTCGAAAGCCGCAGCGAGGGGTGCGGCCCTCTTCGCGCTCGATCACCACGAGCGAGGCGCTGGGCCACCCAGATTTGTCCCGCTCGCCCAGGGCCAGGTCGAGAATGCAGGTGACTCGGGCCTCGTGCAGGGCCTCGTACGGGTAGGACCGCAGCGGTGTCGGCCGTGGGGACTGGGCGGTCAGGAAGTCGCGCAGCCCTTTGCCGGTCGGCTCGGCGGCGCCCTGGCGGACCTGTCCGATGAACAGCGCCAGGATCGCGGCCTGCCACGGGGCGCTGCCGAGCGGTGCGGCCGGCATGGCCAGCGCCAGTTCCTGGCGGCCGAACGGCATGGCGACCGTGGCGCGCAGCACCAGGAGGGTGGGGGAGTGGGAGCTGATCTGCACGTCGCTGCAAATGCCCTTGGGCGGCGCCTCGGTGGTCTGGGTGGTGGGCACGGTGGCCTCCTCTGGGTCGGAGATCGAGTGACCGGGCGGCGGAGCCACCGCCGCCCGGCGCGAGTCGGCTGCGGAACCCGCATTGACCGATGAAAAGAAAGATACCACATATGGAGCATGGATGCTATGCGGCCAGCGCCAGGTAGGCCGCCGCGGCCCGGTCGCCGAGGTGGCGACGGAGCGCGTCGCCACGTTCCCAGGTCACCGGCCCCTGGGTCCGGTTGAGCTCGTCGGCCTGTTCCAGGACCGAGGCCATGGTCCGGCTGGCCTGGAAGCGGTGGCCCAGGGCCTGCTCTGCTCCCGCGTACTCCACCGCCAGGGGGCGGCGCAGTCTCGCGGCCAGTACCAGGTCCTTCCCGGTGCTCAAGACACATAGGCTGCAGGAAAGTCGCTCCATGCGAGCGTCATAGGCCCAGTGGTAGCGGACTCCTGACTCGGCGATCCGTTCCCATACCTCGGATTCGGACCATCCGTGGATCGGGTTCCATCGCACCACGGTCCGCAAACTGTTGGATGCTGCGCGGTCGACGGCCATCACCGGCTTGCCGGCGCGCCCCGACGACTCCTGGGCGCGAATCCCGAGGCAGTACAGGATTCGAACCGGCCGACCGGTGAGGCCCGCCGCCCGCGAGTCGCGAACCAGCTGGGTGAGGAACCGCATCGCCTGGGACGTCTTCTGGTCCGAGGTGCACCAGCGCGCATCGGCACTCGGCCACTTGCCCCGGTCGAAGAGCTGCTTCCACAGCCCGCCCAGTTCCCGGCGCAGCGTCACGAACCGCAGGCCGTAATGCTCGGCCTGCTCGCGGGCGAGGTCCTCGGTCCCGGGCCACTCGATCGACTCGCCGCCGTCCGTGACGTCCAGGTCGTTGTGCAGGACCACGATCCGTTCGCGCGGCACGCCGGCGGCGTCCGCCTGGCGCACCACCTCGTCGAGCATCGCCTGCGAGTCCTTGCCACCGCTGGAGGCAACGAGAATCCAGTCCCAGAAGCCCAGTTGATGACGGCGCGGATTCACCTGAAGGAACCCGAGCGGCATCCGCGGCAGCGGGCAGGCGGCCCGGGCGGCCGCCTGCAGGGCCACGAGCACCTCGTGCCGGCCGACATCCGGGCGTTCAACCCAGCTCGCGATCCGCTCCACGGCGCAGCCGGTGAGCGCCGGGTCGAGCCGGTCGGCCAGGTATCGCAGTGCCTGGTCGCACCGCTCCCACACGCGCTGGGCGACGGCGGCGGCCTTCTGCGGGTCCTCCGCCTCCCGGCGCGGGTTCTCGGCTCGGTGTGCGGCCAGGAAGACCGCGCCGAGTGGGTGAAGCGCACCGTGCTCGGGTGCCTTGCGGCGCCGGCCCGGTGGCCGCGTCGGCGCCGGGGCCGGCGCGGCGCAGGCCACCTTGGACAGCCCGTGCTCCGCGATGTAGCGGGCTGCCGCTTCCAGGTCGGCGCCGATGCGGGCGCGGCCGCGCCTCGGGGATGACGCCGCGCTCCTGGAAGCCGCGCCCTTGTGGCAGGCCGGGCCCGCGGGAGCGGAACCCGCCTCGAAGAGGGACAGCTGGCCGGCGGATGCACTCGGGGGCTTCATGGCCGACCTGGCTTGCTCGGCGCGCAGGCCGATCGTGGATCGGACAAGCCCGGCAGGCAGCCGCACCGGGGGAGCGCGCCGGGACCCTTGCCGGCCCCGCGATCGGTGCTGCTGGTCGCCATGGCGCGAGTGGTCTGCGGTTCGTTACCGGAGAGCCGGTCGACTCCCCCGTCGTACGGGTGAACTTTAAGTTCGTACACGATATTCAAGCCTCCTGTGCCGGCGGAGCGAGTGGGGCGGCCCGATGCAATCGGACCCGTGGGGCGTGCGAGGGTGGGCCGCGCCGCCGTCAAGCGGCGCAGCCGGAGCGGGCGGTCAGGCGCTGGTGCGCCCCGCGCGCCCGTCGCCGAGGGGGACGGCATGAGCGCATCCGGCGGTGGGCCACCAGCGGCCGCCCGGGCCCGGGCCGTCGAGCAGGTACGTGGAGCCGCTCGACTCCGCCGCTTCGTGGACCGTGATGACGGGCCCGAGGCCGCCGGCCTCACCCGGCACCAGGACCCTGTCCCCGGCCTGGAAGAACGGCTCGTCCGGTCGCCCGCCGAGGTGTGCCAGCAGCGCCAGTGCCCAACCGGCAGCCCGGTCAACGGTGACGTCGCTGCGCGATCCGCCGACCAGTGGGCCGTCGTCGCCGCGGAGTTGCCAGAGCAGCCCGTCCTCGTCGACGCCCATCTCCAGCAGCATCGACGCGCCGCCGACGCTGACCGCAACGTCCACCGAGTAGACCCCGCCGCCCGTGTAGACGACGCGGGCTGAGGTCTGAGAGGCGTTCAGGTCGGACCGGATCCTGTTGGCGTTCTCCTCGGAACTGGGCATGCTGTTCCTCCTGTTGCGTGGACGCGTGGATCGAGCGGCCGGGCGGGGCGCCAACCCCGCCCGACATAAAGAAGTGTACCATAATTCAGACATGGCGATGGTCGGGCTCTCCTGATTTCGCCGACGAAAGCCCCTCCCCTGCGCCCCGAACCGCCGAGACGTCACCCGGGGCGGTCAGCCTCCAAAGGGGCGTCATTTGACCAGTGGGTTCTCCACGTCGGCGAAGGCGCACAACCTCCGGCGGCCCCCGAGACACCCGGCGATGACATTGGGCGTTCAGGGAAGACAGAGTCCGGTGTGGCCGACGGACTGCGGACAGCCATCGAGGCACTGGCGGCCATCCCGGACCCGCCTGGTGCCCAGCGTCTCGTGGCAGTCGGCGCAGAGCGCGGGGGCGCTGACCCACTCGATGGCGCGGGCAAGGAACCCGATGCCCCCGCAACGCTGGCAGGCGTCGGGGGCCACCGACGGACGGGCAGCACTGTCGAGCTGGACGATACGAGTCCCAGCACGACCGGTGACTTCCTCCTCGTACAGGCAATAGCCCTCATCAGGGCAGTCACGGTCTGGACCGTAGTAGAGCTGGATGGCCTCGCGGGCGACGCTGGGCGGCTGGTCCGGGACATCGTCCTCAGTGGCGACGTTGCTCCAGGACTGCTCAACGTACTCGGCGAGATCGGCGAGCGCGGAATCCTCCGTGGAGTGGAGCGTGACTACGTCGTCGTGCCGATCCCAACGGCGCAGCACCCAGACCGTCTCTGCGGCTGCCGCCAGAGCTACCGGCCCCGGGAGGTGGGGAGCAGCGTCGTTCCAGATCCGCTCCCCCGCCGTGCGGACCTGGAGTCGTCCGCCCCGCGCCGTGGCCGTCCTGCGGGCCAGCCGGGCTTCGTCGTCGTCGAACAGCAGCCGTTCCCCGTCCGGCACGAGCACGCTCCACGCGATGTGCTGTGAACGCTCGGACGGCTCGTAGAAGACGGTTGTCCCCTGGACGGTGATGTGGAGGGGGACCGTTGATCGCGTTCCCGGCCGCTCGACGATGCCGCGGTGCGGGGTGTCCAGGTCCACGCTGACGCGCAGCGTATTGCCGTCGACGTACACGAAGACGATGGCGCCGGCCACCTCCAGCGCCGGCCAGGACAGCTGCCCGTCGGGATCGTCGCGGTGGGCGGGCCAGAATCGGGCGGCGCGGTGGTACTTCTCGCGCAGGGTTTCAGAAACGGGCATGGCGAACTCCAGAGTTGGGCCCGGCTCACTGTCGGCCGGGCGCGGTGTGCAGGGAGGGAGCGGGGCTGGCTGTTGGCGCAGCCGACCCCGAAGGCCCCGAGTTCGGGGTGCGCGGACCCAGACGTGCGCCCCGCTCGGTTCGGCGCCGCAGGGAGCGCGGCGGATCGGCTGGAAGCAGACCGGCCAGGTAGCCAGTCCTTGGCGGGTACTTGGGCGCCGATCCCCGTCGGACCGCCGGGCCCAGACGCTAGTCCGGGCCCGCCGGTCCGACGCGGTGCCTACTGCTGGTAGGCGGCGATCAGCTCGCGGATCCTGTCCTCGCCGATGCATCCGCCGGGGTGGCGCGTGATAGGGGGCGGGTTGCCGTTGCGGCCGCGAAGATGGCTCCAGTACTTCGGCCCTTCCCATTCGCCGCACAGTTCGCAGGCCAGGGGCCACGGGTTGTCGGAGCCGGGGAAGCCGGTCAGCGGCCGCCAGTGGTGCGCGACCAGTCCAGCGAATGCCTTGTGAGCGCCCGCGATATTGCGCGGGGTGACGGGCATGCGCAGGTGCAGCAGGGGCACGGGGCCGTTGAGGCGGCGCGCCCCGTCCTGGGCCTGGGCCAGAGGAACCGCCGTGATGCGTCCGGCGGCGTACTCACCGGCGAGGAAGGCGGCAGCCATGTCCACGCCCTTGGTGCCCGTCGGGGGGCGGCGCAGGTTGTGCTCCCCGCCGCTGGTGTCGACCAGCCAGTCACGGTGCCAGCGATAGGCCCAGCCGATGACCAGGTTCTCGCCGATGATCACGGGGTAGCGGCACTCGGCATCCGGCTCTCCGATGTGGCAGGGCAGGGTGGTCGTGATGGTGCTCACCAGGTGCTCCTTGTTTGAGGGGATTGCGCTTACGGGATGCATGGATGGGCGGGCATGACCGACGGGCCGCGGGCTGCACTCGGGCCCGCCGTGGTGGGCCGTCCAAACGGTCACTTGGTCGGGTCCCCGAGTTCCCGCTGCACCTCGCCGATCGCGGCGTGCCTGAGCAGCTGGTTCGCGTACCGGGCGCCCGATCTGTGGAAGCTGCGCCGTTCCGGGTTGAGGATGCGGGCCCGTGCGGGGTCGGTTCGAAGTCGGCGGCCCCGGATGGCCTTGCACGTTCTGCGGTTGCCGTGCATCACCCAGTGCACGACCCTCCACCAGACGAAGGTGGCGAGGTGCGACAGGGTGCGCTTGGCGACCGCGTGCCGGATCGGGTGGCCGAGCGGGCGCCATCCCAGTCCGACAGAAAGAAGCATACCACATATAAACCATTGCGATGCCTGTGGGTATGCCCTCGTGCCGGAAGCCGGGGGAGCCGGGTGCCGAGCAGCCCTTGGGGTCGCAGCCGCGTGCCCGTGGCACCGCTCCGCAGTTCGCCCAGGGGTTGCAGGCCGTCAGTTGCCGGAGCCGTCCCGCTCGTGGTCGAACAGTGATAGAACACGCTCCAGCTGGCTGAGCGTCAGGCCGGTCAGCTCGATCGCCATCGACGTCATGTCGCCACTGGTTTCGAGCCGCGCGCTGCCCAGAGCCTGGGGGTCGAGCTTGAAGTGCAGCGTCAGGCCGTTCCGGGCGGAGTCGGCGAAGTGACCCTTCGGGTGAGGGAAGCGGTGCAGGATCGAGCGCGCCAGCTCCTCGCGCTGGCCGCCCGACACCGCGCGGGCGTGGATCGCGTCCACAGCCCGGCCGTGTGCGGCCAGCAGGCCCGGCAGGAACCGCCTGCGCAGGTCGCGCGCCAGTTCTTCCAGCGGGCGATCCAGGCTGAAGCCGACCTGCGGCCGGCCTTGGTCCTCGTAGTAGCCGGGAACCTCCGGGTAGCGGCCGACCGCGATGACGCGCCACGATTCGGCCGGGCCCGCCGCTGCTTGGACGGGCCGGGACTTGGCGCTCAGGAAGAATCCGCACCCCCGGCCGTCGGTGACGAAGCGCCGGTAGTCCTCGTGTCCGTCGTGCGGGTCGGGTGCGGGGTGCCAGGGGGCTCCGAGGAGAGCGACCAGGTCATCGACCTTGGTGCGGGGGAATGCGGGCATGGCTGTTGCTCCGGGTGGTGTGGCGGTGAGCGCCCTCCCGTGCCACCTGAGGCGGCGCGGGAGGGCCGGGGCGGCTACTGCGGGTTGGGCGCGGGCGCGAGGTAGAGCGGGGTTCCGTAGCCGGTCTGGCTCACCAGGCCCGCCGCCGTGGCGGCGTCGTCCAGCAGCTGGGCGAGCTGAGGCAGGACGGCGGCAACCGGAGTGGCGGGCTGCCCCAGGACCGGGCCGTCCAGGGCTGCAACCAGGCCCCGGCCGGAGCCGAACGGGCGCCGCAGGTGCGGGAACCCGTTGGCACCGATCACCGCGTCCACCGACCACTGCACCTCACCGATCAGGCGGGAGACCTGGAACAGCGTCGGGCGCGCGTCGGAGGCCTCGGAGTACAGCAGCTCGCCGTACAGGCCCTCGGTGGAGCCGAAGAAGTCCTTCGCGGCCAGCCGCTTGACGATGGGCACCGCAGCGTACGCCGTGAACTCGCGCTCCTCGGCGGTGAGGATCACGGGGTCCAGCGCGGAATCCTGATCGTATGCGCTCATGGCTATGCTCCTTCGGTTGGATCGAGTGGCGTCGGCGGCGCCAACCTGCCGACATAAAGAAGCATACCACAAATAGACCACTGGCCGCCGCATGCTGATACCTGAACGGCTGTCAGGCGCGCGGCCGTGCGTCGAACATGGCGATCCCATCGCCCACCCCGCGAGTCGCCCAGCCGCGCAATGTGAGCGCGCGTGCGCACGCGCGCTCCCCCTCGTCGTCGGCCCAGCCTTCCGGCAGGACCGTCACCCACTCCGGCTCCGCCGCCGGAACCACTCGGAAGCCAGCCTCCAGGAGGAAGCCCCCGAGCATCAGTGCGGGCGTCCGGCCCGCGTCCAGCAGGGCGGCAGCGGCATCCTGCACGGCCTCCAGGTCTCCGTGCTCGATGGCGTGGCCCAGGGTCACGGCCCTCTGGGCGTCCGGGCGGTCGCGAGGGTCGAGGGCGATCAGCCGGCCACGGTCCTGCCAGCGCGACGCGTAGCCGTGCCTCAGCAGCACGGCCTGCAGGGCGGCGACGTCGGAGCGGGGCGGAAGCTGACCGCCCGGGTAGCTGATGGCCAGCGGGCCGACGCTGCTCGCCGCCAGGGGGCGCGCCGTCAAGGCGCCGAATCCGGTGTAGTTGAGAACCTCGGATACCGCCCGCACGCTCGGGGTGCGGACCGGGAAACGGACGGGACTGCGCAGCGCTCGGCCCTGGTGGGCGTCGGACTGGTGGGGATGGTGGTGGTTCACGTTCGTCAACTCTCATGTCCTGCGGTTGAGTGGTGGTGGTTGGCCCGGTGGGCGGGGCGGCGCCGATGTCTCCGGCGCCGCCGCCGGCTAGAGCTGGGTGAAGAACGCGTGGCTGACGCCGAGATACTCGGTGACGTCCCACGACAGCTCGCCGCAGCGAACCTCGATGCGGCTCGTCCTGCCGTCCAACAGCGACTCGCTGCCGCGGGGGAGTGCCGTCGTGACGGTGACCTGCAACTCCCGCGCGGTGTGGTTGCGCATTCGCCCGGCGACCATGTGCGCGATCTGGCGGGCGCTGGCGCGATCCAGCTGGACGTATTGGGAGTCGCCGCACTCATTGCAGCCACAACCGGGAGGGTCGACGACAGTCGGAGAATTCACGGGTGAACCCTTTCTGGGGATCGAGTGGCCAGCTGGGCGCCTACCCGAGCTGACATATAGAAACCTACCACATTCAAGACACCCAATGATGCAGGATTCGCCCTGGTGGCATGCTGCGGCGGGCATGCTCGCCGCAGCCGCCCCCGGGGGCAGTGGCCGGGCCCGGACCCCAGCGGCGGGCTGCGCGCCGTCGGAGCGGGCCGACGTGCGCGCGGCGCGGCACCGAGCCCGAGGGGGCGATGGTGGCCCGTCTGCGTTGCAGATCCAAATTGGGTGTGCGGGGTCCGGTTCGCTGGGCATCGCCGGAGCTGCCCGAGCACCGGCCGGGCATCCTGGTCGGCGCGCCGCCGGCTCCGAGGTGTGCCCGGGGCCGACGGCGCGTCGCTACTCCTCGGTGACGGTCAGGCGGAAGGTGCGCCGGTCGGACGTGGTGACGACCACCGACCACGGGCCGGCCGGATCGACGGGGTTGGACATCTCCACGGTGGCCAGGTCGCCGTTCGGCTTGGCGGCCACCTCGGCCAGCAGTCGGAATGCCAGATGGCGCAGCGCGAGGCGGTTCACAGGGCACCCCTCGCGTGCCGGGCCGCGGAGGTGCATGCGTCCTCGTGCTCGCTCGCTCCGTCGGCGTGGACGGCCTGCCAGTGAGCTGCGGCCGCGGCGTAGCCCAGGGCGGCCAGGAGGCCGGTGACGGCCGCGGCCTCGGTGCACTGCATCGACCCCGCAAGCTCGTCGGCGGGGTCGGCCCGGCCGAGATGCTTGGCGAAGTCGTCCAGCGCGGCACCGAGGCCGCCTTGGTGCCTCTCGGCGTAGTGGCCCGCGAGCGTGAGGTGGGAGGGGTGGGTCAGTCGGGTGGAGGTGACCGTCATGGTGTCTTTGTGGAGGCGGTGGCTGTAGCCCCATCCCGCGCGTTTGGCCCGGTCGGCGAGAATGTCGGCGACAGTCTCGCGGTGCTCGGGCGACACGGTGTCGCGGTAGATCGCGATGACACCGCTGGCGCGGTAGTCGAACGCGAGCGGGTGGCCGATCTGGTCGGGAAGGCCGGCGAGAACGGCGGAAACGATCTGGGCGGCGTCGAAGGCGACGGCGGCCGAAGCGCTGGCGGACAATGTGACTCCTGTCGTTGGAGGATCGAGCGGCCGAGAGGGGCGCCAACCCCTCCTGACATATAGAAGCCTACCACATATACGCCATGTCGTGTGGTAGGGCGGGCCCCGCTGGTCAACTGCACTGACACTGGGCGAAGGCCGGCACCCGGCCCCGCCGCTGCGGGTGCTGTGCTCCGGCCGTGTCGGCCGGAGCACAGCACCCGCTAGACTTCTGTGAGAACCAGCACGGCCCTCGGTTCCCCTTGTGGGTGCCTCCTGGCGGTCCTGGATCGAGTGGCGAGCGGTAGGCCGTGCACCTAGTCCAGACTCCCCGCAAGGGGACCGTCCTTCGGGGCGGGCGGCCTGCCGTTCGTATGACCAACTCCAGTACTGCGCGACTCCTGCAGTACGGCCGCAAGCGCGGCCCGCCCATGCGGACCGCGCCCCTACAGCCGTCAGGCCGCGTGCGCGAACTCCTCCGCCCGCTGATCGGCGGGCTCCTCCTCGACGGACACCGCAGCCTCGGCCGTCGGCGCGTCCTGGACCTGGTCCGAATCCGATGCCTGCGGCACCTCGTCCGACTCAGCGGTCCCGCCGTCCTCCCGCTGCTCCTCGTCGTCGTCCTCCGGGCGCTCCACGCCGTCCGCCTCGGCGGAGGGCTTGCCGCTCTCCTCCTCGGCGTCGGCCAGCGCCTGGTCCAGCTCCTCCTCGTCGTCCGCCTCGGTCCGGTCGTCCGGCTTTTCGGACGCCACCCTGCGGGCCTTGACCGTCTCGATGAGGTCCTTCTCGCTGGCGTCCAGCGTGTGGCCCTCGGAGGCCAGGAACTCCAGCCACTCCGCCGTCTCGGCGTCGGGGTGCCGCCATGCCAGGTCGTGCATGTTCTCGCGCTCGAATGCGGCGGCGAGCTGGGCGAACAGGATGTGGCCCCGGCCCGGCCGCCCGCGCCGGGCGATGACCTTGCCGAACGGGTCGTCCGCCATCTTCCCGTAGCCCCGGTTCTCGTTGGGGTCGTCCATCTTCAGGAGCTTGGAGATCTCGGCGGTGCGGTCCTTGCCCAGGTAGCGCGGGTACCAGTGTGTGCTGCCGCTCATGCACTTCATGACCCAGGACCAGGCGGCGTCGGACAGCTCCTTCGGGTCGTCCTTGCCGGGGTTGATCAGCCGGATCAGGAAGCTGGTGCGCACCTCACGGGCGGCACGCCAGTCCTTGTTGCCCTGGACGACCCGCTTGCGCTCCGCCTTCGTGGCCTCCTTGTCCTCGGGGCTCTCCGTCGTGACCTTGGCAGCCTCGGCGGGGGTGAGGGCGTGGCCGTTGCCGGACCAGTTGCGGCACACGTACACCGCGCGGGGCTTGTCGCGGTCGATGTAGGCGGCGTGGTCGGGGCAGACCTCGGCGTGCGCCTTGGGGGTCATCTTCTTGCCGAGCGCGTTGAGCAGGTGCGACAGCGGCCGGACCGCGTCGGTCCACGTGTACTGGAAGCGGACGATCGGGACCTCGGCCGCCTCCAGCTCGGCCGTGATCTCCTCGCGCTTCTGCTGCTCGACCAGTTCGGCGCGGAGCTTGGCCATGGCCTGCTCCCAGTTGCCGCGCTTCTTGTTGCCCTCGCGGGTGTCGGCCCGGCGGGCGTCGCTCAGGTTGTTCCAGGCGCGGGACAGGCTCTGCACCTCGGCGTAGTCGCCCAGTTCGACGAAGTCCCATCCGGCGGTGCTCAGTTGCTCCAGCTTCTCGTCCGGGAGCTGGGCGGCGCGGTTGGCGGCGGCGACCTCGGCGGGCTTGTATCCGAGACGGCGGGCGTGCTTCGCGCGCTTGGTGTCGGGGATGTCCATGAGGGCGAGCTGGGTCAGGGCGTCGGTCACGTCGCGCTGGGACGACTGCTCGCGGTGGGTGTTCTCGATCATGCTGAGGACCAGCGTGTCGTCGTCCACCCCGGCCAGGTCCCGGCGCACCAGGACCGGGACCTTGCGGAGCGGTCGGCCCGCCTTCTTCGCCGCGACGTTGGCGATCAGCTGGGCCTTCCAGCGGCGCTGGCCCTTGTAGATGCCGATCGTGCCGTCCGGCTGCGGGCGCGCGCCGACCGGGTCCTGGACGCCCAGCTCTCGCACGGACGCCTTGAGCTTCGCGTCGGGCTCGGTGTTGATCTTCTTGCGGTGGTTGTAGGCGTCGAGGACCAGGTCCTCGGGGAAGTGGTACTCCAGGGTGCCCACGTCGTGGGCCAGGCCCTCGTCCTCGACGGCGAACGGCTGGTCGGCGGCGTCCGGCGCGGTGTCGACCGGCTCCGTCTCGGGAGCGGTCTCGATCATGGTCGCGGTCATGGTGATGCTGTCCTTCCGGGGTGTGAATCGAGTGACCGGGAGGGGCGCCAACCCCTTCCGACATAAAGAAGTATACCACAATTAAGGCATGTGTGTGACCATGGCTCGGCTTCTTGTCGACTGGCCTACGGGCGCCCGCGCGGCCGGCCTGCGGACGGGCCTACCGCGCCGGGCTGGGCCGCGAGCTGCGCCCGCAAGCCGGCTCGGTGGGCCGTGGATGGTGGCCCGGGGTCCGGCCGCGTCCGGACGACCCCGGGCGCGGCGGGCTGCGCTACGGGAGGGGTGAGGCGGCGTTCTGGTCCGTGGCGGCAGCGGCGGCCGCCTCCTGCGCATGCTGGCGAGCGGCCGCGCGGGCGTACTGGCGATCGTCCTTCAGGCCGCTCGTCCACCCGCACGAGCACAGCGCGGTGGAAAGCCCGCTGTAGGCCTGGTGGCCGTGCCGGTCGCGGCCGACCGCGCCGGGTACGACGTCGCCCAGGCGCTGCCAGCCCCTCGCGGCGGTCGTGCGGGTCATGTGCCGGGCCTCGGGCGCGGCGAGCCACCACAGCGCCGCATCCAGGACGGCGGCGGCCGCGCGCTCGGTCCAGTCGGGGCCGTCCAGAGCGATCCGGACGTAGCAGGCCGGCGTGGTCACGGTGAGGGTGTGGCGCTCCAGGTGGACGACGGCGCCGGGTACGGTCCAGCCGGCGGAACCGTCGGCGCGGCGTGCGGGGGTCCGGTCGTCACGGCGCATCCGGCTGGAGAGATGCACGGTGGCGGCGGACAGGTCGGCGGCCGGGTGGTCTCCGGACTCCTCGGGGGCGTTGTCGAGGATCGCAGCGAGCAGCGGGCCGAGCGTGGCGGCGTCGAGTTCGCAGCCGGCGGCCGGGCGCAGGGTGACCAGGGCCACGCGCTCCCCGTGGCCGGCCCGAACCGCGATGCGGCGGGACCGGTCGTAGCGCCCCGCGTGGAGTTCGCCGCCGGGCACGGGCCCGGAGGCGCGGGTGTCGCGGGTGGCCAGCCTGGCGAGCAGGCCGGCCAGGGCGGCCGCGTGCTCGGGGCGGTCATGGGTGTGCGGGGCGCCGAGGTCCCGGGGCGGGGTTGGGCGCGTCTGCTGGTCGGGATGCGGTGTGGTCCGGCTGGGCATCAGGGGGTCTCCGGGAGGGATGACGGCCCGGGGCGCAGCGTCGTGCTGCGACCCCTGGCCACTGCTGTGAGGAGGCGGGAGTGGTGGCTCCGGGGGCCGGGCGTGGCCCGATCCCCGGAGCGTGGGCGGTGTTACGGGCGCGGGGAGGCGGCCGGGTCGTCCTGGTCGGCCGTGGCGGCCTCGTGCTCCGCGAGGTGGGCGGCCATCTCCTCGGCGCTCCTGCGCCCGCTGATCTCGGCGTACGGAAAGGCCTGCGTCTTGTCCACGGGTGCGCCGTCCTTGGTGACGACGGGTCCGTCGTTGTCGCTGTGCGGACCGGTGGCGGACTTCGCGTTCACCCGCAGCACCTCGAACCAGCGCCGACGCCACCGCAGGAAGTCGCCCTTCGCGAAGTCGTCCTTCGCCCAGCCCCGGCGCAGGCCCTCCACCTCCTCCAGCACGCTGCGCCAGTACGCCAGCTGCTTCGCGGCCACGGCCTTTCGTGCCGTCAGCTTCGCGTGTTCCTCCGGGCGCCGCTGCGGGTCGACGGCCCCCAGCTCCTCCTCGATGCGAGCCAGGAGCGGCGCCAGGTCCTTGACGAGGGTGGCCGCCATCTCCTCGCGTCCCTTGTGCCCGCTGACCTCGTTGTAGGGGAAGGGCCACGTCCAGTCCAGGCGGGCATTGTCCTTGGTGACGACGGGTCCGTCGTTGTGGATGTGCGGACCGGTGACGGACTTCTCGCTCACGCGCAGCACCTCGTACCAACTGCCGCGCCACTTCACGAAGTCGCCCTCAGCGAAGTCGTCCTTCGACCAGACCTTGAACCCGCGCGCCGCGGCGTCGGCGACCACGCCGCGCCAGTGCTCCAGCTGCTCCGTGATCTCTTCGCGGCGTGCCTCCAACTCCTCTCGCTGGTGCGGGTACGTGGCCGGGTCCCAGCCGGAGGAACCCTTGCCCTCCAGATTGCGGGCGTTGCGTCGCAAGTCCGCCTCCAGCCCCGCGATCCGGCGCAGGGTGACCCCGGGATCCTTGCGGAACGCCTCGTAGTTGGCCGCCGACTGCGCCAGGTCGGCGTGATATCCGGCCTTCTTGCTCTCCTCGATGCTGCGCCGCATGCCGGCGTCCATGCGGCCGACGTCGCGCCGGTGGCGCTTCTCGCTGTGGTGGCCCACCAAGATCGGTTGCCCGGCGGGGATGCCGTCGGCGATGGCGTGGGAAGCCCGGTAGGCGGCGTCCGAGCGGCCGGCGGCCTTGTCGGCGAGCTCCTCGCGCCGGTCGGCGCGTTCCTGGGCACGGTCGTAGCGGTCTTGCTCGGCCTCGGCGAAGCTGCGCGTCTGCGTGTTGTCGATGTCGATGGTGACGGTGAACCGGCCGGTAGCCTCCAGCGCGCGCTTGGCGTTGTTGATGGCGTAGGTGTTGGCGCGGGAGTCGCGCGAGCCCAGGATGGCGATGCCGCGGACCGGGCCATACCCGAAGTTCGCCGCGCTGCGGACGATCTCGAAGGCGCCATCGCCCTTGCGGGAGCCCTCCAGGACGGTTCCGTCCTCCCAGGTGTGGCGGATGGTCAGCTTGACCCGGGGGGTCTCGGTGGCCGTGTCGGTGGTCATGGTTGTGTCCCTCTGGTCGTGCGCCGCGGGCGGCGCTGGTCGAGTGCCCGGGAGGGGCGCCAACCCCTTCCGACATAAAGAAGCATACCACATTCAGGGCACATGTTGGGGTATGGATGTGCCGCCCTCGCAATGGCCGGCGCAGCCGCGGGGTGGGCGCGGCGGGCCTGCTGGGCTACCGCGCCCACCCCGCGCTCAGGCTGCGGGGTCCTCGCTGTCGACGCCCATGTCGAACCCCTCGCGGTCGACGGACAGCACGAACCACCGCGCGCCGCCGTCCTTGCTCTCGCGCAGCCACTCCAGGAACGTGGGCTCCCGCCCGTCCTCAAGGGTGACGGTGTCGGTCAGCGGGATCATGTGCCCGAAGTCGCTTCCGCCGACCGGGGTGTCGGTGAGGAGGTGGTCCCGCTCCGGGCCCCAGCCGTGGGCGAAGAGATCCGGGATCTCCTGGGGGTGGGGGCGCCCGTTGGACATGAGGAACGTGCCGCCGGACTTGGCCCAGACAAGCGCGGGCACGGGCGGGAGACCGCCGTAGCCTTCGTGGGTGGTGGCGGCGGCCGCGTGCTCCGCGAGGCGCAGTGCGGCGTTCAGCTTGAAGTACAGGTCGATGGTCTGATGGGTCATTGATCGGCTCCTCGTCGATGGTGTGGCGTCGGGATCGGGTGGCGGCCGCCGGTGGGGTCCGCCCACCGGCAACCTGTCGCTCAGGGGGTCGGGATCGAGCCGTCGGCGTAGCGGTCACCGTCGCGCATGAGGTGCAGGGCCACCCAGGCGCCGACGGCGTGGGCGAGCTCGGAGTAGTCGGCGCCGCCCACTGTCGCGGGGTCAACGGCGTAGCCCGAGATCGTGCTGTTCGGGCCGAATGCGACGCCGTGTTCGGCGAAGCCGAAGGAGGCGGAGTCGATGACGCCGGCGCGGTCGCTGATGAGTTCGGCCAGCACACCGTTGTAGCTTCCGGTGCTGGGGGTCTGGGTCAGGCGGAAGCGGGTGAACAGCTCGGTGCGAGCGGTGCCGCCCCGGGCCAAGGGGCGGGCGTAGAGGGTTCCGGCGGTCAGCTCGGCGTCGTGGACGCCGGTCCGCAGGTGGCTCAGGACGATGCTGGCGATTTCGTGGCGGCTCATGGGCATGGGGATGTGCCTTTCAGGGCGGGGGGGGTGGTGGGTGGCCCGGTGGCGGGCCGGGGGGTGCGCGTCAGGCGATGCGCGCCGGGGTGATCGAACTGCGGCGGATGTGGTGGAGCAGCGCCTCGCCCTCGTGGGAGAGCAGGGTGTAGGTCTGCTGGTTGTTGCGGGTGCAACCGCCGCACAGGCACACGTCGGCGAGGTACAGCGCCCGCTGGGCCGTCTCATCGCCGTGGTACATCACCAGCGTTCCGGGCCAGATCAGGTCCACCGTCTCGACCATGGCGCTGAACAGCTCGCCCACCTCCTCGCTGCCGAGGGTCAGGCCCTTCGGCGCCGCTGTAGTCGGCTCGACCGCCACGGAGGTGATGTCCTCCCAACCCCTGTTCCAGATCCAGGCGGTGAGGGTGGTCTCCTCCCAGCTGGCGCCAGGGTCGGCGCGGGTGATGAACCCGAAGGCGCGCGGCTCCCCGCTCAGCTGAAAGACGTGCTCGCAGCGGAAGACCCTGGCCTGCGCGGGTGGCATGGAAGGGTTGCCGCTCTGGGTGTAGGTGCGACCGGGGGTGAAGAAGGCGTTCGGGTCCATGGCTGAACTCCTGAGGTGTGTTCGGATCGAGTGGGCGGGAGGGGCGCCAACCCCTCTCGACATAAAGAAGCATACCACATGTCAAACATGAATCTGGCTGGTCGCCCGCTTGGAGCCGGCGCCCCTACCCAGCCAGCGACGCCCCGTCACCCGTGACCAGCCCCGGGACGGCCGCACAGACCAGGACACCCACGGCCGCCGCCGCACCCTCGACGGTCTCCGCCGCGAGCACTCGGAGCGCATCCGTGACCCCGGGGCGCACCTGCCCGCCGCGAGGACCCGAGCGACCATCCGCCCACACCGCCGCCGACGCCTGCTTCCGCGCCCGGTAGGCGCCGTGGGTGACCGTCCACACCAGGTGGAACTCCCACTTCCCTCGGGCGGTCGTGCCGTTCACGCACACCACGACCGCCGACGCTGCGCCGCTGCCCCTGGTCTCGCGGGTCATGGCCCACCCGTTGCGGGCCGCCGACTGCCACAGCGCCGCCACCGACTCCGGTACCCGATAGGCCGGCGCCCACCGGCCCGCTGCCGCGATCGGCGCCGAACAGTCTTGCGCGGCCGCCGACCGCGCCTGGCGCCGCTTCTCGCATGCCTGGCGCGCCGCCTCCTCGTGCGCCGCCTGCTCGTCCGCGGCGGCACGCTCCCGCTGCTGCCGGGCCGCGCGCTGCTGGCCCTCGGCCAGCTGGCGGCACCGGTCGGCGGTCTCCTCCTCGGCGGTCGCCGGCGCGAGCGTGCCGCCGTCCGCGTCGAACACCTCGCCGGACCCCGCCGAGCGAACGCGGAACAGACCACGGCCCAGGTAGCAGGCGAGCAGACTGACGAAGCGTTCCCGGCTGCCGCCCTCGGCCGGCTCCACCCAGACGGCCTGGCCGCGCAGCAGCCGACCGCGCCCGTCCTCGGGCCTGCCGGCCGCGTCGGCGTCCAGCCGGGCGCGAGCGTCGCGCGCGGCTTCACGCGCCGTCTCCTCCGACTCCCCGGCCGCCACCGCGGCCTCGTACACGGCCCGGGCGGCCTCGGCGCGGAGCCTGTCCGCGGCCTCCAGCTCCTCGCGCACCACCGCGTGGGCCTGGTTGCGCAGGTTCAGACCGTGGCGCACCAGCATCAGCCGCCGCACCTCGGCCGCCTCCACCCCCGCAGCCGTCGTCAGCCACGGTTCCACGACAGGGATGTTCGCGGCCATGTCGAGCGACATTCCCCAGCGGCCGCCGCCCAGCAGCGACCACACCTCGACCGCCAGCCGGTGAACCTCGCGCGAGGTGCGGCGGGCCCCCGGCGCGAACAGTCCAACGCCCCGGTGCGCCGCCTCGGCCATCCGCTCGGCACGCTGCTCCTGGTCGTCCCCGGCGGCGGCCACCACGGCGGCCACCACGGCGGCCGCCGCCGTGCCGAGCGCGAACAGCGCGCGGGCGTGCTCGGGCTCCTGGCGCAGTGAGGCGGACAACTCCGCTTCAGTGGCGTGCCCGGCGTGCCAGGCGTCCCACCCCTGCAGGTAGGTCATGCCCGGAGTGGCGTGGTCCTCCCACCACTGGGCGAACTCGGCATCGGCGCGTCCGATCGTGCGCAGCACCGTGTGGGCGAACTGCCCTGCTGCTCCCCCGGGGTTCGCCGCGCGCCACTGGGCTTCCGAGGCCGCCAGCGCGGCGGCGTCCTGGGCCACGTACCGCTCGCACACCGCCGCCGCCTCGCCTGCCAGCGCGGCCATCCGCAGGGCCTCGGCCTGCTCGGTGCACGACTTCGCCAGCACCCGCACCCGCTCCGACACCTCGAACACGCGCCGGGCCGCGCCCTCCCGGCCGGCGGCCCGCTGCGCGGCGCCTGCGGCCGTTGCCGCCGCGCCTGCCCGCCGCTGCAGCCGGTACAACTCCTGCGCCGGTCCGTCCGGGCGGCGCAGCCGGGCGTCTCGCTCGCCCGCCGCCAGCGCCTTGGCGGCCTGCTCCGCATACCCGAGCGCCGCCGACGTCCAGTGCTCGGCGCCGCGACCGTGGTGGGTGTGGCCGGCCTCCTCGGCGGCCGGGTCGATCAGGACGGCGGCGAGTTCCTGCAGAATCGCGGGCAGCAGGCGCCAGCCGATGCCCTGCGCCGTCTCGCGGCCGGCGCGGTGGACGCATGCGCCGCGCCAGCGAACGCGGTGCATGCCGTCCGTCGCCCACCTGCACCGCACCTCGGCCGGCTCGGATCCGGATCCGGACCGGAGGCGGCCGGTCAGCGTGAGTGCGAACCACGGGCCGTCCGCATCGGTGCCGGTGTGGCTGGTCACCTGCCATCCGGCCTGGCGGGCCTGCTCGGCGAGCCGGATCACCTTGGTGGGCGGCACGCCAGCGTCTGCCGGGAGTGCCGGCGGCGCCTCGCCGGTGTTGGTGGCCGGCTGGCCGGTGGGGAGGGTCGTGCAGAGGGTGCTGTCCTGGGTGATCATGACCTGGCCTTCGTCGAAGTGGGACCGAGTGAGCCGCAGCGGGCGCCAACCTGCTGCGGGGAAAGAGGCGTGGCGGGCTCCGCTGCGCGCCCGGGGCGGGCGCGCAGCGGGGGACGGGTCAGGGTCAGTTGGCCGTGTCTGTGTGGCCGGTGGGGGCCTGCGGCTGCCGGGCGGTGTTGTCGTCCTGGTCGGCGCGGGGTGCCGTCGGGTGCTCGTGGTCGATGACGACGTACGCCTCGACCAGGCCGGACAGGTGGGTGGCCTCGATGAGCTCGCCCTCGCGGTCGACGCGCTTGAACGCGGCTCCGGCCAGGATCGCCGCGACGGCGTGCCGCTGGGCGCGCTGGGCGCCGAACGGACCGTAGGTGATCTGGGCCCGGGTACCGGGGGGCGTGCTCAGTACCCAGCGGGCGGGCTGCTGTCGCTCGTCGTCGCCCAGGCGCAGCAGGCGGCGCGCCTCGGCCGCCGCCGCCTCGCGGACGTCCGCGAGGGCGGTCCCCTCCAGGTCCCGGACGATTTCCGACGCGGTGCGGCGTCCTTCCGGCGTCAGGTGCACCGCCCGCTTCTCGCCCTCGGGGGTGCCCTGGACGGTGACCTTTGCGTACTTCCGGGAGACGAGTCCGGCCACCGATCCGGCGTGGCCCAGGACCTCGTGGTTCTGGAACGTGAGGGCCGCGACCAGAGTGTCGGTCATCGGCTCGGTCATGGAAGCGCGGGAGGTGTCCATGGGTGATCTCCTCGGTGCGGGTACTGGCGGTGATCGAGTGGCCGGAGGAGCGCCAACCCCTTCCGACATGCAGAAGCATACCACATGTGAGACACCATTTGGAGAGGGTTGGGCCATCCTCGGGGGTGCCGGCCCGGCCGGGGTCCGGCCGGGTGGCTGCCCTCCGGCCGGACCCCGGCCCCGTCAGTGCGCGGACACGCGGGCTCGGGCCGCGCTGACCTCCAGCGCCACGGCGCCCAGTAGGACAGGCATGTCCGCGTTCAGCTTGTCCAGCCCGCAGCTGCCGTCCTCGGCCGCGCTCCATACGAGCCGTTCGTCCCCGTGGCCCTCGCGCGGGTCGGTCGGGCTGTGCCAGACCTTGGCGGCGTAGTACTCCCCGGCCTGGTAGTTGACCGACCCGTCGGCGTTGCCGATGCCGAGCTCGGTGCCGTCGGCGAGCGGGACGATCAGCGCGTCGTGGTCGGGCTCCCCGGCGCTGTCGATGCCCCGGGCGGCCAATGCCCTCTGGATCCGAGCGCCTACCGTCGTGGTGCGGCGGTGACGGCTCACGGCCACCAGAGCGCCGACGGCGGCCACGCACGCGGCGGTGTCGACGCTGGGAGTGGTATCCGTGCCGCCCTCGTAGACCGGGACGGCCTGCGCGTCCATGTGCCGGTGGGCGTAGGTGTGCAGCGTCGCCGTCCAACCCGTGGGCTGGCGCAGCGTCTTGTCCCGGCCGGTGATCCTGATCTGACCGCCCTCGACACCGACCGTGATGGTGGGAACGCCGTCGATGTGGTTGTGGACCGTGGTGGGCAGACCAGCCGCGACCAGAGCGCGGTGCAGCTGGCGCCCGGCGCCGCTCAGGCCGCCGAGTTCGTGGGAGTGGTTCAGGCTCGGTGGCGGCGGCTCGGTGGCGGTCTCCTCGATGGTGGCGCCGAGACCGGTGATCAGGCGCCGCACGTGCTGGGCGGCACGCCCGGGGGCGCTCTGCCACTGCGAGGCGAGGACGGGCGCGGCGCCTGCGGGGGCCTCGCGCCGTGTCAGTTCCCAGACCAGGCGCTCGTCCGCCCATCGTACGTAGAGCGTGTGGGGCTCGCGGGCCAGGGTGAGCTGCACCTGTGCGGCCGCCACGGCTGCGTCGGTGCGAGCCACCGTCGCCGGGACCTGTCGGCCGGTCAGGTGGTCGGCCAGCCACTGGGCTCGCTGGGGTGCGGTCATCGGGTCCATCGCGTGCATGGGCTCTCTCCTGTGATCGGAAGATGGTGTGTGCGGCGCTGCTGCGGTCGCTCTTGACGGACCGGCCGGACGGCGCCGGGCTGCGAGGGCGCGGGCTGCGGCGGCGCTGAGCGCGAGCAGCGCCGATCGGTCAGGGAGGGGCGGCGGCCGGTCACCGGCCGCCGCCGCACTCCTGTCAGATGCTCAAGGCGTAGCCGTGGGGTGACTCGGCGCTGAGCGAGAGGTAGAAGTTCACGTCGAAGTAGTCCGTCGTGATGTCGCTGCCGTCGTGGTTGAAGGCGTTGGCCAGTTCGCGCAGCTCGGTCGCGAGGGCCTTCAGCGCAGGGGTGGGGACGGTCTGGTCATGCCCGTACCGCTGCTCGGTCGTCCACGCCCATGCGGTGGGCATGCCCCGCAGCACGATGTTGATGGCGCTGCCTCCGGAGAAGTACTCCGTGCGGATCGAGAACTTGATGCCCTGGGGAGCGTCGCCGATCGGGTTGGGCACCTTGACCGCGCCCGGGCCGTCGTCCTCGCTGGTCTCGGCGGCCATCTTGCGGGCCATCTTGATGTCCTGCCGCACGATCGCGGCGATCTGGGTCGTCGTCAGCGAGCGGTCGTACCGCTTGCCGTAGAACCGCGGGTCGACCCAGCCGCTGCCCTGGCGCGCACCGCTCTCGCCGGAGGCGGCGGCGTGCTTGGCCTTCAGGCGCATGAGCATCCGCTCGGCGGCCTCGCGCTCCTCAGGCTTGGTCCGCGGGTGGTCGATCAGGTCCTGCAGGCGGCGGAGCGCGGACGGGCGGGTCTTGGTGGCGGCCACGGTGGGTCCCTTCACGGTTCGGATCGAGTGGCCGGAAGGGGCGCCAACCCCTCCCGACAAGAAGAAATATACCACATTTACGCCATCGCCGCGAGTGTCATCGGCCCTGCATCCATGCGGACTTGCCGCCCGACACTCGGACCTCGGCGACCTCGGGAGCCCGGCTACGACCGCGCCTGGGGCGCCGTGCCCGAGTGCCCCCGGGGTGCGGGGGGCACTCGGACACACTGCCTGGCTGCGCCGTCGCGGTCGGCCCGTCGCCGCTGGGCCGGAGATGCTGTTACAGGCCCATGCCGACCCATTCCCGATTGGCGATGCCGCGCGCCTGCTCCTCGGTCGACACCCTGTCGAACAGGCGGGCGGTCGGCCTGCCGTCGATGGGGGACACCGAATAGACCCCGAACTCGCCAGATGCCAGCACTGCGACGCGCATTCCCCAGCCGGGCCGCTTCGTGCTGAAGTGCGTGGCAACGACGGCGACGGGCGCAGGGGAGGCGGGAAGCTCGCGGGACATTGGATCTCCTTGGGGCGGGCCGCAGCGTTGCACCGGGTGTCGCGATGCGCCGGCGGCGGGCGGGATCGAGTGGCCGGAGGGGCGCCAACCCCTCTCGATACAAAGAAGCATACCACATATGGACCATGTCTCGGGTCGGTGAGGACTCCAGCCATGGCGCCACCCGACCCCGGGGCGGCTCACCCCTCCCGGGCCTGCTGCTCCTCGGCCTCGTACAGGTCGAACCAATGGCCCATGACGGTCCGCCACCGCCCGTAGGCCGCGGCGTGCTGGTCGGCCTCGCTGTGGTCGGTGCCGACAAACCATCGGGCGAAGTTGGCAGCCATCCGCTCCGAGCACAGTGCGCCGGCGAACTGCCGGGCGGCCGCCTCTGCGGCGACACGGCCGGCATGAGTGCAGGCCGGGCGGGGACCGTTCAACGGCCGCTCGATCGAGGCGCCGCATGAGCAGCACCCGGCGACCATGGGGCCGGCGGCATGCCCGCCCGCGCCGCCGGCCTGTGGGACCTCGAACAGGGCGCCCTGGTTGCCGCCGCCGGTGGGTGCGGTGCTGTCGTACATCGGTCTTCTCCTGGATTGGGTCGGGGCCTCCCGCCCGGGGCGGACGGGTGGCATGCCGCAGCCGTGCCGACGGTGTGTCTGGTCGGCGGCGCGGTCGGCAGTTCCTCGCTGCCGGGGCGGATGTCAAGGGCCGGTCCAGTGCGCCGCTTCTCCGGCGTGGCCTGCGCGGCGCAGCGGCGCTACGGCCGGGTCCCTTGTCGCAGTCGTGGTCGCCCGGAGGGGCCGCCGCGCCCGGGTGAGAGGTGCGGCGGCCGTCGGTGCGACCTCAGGCGTTCTGGGGCTGCCGCTGGCGTGCGGCGGTGACGCGCGCGAACGCCGCTGCTTGGCCCAGTGCCGGTGCCGCGTCCGGGAGTTGGTCGCGTGTGACCTCGTGGCCGGTGCGCTCGACCTCGACGGCCACCGGCATGAGGTCCAGGGGCCCGGCTGCGCAGCGGCCGCACGCGTAGATGTTCGGGTCGTGAACGGCGCTGGGGCTCCACCATGCGCGGTGGCTGTGGTCGTGCACCCACTGGAGCCGCCGCAGGTGCTCGCGCAGCGCGTCGGCGGAGTGCAGGACCGACGGTCCCGACCCGTACAGCGTGTAGAACCGGCTCGGGTCGTGCTCGCCCGGTCCGGGCAGGCTCTCCAGCGCGGTCGGGATGTACCTGACCGTGGTGTGCCACTCGGTGAGCTTGACTACCGCCTGGTCGTGGGCGGAGTGGGTCCAGTGGTCCCGGACCTGGCCGGGGGACCGGACTCCGGTGGTGTGCACGGCCCCCGTGCCGCGCCCGGTCTGCGGGTCGCGCTGCTGATGGTGGATCACCCAGCTGACGGTGTACAGGGTGCTCAGGGTCACCGGGGTCCGGGCGGGGTGGACGATCGCGTCCGGCCGCTGCGGGCAGGCGTCGGCGAACGTGATCCGGGTCATGGGTGACGGGTCGGCGGTGGTGGTCGCGGACGTGATCGTGCGGGGCGTCGCGCCGTCCAGGACGGTGGCGCCGGGAAAGAGGAACCGCGCCTCGGTTGACTCCACGGTGGACCTTTCGCCGTGCCGGCGCCGAGATGGCCCGGCGGTGTGCGGGGATCGAGTGGTCGGGAGGGGCGCCAACCCCTGCCGATACAAAGAAGCATACCACATACCGAGCATGCTTGATCGTGTGGATTGTGCGCCGGGGGATGGGCGACGCGCCCGGCCCCCGGCCCCCGCCTCAGGCGGCCTCGGCCCGGCACTCCCCGCCGCTGTACCGCAGCCATACCGACCCGTCCGCCATCCGCGACGCCCACGGGCGGGAGTCGGTGGGGTGTCGCGGCTGGTAGGTCACGGTACGACCGGTCACGCTCTCCACGATCCGCAAGCCCCCGTCGGCGGCCTTGCGCAGCTCGGCCGTGTAGCGGCGGCGGGGCCGCTTCGCGGGGCCGGCTTCGAATCCGGTGCCGACCTGGCCCTCCGTGGCCGGGGCCGACGCGGCCGGCTGCTCCGCGGGGCCGGCGGCCGCGATCTGGATCCGCGTGAGCTCGGTCTCCGCCACCCCCTCGTGCCGCCCGAGTGCCTTCACGGCGCCGGTGACCGTCACCCTGGCATCCCGCTTGGCGATCGACCATGCGGCCGCCGCGCTCGTGAACGCCTTGACCGTCACTCCGGCATCGTTGCCGTCGCCTGCGACGATCACCAGCAGCGACCTGCCGAACCGGCTATCCACCGACTTGGCCACCCTGACGGTCCCAGTGAGCGTGACCGTCTCGCCTACCGCACCCGCGTGACGGGAGGCGGCGACCTTCAGCGCGTGGGCGGCGTCCCGGGCCATCTGCTCGCCGGCCTGCTGCTCGTCCCTGGGCTCCAGCTTCCCGCGAATCCGCACGACGGCCGCGAACTCGGCCGCGAGGGTGCCCTCCTCGGCGCTCTCCAGCCACCGTGCGAGCTCGGGTCGCGCGGCGAGCCACTGCGTGCGCACGGCATCCGCCTGAGCGCTTCCTGCCTGTCCCCTGACCAGTGCTCTGGCCTCGGCCCGGCGGCGGGCGTTGATGCTCTGTACCAGTGCCTTGACGGCCTCGGCGATCGCCTGCGCGCCGCCAACCATCCCGCCCCCGCGGCATGGGAAGCACTGGCCGCCCATGACCCCCGCGAACTCCGGCCGGGTCCCACTCGCATTGCGGCACACCGTGCAGAGCCTCGCCACCCTGCCGTCGGTCAGCCGTGCGAACTCGACCGTGAACCCGTCGGCGGTGATGGCGGCGCAGCGGGCCGCCTGCCTGGCATCGCGCCCGACGCGGCGGGCCGGGGCGTCCGCGACGGTGGCGGCATCGGCGGCGAGCAGGGCGACCGTAGTGCTGAAGGTGGCGCCGGTCGCCTCGGCGGTGGCGGTGGCGGTGTACGTCGTGCGGGACATGCGGTGACTCCTCGGTGTGTGCCAACGGCCGGCGCGCGTTCCGGACGGGGCCGGCTGATCGGCCGGACGGAAGGGGCGCTGACCCTTGCTCGGTGGAGGGGCCCCGGGGCGCAGCGGCTGCGCTGCACCCCGGGCCGGTGCGCGGGATCAGATGGTCGGGGAGTCGGCGCGGATGAGCGTGCCGGGGTGGCTGAGGCGGGTGCTGATGAGCTCGTTCGTGGCGTCGTCCTGCCGGTGGGTGTAGCCCCACCTGGCTTTTCCGAAGGCGTGGGCGATCTCGGTCAGCAGGCTGGTGCGGAACGCGGGGGTGCAGCTGTCGCCGACGGTGACGGTGATGCCGTTGAGGTGGTACGTGAACGCCACCATGCCGGGCCTGCAGGTCCCGGGCGGGAGGCTGCCGAGGACGACGGCGATGATCGGGGCGGCGGCGCCGACCACGGCGGCAAGGTCCTCCTGGCGGGCCGCGGTGCGGGGGTCGGTGTTGGGCACGGGATGCTCCTGCGTGGTGGATGCGCGGATCGAGTGGGCGGGAGGAGCGCCAGCCCCTTCCGACATAAAGAAGTATACCACATTCTAGGCATCGCGGGGGTGGAATCGGCGGATCGCGCCCGGGTGAGTTCGGCCGCGCTCCGCCGCAGGTCAGCCCAGCCCCGCCGCCTTGGGCTTCGCCGAAAGCAGGGTCCCCCTGGCGTCGGCGGCCATGCTCCGCAGGACTCCCGACGCGATCGGCGTGCCCGCGTCCGCGGCGTCGGCGAGGCGGTCCAGCGCCCGGGCGAGATCGGCCAGCATCGCGGAAGGGTCGACGGCGCGGCGGCCGGCCCCGGGGGGCGGAGAGTGCGGAGTGTCGAGCGTTCGCGGGGGGTCGGTGGGCCGGGGCGAGGGGCCCAGGTTGATCCGGACGCGGGAAGCGGGTGCGGGGCTCGCCGGGCCCGCTGCGGGCAGGTTGATCCGGACGCGGGACGCGCGCTCGGGCATGTGCTCCTCCATGGTCTTCGATGCGGATGGTCGGACAGTGTGTCAGGGTGCTCCGCCGGCGGGCCGGGTGTGCGACCGTGGCCGCCGGTGGGCGGCTACGCCCTGGCGAAGGCCTCGCCGAAGAAGGCCGCGAGGATCTCCGCGGGCCACTCGGCATCGGCGCACCGCCCGCACTCCGCCCAGTCGGCGCCGTGCAGGCAGCGCGGTGCGCGATGGATGACGTGCACGGCGCCGGCGCCGTAGGTGTAGCGAGCCCAGCGCACGGGGTCGTCCCGCAGGTGCGTGACGGTGAAGGATCCGTCCACGTTGTTCTCCACTGCGCTCACCGTGACCTCGTGCCGGGGTGCACCCGGCTTCTTGATCACGTAGCGGTCGCCGATGGCGAGGGTGGCGGGCGACTGTGGGCCGAGGGTGGTGGTCATGCTGCTCTCCCAGGGTTCGGTGGGACGGGCGGGTGTGGGCCAGGCGGGGTGCTCGCGGGTCGGCAGGGTCGTGGACTTCACTGCCCGACATAAAGAAACATACCACAAATGGCGCACGAGATGGGCGATTCTCGGCCGGGCGCACCGGCGGGCGAGATCCGCCGCAACAGGCAACCGCATGCCGCTGCGCGTGCCTTGGCCGGCGCCGTGGAACTCTCCGGCGCCGGCCGTCGTGCTTCGCCGCGCGCCGTGGCGCGTGAGGCGGGCGACCGGGGCCCGATCGGACCCCGGCGCCCTTGTGGCGGGCGCTGCTCAGTGCAGCGTGATCGAAAAGGACGACCCTCCGTCCTCGACGGTGAGCCCGCGCTCGCGGGCCTGCCCGTCGGTGATCTCGCGGACGCGGGCGGCGACCTTCTCCCACGGGTCGGCGCCCGATCGGGCGGCGTGGGCTCGCTGGGCCTCGGTGGCATGCCACCAGGCGACGCTGACGTGCGCGCCGCCGGTGTGTACGTCGATGCCCTGGCCGCCCTGCTGCATCCACCGGGCGATCGGCAGTCCGGCCTCGCGCAGTGCCTCGCGCAGCGCCGTTCCCAACTCTGCAGCGGCCTCCGTGCGGGCGCCGTTTGCGTTCCGGATCGCCCTCGCCTGCTCCTGGGTGATCGGGGTGTAGTGCGCGCTGGAGCCGCTCGGGAACGTGACGGTGACGGACCCGTCCTCGTGCCGCTGCGCCGTGTTCGTCGGGTGCGCCGCGCGGGCCTCGACGTCGGCGCGGCGGCTGACGCCCTGGCGGTGGTCGTCGAGTGCGAACGCGTACAGCTCGCTGGTGGGCACGGGGTCGGTCATGGTCTCTCCTGTGGGTCGGGCGTTCGGCGCTGAGGTTGCGGACCGTTTGTCACGGGATGGGTCGGGGGCCGACGGCCGTGGGCGGGTGCCACCTGGGGTGGGTCATGGCGCGCACCCGCCGTCGGCACGGTCGGCACACGGACAGGGCCGGCTTGCGGGAGCGGGCCCGGGCTCGGCCGCTGCGGTAGGGCGGCGGGGTCCGGCGTCGGCGGCGGGTCGCGCGGGCCCACGGGGTGGCGTACAGGCGCCGGTCCATGTCGATGAGTCCGAGAAATCCGCCGTACATCGGCTCCTGATCGAGCCAGTAGACGTCGACGAAGGCGCCGCACAGCGCGGGCGCCCGGGTGCCGGGGCCGTCGTACTGGTAGCTGGGCGGCAGGGCGTGCAGCAGGCGGGGCCCGTGGCGGGCGTGCAGCATCACAACAAGCGGGGTGGGACGCATGGTCGGGGTCCTTGGGTCCGGGACCCGGGGCGCGCCGGTGGGCTGCGCCCCGGGATGTGTGGGTGCTACCGGGAGGGGTGGGCTTTGGCCACGCGGAGCCAGCGCCGGACACAGGCGGGGGCGTCGGCCAGCCGCGTTCCGGGCCACCGGCCCGCCGCCTGGGCGCCGTCGAGCTGCCACTGGAGGGTGTCGCGCATCGCCAGCCGCAGGGTGCGAGCGCCCGTGCGGGTGGCCACCGTGACGGCGGCGAGCACCTCGCCGCCGTCACCGACGGTCAGCCCGGCGGGAATTCCCGAGGCGGTCAGGACGGCGACGATCGGGCGGGCCTGGTCGGCGTCCGGGTGGACGGCCCACGCGCGGGCAGGGGTGTCGACGGTGGCGGACACGGTGCGCGGCCCCCGAGTGCTGGTGTTGGTGAGCAACAGGCGCACTGCGCTGCGGCGCGGCCCGTTTGCCGGGCCGACCTGGACGGTGTCGACCGCCAGGATGCGGGCGCCGCGAGCGTAGGGGCCGGCGAACGCGCTGTGCGCGGTGCCGTAGTGGTCGGTCGGGCCGCTGTACGTCGTCGCGGGCGCGTGGGTGCTCTGGCCGGGCACGGTGACTCCTTCTGGGTGGTCTGATCGAGTGGCCGGGTGGGGCGCCAACCCCATCCGACAGGCAGAAGCTTACCACATTAAGAACACTCTCGGAGGTGTGACCCTCCCTCCTGATGCCGCCAGGCACCGGGTCCGGCGTGCGCCGCTGACTCTGGCGAACGCCGGACCGACGGTCAGCTGGTGCTCAGTGGCTCACGGTCGGGTTCGGGGCGCCGCCCGTCTTCAGCCTACGCAGTTCGGCCCGGGCGTCTTCGAGTTGGGCCTGAGCGTGAGCGGCCCGGTCGTGTAGCTCGACGATCCTCGCGTCGTTCTCGCGCAGGGTTCGGGTTCGGACGATACGGAGCATCTGTTGCATCCTCTTCGTGTTTGCCTGGTAGGCGTTCTGGCGACTGCTCGACCGTAGCGGCGTCGTAGGGCTGCCGAGCGGGATCGGCATCCCGACCGTTCCATGCGGGATGGGGCTGGGCGAGGATGCTCAGTCCCTGCCGCCCTCCTGGTGGGTCCAGCAACCGCTCCATGCGCGCTTCGGGTCGTGCTCGGACTCGAACCGGCCGCACTGGCTGCACGGCGCACCCCAGGACTCGGGGGTGGTGACCGGCTCGGCGACGTACACCTTCTCCGGCGACCACGGCATGCCGCGATCGGCGAACCGGACGGTCTGGTCCGGCATCAGCAACGCCCACCCCTGCGGCCAGTCGAACGGGCCGGGCCGCAGCGCCTCGGCAATCGACCGCCCCAGGCCCGTCGTCGACCAGACCTGAGCCGTCCGCCCATGGCCGGTGACGCGGTAGGCGTCGGCCGTGACGTCACGCTCCGGATCGGTGATGATCACCCCGGACTCCCGGTCGGGCGTGAACGTGACTGCCGAGTGGTCTTTCGACTGCCGGTAGTGGATCGCCCCGTCCTCCATGACGCTGGCCTCGGCGAACAGCCAGCCCCGGAGGGACCCGCCCAGGAAGTTCCGCACCTCCTGGCCGGTGCCGGCGGCGCCCCACCCGAGCCCGCGGGCTCGGTGGCCACCGTCGTCCGTGGCCACGGTCTCCTCGTACTTCGCGTGCATCGCCAGCTCGGAGAGCTGGACCGGCAGGGGTCCCGGGTACCCGTCGAAGGGTCGGAAGATCGCCAGCTTGCGGCCCGGGAGCGGACGGCCGGGCGTGACGGGGGCGGACTGCTGCTCGGTCATGGTGAACCTCCGGTGTGATCGGATCGAGTGGCCGGTGGGGCGCCAACCCCTTCCGACATAGAGAAGCATACCACAAATCGACCATGCACTGGGCCGTGCTGGGCCTCGCGCCGGATGTGACTCCAACGGATAGTTAGCGAGTCCGCCTTCTGTGACCTGGGGTTGCGACTTGTAGTTTGCGAGCCGTTGCGAGCGTTACTTTGCGAGGCGCTGTCCGGCGATGGTGACCGTCGGTGACGGATCGGACTGTGCGGTGACGTGGGGATGGCAGTAGCGGGTGGTCGGGGGCGGGGGGCGCGAGGTCGGTGGCGCAGTGGAGGAGGTCAGAAGGGGCGGGTTCTGGCCGGGCGGGGTGGCCTCAAGAAGTCGACGGCCACCCCAGATCGCTCCTGGGCGCGGATGCCGAGGAAGGCCACCCCGACAGCTGGGACCGCTTCGAGTCAGGGGCGGCGCGCGAGAGGGTTAAAGAACGGAAGGTTCTTGAGGGCGTCCGTGAACTCCTTGACCTTCTCGTCCGACTCCTGGATGTTCCCTTCGTCCATACCTTCTTCCTCGATCCACTCTTTCAGGATCGGCCTGAGCTTCTTGATCTTTTCCTTGTTGAAGGGGTCGAGGCTCCTGCCGGCGGTTCGGTTGTCTACCGGGCCAACCGCGTGAGCAGCAGCTGGGGCTACGACGAGCGAGGCCAACACGAGCACAGCGACACCCGTAGCGCGTTGCAGGTGAGCAGTCATCAGCATTCCTTCCGTGCGGACGTGAAGTCTTCCGGTCGGACTGCAAACTGCCTCAGCGCGCCGAAGGTGTCGGCTTCCACCTCGTCGGTGTCGGAGAGCATGTTGAGGCTGTAGAGGACGTCGTCGGAGAGCGCGAGGGCGAAGTCGCCGAGCTGGGTGACGAGGCTGGCGGCGAGTAGGCCGGTGATCGCGTGCCGACGCCATGCCCCCCAACGGCCACGCAACCTCAGTCTCGCCGACCAGCCACGTACCGACCCAGCGACGCAGCCAGTGATCTGCCAGCCGAAGACGATCCCGCTCGGCGGCATCACCCGCGTACGCCACCAGCAGATCACCCACGCGGCACACATCGGACCCGATCAAGACCCCAACCGAAGAACCCACCCGTCCACAGCGCCCCGGCCACACCTCAGCGCTGCCAGAAACCGGCACATGACCACTACTCAACGTGACTCGACCGACGCCCGGACCGCCGCTCGCAAACTAGAGCTCGCATTCGCAATCTATCGATCGCAGTCACACCGGAGGCCGGTTACGCGGATTGCTCCGCCGGGGCGGGGGAGTGGCGTCGACGCTTGGCGGCCAGCTTGGCATCACGCTCTCGCTGCGCCTCGCCGAACGACCGGTCGCCCAACTCCTTGAGTGGCCTGTTGACCGCCATGCCCACACGGATTTCGGGGCCGGCGGCCAGAAGATCGGATGCGGCCTGGTCGAGGTAGCCGGCGGACTCCAGCGCGGCGACGGTGGGGAAGACGTCGGCGTGGCGGTCCCGGGCCCGGTCGATCAGGTGGTCCTCGCGGCCGCCGAGACTGAACCGGTAGGAGAAGTTCGCCGGTGGGTCGGGCTCCACGATCTCCCGAAACCGGCTGACGGCCTTGGTGTAGGCGTAGAACCGGGTGCGGGGCGCCGAGCGCATGATGCGCATCCACGCACGTGTGTACGGCCCGTCGTAGAAATCTCCGGCGTCGTGGATTCTGACATCGGCGTCCGCGTACCGGTGGTGGCGCAGCTCGGCGATCATCCACTGTTCCCACAGCTCCGGGGTGTCCAGCACCATGAGCAGATTCCGCCGGTGCGACTCGACGACACCCGGGAACCGCTTGTAGGAACTGGCCCGGTCGGTCGCGTAGCAGAGTCGGGCGCACGCGCTCGCCTCCGGGCAGGTGTTGACGGTGCGTCCGGGGCCGAGTGTCACCACCCATGCGGGCAGGCTCCACACGTAGATCTTGCGCCCGTCGCGGTTGAGGTCCTGGTTGTTGCTGGCGAGCAGCCACTGCCGCGGCTTGGGCGGGGGCGATTCGAAGAGGGTGAGGGCATCGTCGGGTGAGGGCATGGCGGGGCTCCTGGGGTGTCCTGGTCGAGTGGCACCCCCGGGCGCCGGCCCTGGGGGAGCGAGGTGTGCGCGGGGCCCGCCGCGCCGTCGTGGGGGCGCGGCGGGCCGTCGTTCTAGGCGCGGGTGCGGCAGATGTGGCGGCTGTCGTCGGTCGCCAGCGCCTCGGCCAACTCCTCGCCGTACCGCGCGACCAGGAAGAGCTCTCCGCCTGGCTCCTCGTGGGGGGCGGTCTCGGCCGCCACGTTCAAGAGCACGTTGCGGGTCATCGCGAACTGGCTGTCGGTCAGGACGAGCGGGCTGCGGCCCTCGAGCTGGCGCCGGATGTCCGCGAAGTCGGCATCTGTGTCCGGGTCGACGCCCAGGCCGGGGCCGAACGGGTCGTCCGCGTACTCGAAGGCCTGCCCCAGAACGGTGCGCAGGGTGACGCGCTGGGGTGAGATGCGGGAGCGCAGAGCGTCGGCGTCGATAACGGCGATGATCATTTCGGGTCGCGTCCTGTCGTCGTGCGGATCGAGTGGCCGGTGGGGCGCCAACCCCTTCCGACATAAAGAAGCATACCACATCTCAAGCACTATGGAGAATGTGTGTCACCTCGGATTTCCAGCCCGGCCGGCCCCGCCCCGCCCCGGTCGGCCGCGAGCGTCATGCCGTCAGGGCTGGTACTCCCACGTGTCGCACCACGCGGCCCGCACCGCCTCCATGGCCTCGCGCTGGATCTCGGACAGGATGCCGTCCGGATCGAGCAGCGCCGACCCATGGCGGACCAAAAGTTCCGCCACCGCAACGAGCGTGGCCTCGATGTCGGGCCGCTCGACCTGGTCCGCGAGCGGGTATCCATCCATGCCGGGCATGGTCAAACCTCCCTCGTCTTCGTGTCTGCTCCCATCCGTGCCGCTGCTGCGGCGCCGTTGCCCACCTGCTTCTTCGCCCGCCGCTCCTGGGCCTGCTCTGCCTGCTGCGCCTCGGTGAGAAGCTTCACGCGGCCCGAGTACCGCACCCGGTAGACGTCCTGGAAGCTGTCGGACCCGTCCCGCTGGTACGCCTGGTGGATCCTCTCCAGCGTCCTGAGCAACTCCATCGCCTCCCGGCCGTACTGGTCGCCGGCCAGGCGCTCCGCGTACAGGGAGCGGTCCGTCAGGCCGGAGACGTCCACGAAGATGCCCCAGCCCTTGTCGCAGCGCACGGAGATGCGCAGCGCGCCGGGGATGATGCCGCGAGCCTTCGCCTCCTTGCAGTCGGCCCGGATGCGGGCGGCCACCTGAGTTTCGCGTTCGCCGTCGCTACGGCGGTACTTCGGCCCGTAGACGGTGCGGTCCACGCTCGCGCCGTCGGCAGTGACCTCTCCGCGCCGACTGCGCCACTGGTCGTCGACGTACAGCGTGCGGTACCGGTCACGGCCGGGGACGGGGGTGAGGGTCTGCAGCCGGTAGCCGGCCGGAGCGGCGGCGCGGGCGGCGGTGCGGGCCTGGCTGAACGTCAGCATGGGACGGTGGCCTTCCTGAGGTGGATGTGTGCCGGGTCGTCGGCTCCGTGGGGCGCCCGGGGCGGGCCGGACAGGCCCGCCCCGGGCCGCGGGATTCAGCGCAGGGGGCGCTGGCGGTGGTAGATCAGGCCCGGGTCGAGCGGGTACATGGCCGGGGGGTAGTAGGGCTGAGGCTCGCTGGACGTGGCGCTTCCGTCCCCGTGCACGGTGATGGTGGTGACCTGGGGGCCGCGATCCACGCGCGCGCGGCGCTCCAGCTCGCGTGCCCACTCCTCGTCGGTGGCGCGCCGGGCTGCGGCCGCCTTGACGGCGAGCTCCTCGGCCTCCTGGGCGCCCGCGCGGTGAGCGGCCGTCAGGGCGTCGCGCCGCGCGGCCAGCCGCTCGGTGTCCGGGGTGCGCACCCCGGCTTCGTCCGCGATCCGCAGGATCCACGTCCACGCGCTGGTGAGGTCGCTCACCTCGGCGCCGTCGGCGGCGGCCTCGCGCCCGTACTCGTTGAGCGTCGGCCGGTAGTTGGCCCGTCCGGCGTCGGTGAGGGCCTTCCGTCCGGCGCGGACCACTTTGGCGGCCAGCTGGCGGGCCTCGGCGAGCTCGTCCTCCTCGATCCACGCGGCCAGGTCGCTGGAGACGCGCTGCCACGCGTGGCAGCTGGTCCGTTCGGCGTCCTCGGCCTCGGCCTGCCACTCCTCGCGGGTGGGCCAGGTGAACGAGGAACGGCTCATGAATACCTCCAGGGGGCGGGCTCCCGGCGGGAGCGGGACCGAGTGGCCGGAGGGGCGCCAACCCCTCCGACATAAAGAAGCATACCATATTTCAACCATGAGCGGGGGTGTTCGGAACCTCTTGGCTCTCGGACGCCCCCGCCTATGGGCCGGCTATCGAGCGGGCTCGGTGGCCACGCTTACGGGCATCGGAAGCCCGTAGTGCTGTGCAAGCGTCACCACGCAGTCGTCCGCGCCCGCGTTCCCGACCCAGACGTCCGTGCCCTCGTGGTCGGCGACCTGGTACCGCGCGCTGGCATGGGTGCTGACGAACCGCAGCGTCCCGCCGATGCCCTCGTAGCCGTCGAACGCCACGTCCCGCGCGAAGGCGTCCAGCGGGCCCGTGCGGCGCACCCGAGCGACCGTCTGGGGCTGCCCCGGAAGGGGGACGCGTACCAGCGTCTGGGAACTGCCCGGGGTGATGATCTCCAGGCCGTGCGCGCGCAGGTGCTCCCGGTCCGTCCGGATCAGGGCGTCCCACTCGTCCCGGGCGCGCCCCGCCCGGCCCGGCCGCAGGAAGTGCCGGCCCATGACGCGCTGCACGGCTACGCCCTGGTCCCATGGGACGGCGAGCCACCCCTCCGCGGTCATGTGGGCGGCCTCCGGCGACAGCTTCGCCATGATGCGCCGTACGGCGCGGACGTCCCATGTCGGTGCGCCCGGCGCGGGCCGGAATCCGTCGTCCGCAACGGCGCCCGTCTGGGTCGGGGTGGTGGTCTGGCGCTCGGGGCTGCTGGCCACGGTGATGAACTCCCTGGTGTGTGGGCTGTGTCGAGTGACCGGAGGGGCGCCAACCCCTTCCGACATAAAGAAGCATACCACATCTAGGTCACGCAATGTTCGATGGGGACTCCCACGGTGGGGGCGGACCCTACCGGGCGGAACGGGGGATCACACGCACGGGCAGTGGGAACCCGTAGTGATCCGCCAGAACCTCGACCGCGTCCAGCCCTTCGGTCACACCCTCCCGAACGACTGTGCCCAGGTGGTTGGCAACCTCGTAGAAGCGGGCGGCGCCCGTGCCGACGTAGCGCAGCGTCCCCCCGATGCCGGCGAACCCCTCGAACGCCACTCCGCTGGTGAAAGCGGACGGGGCCCCGATGCGGCGCACGCTCGCCGTCGTCTGCGGCTGCTCGGGCCGCGGCACCCATACACAGGTCTCGGACTGACCCGGGCGGAAGCTCACCATGCCGTGCACCGCCAGGTGCTCCCGGTCCCTGCGAATCAACGCGTCCCACTCGTCCCGATCGCGGCCGGCTGCTCCCGGCCGGTGGTAGTGCTCCCCCATGATCCGATGAACCGCCACGCCTCCGTCCTCCCGGAGCGCGTACCAACCCTCGGCGCCGTCGTGAGCCGGTGGCGGCGACAACTGCGCCATGATGCGGCGCACCGCGCGGACGTCCCATGTCGGCGCGCCCGGCGCGGGCCGGAATCCGTCGTCCGCGGCGGCGGCCGGTCCGGCCGGGACGATGGTGACGGGCTGTTCCTGACTGCTGGGCATGGTGGCTGACTTCCTGTGGATGGTGGGTTCGCGGTGGGGTCCGGCTGGCCGGGCCGATGACGGCCCGGCCAGCCGGCGGGAGGGGCGCAGCGCGCCCGGCCCGGGGATGCTTCGCGGCCTGCGGGAGGGGCCGCGCGCGGTGGCGGCCCCGGGCGCTTCGTCAGCCGATGCTGATCAAGGTGACGGCGTCGACCTCGCAGGCGTGGCGCGCGGCGATGATGACCGGGACATCGGCGACGGTGTTGTATCCGGGAGTGATCCATACCGTGTCGCCGAACTGCCGCGCGTCGCCCGTGATTCGGTAGCGCACCGTGGTCTGGAAGCGCGCACCCTCGCGCATGAGCTCGATCGTGGTGTCCCGTGCCTGGGCGACGGCAATGATGCGGGCGTTGTGCTCGGTCGTGCTGCTCATGTCGGTTCCTGTCCGCCTGCGTTGTCTGGATCGAGTGGCCGGGAGGGGCGCCAACCCCTTCCGACATAGAGAAGATCACCACATTTAGAACACCTCGGCTGGCGCGCCCCGGTCCCACCGGGGCGCGCCAGCGGGTGGTCAGAGCAGCGACCGGAGCGAGATCTCCTCGACCGCCACCCCGAAGTAGGTCGCGAGGATCTTCGGAGCGTCCTCGACGGTGGTGTAGCCCGGAACGATCCGCACCCGCTGCGCCCGGACCTTCTCCGACCCGTGGACCGTGAACGTGGCGACAGTGGTGAACAGGTCGCCGCGGGCGATGGTCTCCGCGTGACGGGTCGCGGCCTGCTCGAAGATCTTGGCGTAGTCGGCGGTGCCCTCGACTGCGGTCATGGTGGACCCCTTTGCGCTCGGTTGGCGTGGATCGAGTGGCCGGAGGGGCGCCAACCCCTTCCGACATAAAGAAGCATACCACATTCCATGCATGACTGGTGTCGTGCTGCGCCTTCCCCGGCCCGCTTTCCGCGTCGCCGGGCGGTCCGCCACCCGCAGTTGGCGCGGGCGGACCGCCCGCCCCCCGGGGCCGGCCTGCGGCGGCCCCGGGGGGCGGCTGCGCGGGCCCTAGAACAGCACTTCGGGGCCGAACAGGGCGTCCGCATCCTCCGGGGCGAACAGGACCGGCTGCACGGCCTTCTCCGCCCCGATGTGGTGCGGCCGCATCCGTGCCCAACTGGACGGCGTGCCGACCGACGCGGAACGCGTCGGCGCGACCGGGGCCGGCTGACGGTAGGTCTCCAACAGCATCGACGGGGCGGGGGTCGGTTCGGCTTGGCCCGGCCGAGTGGCGGCCGGGGTCGTGTCCGGGGCCTCGACCAGTAGGGCGCACTGCGCGGCGTCGGCGTGGGCGGACGTGGTGCGGCGGGGCATGGCGTGTCTCGTCTCGATGAGAGGTCCGTCGGGGGGCGGGAGGCGGCGGGGCAGCTGCTCGGCAGC
>FTKT01000470.1_pt4 | contig 54568 bp, 49 predicted proteins | sample 1658271 | NCBI WGS metagenome assembly FTKT01 (sample SAMEA3914811, study PRJEB12502) | metagenome | biome: forest; material: soil | place: Canada | collected 2011-08-04 | depth 0.3 m | reverse complement strand
CTCCAGCTTGGCGAGGATGTTCGAGACGTGCACGCTGGCCGTCTTGGGCGAGATGAAGAGCTCCTCGGCGATCTGACGGTTCGTCCGGCCCAGCGCCAGCAGCCGCAGCACGTCCGTCTCACGCGGGGTCAGGTGGAAGGCGGCCGGCTCCTCGGGCGCCGGCGGCCGCTCGGGCGCCTCGGCGAGGGCGCGGGCCACCCCGATCCGGTCGGCCAGCCGGGCGATCTCCCGGCCCAGTCCCAGGTCGCCGCGCCGGCCGGCCAGCTCCGCCGCCTCCCGCAGCAGCGCGCCCGCCTCCTCGCGCCGCCCGGCCGCGGCGCTCGCCGCGCCCGCCCCGAGCAGGGCCAGCGCCAGCGGGTACGGCAGGCCGGTGGCGCGCAGCGGCTCGACCGCCGCGGCCCAGTGCTCCGGGGTGTCGGCGGCGACCGCACGGGCCAGCTCCGCCTCGGTCAGCCTGGCCCAGCCCAGGTGCAGCGGCACGGCGGCCGGCTCCTGCCGGGCCAGCACCTCGGCGATCCGGGCGAGCACCACCGGGCGGCCGAGGTCGGCGCTCGGCAGCCCCCGCGCGTCCGCCTCCACCGCGGCCGCGCGGGCCAGCAGCGGCAGCACCCGGACGTCGGTGCCGGTCGCCGCCGCCTGGTCCAGCACCGCCAGCAGCTCGGCCCGTGCCTCCAGCGGGCGGCCGCCGCGCCCGGCCAGGTCGACCGCCAGCACCGCGGTCGGCAGCAGGTGCTGAGCCTGGTCGTTGTGGCTGCCCGAGCGGGACTTCGACAGGTGCACCGCGGCGGCCGTCAGATCCTCGCGGAACAGGGCGAGTTCACCGCGGATCCGGTACAGGTACTCGTCGTAGGGCTCGTCCCGGCCGTCGCCCTCCCAGCCCTCCAGCACCTCGGCGGCCTCCTGCGGGCGCCCGGCCAGGATCAGGCTCTCGGCCAGGTTGCCGGCCAGGATCGCCCCGGTGTGGCGCAGCAGGCCCAGCCGGCCGGCCGCCTCCAGGCCCTCCCTGGCCAGCACGGCGGCCTCCTCGGCCTCGCCCACGTGGGCGAGCAGGCTGGCCAGGTTGTTCAGGCCCCTGGTCAGCACGTCCGAGGCGCCCTGCTCGCGGGCGCCGGCCACCGCCGCGCGCATCTCGGCGATCCCGCGCTGCGGGTCGCCGAAGGTGGCGTAGAGCGTGCCGAGGGTCATCCGGGCGTGCAGCTCCACGCCGGTCGCGCCGACCAGCCTGGCGATCTCCAGGGCCCGCTCGGCCAGCGCGACGTCGGCCGGGACGGGCACCTGCAGCATCGCCTGGCCGGCGCCCAGCGAGAAGACCTCGGCCTGCACGGCCGACGGCGGACGGCCCTCGACCAGCCGGCGGGCGTGCGCCAGCTCCTCGTCCGCTCCGGCCCGGTGCAGATAGCGCAGCAGCCGGGAGCGGTTCATCCGGAACCAGGCGGCGCGCAGCGGGTTCTCCGCCTCGTCCACCTGCTTCAGCGCCCGCTTGGCCAGGCTCACGCCGCGGTCGTGATCGCCCGCCCGGCGGGCCGCGACCACGGCCTCGGCCAGCACGTCGACCAGGCGAAGCTGGTCGCACTGCGGCTCGCAGCCGCCCGGGTCGCAGCAGCAGGGCGGGTACGTCTCGGCCCAGTCGTGCGGGCGCAGGGTGGAGGCCAGCACCTCCTCGGAGACCTCGTCCCAGAGCTCCACGGCCCGCTCCAGCAGGCTCAGCTGCTCGGCGAAGGCGTTGCGCCGCCGGGCCGCGCGGGCCGCCTCCAGGGCGGTGGGCAGGGCGCGCGCGGGATCGTGCGCGTGGTACCAGTAGTTGGCCAGCCGGGCCGGCCGCTCGTCCCCGCGCACCAGCGCCGGATCGCTCTCCAACGCGGCCGCGAAGCGCCGGTTGATCCGGTTGCGCTCCCCCGGCAGCAGGTCGTCCGAGACCGCCTCGCGGACCAGCGCGTGCCGGAACCGGTAGCCCTCGCCGTCCTTGTCCGGCTGCAGGATGTTGGCGCCGACCGCAGTGCGCAGCGCATCGATCAGCTCGTCCTCGGGGTCGTCCAGCGCGGCCGCGAGCAGCTGGTGCTCGATCCGCGAGCCGCCCTCGGCGGCGATTCTGACGACCCGTTGGGCCTCCTCGGGCAGCGCCTCGACCCGGACCAGCAGGATGTCGCGCAGCGAGTCGCTCAGGCCGACCGAACAGCCCTCCTGGTACGAGCAGGCCAGCTCCTCGACGAAGAACGGGTTGCCCTCGGAGCGCTGGTGGATCCGCTCGACCAGCTGCCCGTCCGGGCTGGCGGTGCCCAGGATGCCGGCCAGCTGGGCCGCCACCTCCTGACGGCCGAACCGGTCCAGTTCGAGCCGCTGCACGGTGCGCTGGCGCTCCAGCTCGGCCAGGAAGGGGCGCAGCGGATGGCGCCGGTGCAGGTCGTCGGTGCGGTAGGTGGCCAGGATCAGCACCCGGGCCCGGTGCAGCGTGGCGATCAGATAGCCGAGCAGCTCGCGGGTGGAGCGGTCGGACCAGTGCAGGTCCTCGATCGCCAGCACCAGGGTGCGCTCGGCGCTGAGCCGCTCGAACAGCCGGGCGATGTGCTCGAAGAGCCGGGCCCGGCCGTACTCGTCGTTGGGCTCGGTGTCGGCCTCGCCGAACTCGGGAAGGAGCCGGGAGAGATGGCCCTCCATCCCGGCGGCGGCCAGCTCCAGCTCGGGGCCCAGCCGGCGGTGCAGCCGGCGCATCGCCGTCACCAGCGGCGCGTACGGCAACCCCTCGGCGCCGACCTCCAGACAGCCGCCGAGCATGGTGACGACGGAGCCGTCGGTGCCCGACTTCTCCGCCTCGCAGAGGAACTCCTCCAACAGCCGGGTCTTGCCGACCCCGGCCTCACCACCGACCAGCAGGGCCTGCGGCTGCCCCGCCGAGGCGCGCCGCAGCGCCGCCGTGAGGGTGGCGGTCTCCTGGCCACGGCCGACGAAGACGGGACTGACCGAGATCTGCTCCACGGCGCCGAGCATGCCACAGCCCTCGGACAGCGGCCGAACAGTTATCTCGCCAGCCGGACGGACGGGCTCGGGGCGGGGCTCGGGGTGAAGCTCTGAGGCGGGCTTGGGACGGGCCTCTGAGGCGGGCTCGGGGCGGGGCTCGGGGTCGGGCTTCGGGCGGGGCTCGCTCGGGCGGCTGCGCGCGGGTTCGGCGCCCGCCGGGTGACGGCCCGTCAACCGCTCGGCCTCGGAAAGGCCGGAGGGGAGGGCGCCGATGGCAGCCCTCCCCTCCGCTCCCGGCGCTCCCCTCGTGGCGCCGGGCTCCTGCCCTGCTGTCAGCATTCGCCGAGGCGGGCCGACGCCTCGGTGGCGGTGCGGGTGGTGGTCCGGGCGGCGGGCCGGCTGGCCCGGACGGCGCCGCGGCCGCCGAGCAGCCGGCCGAGTACGCCGGGACGGGAACCGGCGGCGGCACGGCGGGCCTCGCGGCGGACCTGGACGGCCTCACCGACCAGCCGGGAACGCTCGGCGTTGCGGCGGAGTTCGGCGTTGCGCTGGCGAATGAGCTCGTACTCGAACATGGTGGCTTCCCCTGTGCAGTGACGCTTCCCGGTCTCTCCCGGCCGGTCCGTCGTCATGCTTAGAGCTTCCTCCCCCAGAGGGGTGGGCCACATCGGCAGCATGCCTCATCTTCCAAGGCGCCAAAGCCTTAGGAGGCCGGGAAAACGCCGATGGCCACCCCTAAGTCCCTCAGGACGGGGTGGCCACCGGCGCCCCGGGGGCCTTAGGCCGGCCGGTCTTGGACCGGTCGGTGCTGAGGGCACCCGGGGAGGGGCTTACCGGGTAAGGCTTACTGAGCGGCGACGCCCAGCTTCTCCAGGATCAGGTCCTTCACCCGGGCGGCGTCGGCCTGGCCCCGGGTGGTCTTCATGACCGCGCCGACCAGCGCGCCCACCGCGGCGACCTTGCCGTCGCGGATCTTGTCGGCGACCGCCGCGTTCTCCGCGATGGCCTGGTCGACCGCCGCGCCCAGCGCCGAGTCGTCCGAGACGACGGCGAGCCCGCGGGCCGCCACCACCTCGTCCGGCTCGCCCTCGCCGGCCAGCACGGCCGCGATGACCTGCTTGGCCAGCTTGTCGTTCAGCTTGCCCTCGGCGACCAGCGCGCACACCCGGGCCACCTGGGCCGGGGTGATCGGCAGCTCGGCCAGGTCCGCGCCGGTCTCATTGGCGCTGCGGGCCAGCTCGCCCAGCCACCACTTGCGGGCCTGGTCGGCCGGCGCGCCGGCCGCGATCGTCTCCAGGATCGGCTCCACCGCACCGGCGTTGAGCACCGACTGCATGTCCTTGTCGGACAGCTCCCACTCGCCCTGCAGCCGGCCGCGGCGCACCCGCGGCAGCTCGGGCAGCCCGGCCCGCAGCTCCTCCACCCAGGCCCGGGCCGGGGCGATCGGCACCAGGTCGGGCTCGGGGAAGTAGCGGTAGTCCTCGGCGTTGTCCTTGATCCGGCCGGCCGTGGTGGAGCCGTCCTCCTCGTGGAAGTGCCGGGTCTCCTGGACGATCGTCCCGCCCTCGTTCAGCACCGCGGCGTGCCGCTGGATCTCGAACCGGGCCGCCCGCTCCACGCTGCGCAGCGAGTTGACGTTCTTGGTCTCCGAGCGGGTGCCGAACTTCTCCCGGCCGTACGGACGCAGCGACAGGTTCACGTCGCAGCGCATCTGCCCCTTGTCCATCCGGGCCTCGGAGACGCCCAGCGCCTTGATCAGCTCACGCAGCTCGGCGACGTACGCCTTGGCCACCTCGGGGGCGCGCTTGCCGGCGCCCTCGATCGGCTTGGTGACGATCTCGATCAGCGGGATACCCGCGCGGTTGTAGTCCAGCAGCGAGTGCGAGGCCCCGTGGATGCGCCCGGTCGCGCCACCGACGTGGGTTGACTTGCCGGTGTCCTCCTCCATGTGGGCGCGCTCGATCTCCACCCGGAAGACCTCGCCGTCCTCCAACTGCACGTCGAGGTAGCCGTTGAAGGCGATCGGCTCGTCGTACTGCGAGGTCTGGAAGTTCTTCGGCATGTCCGGGTAGAAGTAGTTCTTCCGCGCGAACCGGCACCACTCGGCGATCTCACAGTTCAGCGCCAGCCCGATCTTGACCGCCGACTCCACCCCGATAGCGTTGACCACCGGCAGCGAGCCCGGCAGGCCCAGGCAGGTCGGGCAGGTCTGGCTGTTCGGCTCGGCGCCCAGCTCGGTCGAGCAGCCGCAGAACATCTTCGTCCTGGTGCCCAGCTCGACGTGGACCTCAAGACCCATCACGGGGTCGTAGGAGGCGAGTGCGTCGTCGTAGGAAACGAGAGTCGGGGTGTCAGCCATGGTTGTATCCCAGTCCTTCCAATGTCTTGCTCATGTCCTGCCACCACGCGGCGAAAGATGGCACTTCCCGCAACCGGTCCAGGCGGACGTGGTCGCCGAATGCTTCAAAGTACGACTTCATGAAATTCTGCTGGTTCGCGGTCGCACGCTGACGTCCGCGAGCCGTTTCGATCGTCCTGCGGAGCGGCACCTTCGGGTCGAGGACGCCTTCCACCTCGCGCGGCCGCTGGGGCCAGCCGGTGTTCGCCGCGAACTCGGAGCTGCCGAGCACCGACGCGACCACCTCCGGATCGGCGAGGATCCAGGACTCGGTCTCCCTCATCGGCAGCACCGGGACCAACGGCTCCGACCGATGCGTCTGCCAGTGCCGCTGAACGGAGGTCAGAACCCGCTCGCGGATGGCCGACGGGGCACCGTCGTGATGGTAGAGCAGAACGTCGAACGCCTCGTCCTGGACGGCTTCGACGATCTCCTCGGCACGCTGGTGATCGGCGTCGACCGCCGCCACCGACACCTGGAGGTCCACCCGGGCGCCGTCGAGCCAGAGCTCACGGATCGCGCGCTCCAGGAGCGGCGGAAGGAACCAGCGGTCACTGTTCCCCTCGTGCACCAGAAGGCAGGAGAGATAGCGCATCAGAGACGGGCTCCCGGGCGGTCGCCGGCTCGGAACTCGGCCAGCTCGCGCGGCGGGACGACCGTGCCGATCTGCTCACGGGTCATCCGCTCCCCCGGTGCCAGCAGGCGGCGGGCCCGGGAGACCCGCTGGGAGCCGTGCGGACCCACCACCTGGACGGCGTCCAGGAAGACGATCTCCTCGGCGGGCACCACGTCCAGGACGAGCGGCGAGTGACTGGTCAGCAGGACCTGGCGCAACGGGTCGCCGGGGCCGTCGTGCGCCGGATCGCTGGTCGCCGCCCGACTGACCGTCAGGAGGTCGCGCAGGCGTTCCGGGAAGAGGCCGTTCTCCGGCTCCTCGACCACCAGCGGCCCGGCCCAGGGGCGCGGATCGTGCAGGGAGGCCAGCAGGGCGAGTGCGCGCAGCGTTCCGTCGGAGGCCACATCGGCCGGAAACGGTGGCTGGTCACGGGCCGTGAACTCGATCCACGACTCGTGCCGACGCTCGTCCTCGACCACCCGGAAGCCCACGATGTCCCGGACGATCATCCCCAGGTCCGCCCGGACCGCCGCCAGCACCGCCGCGCCCGAGACGCCGTCGGCGTCCAGGTCCTGGCCGATGGCCCGCAGATAGCCGGCCAGCCCTCCCCCGGCGGCGTCCAGGAGGCCCGGTCCCTCGGTGTCCGAGGGCTCGCGCAGGGACCGGTCGTGCAGATCCAGGAAGCGCAGCGAGTCGAGCGGGTTCGCCGCGCGGACCACCGTGCTCTCTTCCGAGTCCCCCGGATCGGCCACCGGCTCCAGCGCGGCACGCCATCGGGGCGAGGCGCGCACCAGGTCGAACCACCGGTCGCCGGCCGGTTCGACCTCCGTGACGGACTGCTTGAGCACCGTGAAGCGGCGCCCCTCCAGTCCCAGCACCACCTCGTAGCGCATCCGCGCCCGGTCGCCGGGCAGCGCGGAGACATAGGACGGCCGGTGGTCCAGCAGCATCTCCACCGCGAGACGGATCCGCTCCACCCGGCTGCCGTCGCCGCGCTGACGGAACAGCATGGCGGTCCGTCCGCGGACCTCCTCCACCGCCTCGTAGGCGTTGGAACGCGGCAGTCGCGAAAGCCTGGAGAGGAAGAGCAGCGCCTCGACCAGGTTCGACTTGCCGCCGGCGTTCGTGCCGATGACGACGGTGAACGGCCGAAGGTCCAGGCTGAAGTCCTGGAACGACTTGAAGCCGTCGATCTCGATGCGAGTGATCACGTGTTCCTCCTCTCTGCGGTGGACGCGGTCCCGGCCGCCGCGGGTGCGGCGGCCGGGAGTCGCTCACGGCTCTCTCAGCCCAGCAGCACGTCGTCGTCGCCCAGCTGCTTCAGTTCGCGCAGCAGCAGGGCGGTGCCCGTCACCAGGGCGAGGGCGCCGACGACGGCGTTGGCCAGCAGGAGGGTGTCGTTCTCGCCGCGGGCCTTGCGGACGTCCTTGACGATGCTCAGCACGCCGAACGCGCTGGTGCCGATGCTGAGCCACAGACCGGGCTTCGAGTGTTTGAAGCCCTTCGCCTTCTGGATACTGCTCACAGTGCCGGTGCCTCCTCCAGCAGGGTGTGCCCCCACTTGTCGTTGAGCGCGGCCTCGACGGCGCCGCCCACGCGGTACAGGCGGTCGTCCGCCATCGCGGGAGCGATGATCTGCAGGCCGACCGGGAGATTGTCCTCCGGGGCGAGCCCGCAGGGCAGTGACATGGCCGCATTACCGGCCAGGTTCGACGGAATCGTGCACAGGTCGGCCAGATACATCGCCAGCGGGTCGTCGGCGCGCTCGCCGATCGGGAAGGCGGTGGTCGGGGTGGTCGGCGAGACGAGCACGTCGACGCCGGCGAAGGCCGCGTCGAAGTCGCGGGAGATGAGGGTGCGGACCTTCTGGGCCGAGCCGTAGTAGGCGTCGTAGTAGCCCGAGGAGAGCGCGTAGGTGCCCAGGATGATGCGGCGCTTGACCTCGGCGCCGAAGCCGGCCTCGCGGGTCAGCGCGGTGACGTCCTCGGCGGAGCGGGTGCCGTCGTCGCCGACCCGCAGGCCGTAGCGCATCGCGTCGAAGCGGGCCAGGTTGGAGGAGGCCTCGCTGGGGGCGATGAGGTAGTAGGCGGGCATCGCGAGGGTGAAGGAGGGGCAGGAGACCTCGACGACCTCGGCGCCCAGCTCGCGCAGCAGCTGCACGCTCTCCTCGAAGCGCTGCATCACGCCGGCCTGGTAGCCCTCGCCGGCGAACTCCTTGACCACGCCGATCCGCATGCCGCGCACGTCGCGCATCTTCGCGGCCGCGACCACGGCCGGGACCGGGGCGTTGATCGAGGTGGAGTCCAGCGGGTCGTGGCCGGCGATCGCCTCGTGCAGCAGCGCCGTGTCCAGCACGGTGCGGGCGCACGGGCCGCCCTGGTCGAGCGAGGAGGAGAAGGCGACCAGGCCGTAGCGGGAGACCGAGCCGTAGGTGGGCTTGACGCCGACCGTGCCGGTGACGGCGCCGGGCTGGCGGATCGAGCCGCCGGTGTCGGTGCCGATGGCCAGCGGGGCCTCGAAGGCGGCCAGCGCGGCCGCCGAGCCGCCGCCGGAGCCGCCGGGGATCTTCGAGAGGTCCCAGGGGTTGCCGGTCGGGCCGTAGGCGCTGTTCTCGGTGGAGGACCCCATGGCGAACTCGTCCATGTTGGTCTTGCCGAGGATGACGACGCCGGCTTCCTTCAGACGGGTCGTCAGGGTGGCGTCGTAGGGCGGGATCCAGCCTTCGAGGATCTTGGAACCGCAGGTGGTGGGGACGCCCTTGGTGGTGAAGACGTCCTTGAGGGCGAGCGGCACGCCGGCCAGCGGGCCGAGCTCCTCGCCGCGGGCGCGCCTGGCGTCCACCGCACGGGCGGCGCTGAGCGCGCCCTCGGTGTCCACGTGCAGGAAGGCGTTGACCTTCTTGTCGACGGCGTCGATCCGGTCGAGGTGAGCCTGGGTCACCTCGACGGCGCTGACCTGGCCGCTCGCGATGGCGGCGGCGGTCTCGGCGGCTGTGTGGCGGATGAGGTCGGTCATGGGTGTTAGTCCTCCCCCAGGATCTGCGGTACCCGGAAACGCTGCTCCTCGGCGGCCGGCGCGCCGGAGAGCGCCTGCTCGGGGGTGAGCGAGGGCCGCACCTCGTCCGCCCGCATGACGTTGGTCAGCGGCAGCGGGTGGGAGGTCGGCGGGACGTCCTGTCCGGCGACCTCGGAAACGCGGGCGACCGCGCCGATGATCACGTCGAGCTGCTCGGCGAAGTGGTCCAGCTCCTCCGCCTGCAACTCCAGACGCGACAGCCGGGCGAGGTGGGCGACCTCCTCGCGCGTGATGCCAGGCATGCAGCGATCCTCAAGGTGAGTTCTGGTGAGGCCGGGCCCGCGGTGAGGCGGTGCCCGGCCCGGACGGGGTGCCCGGGTGGCGTGGCCGCCCCGCTCTCCCGTCCTCTTGGTCTGTGCGTCCCATCCTAGTGCCGCGTCAGGCGGCCTTCGCCCGTCAACGGGCGGCGTCCGGCGCGGGCTGCCGGCCGATGCGGCAGCGGTGCGGACCGGCGCGGGCCGGTGCGACGACCGTGGGGCGACCGGGCGGGCCGGGCGGCGCGACGGGACGAGGCCGCCCGGCGCGGCCGGGCAGGGGCCGGGGCCTGGCGCCCCGCCAGGTCACTGCGGGGCGGTGGGCGCCTGCGCGCCGCCGTCCGCCGAGGGGGCGAAGGTCTCGTCCGGCGGGATGAAGGGGGCCGGTATGGCCGGAACCGGCGGTGGCGGCAGCTCGGCCTGGCCGGTCCAGCGGTCCAGCGGGGTGAGCCGCTCGGCGGACGGCGGGCCGGTGCGGTGCACCCGCAGCCAGGCGGTGGCCTGGTCGGCGGGGAGCGCGGCGGAGACCAGCCAGCCCTGCACCGCGTCCACGCCCAGGCCGTGCAGCCGCTCCCAGGTCTCGTCGTCCTCGACGCCCTCGGCGACCACGGTCAGGCCCAGCGAGTGGGCGAGTTCGACCGAGCAGCGAACCACCGCCGCGTCGTGGTCGTCGGCGACCATCCGGGAGACGAAGGAGCGGTCGATCTTGAGCTCGCCGACCGGCAGGCTGCGCAGCCGCACCAGCGAGGAGTGGCCGGTGCCGAAGTCGTCCAGGGACATCCCGACGCCGTGCCGGCGCAGTTCGGCCAGCGTGTCGGCGGCGCGGCGCGAGTCGTCCAGCAGCAGCCGCTCGGTGATCTCCAGCTGGAGCGCGTGGGCGGGCACCTGATGGCGGGCCAGGTGGGCCGCGACCCGCTGGGCGAAGCCGGGGTTGAGCACGTCGCGCGGGGAGACGTTGACCGCCACCTGGACCTGCAGGCCCTGGGCCCGCCAGTTGGCGAGCTGGCCGATGGCCGCCTCCAGCACGTAGTCGGTGAGCCGGGGCATCAGGCCGCTGGACTCGGCGAGGCCGACGAACTCGTCCGGCGAGATCCGGCCGCGACCGGGCCGCTCCCAGCGCAGCAGCGCCTCCAGGCCCACCACCCGGCCGTCGAAGGCGACCTTGGGCTGGTAGTGCAGCTGCACCTCGCCGGTCTCCAGGGCCCGGCGCAGGTCGCCGAGCAGGCCGATCCGGTAGGGGGTGTCGGCGTCCTGCGACTGGTCGTACTGCTCGACTCCGGTGCGGCCGCGCTGGGCGTGGCCCATCGCCACGTCGGCGCGGCGCAGCAACGATTCTGCATTTGCGGCGTGCTGCGGGTAGACGCAGACGCCGGCGCTCGCCTCCAGCACCAGGAGTAAGCCGTCCAGCCGGATGGGCGCGGCGAGTTCGGCGATCAGTGCGCGGGCCAGCCGCTCCAGCGTGTCGGCCCGCCCGACGCCGGGGAGCAGCACGGCGAACTCGTCCCCGCCCATCCGGGCGACCACCGCGCGCCGGCCGCGCTCGGCGATGGGCGGCAGCTCGGCGAGCAACTCCTCGGTCTCCCGCCGGCGTTCGGCCGCTCCGGAGGCGCCGGGCACCGGCGGCACGGTCACGGTGGGGCCGGGCGCCGGGGGCGGTACGGGGGACGCGGCACCCGTCGACCGACGGCGCGCGCCGGAACGCAGCGGGCCGGTACGCAGCGGACCGCGCGGCCCGGCGCCGGGGGCGGGCTGGCCGCCGCGCAGCACCCGGTGCAGCCGGCGGCCGATGTGGACCAGCAGCCGGTCCCCGGCCGCGTGGCCGAGGGTGTCGTTCAGCGACCGGAACCGGTCGAGGTCCAGCAGGATCAGACCGACGCTGTAGCCCTCCTCGCCCTGGTGCTCGGCGATCGCCTCCTGGGCGGCCAGCAGCAGGGCGTGCCGGTTCGGCAGGTCGGTGAGCGGGTCGGTGAGCTGGTCGCGGGCCCGGTCGCGGGCGATCCGCCAGGCCGCCACCAGGACGGCCAGCGGAACCGCGAAGAGCGGTAGCAGCTCGGGCTCATGACGGCCGACCAGGACGGCCAGCGGGATGAGCGGTGCGGCCCCGGCCAGCAGCACACCGAGCAGCAGGACGGCGCCCGCCACCCCCTGCGGCGGGCGCGTCGGCGCACCGCCGGTCGTACGATCCATACGCCCTGTCCTCCGTCAGGCCCGCCCCGCCAGGCCGCCTTGCGGCTGGGACCGACCGGAAGAACGGTCGGCCCTGGCACACCTGATGGCATGCCAGTCGGTCTCAGCCGGGAAGCGCCCCTGTCGGCGCCGGACGAGCCCGGTGCCCCACTCCTGCTGACACGCTGTTGCGCTCCAGGGTAAGTCCGCCCCCCGAGTGGGGGCGGACTTTCGGTCATCCGGGAACGCCGCCGTCGAGGACCGGCGCCGCACAGGGACACGATGCCCTGTTTCCAGCCCCGGCACCCGGCTGACGAGGCATCAGCACGGTAACAAGAGGGACACGTCAGCCCTGGTCAACACCTTCGGGGGTTACCTCGGGGGAGTCTTCGCGCGTTGACTGGGAGTCAGCTGTGAGTGCGGCCGCGGGAGCTGGGAGTGCGGTCTCGGCGGCCGGGAGCCCGAGGTGCTCGCGGGCCGCGTCGGCGCCGCGCTCCAGCAGGACGGCGAAGCCGTCGTCGTCCAGCACAGCCAGGCCCAGCGAGACGGCCTTGTCGAACTTCGATCCGGGATTGTCACCGGCCACCACGAAGTCGGTCTTCTTCGACACCGACCCGGTCACCTTCGCACCGCGCGAGACCAGCGCCTCCTTGGCGCCGTCCCGGGTGTGGCCGGCCAGCGTGCCGGTGACGACCACGGTGAGGCCCTCCAGCGGACGCGGGCCCTCGTCCTGCTGCGCCTCCTCGGTGAACCGCACCCCGGCGGCCCGCCACTTCTCCAGGATCTCGCGGTGCCACTCCTCCTGGTACCACTCCTGGACCGACTTCGCGATGATCGCCCCGACGCCCTCGGTGGCGGCCAGCTCCTCCTCGGTGGCCTGGAAGACCCGGTCCAGGTCGCGGAACTCACGGGCCAGCGCCTGGGCGGCCACCGGGCCGACATGACGGATCGACAGGCCGTTGAGGTACCGCCAGAGCTCCCGGCTCTCCTTGGCCAGGGCCAGGTTCTCCAGCAGCAGGCCGGTGGTCTTCTTCGGCTCGCCCTTGAGGTTGGCGAAGAAGGTGACCTGCTTCTCCTCGCCGGTCTCGTCGTCCAGCTTCGGCATGCCGGTCTTCTGGTCGCGGACCAGCACCTTGATCGGCAGCAGCTGTTCGACCGTCAGGCCGAAGATGTCGCCCTCGTTGCCGACCGGCGGATCCTTGGGCTCCAGCGGCTGGGTGAGCGCGGTGGCCGCCACGTACCCCAGGCCCTCGATGTCCAGCGCGGCGCGGCCGCCCAGGTAGGCGATCCGCTCACGGACCTGGGCCGGGCAGAACCGCGCGTTCGGACAGCGCAGGTCGATGTCCCCCTCGGACATCGGGCGCAGCTCGGAGCCGCACTCGTGGCAGTTGCTGGGCATCACGAACTCCCGCTCGCTGCCGTCCCGCAGGTCCTCCACCGGGCCGAGGATCTCCGGGATCACGTCACCGGCCTTGCGCAGCACCACGGTGTCGCCGAGCAGCACGCCCTTGGCCTTGACCACCTCCTGGTTGTGCAGGGTGGCGTACTGCACCATCGACCCGGCCACCTTCACCGGCTCGGCCAGCACCGCGTACGGGGTGGCCCGGCCGGTCCGGCCGATGCCGACCTTGATGGCGGCCAGCTTCGCGGTGACCTCCTCCGGCGGGTACTTCCAGGCGATCGCCCAGCGCGGCGACTTGGAGGTGGCGCCGAGCCGGCCCTGCAGCGCGATCTCGTCCACCTTGACGACCACGCCGTCGATCTCGTGCTCGACCGAGTGGCGCTGCTCGCCGAACTGCTTGATGAAGGCGCGGACCTCCTCCAGCGTGCCGACCACGCGGTTGTGCCTGGCCGTCGGCAGACCCCAGTCGTGCAGCAGCTGGTAGGCGTGCGACTGGCAGTCGATGTCGAAGCCCTCGCGGGCGCCGATGCCGTGCACCACCATGTGCAGCGGGCGCGAGGCGGTGACCAGCGGGTCCTTCTGGCGCAGCGAGCCGGCGGCGGCGTTGCGCGGGTTGGCGAAGAGCTTGACCAGCGCGTGCGGGCGCTTGCCCTGCTCGGCGCGCTCCTCGTTCTCGGCGCGGCGGCGCTCGTTCTCCGCCGCGAAGGAGGCGTTCAGCTCGGTGAAGGCCTCGGTGGGCAGGAAGACCTCGCCGCGGATCTCCACCAGGGCGGGGATGTCCTCGCCCTTGAGCTGGTGCGGGATCTCCTTGATGGTGCGCACGTTGGCGGTGATGTCCTCGCCGACCCGGCCGGTGCCGCGGGTGGCGGCCAGGGTCAGGCGGCCGTGCTCGTAGGTGAGGTTGACGGCCAGGCCGTCCACCTTGAGCTCGCAGAGGTAGTGGTACTCGATGCCGTCCAGCTCGCGGGCGACCCGGTCCGCCCACTCGGACAGCTCCTCGTCGTCCATCGCGTTGTCCAGGCTGAGCAGCCGCTCGCGGTGCTCGACCTTGGTGAAGGTGTCCGTCGCCCCGCCGCCGACCTTCTGGGTCGGCGAGTCGGGCGTGACCAGCACCGGGTGCTCGGCCTCGACCGCCTCCAGCTCGCGCATCAGCCGGTCGAACTCGGCGTCGCTGACGATCGGCGCGTCCTGCTCGTAGTAGCGGATGCGGTGGTCCTCGACCTCGGCCGCAAGCTCCGCGTGCCGCCTGCGCACCTCCGCCGGAACCTCTGCCCAGCCCTCGACAGCCGCCACCGTACGCCTCCTACCGTCTCACTCCGGGTTGTCCACCAGACTCCGAGCACCCTTCACGCTGAGTGACAGCGCCGTGCGGGCGTAGGCGGGGCTCGCCCCCGCCAGCCCGCAGGTCGGCGTCACCAGCACGCGGCGACCCAGCAGTTCCGGATCGAGCCCGAGCCTGCGCCACAACGTCCTGACACCCGCGACATTACCGGCCGGGTCCGACAATCCCCCGTCAGTGGAAGGCACCACACCGGCGAGAAACACGGTGCCCGCCTCGACCGCCTCGCCGATCACCTCGTCCTCACGCTCCGTCAGCAACCCGAAGTCGAGCGAGATCCCGGCCGCACCGGCCCGGCGCAGCAAGGGGATTGGCACCTCGGGCGCGCAGCAGTGCACGAGCACCGGGACGTCGAGCTTGTTGATCAGCTCGCGCAGGCTCTCCTCGGCCCGCTGCCGGTCCACCGCGCGCAGCCGCTGGAAGCCACTCGCGGTCTTCACCTGCGCCGTGAGCACGGCGGGCAGCGAGGGCTCGTCCAGTTGGAGGACCAACTGCGCGCCGGGGATCCGCCTGCGGACGTCCTCGATGTGCCGGCGCAGCCCCTCGGCGAGCGAGCCGGCGATGTCCCGGCAGGCCCCCCGGTCGGCGAGCGCCTTCTCGCCGTACTTCAGCTCGATGCTCGCCGCCAGCGTCCACGGCCCGACCGCCTGGATCTTGAGCGCCCCCTGGTACCCCTGGGTGAACTCCTCCAGCGCGTCCAGGTCCTCCCCCAACCAGGAGTGCGCCCGCTTGCTGTCCCGCCCGGGCCGGTCGGCGAACCGCCAGCCGCTGGGCTCCACCTGCGCGAACAGCTCCACCAGCAACCCGGCCGACCGCCCGATCATGTCCGCCCCGGGACCGCGAGCGGGCAGCTCGGGGAGGTGCGGCAGCTGCTCCAGCGCGCCGACAGCGGTCCGGGCGGCCTCGCGGGCGTCGGTACCGGGCATCGAGCCGACACCGGTGGCGGCGCCGTGGAGGGAGGGGAAGGGGAGGTTGCTGGTCACATGGGCAGCGTACGGGAGTGGGGGCGGCGTCAGCGACGGACTGCAGGGGTCGGTGGATCCAGCGTTTTGCGCACTCCGGGCCCAGCGAAATGCGCAGTTGCCTCGCAGCGTCTTGCTACACAAAGCCTCAGCGACGTGATCGTTTGCGGCTCATGCCCGCCGTCCGCCAGAGCTCTCGCCCGTCTACGGTTCCTGAGCGGCCCGGTACAGCGGAGAGCCAGGTCCCATCCCGGGGGACGTCGATGTTCTGGTCATCGGACAACCCGACCCGGACGATCTCTTCGATCTCGCGGAGAAGGCTATGCCGCACATGAGTCGCTACTGATCCTGCATCAGCCCCCACAACACCCGCCCTACCGCTCGGCCCCCTCCGGCCACAGCACCCGCACCGGTACCCCGCGCCGCTCTGCGTACGCGACCACGTCCGCCGTGCCCCCGTACCCCCGAGCGGGCTTCCCGTCCCACACCGCCAGCAGCAGCTCCGAGACGTCGACCAGGATCTCACTGCCCGCCATGTGCGCGGCCGAGTCGGACTCGGTCATACCGGTGTGGTGCACCTCGGCGGCCTGCCCCAACAGTCGGTCGTAGAGCGGGTGATACTCCTCAGGCAGGCTGCCCCGGTACCCGTCGGCCGGGATCACCACCTCCAGCCGACCGCCATGCGCCAGAACCTCCTCGGAGAACCACGCGTCGGGGCCGTCAGCAATGCAGGACACCCCAGTCAGGTCGTCACCCAGCTCTTGCAAAGTTCCGTGCAGGAGCTGCCTCACCTGCTGCTCCACCACATCACTGAGTCCACGATGACCGGTGATCCCCACTCGCATGTGCCCCTCCTACAGGTAGACGCCGCGCAGGCGCTCGTCGAAGTCACGCACGACTTTCGGCGGCGACGCTGTGGTGAGCGTACGGCGCAGCTCTCTGGCCCGGTCGACGATTCGGCCGGATCGATACAGCAGCCCTGAATCAAGCGCCCTGCCGGCGAGTGCGAACGCCGCCTCCAGGCGCCCTGAGGCAAGATGCCCAGCCGCGATGTCCAGGACGAGTAGCGCCCGTTGCTTGTCGTGTCCAGTGGCCAGAGCAGCGGTGTCCTCAGTCAGTACCCACCCGGGCTCACCGAGGCGCGCTCCGCAAGTCACCCTGCACGCGGCCACCTTGGACTCATCGAACGTGAACACCCATGGCCAGGGCGGGGCGTCCTCTCTCCGTGCAGTAGCTGCCCGGCTGCACACCAACGCCCTGTCTGCGGAGCGGATGTCACCCGCCGCCGCATGAGCCAGCGCCTCCACCGAGAGCAGCCAAGCCTCGGCGATCACCGGTGCACTCGCACCGAGAGCTCTCCTAGCCGCACCGGCCAGGCTCAATGCCTGCGCCGCGTTTCCGGCATGAGCCTCGAACTGAGCGAGGCTGCCAGTCTGATAGGCCGCCAGCAAGGGGTCCTTCGCCGCCCTCGCCGCCTTGATCGCCTGCCCGTACCAGGACCGCGCAGAGCCATGGTCTCCCATGTCCCACGCCAGCCACCCCGCGAGGCCGGCGGCCTCGCTGCCGACGGCCGCCAGGTTCGTACCGTCTCGGCCGCTGCTGCTCAGCCGCTGGATCAGCTGGATATGCGCACGTACCGCGTCCGCGAGATCCCGTGAGGGAGTCGAGCCATCGAGGCGGCGATACGCCAGAGTGCTCAGCCGAAGCGCTTCGGCCTGCCCGGTCTCCGAGGACCCGGGGAATGAAGCAAGTATCGGAGCCGCCGCCACAGCGGCCACCCCGCCCAGAAATTCGCGTCGTTCCACTGGCTCAGTTCCTGATACGCGGTCCGCAAGGCCAAGCAGCCGTGCGGAGATGTCCAGATGAGCGGCTGCCCGAGCAAGCAGGACCATGTCGTACGTGCCCGCCGTACCACGTTTCTCCATCCGGGACACCGCTGACTGAGAGAGCCCCACCGCCTGGCCAAGCTGAACCTGGGTCAGTCGCCGCTCCCTGCGGCTCAGCTCGATCACCCTGCCGTAGTCCCCGGCCAGAGATGCGTCCCGGATCTCCCGCTGCCAGTTCACCAGCGCCGCCCCCGCCGCTCGGTATCCATATGCATCTGACGCATACCCGCATGCCCGTACCGCCTACGAGATAGTCCCACATTGGTGATCGCCGTTGACTGTCTGTAAGAAACCACGAGGGGGTCTCACCATGACGACCGTAGCGAGCCGACCGACCATCATCCTCAAGCCCGCTTCCGCCTTCCTGCCGTACAGGCCCGAATCCGCAGCAGCGGCCCGCCGGCTGGTGAGGGACAAGCTGATCGAGTGGGGCCTGGACAGCCTGGTGGACGACGCCCAGGTGATCGTCAGCGAGTTGGCCGGCAACGCCGCCAAAACCGGCTGCCGACGACGTATGTGCGTGACCGTCCGCCGCCGAACAGCACGAACCGTCCGCATCGCTGTGCGCGACAACTCCCGCACGCTGCCCGTGATGATCCAGATCGAGGACGAAGACGCCGAGTCCGGCCGCGGGTTGGGCCTGGTCAACCGACTGACCAGCGGCCACTGGGGCGTTACGCCCGAACCGCTCGGCAAAACCATCTGGGCCGAGCTGCCTACCTCGGACTCCTCTCCGGCATCGGGGAGGCGGCACTATCCGCAACCGACTGAAGGAGCACCACCATGAGCAACGCCGTCATTGTCCACGGATACAACCCCGAGGGGGCCCACGGCCTGACCTGGGTCAAGTCCAGCAAGTCCAACGTGAACCAGCTGGACGACTCGATCGGGTTGGCGGTCACCTCGCAGGGCCACATCCGGATCGGCATCACCACCGACCCGGCTCAGGTCCCGCTGATCGCCACGAAGACCAAGCTGCGCGCCTTCGTTGAGGGTGCCAAGGCCGGCGAGTTCGACGACCTCATCTGACCAACACTGCATGACCGACCCCCCGAGCCGAGCCACGGCTCGGGGGGCTCCCCGCCCAGCGCACCGACCGGAGGACATCATGACCGTGCTCGGCCGCCTCGTAGAGGACACGACCCGGTTCCTAGACCACTGGCCTGCCACCCCTATCGCCTACCAGCGCGACAGTGCTGCGCTCGCCGAGATGTTCAGCCGGGAGGACGCCCGTCGCATCGTCGCCGAGCCGACGCTGCGGCCGATCGAGCTGGGCATGGTCCGCCAGGGGGCGCCCGCCGCGATCCCACCCGCTGCCGACCATCCGACCCACACCCTCGTACTCAACGGGCTCCACCTGACCTGGCAGCCGCTCCGTGACGCCGCGCGGCGGCTGGCATCCGAGCTCGGCCATCCCGTCACCGCAAACGTCTACCTCACTCCACCGAACTCAACCGGCTACGGGCCGCACTGGGACACCCACCACGTCTTCCTTGCACAGGTCGAAGGTGCGAAGACGTGGCACCTCCACCCACCGGTGTTCTCCGACCCGCTGGACCGCCATCGTTGGACGGCCATCGGGTTCACGCCCGAACAGAGGGAGCAGATCCAGCGGGAGGCCGGCACCGTCACTCTGACTGCCGGCCAAGTGCTCTACATCCCGCGCGGCTGGGTCCACTACGGCCACACCACCCGTGACCACTCGTTGCACATCACCTTCGGCATTCAGTTGCTCACCCGTCACTGGGTGCTCCAGCAGCTCCTGGACCAAGCCGCTGAGCACCCGGATCTGCGCGTCGCCCTCCCTCCGGGTCTCAGCGCCAAGCCGGTCGAATCCGTGGTCACGCATGCCGTGGACGCCCTCCGCCAGTTCCTCGACACCCTCGACCCTGCGCAGGCCGGCCACCCGATCTACATCAGGCAGCAGCGCGCTGTACTCGGCACCGCGCGCTAACCTCGCATCAGACCGGATCCACGCGAGGGGGCCAGGACGTGATCGAACCCGACGACGACCCACTGTCCGCCTGGTACGCCAGCCGCAACGGGTCCAGCAGTCCGGTCGGAACACGCGACGCGATCAACCTTCAACCTGGACCGCAAAGAGAAGCAGCCCTCTTCAAAGACACGCCTCGTCTGGTAGTCGAGTGGGACGGAATCGGCTGGCAGCCCATCGGCGTCACGCAGAACTATGCGGAGGCGTACCAGTTGATCTCCTCTGCTGATCGGGTTGCAGCCTTCCCGCAGTCCGACACGCCCGTACTGCTCCTCAGGATGGGCACCGGACGGCACCGGAAATCATGAGCGGACACCGATTGACCTGACGTGCCGTTGACTTCTGGCCCTGGGACGTTTTGTACAGGGAAGGCGGGACGTTTTGCCTGGTAAGAGCGACCGCTCGACTATCGGTAGAGATCAAGTGACCGATCAGGAAGTATCTTTGAGATGCGGCGAGGAGCCCCAGGAGTGCCTCGCCCGACTCAGCTTTTTGCCAATCAGGGGTGCTCGCGTCCAGTTGCTCGGGCCGGACGCGGTTCACCCTTCGTAGGCAGCTGAGAAGGTCTACCACCGGGAGCGGGATAGCCACCGGCGGTGTAGCTCCGTTCCTTGCCAAGTCGCTCCGAGTCCCTACACCAGCTGTGGCCAGCGCCTCCCTTGACGCTCCCAAAGTCGACCTGGTCGACTTTCTGTTCGATCAGGTCGAACTCTGAACACCAGTGACCGGGCGGAGGGATGGGCCGGGCACGGCCAGCCTGCTCACGACCCGCGTGCACGGGCTGCGTCTAACGGATGATGCTCTCCGGAAGCGAATCGCGGCGGCCTGGACACCCCGGCTCTGGCGGCGCAGGAGGCAGATCGTCACGCGGCGGTGGCGGCGGCGCGAGTACGGGATCACGGCGCGCGGCACGATCATCGAGCTGGCGAGCGCGGGCTTGGAGGGCCAGGTGAAGCTGACCGTCAGGTTCACCGCGTCCGACGGCGTCGAGTACACCGGGCAGGCGACCGTGAGGTTCCCGTCGTACGACCCGCCGCGACGAGGCGCCGGGGTGACCGTCCGCTACCTCCCGCAGGACCCTGGGGACTTCGAGATCGGGGCCGAAGCCCCGCCCCTGCTGGACGAGTTGGAGCGCCTCGCCGCCCTGCACCGGGCCGGCAGCCCGACCGACGCGGAGTTCGCGCCGGCGAAGGCCCGACTGCTGGCGAGCCCAGGCTAAGAGGTGGACGACTCGTCACTGCTCCTTCCGGCGCAGGTAGTGGCGGGCGACCCGGGCTCGGTTGCCGCAGGACTGGGAGCACCATTCGCGGCGGGGGTGGTCCTTGACGAAGTACTGGACGCAGCCGGGGGCCTGGCAGGCCCGGAGGTTCCGCGCCGGGGCGCCGCCGAGGAGGCGGACCGCGTCGCGGGCGATCGCGCCCAGGGCCGCGGGGAGGGCGGGCCCGTGGGAGCGCTCGACGACGGCCATGGTCTCCGCGCCGACCGACAGCGCGGGCCAGGTCGGGGCCGTGGCGGCCGCCTCGTTCAGCAGTGCCACCTGCGCCGGGTCCGGCGCCGCGCGCTCGACCACGGCGTGGATCAGGCCCCTGATCGCGTCCCGCAGCGCGACGAAGGTGGTGAGTTCCGGGTCGCCGACCTCGGCCGGCGTCGTGCCGTGCCCCTCCAGCCAGGCCGCCAACTGGGCTGGGGCGTCGAGGCCTTCGCGGAGCTTGCCGTGGACGGCGTAGAAGGTGTTCGCGAACTCGATGGCCAGGGGCTCGGAGTGTCCGGTCATGAACCTAATGGTAGATCACCCTTGTCGGCATTAGGTCTCCCATGCCAAGATCTAATGGATGAAGGCGTCAGCAACCATTAGAAGGATGCACCCGTGACCGTGACCGTGACCGAAACCCCCGCCCGGCCGCAGACCCTCTGGCACAACGGGGACTTCCTCAAGTTCTGGTTCGGCGAGACCGTCTCACTGTTCGGCTCGCAGGTCACCAACCTCGCCCTGCCGCTGATCGCCGTACTGGCCTTCCACGCCGGCCCCGGGCAGGTCGGCCTGCTGCGCTTTCTGCAGCTCGTGCCGTATCTGGGTCTCGCGCTGGTCTTCGGGGCCTGGGTCGACCGCCGGCGCCGGCGACCGGTGCTGATCGCCGCGAACGTCGTGCGGCTGGTCCTCATCGGGCTGATCCCGGTCCTGTACGCGCTGCACCAACTGTCCATGCCGACGCTGCTGGTGCTGGCCTGCGCGATCGGCGTCGCCTCGGTGATGTTCGACGTCAGCTGGATGTCCTTCATACCGACCGTGGTCAAGGACCCCGCGCACTACGTCGAGGCGAACCAGAAGCTGGCGGTGACCTCGTCGAGCGCGGACGTGGCCGGACCCGGCATCGCCGGCGCGCTCGTCGCCGCGCTGTCCGCGCCCGCCGCGCTGGTCGTGGACGCCTTCTCGTACCTGGCCTCGCTGGCCATGCTGATCCTGGTGCGCACCCCCGAGCCGGCGCCGGCGCCCGCCGCCACCAGGCGTCGCATCCCCGCCGAGGTGCGCGACGGGCTGAGCTTCGTCTTCCGCCACCCGGTCCTGCGACCGCTGGCCCTGATCGCCCCGCTCTGCAACTTCTCCCTGGTCATCGTCTGGACGATGTTCCTGCTGTACGCGGCGCGGGACGAGCAGCTCAGCCCGGCGCTGATCGGCCTGGTCTTCTCCGCCTCCTCGGTCGGCGGGCTGATCGGCGGGCTGCTGTCGAAGGCCGTCATCAAGCGCTACCCGCTCGGCCGGGCCTACGCGTTCTCGATGGCCGCCATCTTCCTCGCGCCCCTGCTGATCCCGCTGGCCGACGGGCCGAAGGCGGCGCGGGTCGCGGTGTTCATCGCCTCGTTCTTCCTCAGCTACCTCGGCCTCGGCATCGCCGGGGTGATCATGGTCAGCCTGCGCCAGACCCTGACCCCGCCCTCGCTGATGGGCCGGATGAACGCCGCGTTCCGCACCATGCTGTTCGGCGGCGGCGCGTTCGGCGGGCTGAGCGGAGGCCTGATCGCCGGGGCGATGGGCCTGCGCTCGGGCCTGACGGTGGTGGCGATCGGGTCGGCCGTCGTCGTCCTCGGCCTGGCGCTGTCCCCGGTCAGCCGGCTGCGCACCCTGCCGGCCGCCGCGACGGACGTCGAGAGCTGATCACCGGTCCCCGACCGGCTACCGGCCCGGGCGAACCGTGATGTCGGTGATCTCCGCGTCGCGCGGCAGGTCCACCGCCGTCAGGATCGCGGTGGCGACCGACTCGGGGGCGATCCAGCGGGACGGGTCGTAGTCGGCGCCCTCCTGGCGGTGCACCTTCTCCTGCATGGCGGTGGCGGTGCGGCCGGGGTAGACCGAGGTGACCCGGACGCCGCCGGCGTGCTCCTCGGCGCGCAGCGAGTCGGCCAGCGCCCGCAGGCCGTGCTTGCTGGCCGCGTAGGCGCCCCAGGTGGCGTGGGCGTTGAGGCCCGCGCCGGAGTTGACGAAGACCACGTGGCCTCGGGAGAGGCGCAGTTGGGGCAGCATCAGCCGGGTCAGCTCGGCGGGGGCGATCAGGTTGACCGCCAGCGTCTCGGTCCAGGACTTGACCGGGGTGTCGCCGATCGGGCCGAGTTCGACCGTGCCGGCGATGTGCAGCAGGGAGTGCAGCTCGACCGGCTGGGTCTGCTGGCCGAGCGCCCAGGAGAGCCGGGCCGGGTCGGCCAGGTCGCCGATCAGGGTCCGCACGCCCGGCAGGGCCCGGGTCAGTTCGGCGGCGCGCTTGGCGTTGCGGGCCAGCAGCCAGACCTCGTCCCCGCGTTCGGTGAGCCGCTGGGCGACGACGGCGCCGATGCCGGAGCCGGCGCCGGTGATCAGGTGGGTGGCCATGGGTCTCTACTCCGGAGCTGTGGCGAGGTGGGTGAAGACCTCGGCGGGGGTGTCGGCGAAGGTGATCAGCTCACCCAGCGGGCGGGGCAGGAAGCCCTCGGCGTCCATCCGTTCCAGCTGGGTGCGCAGGCCCTGGTAGAAGCCGGCGGTGTCGAGCACCACGACGGGCTTGCCGTGCAGGTTGTGCTTCTTGAGCTCCAGCACCTCGGTGACCTCGTCCAGCGTGCCGAGGCCGCCGACCAGGACCACCACGGCGTCCGCGCGGGCCAGCAGCTGGGCCTTGCGCTCGGCCAGGTCACGGGTCGTCACCAGCTCGTCGGCGCCCTGGTAGGCCTTGTGCGCGAGCATCTCGACGGAGATCCCGACCAGCTTGCCGCCGGCCGCCTTGACGCCGTCGGCGAGCAGGCCCATCAGGCCGGCGTGCGAGCCGCCCCAGACCAGGGTGTGGCCGCCCTCCCCGAGCAGCCGGGCGAACTCGGCGGCGGGGGCGGTGTAGCGGTCGTCCAGGGAGTACGCGGAGCAGAAGACGCAGATGTTCATAGTGCTCAAAGGTCTACCATGCCGCAGCAGTGGCGATCATCGGATTTCCGCACCGACGGAGGCCGGCACGGCTCGCCGCTCGGTCGCCGCGATGGTGGCCGAGCCGACCACCCGGGTGCCGTCGTAGAGCACCACCGCCTGGCCGGGCGCGATCCCGCGCACCGGCTTCTCCAGCTTGACCCGCAGCTCGCCGCCGGCCAGCTCCGCGGTGACCGGGACCTCCTCGCCGTGCGCGCGCAGCTGCGCGGTGTACGCGCCGGAGGTGACCGTCTCGGTGCCGCACCAGCGCGGCTTGACGGCGGTCAGCGAGAGCACGTCCAGCCCCTCCACCGGGCCGACCGTGACGGTGTTGTCCACCGGTGAGATGTCCAGCACATAGCGCGGCTTGCCGTCGGCCGCCGGGCGGCCGATCCGCAGGCCCTTGCGCTGGCCGATGGTGAAGCCGTACGCGCCGTCGTGCTCGCCGAGCTTGCTGCCGTCCACGTCGACGATGTCGCCGGTCGCGGTGCCCAGGTGCCGGGTGAGGAAGCCCTGGGTGTCGCCGTCGGCGATGAAGCAGATGTCGTGGCTGTCCGGCTTCTTGGCGACCGCCAGGCCCCGGCGCTCGGCCTCCAGCCGGATCTCGTCCTTGGTGGTGTCGCCGAGCGGGAAGAGCGAGTGCGCGAGCTGCTCGGCGTCCAGCACCCCGAGCACGTACGACTGGTCCTTGGCCGCGTCCACCGCGCGGTGCAACTCCCGCCCGCCGCCCGGCAGATCGACGATCCGCGCGTAGTGGCCGGTGCAGACCGCGTCGAAGCCGAGCGCGACCGCCTTGTCCAGCAGCGCGGCGAACTTGATCTTCTCGTTGCAGCGCAGGCAGGGGTTCGGGGTGCGGCCGGCCGCGTACTCGGCGACGAAGTCGTCGATCACGTCCTCGCGGAAGCGCTCGGCGAGGTCCCAGACGTAGAAGGGGATGCCGATCACGTCCGCGGCCCGGCGGGCGTCCCGGGAGTCCTCCAGGGTGCAGCAGCCGCGCGCGCCGGTCCGGAAGGACTGCGGGTTGGACGACAGCGCCAGGTGCACGCCGGTGACCTCGTGCCCGGCCTCGGCCGCGCGGGCCGCCGCGACGGCGGAGTCGACGCCGCCGGACATGGCGGCGAGCACACGGAGTCGGGGGCCGGTGGACGGGCCGGTCGGGGCACCTGGGAAGTCAGTCATAGTGCCATCCAGAGTACGTGGTGCCGACAACCGGCTTTCTAGCGCTGCCCGGCTCTGCGGGCCCGCTCGACCACCGGGCCGATCGCCTCGGCGAGCGCGTCCACGTCCGCCTTGGTGGAGGTGTGGCCGAGCGAGAAGCGCAGCGAGGAGCGGGCCAGCAGCGGGTCGGCGCCGATCGCGAGCAGCACGTGGCTGGGCTGCGGGACGCCGGCCGAGCAGGCCGAACCGGTCGAGCACTCGATGCCGGCCGCGTCCAGCAGCATCAGCAGCGCGTCGCCCTCGCAGCCGGGGAAGGAGAAGTGCGCGTTGGCGGGCAGCCGGCCGGCCGCGGCCGGATCGCCGTTCAGCACGACGTCGGGAACGGCCGCCCGGACCCGGGCGATCAGGTCCTCGCGCAGTGCCGAGAGGGTCTCGGCGTGCTCCTCGCGGCGGGCCACCGCGATGGCCGCGGCCGCCGCGAACCCGGCCGCGGCGGGCACGTCCAGGGTGCCGGAGCGCACGTCGCGCTCCTGCCCGCCGCCGTGCAGCAGCGGGACCGGCGAGGCGCTGCGCGAGAGCAGCAGCGCGCCGACCCCGTACGGGCCGCCGATCTTGTGCCCGGTGACGGTCAGCGCGTCCAGCCCCGACTCGGCGAAGGAGATCGGCACCTGACCCAGCGCCTGCACCGCGTCGGCATGCATCGGGATGCCGAACTCCCGCGCGATGGCGGAGAGTTCGATGATCGGCTGGAGGGTGCCGATCTCGTTGTTGGCCCACATCACGGTGATCAGCGCGACCGAGGACGGGTCACTGACGATCGCCGCCCGCAGCGCCTCCGGGTGCACCCGGCCGTACGGGTCCACCGGCAGGTACTCGACCCGGGCGCCCTCGTGCTCGGCCAGCCACTGCACCGCATCGAGCACCGCGTGGTGCTCGACCGGGCTGCAGAGCACCCTGGTCCGGGCCGGGTCGGCGCCGCGCCGGGCCCAGTACAGGCCCTTGACGGCGAGGTTGTCCGATTCGGTGCCGCCGGCGGTGAGGACGATCTCACTGGGCCGGGCGCCGAGGGACTCGCCCAGCGACTCCCGGGACTCCTCGATCACCCGTCGGGCACGCCGGCCGGCCGCGTGCAGGGAGGAGGCGTTGCCGGTGACGCCGAGGTGGGCCGTCATGGCGGCGATCGCCTCGGGGAGCATCGGAGTGGTGGCCGCGTGGTCGAGGTATGGCATGGCTGGACCAGTGTAGGCGCCCGGCGCATCACGATTTGGCCATTGCAGAGAGTGCAACGCGGGGTTAGCCTCCTGCATCACGGACGGGGTTGGAAAGGGTGGGCCAGATGTCGCAGACCGTCGACCGGGCGCTGACGATCCTGGCATCGCTGGGCGAGGGCCCGGCCTCCCTGGAACAGGCCGCCGGCACCATCGGCGTGCACAAGTCCACCGCCCTGCGGCTGCTGCGCACCCTGGAGGAGCACGGCTTCGTGCACCGCCAGTCCGACCACCGCTACCGGCTGGGCGGCCGGCTCTTCTCGCTCGCCCAGCAGGCGCTGGAGGGCATCGACGTCCGCCAGGTCTCGGCGCCCTACCTGGCCTCGCTCAACGAGCGGTACGGCCACACCGTGCACCTGGCGATCCTGGAGGGCAGCGAGGTGCTCTACCTGGACAAGGTGGACAGCCGCTACCCGGCCGGCGCCGACTCCTGGCTCGGCCGGTCCTCGGGGATCGGCAAGCGGGCCCCCGCCGCCGCCACCGCGGTCGGCAAGGTGCTGCTGGCCGACCTGCCGGCCGATCAGCTGGCCACCGCGCTGGAGGGCGAGGAGTTCCCGGCCCGCACCCCGCGCAGCCTGCGCTCGGCCGAGGAACTGCGCGGCGAACTGCTCGCCGTCAGGCGCCAGGGCTGGGCACTGGACCAGGCCGAGTACGAGGAGGCGGTGAACTGCGTGGCCGCCCCGATCAAGGGCATCGACGGCACCGCCATCGCCGCCTGCGCGATCTCCGCACCGGTCAAGGCCGCGCAGTTGAGCGAGCTGAGCCGGCTGCTGCCGGAACTGCTCTGCACGGTGGAGGCGATCTCGCTGGCGTACGGCGGCTCGCCTACTCCTCGCTGGTGCGAGAACCGTTGCGGTGCCAAGCACGCGGTGCGCGCCAGCCATACCTGAGCGCCAGCATCCGCAGGCCGAAGGCGACCATCGCGGCCCCCGTCGCGGTGAGCGTGGTGAGGTGGTCCTCGGCGATCATGAAGGCCACCAGCATCGCCCCGACCAGGGCCGGCACGGCGTAGATCTCGCGGTCCCAGCGCAGCAGCGCCGGGGTTTCGTGCGCCAGCACGTCGCGCAGCACCCCGCCGCCGGCCGCCGTCAGCATGCCGAGTGCGACCGAGGCCACCGAGCCGAGGCCGTAGTCGTGTGCCTTGGCCGTGCCCGTGACGCAGAACAGGCCGAGGCCGAGCGCGTCCAGGGTCTGCACGGCGCGGTTGATCCGCTCGACCTCCGGGTGCAGGAAGAAGACCACCAGGCCGGCCGCCAGCGGGGTCAGGAAGTACCCCATATTGGTGAACGCCACCGGCGGGGTCGCCCCGATCAGCAGGTCGCGCATCACCCCGCCGCCCAGCGCGGTGGCCTCGGCGAGCACACAGATGCCGAAGATGTCCATGTTCTTGCGCACCGCGAGCAGGCCCCCGGAGAGGGCGAAGACGAAGATGCCGATCAGGTCGAGCGGCTGCTGCACGTCGGGCGAGAAGATCTGCGAGGTCACCGGGTCAGTCTCTCCCGCGAAACGGCGGCGGACCGCATCACGGCCCGCGTCACAGACCACGTCACAGACCGCGCCACAGACCGCGTCACCGGCATCGCCGACTCGACCGACTCGACTCAACCGACTCGACCGACCGGGGCGTCCCGCTCAGCCCGCGGTGTTCTCCGGGAAGTGGCAGGCCGCCTGGTGACCCGTGCTCAGCGCGACCAGCGGGGGCTCCTGCTCGGCGCAGAGGTCCTGGGCCTTCCAGCAGCGGGTGCGGAAGCGGCAGCCGCTGGGCGGGTTGACCGGGGAGGGGACGTCGCCGGTGAGCAGGATCCGCTCGCGGCGCTCCTTGCGGCGCGGGTCCGGCACCGGGACGGCCGACATCAGGGCGACCGTGTACGGGTGCTTGGGCGCGGCGTAGAGCGCGTCGCGGTCGGCGATCTCGACGATCTTGCCGAGGTACATCACCGCGACCCGGTCCGAGACGTGCCGCACCACCGAGAGGTCGTGGGCGATGATCAGGTAGGTGAGGCCGAGCTCCTTCTGCAGGTCGTCGAGCAGGTTGACGACCTGGGCCTGGATCGAGACGTCCAGCGCGGAGACCGGCTCGTCCGCCACGATCATCTTCGGCCGCAGGGCCAACGCCCGTGCGATGCCGATGCGTTGGCGCTGACCACCGGAGAACTCGTGCGGGTAGCGGTTGTAGTGCTCGGGGCTCAGCCCGCACAGCTCCAGCAGGTCCTGGACGGCCCGCTTGGTGCCGTGCTCGGTCTCGACCTTCTGCAGCCGGAACGGCGCGCCGACGATGGTGCCCACCGTGTGCCGGGGGTTCAGCGAGGAGTACGGGTCCTGGAAGATGATCTGGATGTCCTTGCGCAGCGGCCGCATCCCGGCCCTGCTCAGGTGGGTGATGTCCGCACCCTCGAACTCGACCTTGCCCTCGGTGGGTTCGTCCAGCCGGGTGATCAGCCGGCCCATCGTCGACTTGCCGCAGCCCGACTCCCCCACCACGCCCAGGGTTTCGCCCGGCAGCACCTCGAAGGAGATCCCGTCCACCGCCCGCACGGAGCCGACCTGGCGGCGCAGCAGGCCCTTGGTGATCGGGAAGTGCCGCTTCAGGTCGGTGACGCGCAGCAGCGGTTCGCGGTCGGAGGAGGGGGCGGGGGCGGGGATGACCGGGGTCTGAGTGTCCGTCATGATGGTTGGTTCTCCATGGTGTTCACAGCCAGGACGGGCCGAGCCGGGTCGCTCGCCGCTGTTGTGCGCACGGTCGGGGCGCCTGCGCTCGGAGCGCTCGCGACCGGAGCGCCCGCGGTCAGGGCCCCCGCGGTGAGAGCGCCTTCGGTCAGCGCGCCCGCGGTCGCGGCGCTCACAGCAGCGGCGCGATCTCGTCGGTGAAGATCCGGTGCCGGTCGGCGGCCGGGAGGTGGCAGGCGGCGTAGTGCGCGGGCCCGATCTCGGCCAGCGCCGGCCGCTCGGTCGAGGAGCGGCCGCCGGTCAGCTCGGCGTACGGGCAGCGCGGGTGGAAGGCGCAGCCGCTGGGCACGTTGATCAGGCTCGGCGGTGTGCCCTTCACCGGGATCAGCCGTTCCTTCAAGTCCCGGTCCAGGCGCGGCATCGAGCCCAGCAGCCCCCAGGTGTAGGGGTGCTCGGGGGCGTCGAAGAGGGCGGTGGCCGGCCCGCGCTCGACGCACCGGCCGCCGTACATCACCAGGATGTCGTCGGCCAACTCGGCCACCACGCCCAGGTCGTGGGTGATGATGATGACCGCCGAGCCGAACTCCCGCTGCAGGTCCCGGATCAGGTCCAGGATCTGCGCCTGGACGGTGACGTCCAGCGCGGTGGTCGGCTCGTCGGCGATCAGCAGCGAGGGGTCGTTGACCAGCGCCATCGCGATCATCGCGCGCTGGCGCATGCCGCCGGAGAACTGGTGCGGGTGGTCGTCCACCCGCAGGTCCGGCTGCGGAATGCCGACCCGGTCGAGCATCTCGATCGCCCGGGTGCGGGCCTCCTTCTTGGTGGCCGACGGGTTGTGCGCCCGGTAGCCCTCGATGATCTGCGCGCCGACCGTGAAGTAGGGGTGCATCGCGGTGAGCGGGTCCTGGAAGATCATCGCCATCTCGCGACCGCGCAGCTTGCGCACCCGGTCCGGGTCGGCGGAGACCAACTCCTCGCCGTCCAGCCAGATTTCGCCGCTGATCTGCGGGGCGCCGCGCTTGGTGCCCATCCGGTGCAGGCCCATGATCGACAGCGAGGTGACGGACTTGCCGGAGCCCGACTCCCCCACGATGCCGAGGGTCTTGCCCTTCTCCAGGGTGAAGCTCAGGCCGTCCACGGACTTCACCAGTCCGTCGTCGGTGGGGAAGTGCACCTTCAGGTCGCGCACCGCGAGGAAGCCGCCCGGCGCCCCGGCGCCGGCCCGCACCTCGGGCGCGGTGGCGGTCTTGTCGGTCTTGCTCATGCCAGCCTCACCCGGGGATCGACAACGGCGTACAGCACATCCACCACCAGGTTGGCGACGATGATGAAGAATCCGGCGAAGAGCGTGACGCCCATGATCACCGGCAGGTCGCTGGAGCTGATCGAGGCGACCGCCTCGTACCCCAGTCCCCGCAGGTTGAAGGTGGTCTCGGTGAGCACCGCGCCGCCGATCAGTCCGCCCAGGTCCATCCCGAAGATGGTCAGGATCGGGGTGAGCGTGGAGCGCATCGCGTGCTTGCCGATGACGGTGCTCTCGCGCAGCCCCTTGGCCCGGGCGGTGCGGATGTAGTCCTCGCCGAGCACGTCCAGCAGGGTGGCCCGGGTGAGCCGGGCGTAGGTCGCGGCGTAGAGGAAGGCGAGGGTGATCCACGGCAGGATCAGGTTCTGGAACCAGGCGACCGGGTCCTGCCCGAGCGGGACGTAGTCGTGTGGGAACCAGCCCAGTTGGTAGACGAAGATCGCGCTGGCCAGCATGCCGGTGAAGTAGATCGGCAGCGAGACACCGGCCAGGGCGGCGGTCATCGAGAAGCGGTCCAGCAGGGTCCGCCGGCGCAGCGCGGAGATCACGCCGGTCGCGGTGCCGAAGACCAGCCAGAGCACCGAGGCCCCGGCGGCCAGCGAGGCGGTGACGCCCAGCCGGTTCAACAGCAGGGGCCAGACGGCCTGTTCGGTCTTGAAGGAGTACCCGAAGCAGGGCGCCGAGCAGTGCGCGACCTCGGTCCCGGTGCTGTAGTCGCGGCCGACCACCAGCCCCTTCAGGAACAGGGCGTACTGCTCGATGATCGGCTTGTCCAGGCCCATCTTGTGCCGGACGCCCTCGACGGCCACCTTGTCGGCGATCTTGCCGACGTACAGGAGCGCGGGGTCACTGCCGGTGAGCTTCGGCACCATGAAGAAGATGCCGAAGGTCACCGCGGAGACCACGAGCAGCATGACGACCACATTGGCGAGCCGTCGGATGAAATACACCAGCACTGCGGCCGGCACCGCCCCGGGCCGGCCGGGTCCTCCTGTGGGAGTTCCCGGCCGACCCCGGCGGAGCCTTCACCTGCCCTTCGGTCTAGCTGTGCGAACTAACGAGGCGGGCTGAGCGGGTCACTTGCCGTCGGAGGTACCGAGGGCCTGGAAGTCCACCTCGCCGAAGGCCTGCTGGACGTAGACGTTGGTCAGCCGCGGGTTGCGGTAGTTCAGCGCCTTGTCCGCGACGACCGGCAGGTAGTAGCCGCCGTCGACGACCTTGTGGTTGATCTGCTTGTAGAGGTCGGCGGCCTTGGCCGGGTCGCTCTCCGCGGCGGCCTGGTCGAACAGGTCGTTGATCGCCGGGTCGTTGATCTCGGAGTAGTTGTTGTTGCCGTTGGTGGTGATGAAGCGGCCGTCGACCAGCGGCTGCAGGAAGCCGGAGCCGTTCGGGTAGTCGGCGCCCCAGCCCATCACGACCAGGCCGTAGCCCTTGCTGTGCACCACGTCCGGGGCGCCGATCACCGAGGAGATCAGCTTGCCGTCGTACTGGTCGATGTTGGCGGTGATGCCGATGGCCTTCAGCGAGGTCTGCAGGGCGACCGCCGTGTTGACCTCCTTGGCCTTGTTGCCACGCACCGCGATCGTGGTGGTGAAGCCGCTCGGCTTGCCGCAGGCGGCCAGCTCCGACTTGGCCTTCTCCACGTTCGGCTTGCCGGTGGTGAAGCCGTAGGGGTCGTAGTTGTCCGAGCCCAGGATGTTCGGCGGCAGCATGCTGCCGAAGGTGGAGCCGGCCACCGGGCCGCCGCGGGCGGTCTGCAGCGCGGTGGTGTCGGCCGCGTAGAGCACCGCGTTGCGGCAGTGGATGTTGTCGAACGGGGCGACCTTCGGGACCACCGAGATGTAGCGGATGAAGCCGTTGTACGGGTCGTCGGTGTTGGCCTTCAGCGCCGGGTCGGTCAGCACCTTGACCTGGGCGGCCTGCGAGAGGCCGGTCTGGCTGAAGTCGACGTCGGCGGTGCCGGCCAGCAGCCGGGAGTCCATGTCGTCGGCGTTGGAGGTGATGGTCAGGTTGACCGCGTCCGGCAGCGCCTTGCGGATGGTGTCGGTGGACTGGTCCCACTGGTCGTTGCGGACCAGCGCGACCGCCTTGCCGGGGTCGATCGACTTGAACTTGTACGGGCCCGAGGAGATCGGGTGGTCACCGTACTTGGCACCGGTGTCCGACTTGACCGGGACGGGCGCGGCGCTGCCCATCGCGAGCAGGTACGGGAAGGAGGAGTCGGCCTTGGCCAGGCTGAAGACGATGGTGTTGTCGTCCGGGGTCGTCACCGTCTTGAGACCCAGCTTGTTCGGGTCGGTGTCGGTGTACGGGCCCTTGTAGTTCTGGCCCTGGTCCAGGTCGTTGATCAGGTAGGTCGGGCCGCCGCTGATCACGTCCTGGGCGAACGGGCGCTCGATCCCGTACTTGATGTCCTTGGAGGTGATCGGGGTGCCGTCCTCGAACTTCAGACCGCTCTTCAGCTTGAAGGTGTAGGTCTTGCCGTCCGCCGAGATGGTCGGCTGGGCGGTGGCCAGGTCCGGGACCAGCTTCAGGCCGTCGGCGCCGGGCTTGGAGTCGTAGGCCAGCAGGGTGCGGGCGTAGTAGCGCTCGAAGTTCCAGACCGAGGCGTAGTAGGCGCGGCCCGGGTCCCAGGAGTCGGCATCCGTGCTGGTCCACATGTTGATGGTGCCGCCCTTCTTGTCCGAGGCGTTCACCACCTTGTCGGCCGCGGCGTTGAAGCCGGTCGCCGAAGCGGCGGACGAGCTGCCGCTCGCGCCGCCCGCGCCACCACCCTTGGAGCCGCCACAGGCGGCGGTGGTGAGAGCCAGCGAGGCCACCAGTGCGGCGGCGGCGAGCGTCCTGTTTCGCGTCATTGGTGTGGATCCTCCTGAAGAAGTGCGCGCCGGCGTGGGCCGCCGCGGGCTGGGGGTCCCTGGGCAGGGAGCAGGTCGCAGATCCGACCCGGGTACTGAACCTCGGTGCGGGCAGGCTCAGTTGCCCTTGGGGTCGAGCGCATCGCGCAGACCGTCGCCGAACAGGTTGAAGGCGAGCACCGTGATGAAGATCGCGAGGCCGGGCACCACCATGTAGGTCGGATCGACCTGGTAGATCCGGGTGGCGTCCGAGAGCATCTGGCCCCAGGAGGGGGTCGGCGGCTTCACGCCGGCGCCCAGGAAGCTGAGCGCGGCCTCGTTGAGGATGTTGGTGGGGATGATCAGCGTCGTGTAGACGAGGATCGGCGCCACCAGGTTGGGGAGCAGCTCGCGCAGCAGGATGTACACCCCGCCGGCGCCCAGGCTCCTTGCCGCGTCGACGAATTCACGCTCCCGCAGCGACAGGGCCTGGCCGCGGACGATGCGGCCGATGTACGGCCAGCCGAAGAAGCCGATCACCATGACCAGGATCAGCATCCGCACGCCGCTGCCGCTCAGCCCGAACAGCGAGTCCGGCATCACCGAGACCAGCGCGATGCTGAACAGCAGCTGCGGGAAGGCCAGCAGGACGTCCATCACCCTGCTGATCGCCGCGTCCACCCAGCCGCCGAAGTAGCCCGCCGCGACGCCCATCAGGACGCCGATGCAGAGCGAGACGCCGGCCGAGAGGAAGGCCACCAGCAGGGAGATCTGCGCGCCGTAGAGGATCCGGCTGAAGACGTCGCGGCCGAAGGTCGGGTCGACACCGAGCAGGAAATCGCTGCTCATGCCGCCGAAGGCGCCCTTGGGGAGCCCGAGGTTGGGGTCGATCTGGTCCGGGTGGGGCTGGTCGACCGGGTGTCCGAAGGCCGCGGTCAGCAGCGGCGCGAAGATCGCTGAGAGGATCAGCAGCAGGACGACCACGCCGCCCGTGAGGGCGACCTTGTCACGCTTCAGGCGGCCCCAGGCGATCCGGCCGGGAGAGCGCCCCTCGATCCGGCGGACGGGTGCACCGGGCGCCTGGTCGCGAGGCTCACCCGGAACTGGGGCGGTGGTCTCGATGGGTGTGGTCATGGGAAGTTCGGTCCCCTCGCCGACGGTCGTCGGCCCATGGCGACCCCGAGGCATGGGCGTGTCAGGTCCTGGTCAGGACCTGTGCTGCATGCCACCCGGGTAGCTCGGCTGGTGCGGTGCGCAGAACTCTCCACGTTGCGCCCAGCCCCGCGCCAGCCCTCACCGTCGAAGGATGCCCAACTGTGATCTATCGACATTCATGATCGGTAAACCTGCATGGCGGGCTTCAATGACAGTTCTGGACGCGCAATACCGACGGGTAGCGGAAATTGACCATCTGTCAGACCCCGAACGATCGTGATCCGTTCACCCGTCCGTAACAATGGGTCCATCGGGTAAACCGCGCCGATTCACGCCGGACCGGCGTCCGAGGCCGACCACGAGGCGCCGCTCGGCGGCCTCCGTAACGCTCAGCGACCAGGGCGCCGCTCAGCGGCGTGGCGCCCCCCGGCGCCCCTCGGCGGCCCTGGCAGCCCCGGCGGCCTGTTGCCCTCAGCCCCGGCGGCCTGCTGTCCTCAGCGGCCCTGGTACCCCGGCCACGGCGGCTGCGGCCACCCCTGACCGGTCGCCGGCGCACCGCCCCCCTGGGCGGGCGGGTAGCCGTACGAGGGCTGCGGGTAGGGCCCGCCCGGGTACGGCGCCGGGGCGGCCTCACGGTGGTAGAACGGCCGGGAGTTGGCCCGCAGCCAGAGCGCCACCGGGTCGTACTCGTCGCTCATCGCGACGGTCGAGACGGCCAGCCCCTGCGGAGCCTGCGCGATGGCCCGCTGCATCAGCGCGCGGACCGCCTCGACGGCCGGCGGAGAGGTGTCGTACAGTTCGAGCCCGATCGCCAGGTAGGCCTCACCGACCACGGGCTGCACCCAGGTCCGCCAGAGCGCCTTCACCGGCCGCACGGACGGCGCCTGCTGTTCGAGCACGGAGTAGAACTGCGCGGCCTGGACCTGTGGTTCACTCAGCCGCAGCGGGCCGGCCGGCAGCCGGTCCAGCCCGGCCGCGACCCGGCGCAGGTCCGCCCACGGCACACCGACCCCGCCGCCGGGAGCGTGCGGGTTGAGCCACAGGCCCCAGCGGGTGCGGTAGAGCGCCGCGGCGATCTCCCGTCCGGAGATCAGCTCGTGCGAACGCGCCCAGCCGCTGGCGGCCAGCTGTTCGGGCGAGGTGACGGCGGGGGCGTAGCCGTGGCCGCCGATGTCCATGTTCCCGTACTGGGCGTCCGGCGAGCCCGGCTGGCCGTGCCAGAGCAGCATCCAGACCTGGCCCTCGGCGAGCACCCGCAGCAGGTTCTCGTACGCCTCGAAACGCTCCGGCCCGACCTCGCCCAGCGCACGCTCCAGCGCGCCCGGATCAGCGCCGGGGCGCGGGCCGGGTGCCGGGCCCCACGGCCCCGGAGCGCCACCTGCGTTCACGTCGAGCCCTCTCCCTATGTCGTCACCGAGCTGTGTCGTTCACCGAGCTACGTCGTCACCGAGTCGGCAGCACCATACGGGGCCGCTCGGACAGCCGTGGTACCGCCGTGCCCCCGGGTGCCGTTCTGGCTCACATCCGTACGTAGAACGGCTGGACCCGGTGCAGCAACCAGTCCACCACCGGGTCGGCCGCCAGGTCCAGCAGCACGATGTGCACTCCCCAGGGCAACGGGGCCACCCCGAGCGCGCGGCCGAGCGCCGCGTTGGCCTCGGCCGGGTCGGCGGGCCGGGCCTGGTCCAGTTGGACGCCCACGAAGAGCACCGCCTGCTCGCCCTCCACCGAGGCCAGCGCCCGACGGGCCGTCAGCACGCCCGGCAGCGCGGCGAGCTCGGCGACCACGGCCGTCAGGAAGGCGGTCGGCTCCTCGTGCGGCTCCAGCTCGCGCAGCGCGACCCGGGCGCCCTCCGGCACCCCCGCGCCGTCCCCGCCGCCCGCCCAGCGGTCGGCCTGCGGGCCGCGTCGCAGCTCGCCGACCCCCTCGGGCGGTACCGGGATCCCCACCGGCGAGCCGGGGTTGACCGCGATGCCGACACCCAGCGGCAGGCCGCGGGCGAACTCCCAGACCGGGGCGACGGCGCAGGAGATCCCGGCGGCGTGCTGCAGGTACTGCTCCTCGGAGGAGAAGACCGGGACGTAGAGCTCGCCGACCAGTTCGATGGTCGGCAGGTCGAGCGCCTGGCCGCGCGGGTCGCCGCCGGCCGGCAGCGGGATCCAGATCCGGCTGCGGGCCAGCACCTCGATCACCCGCGCGGTCGCGCCGGGGTCGCCGATCGCGGCGGTGAGTACCTGCTCCAGCTCGTTCGCGGGCCAACCGCCGCCGGCCGGCGCCTGGCCGGGTTCGGCCCAGTTCTGCCCTGCCGCCGTGCCGTCCACCGGGTATCCCCTCCGCAGTCCGCCTGTAGTCGGCCAAGCCTACCGAGAACGGGGCGCTCTCCCGCCCGGCGGGCGGGCATGCCATGATGTGCGCGTCCGCCATGGTGGACGACCGAACTTCATACTGGCCGCTCGAACCCGCGCGGGAGAGTCCGGAGTGCCCCTGGGGTACAGCCGGCGCCGAAGGAGCAAGTCCTCCCCGGAATCTCTCAGGCACCCCTACCGCGTGGGCGAGGCACATCTGGAAAGTGGACACGGCCGCGCCGTGCGCCCACCCACGGTGCAAGCCACGTCATCCTGTCTCCAGGACAGGTGTGTGGTGAAGCTCTCAGGTTTGACGACAGATGGGGAGAACGTGCCCCCGCATGTCCGCGTACAGGCTGCTGCCCGTGCGTCGTCCCTGAGTGCCAGCACAAGGAGATTTTGGCCGTGACGTCCCCCCGCCTGACCGCGCTCGACGCCCTGCACCGCGCCCTCGGCGCGACCATGACCGACTTCGCCGGCTGGGACATGCCGCTGCGCTACGGCAGCGAGCGCGAGGAGCACCTCGCCGTCCGTACCCGGGCCGGCCTCTTCGACCTCTCGCACATGGGCGAGATCACCGTCAGCGGCCCGCAGGCCGGCGAGATGCTGGACCACGCGCTGGTCGGCTTCGTCTCCGCGCTCGGCGAGCTGCGCGCCCGCTACACGATGATCTGCCGCGAGGACGGCGGCATCCTGGACGACCTGATCGTCTACCGGACCGGCGCGAGCGAGTTCATGGTGGTCGCCAACGCCTCCAACGCCCAGCTGGTGCTGGACGAGCTGACGGCCCGTGCGGACGGCTTCGAGGCCGTGGTGCGCGACGACCGGGACGCCTACGCGCTGATCGCCGTCCAGGGCCCGGAGGCGAACGGCATCCTCGCCTCGCTCACCGAGGCGGACCTGGCGGGCCTGAAGTACTACGCGATCCTGCCCGCCACGGTGGCCGGCCGCCCGGTGCTGCTGGCCCGCACCGGCTACACCGGTGAGGACGGCTTCGAGATCTTCTCCGCCCCCGCCGACGCCGAGCACCTGTGGACGGCGCTGACCGAGGCCGGCTCCTCGGCCGGCCTGATCCCGTGCGGCCTCTCCTGCCGCGACACGCTGCGCCTGGAGGCCGGCATGCCGCTGTACGGGCACGAGCTGGACACCTCGCTGACCCCGTTCGACGCGGGCCTGGGCCGGGTGGTGCGGTTCGACAAGACCACCAACGGCGGCGAGTTCGTCGGCCGCAAGGCGCTGGAGGCCGCCGCCGCCCAGGCCGAGGCCAAGGCGCCGCGCAAGCTGGTCGGCCTGGTCTCCGAGGGCAAGCGGGTGCCGCGCGCCGAGTACTCGGTGGTCGCCGCCGACGGCACCGTGATCGGCCGGATCACCTCCGGCGCCCCCTCCCCGACGCTCGGCAAGCCGATCGCCATCGCGTACCTGGACGCGGCGCACGCCGCGCCCGGCACCGCCGTCGCGGTGGACGTGCGCGGCAAGCAGGAGCCGGTCGAGGTCGTGGCGCTGCCGTTCTACAAGCGCGCCCGCTGAGACCCTCGGTCCAGCCCTCCCAATCTCTCCCAGCCTCTCTGAACGGCGTCCGCTCAGCGGACCGCTTCGTCATCCCCGCTTCCGATCCTGGAGAATGAACACCATGAGCAACCCGCAGCACCTGCAGTACAGCGAGGAGCACGAGTGGCTGACCGTCGCCGAGGGCGGCGTGTCGACCGTCGGCATCACGGACCACGCGGCGACCGCCCTGGGCGACATCGTCTACGTGCAGCTCCCCGAGGTCGGTGACACCGTCACCGCTGGTGAGACCTGCGGCGAGCTGGAGTCCACCAAGTCGGTCAGCGACCTGTACTCCCCCGCCACCGGCGAGATCACCGAGGTGAACCAGGCCGTCATCGACGAGCCGGCCCTGGTCAACTCGGCTGCCTTCGGCGAGGGTTGGCTCTTCAAGATCCGCCTGGACGGCGAGCCCGCCGGCCTGCTGAGCGCGGACGAGTACACCAAGCTGACCAACGGCTGAGCCCACTCCGCCGGGGCGGCCGCAGCGCGGCGGCCGCCCCGACCAGCCGCTTCCGACCGGCCCTTAGGGAAGACCACACCATGACGGTTCTCAACCAGTCCCTCCACGCGCTCGACCCCGAGATCGCCGCCGCGGTCGACGCCGAGCTGCACCGCCAGCAGACCACCCTCGAAATGATCGCCTCCGAGAACTTCGCCCCGGTGGCGGTCATGGAGGCGCAGGGGTCGGTCCTGACCAACAAGTACGCCGAGGGCTACCCCGGCCGCCGCTACTACGGCGGCTGCGAGCACGTCGACGTGGTCGAGCAGATCGCCATCGACCGGATCAAGGCGCTCTTCGGCGCCGAGGCCGCCAACGTGCAGCCGCACTCCGGCGCACAGGCGAACGCCGCCGCGATGTTCGCGCTGATCCAGCCGGGTGACACCATCCTGGGCCTGAGCCTGGCGCACGGCGGCCACCTGACCCACGGCATGAAGATCAACTTCTCCGGCAAGCTCTACAACGTGGTCCCGTACCACGTGGACGAGAAGACCGGCGTGGTCGACATGGCCGAGGTCGAGCGCCTGGCCAAGGAGAGCCGCCCCAAGCTGATCATCGCCGGCTGGTCCGCCTACCCGCGCCAGCTGGACTTCCCCGAGTTCCGCCGCATCGCGGACGAGGTCGGCGCCCTGCTGATGGTGGACATGGCGCACTTCGCCGGCCTGGTGGCCGCGGGCCTGCACCCCTCCCCCGTGCCCTACGCGGACGTGGTCACCACCACCACCCACAAGACCCTGGGCGGCCCGCGCGGTGGCGTGATCCTCTCCAAGGCCGAGTGGGCCAAGAAGATCAACTCCGCGGTCTTCCCCGGCCAGCAGGGCGGCCCGCTGGAGCACGTGATCGCCGGCAAGGCCGTCGCCTTCAAGGTCGCCGCCACCCCGGAGTTCAAGGAGCGCCAGGAGCGCACCCTGGAGGGCGCCAAGATCCTGGCCGCCCGCCTGCTCCAGGACGACGCCACCGCCGCCGGCGTCTCGGTCCTGTCCGGTGGCACCGACGTGCACCTGGTCCTGGTCGACCTGCGCAACAGCGAGCTGGACGGCCAGCAGGCCGAGGACCGCCTGCACGAGGTCGGCATCACGGTCAACCGCAACGCCGTCCCGAACGACCCGCGCCCGCCGATGGTCACCTCCGGCCTGCGGATCGGCACCCCGGCGCTCGCCACCCGCGGCTTCCAGGCCGAGGACTTCCGCGAGGTCGCCGACATCATCGCCGAGGCCCTGCTGCCCGGCTTCGACGAGGTCAAGGCCGCCACGCTGAAGGCCCGCGTCACGGCGCTGGCCGCGAAGTACCCGCTCTACCCCGACCTCTAGGCCGGATCTGCGGACCGTGGTCGGCATCACCCCGCCGACCCGGTCCATTCGCCGGGGCACCGCGCACACTGGAACGTGAGCCGGTGCCCCGTCGCATGCACTCGCGCGCCCTCACCTCTCCACGAGACAGACAAGGACGTCACCCCGTGGCCCTCAGCGTTTTCGACCTCTTCTCCATCGGCATCGGCCCCTCCAGCTCGCACACCGTCGGCCCGATGCGCGCTGCCCGGATGTTCGCCCGCCGACTGCGCTCCGAGGGAGTGCTGGAGCAGGTCGTCGCGGTGAAGGCCGAACTCTTCGGCTCGCTCGGCGCCACCGGCCACGGCCACGGCACGCCGAAGGCCGTGCTGCTGGGCCTGGAGGGCAACTCCCCGCGCACCGTGGACGTGGAGAAGGCCGACGTGGACGTCGAGCGGATCCGGGCCGACAAGCGGCTCAGCCTGCTCGGCACCCACCCGATCGCCTTCGACCCCGACAGCCAGCTGGTCCTGCACCGCCGCCGCTCGCTGCCCTACCACGCGAACGGCATGACGCTGGTGGCGCACGACGCGGCCGGCGCGGCCCTGCTGGAGAAGACCTACTACTCGGTCGGCGGCGGCTTCGTGGTGGACGAGGACGCGCTCGGCGCCGACCGCGTCGTGCCGGACGACACCGCCCTGCGCTACCCCTTCCGGACCGGCGAGGAACTGCTCCGCCTCACCCGGGAGACCGGCCTGTCCATCTCCGGCCTGATGCTGGAGAACGAGAAGGCCTGGCGCACCGAGGCCGAGATCCGCACCGGCCTGCTGGAGATCTGGGCCGTGATGAAGGAGTGCGTCAGCGCCGGGATGTCCCGCGAGGGCATCCTGCCCGGCGGCCTCAAGGTCCGCCGCCGCGCCGCCTCCGGCGCCCGCGCACTGCGCGCCGAGGGCATCGGCCCGGCCAACGCGATGGAGTGGGTCACCCTCTACGCGATGGCCGTCAACGAGGAGAACGCCAGCGGGCAACGGGTCGTCACCGCCCCCACCAACGGCGCCGCCGGGATCATCCCCGCCGTCCTGCACTACTTCCAGAACTTCATCCCCGGCGCCGACGAGGACGGCATCGTCCGCTTCCTGCTCGCCGCCGGAGCCATCGGCATGCTCTTCAAGGAGAACGCCTCCATCTCCGGCGCCGAGGTCGGCTGCCAGGGCGAGGTCGGCTCCGCCTGCTCCATGGCCGCCGGCGGCCTCGCCGAGGTCCTCGGCGGCTCCCCCGAACAGGTCGAGAACGCCGCCGAAATCGGCATCGAACACAACCTCGGCCTCACCTGCGACCCGGTCGGCGGCCTGGTCCAGATCCCCTGCATCGAACGCAACGGCATGGCCTCCGTCAAGGCCATCACCGCCGCCCGCATGGCCCTGCGCGGCGACGGCCGCCACCACGTCTCGCTCGACAAGGCGATCAAGACGATGAAGGAGACGGGCGCCGACATGAAGGTCAAGTACAAGGAGACCTCGCGCGGCGGCCTCGCGGTCAACGTCATCGAGTGCTAGGGAAACCTGCCCTGACCTGCGGGTTTCTCCCTTTCAGAGCTGTCACGGGCTTCCCTGCTTGCACAGCAAAAAGTCCCTGAAAAGTCCCTCCGACAGCTCTGAAAGTCCCTGAAAAGTCCCTGGCGAACCCCTGGTCAGCGCTGCGCTGACCAGGGACTTCAGGCCCGGTAGCGGCACGGTGACGCAGCCGCTAGCCGGTCACTGCCTGGTCCGCCCCCCAGTGACGGGCGGCGTCAGCATCTGCCGTGTCGAACCCTCCCGCTGCTGGGCCGGTAAGCGTCCTTCACGATCTGCTCAAGGTCCTCCTCGCTGAACATCCGGTGACTGCCGATCAGCCGGTACGGGACTCGCCCAGCGGAGGACTCGGAGCGCAACCACGACAGCCACTCCGAGACGCTCCGCCGCCTCGGCGATGGTCATCCCATCGGAGCCTCGCCGTACCTCACCTGCCGGAACCGAGCCGAGTGCGGATCCCCCAGCGCAGCCATCGTCTTGGAGCCGTTGTCCTTCACGCCTCCCGCCAGCGAGAACCCTCCAGCCGCAGTCACCTTGCCCGCCGTTCCGTCCCAGTACGTCGGGTCCCGATCCCACTTGACGTCGGCGAGCAACTCCATCAGCTGGTCGACCGTCAGCGCGTCGGCCTCCGCCTTGGCCCTGCCCCAGGACGTCACCCGATGGGCGACCGCGCCGAGCGCAGCGAACACCGCTGGGGATGCGATCACCATGGAGCTGCGCGCCGCGAACGCGGGTGCGAACTCGGCGAGGATCCGTGTCAGCACCTGCTTGATCTCCGGAACGGCGATCTCCCGCGTGCACCCGTCGGGAAGGTCGGTGATCGGTCCGCTGGTCTTATCGAACCCAGTCCTACCGAAGATCATCGTGACCACGAAGGACCGCAGCGTCGACAGTGTCATCCACTCCGGGTCCGCCGCCTTCAACTGCCGCTGGCGGACCGAGATCACGTCTTCGAGCGGCACTAGGCCGCCACCGGACGGGACCTGCACCTCCTTGAGTAGCGACAAGGTGATGCCGGTCGCGACGTTCGACGAATCCGACGCAAGAGCGACGTTCTTGTTCGGGATCACGCCCAACAGGTTTCGGTCGTGAAAGATCTGACGCGCCGCCACCAGGTCGATGTCGTGGTAGATCTCCACTCCGACCAGCCGGGCGTTGATCTCCTCCCCGGTGAGGCCGTACGCGGCCGGCGCCTCACGCAGAAGGTAATGGGCGAGGTGCTGGGTCTCGGCGTCCATGAGGACACCGGTGAGGTCGTACGGAAGATAGGCGATGGTGTCCGGACCGAACGGGCTCTGCAACTGCACGGTACGCAGGGCTTTGCCAATCCACAGCGCGAACGGCGGCGTCGACCAGCGCTCCTCGCTCTTCCCGCACAACACGTCGGCGAGATAGCGGGCGTACGCCGTAGCGTTCTCGGCCTTCTTGGTCGTCCTGATCGCACGCTGCACGATGTTGCGAGTCTCGGCCTGTTCAAGCTCGCTGCCCGACAGGTACTTGAGCGCCTGAGCGTTCTCCGCCTTCCGGGGATTCGGCACGATACGGGCCAGCTGCCCCCAAGGCATGGTCGCCAGAAGGCGGGTCTCGCTGAGCTTCAGCACCCGCACCGGGTCGCCCAGCGTCCGATCGACCTCGGTCACGTATCCCACTGCCTCGTCGGTCACTCAAGCCCCCTGTCGCCCGAAAAGATCCCCAGAGCGCTCACGCATCCGAGGCCGTACAGCATCGAGCATATCGAGCTACGGGGATCCCGCGGTCGAGTGCGACGGCCCCCGCGGCTAGCTGCGGGGGCCGTCGCAGATTCGCTTCTGAGGATGACTCGGCAGGTCACACCCCGCATACCCATCTGAACGGCCACATGAAGGCACAGAGGCCCCTCCAGACAGGGTAGTCTCATCGAATTATCGGCCCGCGAGGGTCGTCTGATGGCCAATCACGAATCTGCCGGGGAAGAACGTGGCGACAGAAGCTGCCAGGTCTGCATCTGCACCGACCTGGCGCCACAAGGGGGAACTGCAGTGATACTCGCGATCATCGCCATCGTGTGCACGGTGATCGGCGGTGTCTGGACCCTCTGGCGCTGGCACAAGAATCGGCACTTCACCGAAACCGAGACGGCACACGCGATCCTCACCGAGATCGCCACAGTGATCGACCCGCTGCCGGCCTCGGTGGACCTGCAGAAGCTGGAGCAGCCGTACCGCCGGCTCCGCCAGGAGCAGAAGAGCGCGCCCGAGGAGTTGCAGTCGCAGCTCGACGCCGTACTCGGGCAGCTAGGAAGGTTCCTGGTCGTGGGCAACTCCCCCGAAGCCCCCGGCGCGGCGGCGGACCTGCTGAACGCCGTCGACAAGGCTAAGAGGGCGATCCGCAGGTACCGCGGCCGCTGAGCCGACAGCGAAGCCCTGGTCAGACAGGAGCCCGACCATTTCTCCGCTGCGGGCCACCAAGAGTTCGAACCCAGGCGGCTGTTATGGGATGTGACTCACTATCCGGGCACCACGCCAGCGGATTTCAGAAGCTCGGCCATGCCGAACCCTCCGTCGGAGTGGGCCAGGCCGACCACCACACGGGATAGGCGGAACGATATGAGCTGGGGTCCGCGTCGAGCAGACCGACCAATAGCTCGGCCACGATCCGACCGCACTCAGGTGCGGCCCTTGGTTGCCGACTTCGGCCTCCTTGAGCAGGTAGAAACAGAGGTGCGCCGGGCCTTCGAAGCCAAGAGGGCCCTGCCCCTCCCCTCGACATGGGCGTGGAGACGGGCCGTGGAGTGGGAGCGCGGTAGGTCAGGTGGCCTCGCCATCTCCCTGAAGGACGGGAGGAGATCACCGTCAGACTCCTCGGTCGTCTCCGAGACCCTCAGCCACTCGGACACCCGGATCACTCACGACACCTACCAGACCTCTTGGATGACCTGGCGAAGGATGCAGCGGAGAAGGTCGCCCGGCTCGTCCCCCACGACGCCGCCGTCCGACGCTTACGCGTTGTCACCGACGAAGGCAACCTGGCACCACGCCGCCTCCCGAGGCTGGCGCCACCCGGAAGCCTGCTCGGCCGACGAGGACGAATGCACCGCCTAGTTCGGTCGCCGCAGCCCTGGCCAGGACTCCGGCGTCTCGTCGCAACAACGGGCGGCTATGAGGTCCCAGAGTGCCGCCTACCCGTCCAGACTGGGAAACGACGCGATGATCGTCTTGGTCTCCGGCTCAACGTCCGTACAGAACGTGACGTTCGAGGCGGATTCCTCTCGAACTAGAGGCGCACCCAGAGGCGTCAAAGGTAACACCGTAGGCGTTACTTTTGACGTGAAGCCACGCAAGGGTCCACCCGAGATCCGAACGGTCCAAAGCTCTCCCACAGCAGAAGTAACGTTCACAGTGTTACCTTTGTTGTATGGAACGGCAGGAAGCTCTTCAGGTGCTCGGGGAGATCGCTGCTGATCAATGGGGGCTGGTCACGGCCGCCCAGGCAGTCGAAGCAGGCGTCGAGAAAATGACTCTGTCCAGACTCACCTCAGCAGGCATGCTCACCCGGATCGGCCACGGCGTATACGGGATCACCGCTGCTGGCCTGCCATCCCATGCAGAGATCCGCGCCGCGTGGCTACGTCTCGATCCGGGCCGGGCCGCGTGGCAGCGCCGCGTCGGACACCCTGACTCCGGGGTCATCTCCCATACCTCTGCCTGCCTGCTGCACGACATCGGAGACATCCCCGCCAACCGTGTGGAGATCACTGTTCCTCGCCGCCGCTCGACCCGCGAACCCGATGTCGGGCTCCTCCGCGGCGACCTCGAGCCAACTGACGTGACAGTCATCAACGGCCTGCCGGTGACCACCGCTGAGCGCACCATCGCCGATCTCCTGGCCCGCCATACCGACGGCGGACACATCGGTGGTGTGATCGCTGATGCCCAGCGCTCCGGTCTACTGGACATCCCCACCCTGGCGGACCGCGTCGCCCCGTATGCAAAGGCATACGGCGCCCGCGCACGCGACGGCCGTGCCCTGCTCGCGCTGCTCCTCGAGAATGTCGGTGAGCACCTGCGTGACGACCAGGCGCTGGCCGAGGCCGCGCATATTGGAGCCGTCCACGCGACGGCCCGGCTACTCGAGCGTCTCGACGACCGTGCCGTCCGCGACCTGGTCGCGCCCAGTGTTCTTGCGCGGCTCTCAGAGCTTCACGTGGATACCGGCGCATACGAGGCGCTGCAGAAGGCTCTGGCACCGATGGCCACCGCCAACGCCGCTGCGCAGGAAACCCTGCAGCAAGCTCTGGCACTGACGAACACTGGCGCATTCGAGGCGCTGCAGAAGTCTCTGGCACCGATGGCCACCGCCAACGCCGCTGCGCAGGAAACCCTGCAGCAAGCTCTGGCGCCGACCGAAATCAGTCTCGCTCGAGCGCTGAGCCCCGCCCTTCAGTCGATCACCGCAGATCTGGATCGGCTGCTGGCCCCGATCCGATCCATTCAGGCCGACTACATGCCGCAGCCAGCATGGGCGAACGGGCTCGATGCCGCAGTCAAGAACGCCGCCGGCCTGTCCAAAGCGCACGACGATCTAGTCAAGATGAGTCCCGCGTGGTCCCAGGTGACACGGTCGGCCATCACCAACCACGTCCCGAAAGCCCCGCGTACGACCACGAGTACATCGGAGCCCCGACCCAAAGGAACTGAGTGAACCCGTACCAGACCCCGGCCGCTATGACGCGGGCCATCTCCGACAATGCGCGCACGCAGGCGAAGGCCACGGGCATTCCGGTCAACGCACTGATCGAGCGCTTCTACTACCAGCGGCTCATTGCCCGGATCTTCCTGCACGGCGCCAGCGGCTGGATGCTCAAAGGTGGACAGGCTCTCCTGGTGCGTTTCATACGCGCTCGACAGAGTCGGGACATTGATCTCTATTGCCTGGATGCAGAAGCCCCTGCATCCGCGCTGGAATCCTTCCGGCAGGCCGCCGAGGTCGACCTTGGAGACCACCTCGTCTTCACCGTGCGAACCGCGACCCTGCTGCCCAAGAGCCAGGGCATGAAGGTGAAGGTTGACGTCCTAGCCGGCCCCAGGAAAGTCCATACCATTAGCGTCGACCTAATGACCAACCTGCAGCCCCTCGGAGACCCACACCGCACGCCCCTCGACGCCGCTCTTCCCATGGCATGGCCCGATGACTGGCCCGAGGTCACGCTCTACCCGCTGACCGACCACGTCGCAGACAAGATCTGCGCGATGTACGAAAGCCACCCGCCCGGCGAGACCCCCTCCAGCCGCTTCCGCGATCTCGCAGACCTCCTTCTCATTGCGCAGCGGGAGAAGCTGCCGGCATCGCTTACGCTGGCTGCCCTGCAGAGTGAACGAACCCGCCGCATCAATCTCGGGGGCAGCCTGGACTTCCCCACTTCCTTCGCTGTCCCGGACCCAGCCACCTGGCCCGCTGGCTATAAGAAGGCCGCAGCCGACGTATCGGGACTTGAGGGCTGCGCCGATCTTGAAGCTGCCGCCCCTCTCGCCGGGGCGTTCATGACACCGCTGCTTGCAGGAACCGCGCGAGGCAATTGGGATCCAGTTGCCGCCCAGTGGACCGTCTGAGCCCACCGTTAGCGTTCGAGGAGAGGAAGATGTGCAAGTGGTAGATGGCTGCTCTGGCCGCCTACCATCCAACCGGGAGTACCAGGTTGGAGGGCTTGCCCACCTCGCGTGAACCGGAACACGGATGTGTCGGGCTGGACCTGGCGGCGAAGGATATTCGGTGACCGTTGTCACTGGGGCGGAGCAGACTTGGGCCATCCAACCCCCGGGAGCCCCGATTCCAGCCGTGCCGCTCCGCACCGGCCCGGCGGCACGCCCGCTGATCCTCGCCCGCCCGGTCCTCATCCCGATCGTCGACGCCTGCGAGAAGACGCAGGTCAGGGCACCGCAGAGTAGTCGAACCCCAATGAATTGCTCACACAACGCAACTGACGACCTGCGCATTTCGCGCCGTGGAGGCTCTATGCCCGCTGCTGCCCACGATTCGATGGTCAATAAAAAGCCCAACTCCCACACCAAAGACGGGAGTTGGGCTCTACCTTGAGCCGCTTTCGGGATTCGAACGCGAGACCTACGCATTACGAGTGCGTTGGAAGTTACTGCAGCTCCCGTCAGTGTCGAGCTGTGGCGACTTGGCCCAGGAAGTCTCGGCCTACCAATGGAGTGCAACCCCGTAGCACCACGTAGCACACCTCGCTAGTCTGGTGGCATGACAGCACAACCGGAGATCACCCAGCGGGACCTGCGCAGCAGGTCGAGAGAGATCATGGATGCCGTCGAGGCCGGCCAGTCGTTCACCGTCACCCGTGACGGCCACCGGATCGGCGAGTTGATCCCGTTGAAGCGCCGGCGACGCTTCGTTCCCCGGGCCGAGTTCGCCGCGATGTCACGCAGCGCGCCCGGCATCTCCCTGGATGCCTTCCGGGCGGATCAGGACGCCACGGCCGCACAGGAGACGGACGACCCCTATGCCCGTTGAGCACCTGCGGGGCCTGCTCGACACCAACATCATGATCCTGCGCCGCTGGGTGGACCCTGCCGAACTCCCGGCCGAGATGGCCATCAGCGCGATCACCCTGGCCGAGCTGTCCGCCGGGCCGCACGAGGTCCGGCGGAACGAGGAGCAGAGCGACTACGACGAATACGCGGAGCGGGCCCGCCGGCTCGACGTCCTTCAGCGTGCCGAGAACGAGTTCGATCCCATCCCCTTCGACACCGAGGCCGCACGTATCTACGGCCGGATCTGCGCCGCCGTGATCGGCGCGGGGCGGAAACCGCGAAGGCGCGTGGCCGACCTGATGATCGCCGCTGTCGCCGTCGCCGAGGACCTTCCTCTCTTCACCACCAACCCCGACGACTTCAAGGGCTTGGAGACACTCCTGACCGTCGTACCGGTCACCCGCCCGGCGCTTGCGCAGGATCGCTGAGCAGTCACCGGTACGAGGAGACCAGCCGCGGCGGCCTCGCGGTCAACGTCATCGAGTGCTGAGCGGCCCGGCCGGAGTTGCTCCGGCCCGCTGGGGTGAGGGCCTCCTCGCCGGTTCTGGGGATCGGTGGGGAGGCCCTCGGGGTGTTGGTCAGGACGAGGGGTAGGCCGGTTCTTCGGCGGGGGTCGGGGTGTTCTGCTCGGTGGTGGTGGTCGGGGTGGTGCGGGTTCTGCGGGTGGTGCCGAGGGTGATGACGAGCGAGGCCGCCGTCAGTGCCACGCCGAGCCAGACCGCGCTGCGGACGCCGAAGTTGTCGGCGAACAGGCCGCCGAAGAATGCGCCGAGCGCGATCGAGGTGTTGTAGCCCAGGGTGTTGATGGACATGGCGGCTTCGAAGGTGTCGGGTGCGGCGGAGAGTGTCAGGTTGATCTGGCACAGGTTCACGGCGCCGAAGGAGACTCCCCACAGGGCCACCGAGACGATCAGACCGGCTCGGGTGTGACCGGTCGCCTGCAATACCAGCAGGGAGGCCAGCAGGCCCGAGCAGGCGGTGACGAAGGTGGCCCGCAGGTTCTTGGCCACGGCCCAGCCGGCGATGAAGTTGCCGCAGGCGCCGCCGGCGCCGTAGATCACCAGCAGGACGGTGATGAAGTCGGGCGAGGCACCGGCGTAGTGCTCCGCGAAGGGGCGGATGAAGGTGTAGGCCGCGAAGTGGCCGAGTACGTACAGCGCGACGGCGATGATCACCAGCCGCAACCGCACGTTCTTGACCGGGAGTTCGAAGACCTCGCGGACCGAGACGGCGTTCTGCGACGGCAGTGACGGGATGACGAGTGCGACCGCGACGAACACCAGCGCGCTGAGGCCGCTCCAGATGAGGAACGTGGTCCGCCAGCTGGTGAGGCTCTCCAGGAAGGTCCCCAGCGGGATTCCGGCCACCGTGGCGATCGAGATTCCGGACAGCGCGATCGCGGCCGCCCTGCTGGCGTGGCGTCCCGGCACGAGGCGCATCGCCATGCTGACGCCGATGGCCCAGAAGACCCCGTTGGCGAATCCCATCACCAGCCGCGTCGCCAGGACCAGCGGAAAGTTCGGCGCGACGGAGGTGACCAGGTTGCCCACGGCCAGGATCGCCAGCAGTACGGAGAGCAGCACGCGCCGGTTGACGCGCCTGGTCCAGGCCGTGATGAACGGTACGCCCAGCCCGGCCGAGAGGCCGTACAGGGTGACCATCAGTCCGGCGACGCCGACCGGGACACCCAGGTTCCGGCCGACCGGGGTGAGCAGGCCGACGGGCATCAACTCGGTGGTGACGAAGGTGAAGAGGCTGGCTGTGATGACGGCGACACCCAGCCATGAACGTAATGGCGTGTGCGGGTGTTCTTCGGGTGTGACCATGTCTTTCCTCTGATCGTTTCAGGTTCGGCGGCCGGGCCCGGGGTGTTTCCGACGGGTCGTCATGAACGTCTCCCCTGCACGGTCCGCGGTGAGGCGGGTTCGGGTACCGCGGGGCCGTCGCCGCCAGGGAGACGACCGGCGGCGGGCCCTCGTGGGCCGGCCGGCCGCCGTTGGGCGAGCAGTGCGGCACTGATGATCACGACGATCCCGACCAGCTGCGGAATCGAGAATGTCTGGTGCAGGAACAGGTATCCGAGGATGGTCGCGACGATCGGGCTGCCCAGCGCGAGGAAGGAGACCGCCACCGCCGGCAGCCGCTCGATGCCGCGGAACCAGAGCGCGTAGCTGATCACCGCGCCCAGGATGGCGAGGTAGCCGAACCCGACGAGGTTCTTGCCGCTGACGGTGCCCGGGAGCCCCTCGACTGCGAGCGTGAAGGGCAGCACCACGAGTCCGCCCGCGACCAGCTGCCAGCCGGTGAAGGGCAGCAGTCCCACTCCCTGCGGGCGCCCCCAGAGCTTGGTCAGGGTGATCCCCACGGCCATGCTGGTGGCGGCGGCCAGCGCCGCCGCCACGCCGAGCAGGTCCAGCGAGGCCGTCCCCTTGAACAGCAGGAGCACCACGCCGCCCGCGCCGAGCAGGCAGGCGACCACCTGGGTGTACTGGATCCTGTCGCCGATGAGCACCGCCGCCAGGATCAGTACGATCATCGGCTGGACCGCCATGATCATGGCGGCCACCCCGCCCGGCAGGCGATAGGCCGCGACGAACAGCAGGAAGTTGAACGCGCCGATGTTGAGCGTTCCGAGCGCCAGGGCGCGCCACCGCCAACTGCCGGTCGGCAGCGTACGGGTGAGGGCCAGCAGGATCAGCCCCGCGGGCAGCGCCCGCACGGTGGTGGCCAGCAGCGGGCGGTTCGGCGGCAACCACTCGGTCGTCACCAGGTAGGTGCTCCCCCAGATCGCCGGCGCCAGCGCCGTCACGCCCGAGGCTCGAAGGTGCCGGCCGTTCCTCATCCGGTGCCGCCCTCCGTACCGTGGGGTCGACCACCGACGTTCGCCGCCCTCGGGCAACGTAAGGTAGTTTCCATAGAAGATACATTAGTTTCCACGGAAGGTATGGTCAAGTCATGCCCCAGGAAGCCGACTTCGGCGCCTCCCCGACGGCCGCCGACGCGGTCGATCGCATCGTCGGCCAGTGGCACCGGGAACGGCCCGACCTCGACCCCGGCCCGATGCACGTGATCGGACGCATCATCCGCCTGCACCTCGTGCTGGACGAGCGGCTGTGCCGGGTCTTCGAGCGCTACGGCCTGGGCAGGGGCGAGTTCGACGTGCTGGGCACGCTGCGCCGGGCCGGTGCCCCCTTCGAGCTGACCGCGGGCGAGCTGAGCGGATCGATGATGGTCACCTCGGGGGCGGTGACCAAGCGGGTCGACCGGCTGGAACGCGCCGGGCTGGTCAGCCGCCGGGCGGCCGAGGACGACGCGCGGGGCCGGCTGATCCGGCTCGCCGAACAGGGGCGGGAGCTCATCGACGAGGTGGTGGAGGAGCACTTCCGCAACGAGGCACGGCAGCTCGCCGGACTGACCGCCGAGGAGCGCGGCACCCTGACCGCCCTGCTGCGCAAGCTGGGCCAGACCCTGCCGACCGAGTAGCGGCCGAGCCCGGGCGCCGGGCCCGGCGCGCCATACCGCTGGGCCAGGATCGGTGCCTTCGCCCCGCCCAGCACCTCGCTACCGGCACTCCCGAACCCTTGGCCCGTGCGCATTCGAAGGTGAAATAGGCAACATGCCTTGCAATCGATTTGCCCGAATCGTGAGACTCCTGCCAGAGTAGGGCTCTCCACGGCCCACCCCCGACCAGGCACGGGCCGTCGCCATCGCGCGGCACGCACCCCCATGGCCGCGCCGATGCCCGCAGGGGCCCCCGAACCGCCGCACCACGGCTCCCGGGGGCCCCGCGTGTCGTTTCCAGGCGGAAGCGCCTCACCCGGACGAGCCCCACCCGGCCCAGCCCACCGCCGGCCCCGCCCCACAGCAAGAAGCGGGGGTGGCGTTACGCCACCCCCGCTCGGTCATGCCTGCAACCGTTCCCGCACCTTCATCTCGAACCAGACGCCCTTGCCCCGCGGCAGCAGGTCCGCACCCCAGCGGTCGGCCAGGGTGTCCACCAGCAGCAGCCCGTTGCCGCAGCCGGCGCCCGGCTCGGCGACGATGAAGCAGGGCATCGCCCGTGAGGAGTCCCGCACCTCGATCCGGACCCAGCCGGGGCGGCGCAGCAGCCGCAGGCCGATGGTGCGGCCGCCGGTGTGGCGGATGGCGTTGGCGACCAGCTCGGCGGTGAGTAACTCACCGACCTCCAGCAGCTGGTGGAGTCCCCAGGAGTCCAGCACGGTGAGCACCAGGCGGCGGGCGACCGGGGCCGAGGACCCGCGGGACGGCAGCCGTGCCTCGTCCTCCCGGGCCGGATCGCTGAGCTGGGGAAGTATCGCCCGCTCCAGCTCTCGCGAGGAGAGTCGCTCCAGGGCCGCCAGGCCGAGCCGGCCGTCCCCTGAGGGATCGTCAGCGGCCGTACCGAGCCCGAGATGTGATGACTGATCCACTTCTCCCCATCCCGCCATGCGCCCCATCATCGCGGTTGGCGAGCAGCCGCGTACGGACAATGACGAAACGATCACTATTCAATTGGCATATGACCCGCACATACGAGGGCATCGAACGCCGGACCACGGCGTCCCGGGCCGGCGCCGCCGGGTCTACCCGCCCGTTCCGCCGGGTGCCGAGCCGGTGCTACCAGGAGCCCCAGGGCACGTTCCAGCCGCTCAGGCCGTTGTCCGCGGCCACCTGCGCACCCGAGGAGTTGAGCACCTTCACCACGTCGCCCACCATCGAGTCGGCATAGAAGAGGCCGGCCGAGGTGTTCGCGCCACCGTCGCCCGCGGTGTCCTCCAGGCCGACGCAGCCGTGGCTGACGTTGGCCGAGCCGAAGGTGCCGTGCGAGGACCAGTTGTTGCCGTGCACGTAGGTGCCCGAGTCGGTGAGCCGCATCGAGTGCGGCACCTGGAGGTCGTACTCGCCCGGCTTCAGGCCGGGGACCGAGGCCGAGGTCATGTGGGCGGTGCCCTCCTTGGCCTCGATCACCATGGTGCCGTTGTAGGTCGGGTGCTCGCTGGAGCCGGAGCTGATCGGGATGGTCTGGGTCACCTGGCCGCCCTTCTGCACCGTCATGGTGTGCGCGGCCGCGTCCACCGTGCTGATCTGCGAGCGGCCGACGGTGAAGGACTCGTCACGGTCCGAGCCGCCGTAGACGCCCGGCGAGACCTCGACGTTCTTCAGCCGGAAGTGGATCTTCACGGTGGTGCCGGGCTTCCAGAAGTTCTCCGGGCGCAGGTCCAGGCGCTGGCTGCCCATCCAGTGGCCCTTGACCACGCTGCCGTCCGAGGCCTCGAAGGTGATCCCCTTCGCCACCGCCGCGGTGTTCTTGACCGACTGGCCGAAGTCGACCGAGACGATCATGCCGACGCCGTACGTCGAGCCGGTGACCACGTTGTCCAGGCTGCGGGCGGTCTTCGAGGGGGTCAGCGTGCCGAAGCTGCTGCTGGCCGTGGTCGACACGCCGTTGGCATCGGTGGCCTGGGCCGAGACCTTGTACTGCGCGGAGACCGAGAGGCCGGCGGCCGGCAGCCAGCTCAGACCGTCCGCCGAGAGCGCGCCGGGCACCGCGGTGCCGGCGCTGTCCGTCACGGCGACCTGGGTCAGCTTGCCGCTGGTCACCGAGACCTTGAGCGCGCCCGGCGCGGCGTCCTGGGTGCCGTCCTTGGGCTCGATGGAGACCACGGCCGCCGAGGCGGTCGGCGAGGCCGAGGTGGCGGGCGCCGTGGCCGGGGCGGAGGCCGAGACGCCGCCACCGCCGGGGGCCGGCGCCACCGCGCCACCTGCCTTCGTTCCGCCACCACTGCCGCACGCCGTGGTCAGCAGCAGTGCGCCGCCCAGTGCCAGCACCGCTCCGACGCGTATCGAGCGCATCCTCATTACTCCCCTGTTCAGTCCCACATCCGTACACGTCCCCGCGCGGCCGATCAGTTCCAGCCAGATACGACAATCGGCTTTCGCTGTGACAGAAGACAGGGAAAGCCGATTGTCACATCTCATCGCTCTACCAGTTCGCCCAGGCCGTGTTCCAGCCGCTCAGCCCGTTGTCCGGCGCCAGCGCCTGGGTCTTCACCGAGTGCTGCACCCGCACCACGTCGCCGATCAGCGAGTCGGCGTAGTAGCGGCCCGCCGTGGTGTCCGCCCCGCCGCCCTCCACATCCGACAGACCTATGCAGCCATGGCTGATGTTGCTGCTGCCGAGCGCGCCCTGCACGGTGGCGGCCGGGTTGCCGTGCACGTAGGTGCCGGTGTCGGTGAGCCGCAGCGCGTGCGGCTCGAAGACCTTGTAGCCGACGCCCTTGATGTCGGGCACCGTGGCCGAGTCCATCTCCTCGCGCAGGCTCATCGCGGAGACCACCATGGTCCCGTTCCAGGACGGGTTGTCGTCGGAGCCGGCGGTGACCGGGATGCCGGTGTCCGGCTTGCCGTCCTCCTTGACCAGCATCCGGTGCGTGGTGGTGTCCACGTCGCTGATCTTCGAGCGCCCGATGGTGAAGGACTCGTCGCGGTCCGGGCCGCCGTAGACGCCCGGCGCCAGCTCGACGTTGGAGGTCCCGAAGTGCACCTTCACCGTGGTGCCCGGCTTCCAGAAGCCCTCCGGGCGCAGGTCCAGCCGGCTGCCGTCGAACCAGTGGCCCCTGACCTGCGTGTTGTCCGAGGCCTGGACGGTGATCGCGCGGGCCGCCGCCTCCCGGTTCTTCACCGTGCCCTGGAAGTCGACCCGGATGATCATGCCGACGCCGAACTCCTTCCCGCTGACCACGTTGTCCGAAGCGGTGACCGTCTGCTTCGGGCTCAGCGTGCTGAACCCGCTGCTCGCGTCGGCCACCGCGCCGCCGGCGTCCACGGCCTGCGCCGTCACCCGGTACGAGGCGCCAACCGCCAGCCCCGCCGCCGGCGCCCAGCTCAGCCCGTCCGCCGCCAGCGCGCCGGCCACCGGCGCGCCCTTGGCGTCGACCACCGCCACCTGGGTCAGCTT